>Ga0207797_1001939_pt1 | contig 14690 bp, 13 predicted proteins | sample PRCRCaboRojoPR_6_FD_187275 | JGI IMG/M metagenome (GOLD analysis project Ga0207797, IMG submission 187275) | Marine sediment microbial community from Cabo Rojo, Puerto Rico - PR CR 10% Liquid 1 (SPAdes) | ecosystem: Environmental > Aquatic > Marine > Coastal > Sediment | place: Cabo Rojo, Puerto... | reverse complement strand
GCCGGGCTGATCAGCGTGGCGACACGTGAGTCACACGCGGCCTTGATGAACATCGGGCGTCCCGAGCTCATGTGCCACGGCATAGAGGGGCCGGGTCCGCTGATGCCGCTGCTCGAGCGTGCCGACGCCGTCGCCCTGGGCCCCGGTCTTGGCCGCTCCAACTGGGGGCAGTGGCTGCTCGGCGCTGTCCTGGATACGGGGCTGCCGGTGGTTGTGGACGCGGACGGGCTCAATCTGCTGAGCGAGGCCCCGCGACAGGCGAGGAACTGGGTCCTGACGCCGCACCCTGGCGAGGCTGCCAGGCTGCTGGGGCTTGATACTGCCTCGGTGCAGCGGGACCGTTTTGCGGCCGTCGCCATGCTGCAGTCGCGGTTCGCGGGTGTGGCGGTGCTCAAGGGGGCCGGGACCCTTGTGCAGTCCGATGAGCAGCTGGCCCTCTGCGATGCCGGCAATCCCGGGATGGCATCGGGCGGGATGGGCGACGTGCTCACCGGCGTCGTTGCCGGCCTGCTGGCCCAAGGCCTCGAGCCCCGGGTCGCTGCCGAGATCGGGGTGTGGCTGCATGCCACCGCAGCCGACAGGGCCTCGGCGCATGGCGAGCGGGGGCTGCTGGCCAGCGACCTGATGGCTTACCTGCGCTTCGCTGCCAATCCATGAGGCTGGAGCTGGCCGATGCGCCCGATACCGAGGCGTTTGGTGCCCGGCTGGCGGACGCCAGCGAGCGCGGCGCGCTGATCTTCCTGCACGGCGAGCTCGGTGCCGGTAAGACCACACTGGTGCGAGGTTTCCTGCGCCAGCTCGGCTACCAGGGGCCGGTGCGCAGCCCCACCTATACCCTCATCGAGCCCTACGAGCTGTCGGGGCGCGCGATCTATCACATGGATCTCTACCGCATGGCCGACCCGGAGGAGCTTGAGTACGTAGGCGTGCGCGACTATCTGGGCGAGGAGGGCATCTGTCTCGTGGAGTGGCCAGAGCGGGCTGAGGAGCTGCTCAGGGCGCCGGACCTCAGCCTCTATCTGCAGCACCAAGCGCAGGGCGGACGTACAGCACACATCATGGCCTTGTCGGCGCGCGGCGAGCGTATCCTGTTGCGGCTAGAATCTGACCCATCGCTGTAAGATCAGCGTGTATCTGGCTAGAAACTGGGCAATTTGAGGTTGCAATACATTCGAGAACGTTCAAACTAGTAGGTAAAGATCGATACGACGAGCGCGTACGCAGAGCAGGGCGTAGCCATGCCGAGATCGGGCGTTCAACGCCGGGCTTTCCTATACCATCTCTTGAGCCTTTCGGGAGCGGCGGCGGCCTCCGTGGTGGCGCCGTCGGTGCTGGCAGGCCAGCGGGTGCGGGTGGCCGGGTTGCGCCTCAGTGCTTCCGACGAGATGGCGCGGGTGGTCTTCGATCTCGAGGCACCTGTCGGCCACGAGGTTTTTACCCTGGAGAGCCCGCCCCGCGTGGTGGTCGATCTCGAGGATGCGGTCTCGCGGGGTGCCCTGACCAGCGTGGACATACCCGGCAACCTGATCCGCAAGATCCGCCACTCGCCGCGCCACAGGAGCGACCTCCGCGTCGTTCTGGACCTCTCTCGGGCTGTCGAGCCGCGTACCTTCACGCTCGGGCCCAACGGGCGCTTCGGCCACCGGCTGGTAGTGGATCTGGAGCCTGCGAGCTCACAGCGCCGGCGCCCGATCATCACGGCTGAGCCGGAGCAAGAGGGCCTGCGCGAGGTTGTGGTCGCTATTGACCCGGGTCATGGAGGCCGGGATCCGGGTGCGATAGGTTCCAGAGGCACCCAGGAGAAGGATGTGGTGCTGCAGATCGCACGGCGTCTCGAGCGCCTGATCAACGGGCAGCACGGCATGCGAGCGGTTCTGACCCGGTCCGGGGATCACTACCTCGGTCTGCGCGAGCGCATCCGCAAGGCGCGAGATGCCAACGCGGACCTGTTCATATCGGTGCACGCGGATGCTGCCCGCAGCCGGCGCCCCCGCGGTTCCTCCGTCTATATCCTGTCCGAGAACGGGGCCTCGAGCGAGGCAGCGCGCTGGCTGGCAAAACGGGAGAATCAGGCAGGGCGAGTCGGGGGTGTCGAGCTCGACGACAAGGACGAGGTGCTTGCCCGCGTCCTTCTGGATCTCTCGCAGTCTGCCGCCGCCGAGAATGGGCTTGCACTCGCGGACGACGTGCTGGCGGAGCTGGAGCGCGTCAACGAGGTGCGCAGCGAGGATGTCGAGAAGGCTGGGTTCGTGGTGCTCAAGTCCCCCGACATCCCGTCCGTCCTGGTCGAGACCGCCTTCATCTCCAATCCCTCGGAGGAGCGCCGCCTGCGTACGGCCTCCTTTCAGCAGTCTATGGCCGTGGCCATGCTGCGCGGTGTCCAGCGCTATTTCCAGGACCATGCGCCGCCTGGCACCATCCTCGCCGAGGGCGGGCGCAGCGAGCACGTGATTCAGAGGGGTGACACCCTGTCGAAGATCGCGCGCCAGTACCGGGTCAGCCTGGGCGAGCTGCGGGCGGTCAATGATCTTGAATCCGACCGTATCCGCGTCGGCCAGATCCTCACGATCCCGGGCAGCGATAATACCTGACCCGGCTGCCTCGAGCGCTGCGCCCGGCAACAGCGCGCCGCCTCCTGTAATCTCATGACCATCAAGAGACTGCCCTCCCAGCTCGTCAGTCAGATTGCCGCCGGCGAGGTCGTGGACAGGCCCGCCTCAGTGATCAAGGAGCTGGTGGAAAACAGCCTGGATGCCGAGGCCGGGCACATCGAGGTGGATGTCGAGCAGGGGGGCGTGAGGTGGATGAGGGTGCGCGACGATGGCGTCGGCATCCCTCGTGACGAGCTTGCGCTTGCCCTTGGCCGTCACGCCACCAGCAAGGTAGCCGGGCTAGAGGATCTCGAGCAGGTGCGCAGCCTCGGTTTCCGTGGCGAGGCCTTGCCGAGCATCGCCTCGGTATCGCGACTCATGATTACCTCGCGCCAGCAGGACCAGGAGACGGCCTGGCGACTGTGCGGTGACGGCCAGGTGCCCCAAGACGAGCCGGTGCCAGCGGCGCATCCGCCGGGTACATCCGTCGAGGTCCGAGACCTCTTCTTCAATGTGCCGGCACGGCGCAAGTTCCTGCGCACCGAGCGCACGGAGTTCGGCCATATCGAACAGGTCCTGGCCCGCGCGGCCCTGGGTCGTTTCGCCGTGGCGTTCCAGCTGCGCCACAATGGACGTGTCCTCATGCGCCTGCCGACAGCGCAAGGCACGGCTGCGATGGAACGGCGTCTAGCCGAGGTCTGCGGCGGCGGTTTCGCCGAGCAAATCCTCTATGTGGAACAGGAGGCGCTCGGCATGCGCCTCTGGGGCTGGATAGCGCGGCCCACCTTCTCGCGGAGTCAGCCGGATCTACAGTACTGCTATGTGAATGGCCGCGCCGTCCGCGACCGTATGGTGAGCCACGCCGTTCGGCAGGGCTTCGAGGACGTGCTCTATCAGGGTCGGCACCCGGCGTTCGTGCTGTATCTGGAGATGGATCCCCGTGAGGTCGACGTCAACGTCCATCCCAGCAAGCACGAGGTGCGCTTTCGCGAGTCACAGCGGGTACACCGATTCCTGGCCCAATCGGTTAAGACGACCCTGGCCGAGACGGCCGATGGTGTCAGCCAACGGGCCGAGCACCACGGCTCTCTGTGGCCCCAGAAGGCCGATGCTCAGTCTGCAGCGCCCACGAGCGGTACCGCTGACCTGGGGCTGGTCCAGGCGTCTGGGTCGGAGGCCCGCGATCAGATGGCGGCCTACCTGCGCCTGCACCCGAGCCCGTCTGACAATGCGCAGGGTGAGTCAGCACAGGGCTCGCCGCCCATGGGCTATGCCCTGGGTCAGCTCCATGGGATCTACATCCTGGCGCAGAACGAACAGGGTCTGGTGCTGGTCGATATGCATGCGGCGCACGAGCGCATCACCTATGAACGGCTCAAAGAGGCGCTCTCAGGCGAGGGGGTCCATAGCCAGTCTCTGCTGATGCCGACGGGTCTGACGGTAAGCCGCCGCGAAGCCGATGCCCTGGAGTCACACGAGGCGCTCCTGGCAGAGCTGGGTCTTGAGATCCAGCGCACGGCACCTGACCGCGTTGCGGTGCGCGCGGTACCCGCTCCCCTTGCCGACGCGGACGTGGACGTGGACGCACTGGTACGGGACGTGATCGCCGACGTGATCGAGTACGACAGCAGCGACCGCCTGCGGCAGTCCATCCACGAGGTACTGGCGAGCATGGCCTGTCACGGCTCGGTGCGTGCCAAGCGCAAGCTGGAAATGGCCGAGATGAATGCCTTGCTGCGGGATATGGAGGCCACCGAACGCAGCAGCCAGTGCAATCACGGACGCCCGACCTGGGTCCAGCTGGGTCTGGATCAGCTTGACCGGCTGTTCCTTCGCGGGCAGTAGACTGGGGTGTCCGAAAAGGACCGGCCACCGGCGGTGTTCCTCATGGGGCCCACCGCGACCGGCAAGACCGAGCTGGCCGCCGCGCTCGTGGCCCGTCTGCCGCTGGAGATCATCAGCGTCGATTCGGCCATGGTCTATCGCGGCATGGATATCGGCTCATCCAAGCCCTCTGCGGACCTGCTGGCTGCTGCCCCTCACCGGCTCATCGATTTCCTGGATCCGAGGGAGCCCTATTCGGCGGCCCGTTTCCGGGAGGATGCCCTGCGCGAGATGGCGGCCATTCGCGCGGCTGGCAACGTCCCACTGCTCGTGGGTGGCACGATGCTCTACTTTCGGGCACTGGAGCAAGGCCTGTCACCGCTGCCGTCGGCCGATGCTCGGGTCAGGGCAGAGATCGCGGATATGGCCGCGTCCGAGGGCTGGTCTGGTGTCCACCGGCGGCTGCAGGCGGTCGATCCTCGCGCCGCCGCGCGGATCCATCCCAATGACCCCCAGCGGCTGCAGCGGGCGCTGGAGGTGTATCGCCTGACCGGGCGCCCCATGAGCGAGCTGCAGGCAGAAGGCCGACGGTCGCTGGACTACAGGCCCCTCAAGCTCGGCCTCTGGCCCCGTGATTGGGTGGGGCTGCGCGACGCCATTGCCCGGCGGTTTTCGCGCATGCTCGACCAGGGGTTGATCTCCGAGGTGAAGGCCCTATATGAGAGGGAGGACTTGGGGGCTGAACTGCCTGCCGTCCGTGCTGTCGGGTATCGTCAGGTCTGGGCCTACCTGGCGGGCGAGTACGACTATGAGACCATGGTCGAGCAGGCGGTGATAGCTACCCGGCAGCTGGCCAAGCGACAGCTGACCTGGCTGCGCTCGGACCCTGCCGTCGAGCGGATCGGCGCCGAGGATGCCGATGCGGACGAGCTGGCCAGGCGTATCGAGCGACACCTGGCGTCGGCCTGGGCTTGAACGCCGTATGCTAAAATGGTAATGGGCTTTTTCCGAGGTGGTACCGCATGTTGCGGCCTTGCTCGGCCCCGAACCCTAACCGACATCGCAACGATCTCCAGGAGCGACCGATGGCAAAAGGGCAGACGCTACAAGAACCCTTTCTGAATATACTGCGCAAGGACCGGATACCTGTGTCCATCTATCTGGTGAACGGGATCAAGCTCCAGGGACAGATCGAGTCGTTTGACCAGTTCGTGGTGCTGCTGCGCAACAGCGTGAGCCAGCTCGTCTACAAGCACGCCATCTCGACCATTGTGCCCTCACGGGCAGTGAAGCTGCCGAGCACCGAGGAGTCCTCGCAATCCCAGTGACGAGTCGTTCAACCGGTCTGGATCTGTTCGAGCGGCCTGAAAGCGGCGAGCGCGCCGTCCTCGTCCACATCGACTTTGATCGCGAGCAGGCGCGCGAGGAGCGCCGGGAATTCATCGAGCTTGTGCGTTCGGCCGGTGTCGAGGATGTAGCCCTGGTCACCGGTAGCCGGTATGCGCCGGATCCGCGCTGCTTCGTCGGCGCCGGCAAGGCGGAGGAGATCCGCCATGCCATCGTCGACACGGGTGCCGAGGTCGTCATCTTCAATCATGCCTTGACACCGAGCCAGGAACGGAGCCTTGAAGGCCTCCTCGAGCGGCGCGTCCTGGACCGTACGAGTCTGATCCTGGATATCTTTGCCCAGCGCGCACGCTCCCACGAGGGCAAGCTGCAGGTGGAGCTTGCGCAGCTTCGCCACATGTCGAGCCGGCTGGTGCGGGGCTGGACCCACCTCGAACGGCAGAAGGGAGGTATCGGGCTGCGAGGGCCGGGTGAGAAGCAGATCGAGACCGACCGGCGGCTCCTGGGTGCACGGATCAAGGCCATCGAGAAGCGTCTGGACAAGGTGGATCGTCAACGTGATCAGGGACGACAGGCGCGACGCAAGGCCGAACATCCGACCGTCTCCCTGGTTGGCTATACCAATGCCGGCAAGTCAACCCTGTTCAACCGGCTGGCGGATGCGGATGTCTACCAGGCGGACAAGCTCTTTGCGACCCTGGATCCGACGCTGCGCCGGGTCGGGATCGGCAATGCCCAGTCCATGATCCTGGCCGATACCGTCGGCTTCATCCGCCATCTGCCCCATGACCTGGTGGCAGCCTTCAAGTCGACCCTGCAGGAGACTCGCGAGGCCGAGCTGCTGCTGCACGTGGTCGACGCCGCCGATCCGAAACGCGAGGCGAATATCGAGCAGGTGGACGCCGTGCTCGATGAGATCGGGGCCGGCGATGTCCCCCGTGTCCTGATCTTCAACAAGATCGACCTTCTGGATAGCCAGCCGCGGATCGAGGCAGACCGCAGCGGCCAGCCGGACCGCGTCTGGCTGTCGGCGACCAGCGGTGCCGGTGTGGAGGACCTCTTGGGCTATCTCGGCCGACGGCTGGGGCAGGACCTCGTCCAGGGCTGGATCGATCTGCCGCCGAACGCCGGCAAGCTGCGCTCCCGGCTGTTCAGCGTGGGTGCAGTGAAGCAGGAGGAGATCGGCGAGGACGGCGCAAGCCACCTGCACATCGAGCTGCCGCGGCATCGGCTCGAGCAGCTCTCCCAGGAGGCAGGTCTGTCGGCGCCGGCCATGCGTCCCTAGGATGCCCGCGTCTCATAGTGATGCATAGCTGTGATGCATAGCTCCCGATGCCCAGGTCTTTGCCTTGCGGGCAGCGGGAGACCCACCTAAAATGAACTGTTTGCGTTTAACGCCAGCTCTTGGAGTCATCAATGGCCTGGAATGAACCGGGTGGTAACAAGGATCCGTGGGGTGGCAACCGCGGCAACCAGGGGCCGCCCGATCTGGATGAGGTCCTGCGCAAGCTGTCCAACAAGCTCCGCGACCTGTTCGGTGGCGGTGGCGGCGGTGACGGCAGTGGCGGCGGCGGCGGCAGCTCGCATGGCGCCAGGGTCGCGATCCTGGGGGTCGCTGCACTTGCGGTGCTCGTGTGGCTCGGCAGCGGCTTCTACATCATCGAAGAGGGCCAGCGCGGTGTCGTGCTGCGCCTGGGCGAGTTCGCCAAGGTGACCCAGCCGGGACCACACTGGCATATCCCCTACCCGGTGGACAGCGTTGAGGAGGTCAACGTCGACCAGGTTCGCAGCGCGCAACACCAGGCCACGATGCTGACCCAGGACGAGAACATCGTCGACATCGATCTCGCCGTTCAGTATCGGGTCAAGGATGCAAGCGATTACGTCTTCAATGTTCGCTCTCCCGACATGTCGGTACGCGAGGTCATGGAGAGCGCCATCCGCGAGGTGGTCGGCAAGAGCAAGATGGACTTCGTGCTCGCCGAAGGCCGAGCCGAGATCGCCCTCGACACGGAGAACCTGATGCAGGATATGCTCGATAGCTACGAGGTCGGTCTGGTGGTCAACAACGTCAACCTGCAGCAGGCCCAGCCACCCGAGCCGGTGCAGGCGGCCTTCGAGGACGCTGTCAAGGCGCGCGAGGACGAGGTTCGCTTCCGTAATGAGGCCCAGGCCTACGCCAACTCGATACTGCCCAAGGCGCGCGGTGAGGCAGCCCGCATAGTGGAGGATGCCAAGGCCTACCGCGAGGAGGTCGTCGCCCGCGCCGAAGGCCAGGCGGCGCGCTTCCAGGAGCTGCTGGCGGAGTACCAGCAGGATCCGGAGATCATGCGTGAGCGCCTGTACCTGGAGACCATCGAGTCCGTTATGACGAATAGCAGCAAGGTTCTGGTAGACGTGCAGGGCAGCAACAACCTGATGTATCTGCCGGTTGACCGACTGATGCAGCAGCGCCAGGGCAGCGCTGGCAAGGGTGGCTCGTCATCCGGTAGCGCCGCCGGGAACAGTCAGCAGAGCACGTCTTCCAGCTCGAATAGCTCGAGCAGCTCGAGCCGTCGCCGGATGTTCGATCCGCGCAGCCGGGAGGTGCGCTAGTGAATCTCAAGATCGCAGCCGTCGTCGTGGTGGTGGCCGCAGTGATCGTGGCCCTGTCCACCTACACCGTGGATGAGCGCGAGAAGGCCATCCTGTTCAGTCTCGGCGAGATCAAGGATGCGGAGATCGAGCCGGGCCTCCACTTCAAGATGCCGTTCGTGAACAACGTGCGGAAGTTCGACGGGCGTATCCTGACCATGGATACGCAGCCCGAACGCTTTCTCACCAGCGAGAAGAAGAACGTCCAGGTGGACTTCTTCGTCAAGTGGCGCATCGAGAACGTGGGCCAGTACTATCGCGCGACAGGTGGGCTTGAGCGCAACGCCGCCAGCCGCCTGTCGCAGATCATGAAGGACGACCTGCGTAACGAGTTCGGCAAGCGCACCATCCAGGAGGCCGTCTCCGGGGAGCGCACCGAGATCATGGACGTGCTCAAGGTCAATACCAACAAGGCCGCAAGCGAGCTCGGGATCAAGGTGGTCGACGTGCGTATTAGCCGGATCGACCTGCCGGACCGTGTCAGCGAGTCCGTGTACCAGCGTATGGACGCCGAGCGTCAGCGGGTTGCGGCAGACTTCCGGGCCCGCGGTAAGGAGGCGGCGGAGCGCATCCGGGCCAATGTCGACCGCGAGCGCACCGTGATCATCGCCAACGCCTACCGCGAGTCCGAGACGATCCGTGGTGAGGGTGATGCCAAGGCAGCCCAGATCTATGCCAAGGCCTTCGGTGAGGACAAGGAGTTCTATAGCCTCTATCGCAGCCTGAGCGCCTACCGCACGACCTTCAGCAACAAGGGCGATGTCCTGCTGCTCGAGCCCGACTCGGAGTTCTTCCGCTACTTCAAGGGCTCGCGGGCCGAGGAGGCAGCGGCGCAGCAGTCTGCGCAGGCTACGCCCCAGCAGTAGCCATGTTGTGGGAGGACCTGCTGGCAGCCCTTGCGCTGGTGCTCGTCCTCGAGGGGCTCATGCCCGCCTTGAGCCCTGAAGGGCTGCGGCGGGCCTATCAGCAGATCGTGGAGCTCCCGGACCGGAGCCTGCGCGCCATCGGCCTGACGAGCATGATCGCAGGGGCCCTGCTCCTCTACTGGGTGCGGAGCGGCTGAGCGGCGCCACGGGGTAACGGCCGATATGACCGACCAAGACCGCTGGCTGTTGCCCGCCGGCATCGAGGAGGCGATGCCGGTGCAGGCCGAGTGGCTCGAGACGCATCGCCGCCGCATCCTGGACCTCTATCACAGCTGGGGCTATGAGCTCGTGATGCCCCCCTTCGTGGAGTACCTGGAGTCACTGCTCACAGGGACGGGGCACGAGATGGATCTGCAGACCTTCAAGCTGACGGACCAGCTGACGGGACGGCTCATGGGGGTCAGGGCAGACATGACGCCGCAGGTTGCCCGTATCGATGCCCATCGGCTCAAGGGGCAGGGTCCGACCCGGCTATGCTACATGGGTACCGTGCTGCATACCCGTCCGGACGGCTTCGCCGGGTCGCGCAGCCTCCTGCAGGTGGGTGCCGAGCTCTTCGGCCATGCCGGCGTGGACAGCGACCTCGAGGTGGTGCGGCTCATGCTGGAGACCCTGAGGGCGTGTGGGCTCTGGCCGATCCACCTCGATCTGGGCCACGTCGGGATGTTCCGAGCCCTGGCGGCACAGGCAGGGCTGGATGACGAGGCCGAGGGGGAGCTCTTCGAGAGACTGCAGCGCAAGGCCCTGCCGGAGATCGACGATTTCCTTGAACGGCGCCGGCTGCAAGAGCCTCACCGCGAGATGCTGCTGCGTCTGGGCGAGCTCCACGGCGGCACGGAGGTCATCGACGAGGCCCGGCAGGTCTTCGCAGAGGCGGGGACCGAGGTGGCACAGGCCCTGAATTACCTGCAGGAGGTGGCGGCAGCGTTGCAGCAGCTCTACCCCGATGTGGAGCTACACTTCGATCTGGCCGAGCTACGCGGCTATCACTATCACACGGGTCTCGTGTTCGCTGCCTACATACCGGGCCGGGGTCAGGAGATTGCTCGGGGCGGGCGCTACGATGACATCGGAAGGGTCTTTGGCCGGGCGCGGCCGGCGACCGGCTTCAGCACCGATCTCAAGTCCCTGATGGCGCTGGGGCAGAGGAAGGCGGACGGCGGGACTGAGGCCGTCTTTGCCCCCTCCGACGATGATGCCGCCCTGCACGAGCGCGTTGAGGCGCTCCGTGCCTCCGGTGAGCGGGTCGTGCGCGGTCTGCGGGGTCAGACCGCCGATGCTCGCGCCATGGGCTGCCGGCGCCAGCTCGTGCGCCAGGGCGACCGCTGGGTGATCTCGGAAGTGGACTGATGGGCCGATACGTGGTGGTCCTCGGGACCCAGTGGGGGGACGAGGGCAAGGGCAAGATCGTTGACCTGCTGACCCAGGACGTGGCGGCGGTAGTGCGCTTCCAGGGTGGGCATAACGCCGGCCATACCCTGGTGATCAATGGTGCCAAGACGGTGCTCCACCTCATCCCCTCGGGGATCCTGCGCACGGATGTGGAGTGCATGATCGGCAACGGTGTAGTGCTGTCGCCAGAGGCCCTCAAGGAAGAGGTCGACATGCTTGAGGCGCGCGGCGTCAACGTTCGCGAGCGCTTGCGTATCTCGGAGGCGTGCCAGCTCGTTCTGCCCTTTCATGTGGCCCTGGATCACGCCCGTGAGCGAGCTCGCGGCAAGGAGGCGATCGGTACCACCGGGCGCGGCATCGGCCCGGCCTATGAGGACAAGGTCGCCCGTCGCGGGCTCCGCGTGACCGACCTGCTGCACCGCGAGCGCTTCGCTGCCAAGCTGGGCGAGGTCCTGGATTATCACAACTTCGTCCTGCGCCGGTACTTCAAGGCCGATCCCCTCGATTTCCAACAGCTGCTAGACCGTAGCCTGGAGCTGGGCGAGCTGATCGCCCCGATGGTTACCGATATACCCCAGCGCCTCGACGAGCTCCGCCGCATGGGGGCGGACGTCATGTTCGAGGGCGCCCAGGGAAGCCTGCTCGACATCGACCACGGCACCTACCCATTCGTGACCTCGTCGAATACGACCGTGGGCGGGGCCTGCACCGGCAGCGGGGTGGGGCCCCGGGCGCTGGACTACGTGCTGGGTATCACCAAGGCGTACACCACCCGGGTAGGTGCGGGGCCGTTTCCCACGGAGCTGTTTGACGAGATGGGCGAGCACCTGGCGCGGCAGGGAGACGAGTTCGGGGCCACGACGGGGAGGCCGCGCCGCTGCGGCTGGTTCGATGCGGCGGCCCTGCGACGCTCGATCGGGATCAACAGCATTACCGGCCTGTGCATTACCAAGCTGGATGTACTAGATGGCCTGGATACCATCCAGCTCGGCGTCGGCTATCGCTGGCAGGGTCGTGTGCACGAGGTGCTGCCTGCAGGCGCGGAGGCCCTCGAGGCCTGCGAGCCGGTGTACGAGGAGATGCCGGGCTGGCACGAGTCCACGGTGGGTCTCCGGCGCTATGAGGAGCTGCCGGATAACGCCAAGCGTTACCTGGAGCGGATCGAGGCCGTGACCGGCACGCCCGTGGATATGGTCTCCACCGGCCCGGACCGGGACCAGAACATCATCCTGCGCCACCCCTTCCAGGGCTCCGCTGCGGCGAGTGGCTAGCCCTTGAGCAGACGGCGGGTGTGCTGAGCGCTATCGGCGGCGGCCGTTCAATCTCGTTCCCCCTATAGCCCGTCCTTTGGCGGGTTGGAGCGGGGTCGCCCTTGCGTTAGGCGCGACGCTTGGGATTGGCCAGCTCCAGGGCTGCATGGACCAGTAGCTTGGTACCCAGTGCGAGGGCCCGCTCATCCAGGTCGAAGTGCGGCGAGTGGAGGAAGTGGGCCGTTTCGGGACCGCTGCGGGTGCCGAGGCGCAGCATGCAGCCGGGGGCTTGCTCGAGGAAATCGGAGAAGTCCTCGGCACCCATGCTGGGAAGCTCGATCTGCTCGATCATGGACGGGCCAACCAGCGCCTCGGCAGCCGCCGCACAGGCCGAGGTGACGGCGGGGTCGTTGATCACCGAGCGGGCCCCTGCTGAGAAGCGCACCGATACGTGCGCCTGGCTCGCCTCTGACAGCCCGTGGGCGATGGCGAGGATCCGCTCCCGGACCCGGCTGCTGGTGGTCCCGCCCATGGTGCGGATCGTGCCCATGAGCCGGACGCGTTCCGGGATCACGTTGGCATTGGCGCCGCCCTGGATCATGCCGAAGGTAACGACCACCGGGTCCCGGGAATCCACCGACCTGGGGATGAACTGGTAGACGGCGTTGACGAACTGTGTGGCGATCGCGATGGCATCCTGGGTGTGGTGGGGGCGCGCAGCATGACCTCCGGTGCCATGGACAACCACCTCCAGCTCCTCGCAGGTGGCGGTGAGGTGCCCGTAACGCACGCCGATCTGACCCAGTACACGCTCCGGGTCCACATGGAGGGCGATGATCGCATCGACGCCTTCCATGGCGCCTGCCCCGATCATCTCGGCTGCACCCTCGGTGGTCTCCTCCGCGGGCTGGAATATGCCCCGCCATGCCAGGGGCCACGGTAGCTGCTCGGCGCACGCGTGCAGGGTCAGTGTGGCGGCCAGCAGCATGGTCGCATGCGCGTCGTGGCCGCAGGCATGGGTGACACCCTCCCGTGTGGAGCGGTAGCTGACGTCCTTCTCGTCCTGAAGCGGCAGCGCATCCATGTCACCCCGCATGGCGATCCGTGGCGCCCCGGGATCGCCGCCGTCCACGAGGATCCCCCGCCCCGTATCCGGGATCTCTGGCTCCAGGCGATGGGCCCGGAGCCGCTCGGCGAGATAGCGGGTCGTCTCGAACTCCATGCCGCTGAGCTCGGGATGGCTGTGCAGGCCCCGGCGTATCGCCACCAGCCCCTGGGCCAGCTCATCGATGTAGCCGTCGATGGTTCGTTGCCAATCAGCCATGCTGGGATTTCCTCTCCAGGGCCTGCCCGCGCGAGGCGAGGGGGCATCGCCCATCGTCAGGTGCCGTCTGTCGACGGCCCGGGCTGCGAGGCCGTGTCGCCGCTCAGGTCGTGGCGGTATCGGCGTATCACCTCGAGCCGGGCCTGCTTGGCGGCGATGCCGTATCGGATGGTAAAGCGCATCCCCGGACTGATGCCCTGATGTCCCTCGAAGGCCCTCAGGTAGAGGAGCTCGGCCTCTAACCGCGAGGCCTGTTGATCCATGATCTGCCCCACATGCTCGCTGGGCAACAGATGGGCGAAAAACATGGCGACTAGGAACTCGGAGCGCAGGTGCTCGCTCGGCGCGATATCCAGGAGGGCCTGTCGAAGGCGCTCACGGCCCGCCTCTGTAATGGAGTAGATCCGTTTCTGCCGGCCGCGCCCGTCGGAGACCTCACGATAGGTGACGAGCCCCTCCTTGGCCAGGCTTCTCAAGCTCGGATAGAGCGATCCGAGGCCCACGCGGTAGAAGTGGCTGTAGGCGCGCTCGAAGAACTTGCGGATGTCATAGCCGGTGGCATCCTGGCGCTCGAGTACCCCCAGGCAGAGCATCTTGGTGTCCATAGTGGGGCGCGCTATCTGTGTATTTGGGGTATTGCCGCGCGCCAGCCTACGGATGGACGCGACAACAGTCTGTGATAGTCTTCTGCGATTCCGATGTACAGCTAGACAGCGTCCAGCCATGCGCAGACCCCAGGCGATGATATTCGATGTGGACGGCACCCTTGCCGACACCGAACGGGACGGACACCGGGCCGCGTTCAATGCAGCCTTTCGCGAGGCGGGTCTCGACTGGGAGTGGTCGGTTGAGCGCTATGGCCAGCTCCTGGCGGTGACCGGCGGCAAGGAACGGATCCGCCACTACATGGCGGAGAGCCAACCAGACTTCCGCCCACCTATGGACATCGATGCCTTCGTCGCTGATCTGCATCAGCGCAAGACCCGACACTACCTGAGCATGCTGCAGGAGGGGCAGATACCGCTACGACCGGGCGTCAAGCGTTTGCTGCAAGAGGCCGAGTCGGCGGGGTTGACCCTTGCGATCGCCACCACTACGACACCGGACAACGTAGTCTACCTGCTCGAGGCCAACCTGGGTCAGGAGGGGGTCAAGCGCTTCTCAGTGATCGCCGCGGGTGACATCGTTGCGGCGAAGAAGCCTGCCCCCGACATCTATTACTATACCCTCGATGCGCTGGGCCTTGCGGCCGAGGCCTGTGTTGCCTTCGAGGACTCCGAGAATGGGCTGCGCTCGGCACAACAGGCCGGCGTCCCGGTCTTCGCTGTCGTCAATGACTACACCCGCCAGCAGGCATTCCCCGGCGCCCTCGCGGTCCTTGACCGTTTCGGCGGGCCGGGCG
>Ga0207797_1001938_pt1 | contig 14691 bp, 13 predicted proteins | sample PRCRCaboRojoPR_6_FD_187275 | JGI IMG/M metagenome (GOLD analysis project Ga0207797, IMG submission 187275) | Marine sediment microbial community from Cabo Rojo, Puerto Rico - PR CR 10% Liquid 1 (SPAdes) | ecosystem: Environmental > Aquatic > Marine > Coastal > Sediment | place: Cabo Rojo, Puerto... | reverse complement strand
GAAAGCGGAGAGAGCCGTAATGTAGGGATTATTCAAGATTACCCCGCCTTCGGCCGCCCCGGTCGAACCGGCACCGAGGACGACAACCGAAAAGGCGGCTCCAAAAGCGGCGGCGTGGGATATTCCAAGAGTGTAGGGCGAAGCCAGGGGATTTCGCAACAGAGATTGGAGCGCGGCTCCGGCCACCGCCAGGCCCGTCCCGACGAGGATCGCAGTTAGCACCCTCGGTGCTCGGATATTCCAAATTATCGTTCGTGCCATGCGACTGCTCCCGCCAACCAGGGCCCTGGTGGTTTCGACAAAAGAGAAGTTAACCGCCCCGATGCCGAGCGAGAAGACGGCAAGAATAACCAGTAAAACCGCGACAACAGCCAAAAAGGCGACCTTTCGGCCAAAGTGGCTCTTATAAGTTGCCTTTAACTCACTAATCTCAGTTTGACTCATAATGACTCCTACATGGAGGTTCTTACCTACAATAATTTCCTTATTTCGGGAAAAATGTCATCGACTTTCCAATTTTTACTGGCCAAACTAGAACTAAACATCAATTATCTTGCAAAGGCTTATAGTTACCGTTCAAAAAACCTCTCCAGTCCAAACTGAAGATTGAAGCCAAGTGCGCAGATAACCATACTTTTTCGGTACCACTTTGCTACTTTGGTACCCGTTCAGGAAGATAATTTATAGTAGAAACTGAATCTCAAGGCCATGGGAGCATGGTTCCATATTTACAAGTATAGAGCAGAACGGATCCCCGCGCCCGGCCGGTAGGTTCGGCCAATCGGACCTACCGGGCTTCCGACCCGGGAAATTTCCGACTCGCGTGCTCAAACTGATGCCTTCATGGTAGTGGATTTTACTATAGTAACTAAACACTCTAAAACAACTGGACTTATCCGCTTATGAAAATATCCCTCACTGGGAATTACCGGAGGCCAGGCCTCCGCTAATTCCCGATTCGGTCAGACATATGCGCCGCGTCGCTGGAATTTTCCCGGCCTGGAGCCCTTTTCTTTCGCTTGCAACACAATAAAGGGTGAGAGCGAGGCCGAGATCCGACATTCAGCTTGCTGAAAGAGCGATTTCCACTCTGGGGAAATCGCCTGCGGTTTTATCGAGCGGTCTATTAAGGCTGAATTAGATATTTACCGATATTTTTAGCTATATCCGCCTAAAGAAACCTGTATTAGCCTTATGCTGAAACCGCGGAAATTTCCGACTCGCGTGCTCAAACCGGGGCGACATGTTATTAGGTTCCATTTAATACTTTAATCTAAAAGTAGGTATGCTTTAGGGAAGGGAAAAATCAGGAGGACGAAGAGTCCCCGTCCTCCTGATTCAGCAATGAATAAATTTTATTCTTCAGCTTTTTCACCAGTTCGGGTAGTTTCTCCTCTAGCTGGGGCGAAAGTCCGTCCCTGATCGACATGTCCTTCGGGATAATTCCCATGATAATTATTTCCTCCGGCCTCTCCCCGAGCGTTTCCGACATTTCGATCGCTTCCAGCAGGTTTGCGTCGTGCGTGCTTCGGACTTTTATCTCGCTATCCACTTCGTCCGGCCGAAAGAAGACGGAATCTCCGGGATCGCCACCGCTCCTGAGCGCGTCGACGATTACCGCCGTATTCAGGTCCTTTAAATAGTGAAGAATATTTATCCCCGACGTTCCTACTTCTCTAAATTCGACTTCGCCGGGGATTCCTTCTTCCCGTAAACGGTTGACCAGAACTATACCGATCCCGTCGTCGCCCTTCAGCGTGTTACCAATTCCCAGTACGCCCAGTTTGGCCACAATCCTCCTTCCTGCTTAGTCCTCTACGAACTCCACGTCCAGATGGTGCGTCGAACAGGAGATACAGGGATCGTATGCCCGAACGAGCATCTCCAGGTTCAGTTCAATTTCTTCCTCGGCTTTGCCCTGGTTAATTAAGTTCGGGGCGAGTTTTTCCATGTCGTGCTGTATGTTTGCGTGGTTCTGGTTTGTCGGTATGACGCAGTTTCCGGCAGTACAGATTCCTTCGTCGTCGTACGTATAATCGTGGAACAGGATGCCTCTGGGCACCTCCACTGCGGATATTCCGCGGCCGGCGCTGACGTCGATCTCGGGCTCGTAGTACTCGTCCTGAGGTTCTAAGCCCCTGTCCAGGATGGTATCGATAATGTTTATCGAGTCCCGTACGTTGTGGACTACCTCGACCAGCTGAGCGATGTTATTCATGTACGGGTTATGGTTGACGGGCTTGAGATTGAACCTTTCCGCCACTCCTTTTGCCATCGGTGAAAGCTGGTCGTAGTTATTGTTGAGCCTGGCCAGGGCGCCGACCATGTAAGAGCCTCTATTGTTCCGGGCAAACTTCGCCGTAGACTGCTCCACGACGTATTCGTTTGTGATGTCCTTGTAATCCACGACGGGAGAAATTCCGGTGTCCGTCGAGCGGACCTGGCCCTCGTAGAATGCGTATTCTTCTTCATTTGTTAAGGAAATGAATTCCGTCTCGCGCGAGAAGTCCGGGAACTTGTCCGCTTTTTCCTCGCAGAGGTCCGCCACGGCCATTAAATCGTTGAAGGAATTCTTTAACTTGTCCTTTAACTGAAGCAGCTCGTCCTCCGTCGGAATCTTCGAAAAGCCACCCGGAATCAATCTCTGTGGGTGGGTCGTCCGACCGCAGATCAGATCGGACATCTCGTTGGCCAGACGGTGTAACCTGATTACCGTTTTCAGTTCGTCCGGATGAGAAGATGCGAGTGGTATTACCGAACCCTCGCCCATCAAATCGGGAAGAGCGAGATAACCGACGTGTAGTACGTGGCTCTGCATGTTCTCGCCGTGCAAAGCCAGCTTTCTCAGTAATTTGTCCTGTTCGGAGATCTCCACGCCGAGGGCGGCTTCGGTCGCCTTGAGCGAGGCCAGCGTATGGCCGATAGAACAGATTCCACAGATCCTGGAAGTGATGTGGTGTAATTCCTTCCAGCTGTGGTCGACGACCATGGACTCGAAGTAGCGCGGGGTTTCTATGACCTGCCATTCGCACTTTTCAATCTGGCCATCGTTCGCGTTTACCTTGATATTTCCATGTCCTTCTACCCTCGTAAGATACTCGACGTCGACATTTATCTTTTCGTCACTCATTATTACGTTCCTCCTGTTGCCAGCCGAAGTAAAGGTTAAATTTATTCAGTACTTCTTCTACGGTTAAACCGTACTTATCCAGGACCTTCTTGTGAGCGTTCTGGTTGGGATTATCTACCAATCCGCGGCATCCCCAGCAGGTAGTACCTTCGTTGACACATTTTGCGTCACAGCCGGCACGAGTTACCGGACCGAGGCAGAACGGCCCCTGCTCGGCCTGTGTGGCACCGGGTGTTTGAATTTCCCTTTCCGCCGAAGATACTTGTCCGGGACCGCCGTTTCTGGCGAAAACGCAGACGTTTTCATTCATTTTACACTCCACGCAGACCGGGTAAGTGGGTATGTTTGGTTCCTTGCCCTGGACCAGCGATTCCACCACGTGGATGAATTCGTCCTGGTCTATCGGACAGCCGTAAATGTAGTGGTCCACTTCGACTATTGCGTCAGCGGGTTTTGCCTTGTCCCATGCCTCAACTTTGTCCGCATCTTCCCCGTAGACCCTATCTTCCACGTTCTCCGGTTTCTGTGAGTTGCGGATCGAATTTATCCCGCCGATGGCCGCACATGATCCCAGTGCCACCACGAGTCCGGCATTGTTCCTGATCTCCCGGAGTCTTTCCGCGTCGTGGTCCGTGGCAATTGAACCTTCTATAAAAGCTATATCGTAATCGTCGGATTTTTGTGAGATTACCTCTCGGAAATTTACTACTTCAACGAGTTCCAGCAGGTCGAGAATTCTTTCCTCCAGGTTGGCTACCTGTAACTGATCTCCCTCGCAACCTGCGAAATCAAAGAAAGCTACTTTTGGTTTGCTCATTATACGGCCTCCTCAAATCCCTTGACTCTATCGTAGTTAAATACCGGGCCGTCCTGGCAGGCGTAAAGGACTTCTTCTGCACCGTTTATCTGGCAGTGTCCGCACTTTCCAAGTCCGCACTTCATTCTTCTTTCCAGAGATAGGTAGATATGTTCGTGCGGTAGTTCTTTTTTGTCCAGTTCTTCCAGGACAAATTTGTACATGACCGGCGGTCCACATACTACTGCGTAAGTGTTTTCGAGGTCGATATCTACCCCGGGAATTAGTTGCGTAATGACGCCGATGTTACCATCCCAGCATACGTTATCGGGACAGAAATCCACGGTAGCTTCGTGATAGATATCCTGTCGCCGGGCCCAGTGGTTTACCTCGTCCTCGAACATCTGCTCGCAGGGCCGTTTGCAGCCGTATAATATATTCACGTCGTTGTATTTATCCCGCTTGTCCAGGACGTAATTTATCAGTGATCTGAGCGGCGCTATGCCCAGTCCACCAGCAATAAACAGTAAATCATGGCCCTGAAGCTCTTCCGTGGGGAATCCTTCTCCGTAAGGACCCCGGATGCCAACGGTACTGCCAATTGACCGCTCGTGCAGGGCATTCGTTACGTTTCCTACCGCCCGAACGCATAGTTCGAAGGACGGCAAGCCCCTGGTGGGAGAGGAAGTTACGGAAATTGGTGCTTCTCCTACACCCGGAATTGATAGTTCCACGAATTGGCCGGGATCCTGGTTCAACCTATCCCCGTTTTCCAGTTCGAGTTCGAATAGCTTGGTATCGTCTGTCAGTTTTCGCTTTCCAATAATTCTTGCCTGTTGAGGATTATAGAGTGAATCTTCCGCGTTCATGAGGTTCCCTCCTTCATGTCATTGAATACTTCCACCGGATCGGCTATATCCGGCAGACACTGTTCGGAACATCTGCCGCAGCCAACACAGGCTATGTCGCCGAATCTATTGTACATGTATCTACCTTTTCTCATGTATCTGTGACGGTAACGGCCGGCCTTTTCTTCCCGGAAGTTTTCGTCCCCCGCTACTTCGGCAAAGGCCTCGAGCATACACCCGTCCCACGTTCTGAGTCTTTCTCCTTCCTCCAGAGATAGGTCGTTGACATCCTGGACGTCAAAGCAATAACACGTGGGGCAGACAAGGTTGCAGGTGCCACAGCTGAGACAATCTTCGGCGTGTTCTTCCCAGAACTCGTCCTTGCCGTAGTAGTTCTTAAGCATTGACGGTAGTTCAAAGGGATCAAATTGCGGATCCTTTCTGAATTTCTTCGGCAGTTCCTCTTTGAACTTTTTAACCTTTTTAATTCCTTCCGGCGTGATGTCTTCCACTGCATTACCGGCCTTTTCCAGCAGGTTGCTTCCTTTGGAGGAGCCCACTTCTACCGCGTACCGGTCTCCAATATCGGTCAGCATCAGATCGTAACCGGTGTCCGTCGTTGCAGTACCCATTGTATGGGCGAAGGACCAATCGGATACGCTATTCATATTGACACCGACCAGCACTGATTGTCTTCTCTTTTCCAGGTAATGCGGGTCCTCGTGTGTATCTTCGAATACTTTGTCCATCTGCTCTATTGCCACCAGATCGTAAGGATGGATGCCCATGATTATTCTGGGCACTACCTGATTGACCGGAGTGGTATTTCCCTCATCCAGGTTGTATTCGACGAGCGTCTCTCTCTGGGGCATAAAATATTTCTTTGGAGGGAGTATCGTTACGTCGTAGTCCAGCCGTAAGTCTTCGGCGGACCTTAACGGGTCAAAAGCAAATTCGTTGCTTTTGGATTGTACCCCCACCACTTCTCTTTCGTCGTTTTCGATTAAATCGTCTACGAATTTGCTAAAATCGCTTTTATTGATTGCTTTCATTATGCCTCCCAAATATTCTGTGGTTTCGCGGTCCGAATTCTCTGAACTGCCAAACTTCTGCGTAAAAAACAGGTAAACCTAGAATTAGTAACCGGTTTGAAATAAATCTGCCTGGAAATCGAGGGGCAAGATGATATAACTATGTGGAGTAAGTTACCCGAATAACCCAGGACTGAGGATAAAAGAAAGCCATCTGATGCTCGAGAGTTGAAAATCATATGTCATACAACTCCGTTTTGGGCAAAACCCTTACCTCTGTTTGCCCGGCTAAACCCCTCGGTCTGTAAAGTGAAGGTGTTCACTTTCGCTATGAAGATAAGCCATGAGGGGCAAATTTTCAAGTAAAATCTAAAAAAATAGGGGGTTAAATACAACTAATATATCTCTATCCAAATATTTGAATATCTTTAGCCTAAGTCGTACGATTCTCTCCCTTAAGACCAACTACTAACTCAGTTTGCAAGTAAATATCACTACTATTTGAGAAACTTATTTACATTAACCCATTTGGTATTATCTAAAGTGGTAAATCAAGTCGCTTTTCCAAAACTTTCAACCAGCACTCTCCAGCACCCAGTTTAAGATATACTTCGAAAATTGAACTCCTTTACGGACAAGGATTTTCCTGAAGATGTACTTCCCAGTTTGACCATCTATATTAAACTGGGTGCTGGATCAACTCTTGCTTGTAAAATAAGTATTATAAACAACTCTAAACTTTCAGCTGACCTGATAAAACCGCTGCATTTAGGTTTTATTTTTTCGGAGAGTTTGTCGAGTATCCCGATCGTCCCTAAAATTATGGTGGTCTGGTCGAACGAAGGAGGTCGAGCCATGGATAGCATAACGAGAATAGCTACAACGCCGTACTGGCCGGCGATAAAAGCGGGAATAATCCTTATCGCCACCTTTCTGTTGGCAAGGCTCACTTCATTTGCCCTTTATCGGTGGTCGCGGCGGTATATCGGCGGCCTGAAAGATAAAGAAAGGACTACTGCTGTAAATACCAGAGTCGAGGTATTCCGGCGCGTAGCAGGTATTTTTATCTGGTTTATCGGGGTAATAGTCCTTGTTTTCCAGTTCCCGGTTGTTCGGAGCCTGGGTGTGGGGCTTTTCGCCTCTGCCGGGGCCGTTGGTCTGGTTCTCGGGCTTGCGGCTCAAAATACTCTCTCGAATATCATTGCCGGCATAGTTCTGTCATTTTCGCAACCATTAAGGCTCGATGACGCGGTAATTATGGAGGACGATTTCGGTTACGTGGAAGAGATAACTTTAATGCAGACGTTTATTAGAACCTGGGATAATCGGCGGATTATCGTGCCCAATGACGTTCTGAGCAACCGGATAATTCAGAACTGGTCAATCAAGGATCCGGAATTACTTGCCTCGACAATTATCTATCTCGATTACGGCGCCAATATCGATAAGATTCGAGGCTGGATCAAGCAAGCGGTTCGGGAGAGCGAACACTGGAATGGTAACGGGGAACCGGGCGTTCAGGTCATGGATTTTACCGAAAAAACGATCAAATTAAGAGCAGTAGCCTGGGCCGATGATCCGCCGTCCGCCTGGAACCTGCGGTGCGAAATCAGGGAGAAATTATTGAATCACTTCAGGGAGGAGGGGCTCGATTTCCCCAAATTTCGCGTGGAGATGGAGCATGATGCGTACGAAGTATTTGCTGGAGCGGAGTCAACGGACAGATAAGCTTTTGTCTGAAAAATTAAGCCGGTGTCGATAATTAACCCGGATACTTTAAGGGGTTTATAACGTCAGGCCCTGACCCTCGCAGGAGCCTAAAACCAGCCCTTCCGCTTAAAATAATAGAGCATCCCGACAGCCGATAGGCCCATAACGCCGAGGGCCCCGTAATAGCCCCAGTCCCAGCCCAGTTCGGGCATAACTTCGAAGTTCATCCCGTAGATTCCCGCGATAAACGTTAGCGGGATAAAAATCGTTGCGACTATGGTCAAAGTCTGCATTATTTCGTTCATTCGGTTGGACACGGCGTTCATGTAAGTATCCCGCGCTCCCGCGATCAGGTCCCGATAGTTGCTCAGCAGGTCGTGTATCCGTGCCAGATCGTCCTGAATGTCCCGAAAATATATTTTTCGGCCCTCGGAGATATAAGGAGTTTCTGCCCGGGCCAGCTTTGCCGCCATCTCACGCTGTGGGCCGGTTGTCCGCTGAACCTCGATCAGATCCGAGCGTAAGTCCGCTATATCGCCAAATAGTTCCTCTTCCGGGTCTTCCATGGCCTCGTCCTCTATCCGGTTGATCTCGTCCTCTATCCGATCGAGTATCGGAAAGTGATTCTCTACGACGTTGTCAAGAATCCGGTATACGATGTGATCCGGCCCACGGCCGAAGTAATTGTCGGGGTTGGCGAGAAACCTGTCGGTCGCTCTATCGATTGCATTTATGTCTTTTCTATGAAAGGTAATGACGTAATTGTTGCCCAGAATGATTGAAAGCTGCCGGGTTTCCAGCTCGCCGATCGAAAACTCGCTGGATAAGGAACTTGCAAGAATGTAGAGATAGTCCTCAAAGGCGTCGACTATTGGCCTGCTTTCCCGGGTCAGGATGTCCTCGACGGTTAACGGGTGAAAGTCCATAATATCGCCGACCTCCTTGACCGCGTCGGGACCGAAATCCTCGCTGCCGACGTCAATCCAGAAAGAAACTTCTTCCCGGTTCTTTTTCTCGGCCAGGTCGGTCAGACTGACCCCGCTCTGGACCCCGGTACCGCTCCGGTAAAGCAGGCTTTTCATGTTTCCACCTGACTGTTCCTGGGGCTTTCCCCTCCGTCCTGGGGGTAAAAGTGAACGTCCGTCTGCGGAAAAGGAATGCCGATTTCCGCTTCTTTCAATCGCCTGTCTATCTCCCTTCTTATGTTATCATGGACTGTTATCCTGTCTCTCGGGTCGGAGACCCAGACCCTGAGCTCGAAGTTGAGTGAGGAGTCCGCATGTTCCTTGAAAAATACCTGCGGTTCGGGTTCGTTTAATGCCTTTTCTTCCTCTCCGGCAATTTCAAGTAAGATATCCTCCACTTTTTCTATCTCCGTGCCGTATTCGACCCCGATCGGTATCCGGAGCCGAAGCGTCGTGTCGCCGCCGTAGGACCAGTTGGTAACCTTTTCACTGACGAGGTCCGAGTTCGGCACGATAATTGATTCGTTGTCAAAAGTATTGACCACCGCTACTCTGAACCTTATTTCCTCTACTTTGCCGAGTATTCCGTCCAGTTCAACTATGTCGCCGACCTGAATCGGCCGCTCCAGCATGAGGATGATTCCGGAAGCGAAGTTAGAAAATATATTCTGCAGGCCGAAACCAATTCCTACGCCAAATAAACCACCGAAGACTGCCAGAACTGAAAGGTCGAACCCGATCATCTGCAGGGCGATCAGGAAACCGATAGTAACTGTTATATACTTCACCAGCCGGGACAGAGTATACTGAGCTCCCCGTTCGATGTCCGACTTGGAGTAGACGTTGTTTTGGAGGAACCGGACGATGAGTCGGGACAGGACTACGGAAAAGATAATAACTACGATGAAGTAAAAGAAGGAGACTATCGAAATGCCCTGGCCGCTGACCGTGAATATCGGCTTCTGGAGAAAGTCCCAGACCGAATTGAAGACGTCGGAAGAGTTCACGCACTCACCCCCTTATGTTTTTCGGCCACTCAGTGGTTCAATCTCAGCAGCAGTACGAAGAATGAGGTTGTTTCCTGCTTTTCCTCCAGGTTAATTCAGAACGCTGAACTGAAATAGGCTCCGTTTAAGTGGTGGGTTCGGACTCCGTGCCTTTTGCCTTGCCGAGACCGGGTTTGGCTATCGTAACTACTTCGTGAGCGATAGCTTTCCCGTCCAGGACCTTTTCCATCTCGTCCAGGAAAGGCGAAATCAGGCTTTCGGTGCCGCTAAGTTCGATCTCGAAGTCGGGTTGTTCCCGCGCAATTACTTTGAAAGTTGACTTCCGCGTGAGAAAACTGTCGGACGCCTCCTCGATCTCCTCGCCTGCCTCGTTCAGTTGCTGAATATCGGCTTCGTATATCCACCTTCCACCGGCCTTATAAGCCTCATCCCGGTCGAGTTCTTCCGCCCTGACGGGATTGTTTTGATTGTACTGTTTGATAGTTTCTTCGACTATCTCGTAAAAGTCCTGCAGAAATTGATCCATGTCTTCGTACTCCTTATCAAGAGTACAGAGAAACCGAACTATGCTATCAGAAACTGCCTTACCTGAACCCGACTTACCGGAAAACAAATCAGTTATACCCAACTTTATCACCCCAGAAGAGATTACGTTTCTCTTTAATTTTACCGATTATATGGACCTTTAAACCAGTCTATCAGAAAAAAAGTAAATCCGTTAACCTGCTCGGTTTTAACTAAAATTTGCAGAAAACTTTTATATTCCCTGGGTCAGAGATACCAGAACCTAAATTAGTTTATAACCTGGAGGAAAAGATATCAATTTTTGCTTATTGCCTGCCTTAATGTGAGATCAGGTGGGGCAAAAAGCGCCTTATCCTTTGGATTGGTAAATATCACTTTGTAAGCCCCTTCTACAGGGCGTTATAGAAAATAAACCTCTGTAATTGCCATGAGTAGGCGGTTTTATAATTTGACCTTGAAAAATGGTAATGTCTAAAAAAAAATTTATTAGGTATAATAAATAATAGAAGCAATTGGGAACAATAAGAAAAAAGGACAAAGCCCCGCAAAGGTCTTTGACAGACCGGGATGAAAGCAACTGATGAAGAAAGATTGAACAAGTGAAATATGGCGACATCGGGTCGCCAAAACTTGACTAAACTTAACCTAAGTCACTCATGGGAGCATCTATAAATGGCAAACTGGAGGCAACTCCAGGGCGCAAAGCTACGGCCTCTAAGAGTACTAGCGAAAAAGGCAAACCCACGGGCAACCTGGGGGCGCAAAGCCACGGGTCCAGCTCAGTTTATCGGGTACTTTGGGTTCATTGGGTTTATCGGGTTCAAAAGCTGAAACAATTTGATAACTCGAAGAAACCCGATAACCCGACAAACTCTATAAATTCGATAAACTAAGATTGGATAGCCGGGTTGCCGTGGCTCTTAGTGGTGGACGAGCCGCTAGATGCTCTACATCACTAGGAGGTGCTTTCCATGAGAAAAGTATCTATCTTACTAGTAGGTCTGATGTTGATTGCTGGTTTAGCTGTAGGAAGTAGTGCCGTAACGAATCCCACAGACGCTTCAGGGATTTCAGCCGATGTCAATATGAACGCTAGCTTGGAAGTTAATACCATTGTAGCTCTTTACGTCCACTCAGATGTATCATTTGATCAGATCGATTCAAGTGACGTCAGTTTTGACGGCAGCGGGAACTTTACTAATCTTTCCGAGCTTACGGTTTCCAATAATACGATTAAAGCTTTTGCCAACACTGACTTAGCGGTCACGGTATCGGCTTCAAATACTGGTGGGCAAAACTTCGATTTTACCAGGTTCAAAATCAAGGGTGGAGATTTAGGATCTTGGACACCATTCGAAAGTAATGGTTCTGCACAAACCCCCACAGTTCTTGATAAAGGGCCTGGTCTGCACACAGCTAGCGTAGACTATAAATACATACCTAACGAAACTGATTCACCGGGAAGCTACACGGCACAACTTACTTACACAGTTTCCAGCGGTTAACGAAACTCAAGATATTGCTGACGGGGTGTGGGATTTTCTCGCACCCCTTTTTCTATTATCATCATTCCGGGCGATACCAATGAAAGTAAACAAAAAACGGTTACTTGTAGCTTTCTTATTAGCTTTGCTGTTTTCCATCCCGGTCTCCGTGTCCGTTGCCGACCAGGCAAAAATCCAAGAAGTGACCCCCATTACTTTTGATACCGTGGGGTCGGATTATTACGATATACGTGAGAACAAATTCGACGACCTGGTATCGGAAACGGGCAAGCTGAAGCTGAGCTTTGCCGGGAATGCAAGTCTTGAGGTAAGGTTGGGCTCTCACACTGCCTCCAATCTCGATACTGACCACCTAAAACTGCATCTTACGGACTGGGTAGATTCCAAGTGGATCGGGTTGAGCCAGGATTGGCAGGAAATAGCCAGCTTCGAAGGCAGTGCAACGACCACCGACGAGTACGTTTCCTACGAGCTGAAGTACGAACTGAACAAAGTCGATACTCCCGCTCCGAATAGGTATGGTATCGGTCTCGAGTTCCGGCTGACTCAGGATGAGGGAAGCGACTATACTATTTCGGTGAGAACGGGAGATCCCGGACCGGGTAAATGGGTCCTCCTCCAAATTAAGAACAAAAGTGGTTCTGGAATCCCTGGGGTTAGGATAGAAATTAATGGGGAGTTTGTGGGCACAACGTTCTATTGGGGATATAAATGGGTAAAGTTCCCCGAGGAAGGCCCGGTGACCGTTACCGCCAGAAAAGGTAACCGAGAAGCAACCAGAACGTTCTCTTATTAGGATTTATTAGGATAAGTAAGACAGAAGCGCGGATACGATCCAATTGATCTCATCGATAGCCAGCCTTTCTTTATTAATTGCATACCTTGTTTATGGCAACCAGCCAATTCTGTAAAAACTTACCCTCATTATCTTTATCTTTCCAAACTTTGATTACTACGGCATCCGTTCTGGCTCCCTTGCTCGATCATTAATTCTTTTCCAGTAAACGGAATAGGTGTCTAAAAAAAGTTTTATTAGGTATAATAAATAATAGAAGCAATTGGTAAACATAAGAAATAAGGACAAAGCCCCGCAAAGGTCTTTGAAAGACCGGAATAAAACAACTGACGCGGCTCATCATGGCGACACAGGGTCGCCAAAACATAACTTAAGTCACTCATGGGAGCGTCTAATAACGGCAAACCGGGGGAAATCCCGGGGCGCAAAGCTACGGCCTCTAAGAGTATTAACGAAAAAGGCAAACCCACGGGCAACCTGGGGGCGCAAAGCCACGGGTCCAGTTCAGTTTATCGAGTTCTTTGGGTCCACTTGGTTTATCGGGTTTAAAAGTTGAAACAATTTATGACTTGACGAACCCGATACCCCGACGAACTCTATAAACTCGCTAAACTAAGATTGGAAAGCCGAGCTGCCGTAGCTCTTAGTGGTGGACGAGCTACTGGATGCTCATCTACATCACTAGGAGGTGTCTTCCATGAGAAAGTTTTCTTTATTCAGGACAATGCTGGTCTTTGGGCTAGTTGTTGGTTTAGTAGGTTTGACTGTCACCGTAGATACTAGGGGGGCCGAAAACGACAACACCGCCGTTAGCTGGAATAATGGAAATGCGGGAAGTTGTTGGATAGATTTTTCTGCTCACAGTAGCGTGAACTTGACCAGCTCAGGTGTCTCTGCCCCATACCCCAGCGGAACGTTATTGGATTCTACTGGCAATACCATGTCAGTTAACAGTAACTGTAAAAACGGTGTAACTGTAAAGGTTAGGACGAGAGGAGTTTCTACCCCGGATGGTTTTTCCGGTGATGTACTCGAGGATTTTGAGTGGAAGGCAAACACCAGTAGCAATCAGTTTACGGTTGATAGTGGAGCTAGTAGCTATGGGACTTTCTCGAGTACCGGTCCCCTGACTACTGTGGGAAATAGCAGTAATCCGGCACAATTCAACTTTAGCATAAGCTATCAATACTTAATAGATAACCAGGATATAGCCGGAGACTATTCAGTAAGCCTTGAGTATACCGTCTCCAGTTAAAATATCTATTAGCATTTTCTCTGGAGGCAACGGTTAACCTACCAATGACTAGTGAATTCATGGAGAAAAGGAGGGTGGTACCCACCCTCCTTTTTATTTCTCGACCCAGTTAGTTGTCAATAATTCCGGATTTTAAAATTTGTAGCCAGGATTTTTTACCTCAAGGTGAATTTCAATGATGCAGACAAACTCAAACAACCATAGAGATAACGGAAGATTTGAACTCCTTTCTCTGGCGCTCGACTGCACGCTGATGGTTTCACAACTGAGCCAGAGTTTGACAATGGAAGCCAGCGGAGACCACGACTCGGCGGTGGCACAGTTAAAGGACGTGGAGGCCCAGATTAATAACTGGGTGGATGAACTGGAAAGCCTTAAGGCCGCCGAAAGTTTGGACAAAGAAAACCTGTTAACTAACCTTCAGGAAGCGAAAAATGCTGTTGAGGAAAATATCCGGATAAAAGATTGATTAGAGAAATTTAGATGACGGAAATGTATACCAGGAAGGTATTTAGTAAGCAGTCAATCATGCTTAAAGGGGTGTTCCGGTAGTTAAGTAATTCCGGATCCAGATTGTTAATATAGCAGTGTAATAGGAGAGAATAAATATTTGAAATCCCAGAGTTTGGAAAATCAAACTTCATTATTCCATGGTAGGTTACAGGTCTTCACCTGCCGGGGTTACTCTAACCCTCGCAATATAAGTTCCTCTCCCGAGGGTAGACCCAGCACCCATTCCAGCACCAGTTTAATATATACTTCGAAAGTTTACCCCCTTTACGGACAAAGATCTTCCTGAAGATGTACTTCCCAGTTTAACCATCGATATTAAACTGGGTGCTGGACCAACTCTTGCTGGCAAAATTGGTTCCTGGTCCAAATATTATTTCCTCTCCCCAGGAAGAATCGCCGAATTGAGGTTTATATAAACCTCGGCTGTTCAAAACCAGGAAATGAAAACCCTGCCGGTTAAAGCAGGGGGGCTAAGACTGTAGAAATCAAAATGTAAGGGGGGTTATGTATTTCAAGCAGTCGTAATAGTATAGACCAACCGCGCTTGGTAGTCCCCTTCCTCGTAGTCCTCGTCGTACTGTACCTTGTAGTCGACGCCGAACTTGAACTC
>Ga0207797_1001937_pt1 | contig 14692 bp, 7 predicted proteins | sample PRCRCaboRojoPR_6_FD_187275 | JGI IMG/M metagenome (GOLD analysis project Ga0207797, IMG submission 187275) | Marine sediment microbial community from Cabo Rojo, Puerto Rico - PR CR 10% Liquid 1 (SPAdes) | ecosystem: Environmental > Aquatic > Marine > Coastal > Sediment | place: Cabo Rojo, Puerto... | reverse complement strand
CGCGACCTCCGGGACCGTCCGCTGCGGGAGGGCGACCAGGTTCGCGTCGAGCGACTCGCCGACGAGGCGTTCGTCGTCGGGGGGACCCACCCCGACGGGCTCGTCCGCGTCACGCCCGCGACGGACATCCGGGTGTCGATGGACGCGGACGCGCCGGCTCCCGGTCGACCGACCGGTCGAACAGGGACGCCCGGCACCAGACAGGAGTCCGGGAGCGGTACCGATCGCGAGGGCGACCGGAGCGAAACCGGTCGACGTCGGAGCGGGACGGGCGGCGACCGGGCCGAGAGCGGGTCGGACGGCGACTCGGACTCGTCTACGGGCGTCAGCTACGAGGACATCGGCGGGCTGGACGACGAGCTGGAGCTGGTCCGGGAGATGATCGAGCTACCGCTCTCGGAGCCGGAGGTGTTCAGACACCTCGGCGTCGAGCCGCCGGCAGGCGTCCTGCTCCACGGCCCGCCCGGGACGGGCAAGACGCTCATCGCGAAGGCGGTCGCCAACGAGGTCGACGCCACGTTCGTCAACGTCTCCGGCCCGGAGATCATGTCGAAGTACAAGGGGGAAAGCGAGGAGAAGCTCCGGGAGACGTTCGCGCAGGCCCGCGAGAACGCTCCCGCGATAATCTTCTTCGACGAGATCGACTCGATCGCCGGCAAGCGCGAGGACGGCGGTGACACGGAGAGCCGTATCGTCGGGCAGTTGCTCTCGCTGATGGACGGGCTGGACGCCCGCGGGAACGTGATCGTCATCGGCGCGACGAACCGCGCGGACACGCTGGACCCCGCGCTCCGCCGGGGCGGCCGCTTCGACCGGGAGATCGAGATCGGCGTTCCGAACGAGCAGGGTCGCCGTGAGATCCTCGAGGTCCACACCCGGGGAATGCCGATGGCCGACGACGTCGAGCTGGACCGGCTGGCCTCGACGACCCACGGGTTCGTCGGCGCCGACCTCGAGTCGCTGGCGAAGGAGGCCGCCATGACCGCCCTCCGCCGGTCCCGGCGCGGGGAGGGGACGCCGCTGGCGGAGCTGCGGGTGACCCGGAGCGACTTCGAGGCGGCGATGGCGAGCGTCGAGCCGAGCGCGATGCGCGAGTACGTCGCCGAGCAGCCGACGGAGGGCTTCGAGTCCGTCGGCGGGCTAGAGGAGGTCAAGGAGACGCTCCGGCGGGCGGTCTCGTGGCCTCTCGAGTACGCGCCGCTGTTCCAGGCGGCGAACACGGATCCACCCTCCGGCGTCCTGCTCCACGGCCCGCCGGGGACCGGCAAGACGATGCTGGCGCGGGCGATCGCCGCCGAGTCGGGCGTGAACTTCATCCACGTCGCCGGGCCGGAGCTGCTCGACCGCTACGTCGGGGAGTCGGAGAAGTCCGTCCGCGAGGTGTTCGAGCGCGCCCGCCAGGCGGCGCCGGCGATCGTCTTCTTCGACGAGATCGACGCCATCGCCACCGATCGTGACAAGCAGTCGGGCGACTCGGGCGTCACCGACCGCGTCGTCTCCCAGCTGCTGACGGAGATGGACAACGCCGCCGACAACCCGAACGTCATGGTCCTGTCGGCGACGAACCGGCGGTACAGTCTCGACCCGGCGATCCTCCGACCCGGGCGGCTCGAACAGCACGTCGAGGTGCCCGCGCCCGACCGCGAGGCGCGTCGGGCGATCTTCGAGGTCCACACCCGCGGCAAACCGCTGGCCGACGACGTCGACCTGGAGTCGCTGGCCGCCAGCACACAGGGCTACTCCGGGGCGGACATCGCTGCCGTCTGCCGGGAGGCGGCCGTGATGGCGATCCGCGAGGTGGCCGACCGCTACGAGGGCCCCGAGGCTAACGAGCACGCCGACGAGATCAGCGTCCGCGGCGAGCACTTCGACGCCGCACTCGCGACCGTCGACGCGTCGCTGTAGCAGGTCCCGACCGTCACTCGTCGCCGCTCCCCGCCGCCCTCGCCTCACCGCCGGTCTCCCCGTCACGCGACTCCGCCTTCGTCAGCGCGGCCAGGTAGTGGTGACCGTCGCCGCCGTCGCTCCGGCGGATCGCCTCGACCGTCCAGGGCGTCGGGACGGCGGCCTCCCGGAGGCGGTCCGGCGAGAAGAGCCTGAACAGGAGCGTCCCCCCGACTCGTCCGTCGTACTCGAAGTGGAAGACCCGGGAGGCGAGGCCGGGCGTGGGATCCGATCGGAACCCGAGCAGCTCCCGGGTTCCCGTCCGCGACGGGTCGTAACAGTCCACCACCGCGGTCGCGTCGTCGCCGGTCACGCACGCGAGGTCGACGAGGAACCGCCGCAGACCGTCCATGGAGCCGGCGAGCCCGAGCTGGGTGCCGTACGACAGGACCGACCCGAACCGGTCGGCGTCGAACGCCTCCCGGAGCGCGAACATGTCCCCGTGTCGGGCGTCGGCGACCCCCCGTTCGCGCATCGTCTCGACGAGGGCCGACGAACGTTCGAGCGCCACCGTCTCGAACCGCTCCTGGAAGAACAGGGCGTCCCGTCCGACGCCCGCCCCGACGTCCAGGAGCGGCCCGGAGAGACGGGCAGCCAGCCAGGCGCCGCGACCGGCCGACGCGTCGAACCTCCCGAAGTAGAACGACTCGATCGGGTGCTCGACGACCGCCTCGCCGTCGCGCTGCACGAGTGGCGCCGCCTGCTCGTCACGGTACCAGTCACGGATCGCCGTCCCGAACGGGTCCGACATGGACGTGCGGTGTTCCCGCCGGGAGAAAAGTTTCGTGCGAGTATGTGACACAGTAACGTCCGAAGTCGAGGTGCCGTCGGGGACCCGTCGCACGAGGTCGGATCCGACCGCCTGCGACGATAGACTCCGTGGATGGCGCTGGAGGCTCCCCCCTTACGACGGCCGGACGGAGGTCGACGAAGTCGACGTCCGGGTGGCTGGCCCGGGTGTGGTCCGGTTCGGCGACAGGATTAACTTCGGTCGTCGGCACCGTATTCGTATGCCACGCGGTCGTGGTACCGGACGGGACGCGGACCGTCCGTCGAGAGCCGACGCGCGAGACGGGGGACGGTCGACCGGAGGGCTGCTGTTGTACCTGCTGTTCTTCCTCGGGTTCGGCGCCGTCGGCCGCGTCGTCGTCCTCCCGTTCCGGGCGGTCTGGCGTCGACTCTCGCTCGGAGTTCGGCTCCTCCTCGTGGAGGTCGTCGCCCTCGTCGCGTACGTCGCCGTCGTCCGGGCGGACCTCGGGGTGGAAACCCTGTTCGGGGACGGGCTCGACGGCCTCGTCCGCCGGATCGGATCGACGCCGGACCTCCTGGCACTGGTCGGCGTCGTCGCGGTCGTCGTGCTCGCCGGCGCCCGGGAGACGGGCGGGCGACGCGTCTGAACCGGCAGGTGCGGCGATCCGGGCCGACGCGAGTCGGTCCCCGACGGTCCACGCGAATCAGTCCCAGAACGACTGCGTCCGCGCGTACTCCCGTTCCCGTTCCAGGATGTCGCGGTAGAAGTCGTCCTCGTCCTCCCGGAGCCGGTTGATGATCCGCGCGGCGTTCTGCGGCCCGACGCCCCTCGCCGCGAGCGCGATCACGGCCTTCTTACCGTGGCTCTGGACGAGGCTCGCCGACCGGTAGGCCCGGCCCGTCAGCCGCTCCTGCTCGTCGTCCTTGGGATCGGCGCGGACGGCCGTCAGGACGTCCTCGTCCCACGGGTTCAGCGCCGCGATCCGCGTCGAGCCGCACTCGGGACAGGTCGGCTGGTCGCGCACCCGGCGGACCTTCGTCCGGTGTGACCAGTCCTTGCAGTGGAGACACGCCAGGAGCACCCGGTCCTCGTGGATGCGCTCGCGGATCGTCTCGATGACGCTCGCGTCGGCGTTCTCCGGGACCAGGAGGTCGCGGCCGCTCGACCGTCCGCCGGTCCCGATCGGCGTGTGGTCCCGCGCGATCACGACCTCGAGTTCCCCCGCCTGGATCCGCCGGAGCACCTCGCCGGCGCGTTCGACGTCCAGGTCGCGGTGGAACACCTCCCGGACCGCCTCGTCGTAGATCGGCGTGTCCGCGAGTGCCGCGAGGAGGCGGTCGCCGCCGAACCGGGCGTTACCCTGGTAGCGCTTGAGCGCGCCGAACTTCGCGGCCACCTGGGCGACGGTGAACTTCAGCGACTCCGAGTTCTTCAGCGCCAGTTCCAGGTAGGTCCGGAGGTGGTCGGGATCGGTCTCGACGAGCAGGTCACGGACGTCGGGCGCGCCGAGCTTCGCCGGCACGTCGAGTTCGATCCGGTAGGGATCGACCTCCATCCCGATGGACGACCCCGTCCGCTGGCCCAACAGTGCCGAGCAGAGCCGCCCGAGCGTCTCGTTCGTCCGGTGGCCCAGCGCGGCGTTCACGACCACCGTCCGGCCGCGGCCCTCGACGGTGATCCGGTCGGCCGTCGGCGTCGCCGCCCCGGCCTCGACCTGCCGCTCGATCGGCTCGAGTGCCGACTCGACCGACCCCCCGTCCGCGGGGTACCGTCCGACGAACTCCCGGGCGACGTCCGGCCGAGCGGCACCCGCCTCGAACTGCGGCGCGGCGACCGCGCGCATCTCGCCGACCTCCCGTGCGACGTGGTACGGCACGGGGATCTCCTGGCCGACCCACGAGGGCACCTCGCCCCCGGGATCCTCGATCGGTGTGACGTTCACCCGGGCCTCGTCGTCGTCGACGTCGTTGATCCGCCACATCTCCCCGCGCTGGACGAACGTGGCGCCGGGCTCGGCGAAGTTGCGGACGAACTTCTCGTCCAGCGTCCCGATCTGCCGGCGCGAGGAGATGTCGACGACGTCGTACGTCTCCTCGTCGGGGATCATCGAGAGGTTCGCGTAGAAGTACTGCCAGGTGCCGCCGGACTTCTCCAGGCGGTCGTGCTCCTCGTCGAGCCAGACCAGCCGGTTGCCCGACAGCTCCCGGACCACCTCGCGGAACGTCTCCGCCTCGAGGTTCCGGAACGGGGACGCCGCCCGGACGAGTTCGAAGGCGGTCCGGGCGCTCACCTCGCCCCGGTCCATGACGATCCCCACGATCTGGTTGGCGACGACGTCGAGGCTGGCGTGGTGGATGCGCGCCGGCTCGACCTCGTTGTCGACGGCCCGCCGTGCGATCGCCATCGCCTCGAGGGTGTCGTCGGGGTGGGACGTGACGATCGTCCCGCTCGAGACCTGGTCGCGGCGGTGGCCCGCGCGGCCGACCCGCTGGAGCAGCCGTGCGACCTCGCGGGGGCTCCCGTACTGGACGACGTGGTCGACCCGGCCGACGTCGATCCCCAGTTCCATCGACGAGGTACAGACCAGTCCACGCAGGTCACCGGTCTTGAACCGGTCCTCGACGTCGATCCGGGCCTCCGTCGACAGCGAGCCGTGGTGGACCTCGATCGGCTCCCCGAGCGTCTTGAACCGGGAGCCGAGCGCCTCCGCCGTCTGACGGGTGTTGACGAATATCAGCGTCGACGCGTGTGACCGCACGGCGTCCCGGATAACCCGTACGTGGCTCGCCACCTCCGGATCGGTCGCCAGCGTTCCCGCCAGCCGCTCGTCCTCGTCGGTGACCGTCGGGCGGATCACCTCCACGTCCAGCAGGCTGCCGGCGTCGACCTCGACGATCGCGTAGTCGCGACCGTCGTTGTGGTTCGGCCGGGCCGGGTCGTCCTGGTAGCCGGTGAGGAACCGGGCGACCTCGTCGGGCGAGCCGACGGTCGCCGAGAGGCCGATCCGCTGGAACGGACCGGCGAGGGCGCGCACCCGCTCCAGCCCGATCGTGAGCTGGGCGCCCCGCTTGGAGGAGGCGAGCTCGTGGACCTCGTCGACCACGACGTGCCGGACGTCGGCGAGCGCCCGGCGGAGCTTCTCGCCGGTCAACATCGCCTGGAGCGTCTCGGGCGTCGTCACGAGGACGTCCGGCGGGTCGTCCGCCTGCTTCGAGCGCTGGTACTGCGAGGTGTCGCCGTGGCGAACGTCGACGTCGAGGTCGAGCGTTTCGCCCCACCACTCCAGCCGCTCGCGCATGTCGCGGTTGAGCGCGCGCAGCGGCGTCACGTAGAGCACGCCGAACCCGTCGGGCGGGTCGGCCGCCAGCGCGTCGAAGACCGGCAGCATCGCCGTCTCCGTCTTCCCGGTCCCCGTCGGTGCGATGACGAGTGCGTTCCGGCCGCTGGCCAGCGGCGGGATGGCCCGCCGCTGTGGCTCCGTCGGCGTCGCGAACCCGCGCTCCGATAGCGCCGCCCGGACAGCCGGACCGAGGTGCGCGAACGCGTCGGCACCGGACGCCGGTTCCTGCTCGCTCACGGACGGATCCTGGGCTGCGAGGCTCTTGAGGCCACCGTTCGCGGCCTCGCTCCCGTCCCTCGGCCCCGTCACCGTTCGCCGTTCGCCGGCCAGTGCGAACCTGCGGTTCTCCGGGCGGACGAGAGTCGAAGCGCTCGCGGACCGTCGACCGGCCGTCCCCGTCGCACCGGCCGACGGTCGGCAGCTGTGGTCGCGATCCGGTCCGGAGACGGCGCCTCCGCCCGATCTGCCCCTCCGATCGGTCGTTCGACGGCTCCGGGTCCGGTAGATCGGCTCCCTCCGGAACGGGCCTCGTGTGGCGTACAGGCGGCACTCGCATCCACGATCCGCGGGACGGCGTGCCGCACACCCGCGTGACGCCCCGCGGCGGTTCTCAGGTCACGGCGGGGCTGGTGCCGTCATCGTACTTGAAAAGTGGGCCGTCCCAGATGGACCAGCCCGCGCCGGGCCCACCGGGCCGTTGTCGAGCCGGCGGAATCGATCCGTCCGACGGATCCGTCTCGAAACCGTTAGGTCGCCCAGGGTCGTGGCGCCGGGCGTGAACCGCAGTCTGCTCTACTGGGGCGGCCTCGGGGCGTTCGGCGCACTCGTCGCCGGTCGCGGCGTGGTCGCGGCCACGAACGGTCAGCCGCCGGTCGGCAACTACGTCGCAGCTGCGGCGGGAGTCCTGGTCCTCCTGGCCGCGTCGTACGGGCTGCTCCAGCCCTCCGAGCCCGGTCAGTCCCCGGGCAGTGTCGACGTCGAAGCCCACCCCGTGATCGCGTACCTGGTGGCGGTCGGCGCCGTTCTCCTCCTCGTCGGAACCCTCGCGCAGGCGGCCGGGTTCTGACGACGCGGACGTCCCAGGTCACTCCGCAACTCCGCTCGTGCCCCCCGGCCGACCAGGGACCTCTGTGCGCGTAGCCTACGTCGGGTCGCTACCGTTCTCGACCGTCACCGTCTCCGGGGGCGCCACGTCCTCGTCGCCCGGGTCGTAGTAGTCGTACGCCCGTGCCGAGCCGGTGCTCGCCGCCACCGGCTGTGTCGCGCGGAGCGTGACCGGGAGCTCACGCGCTCCCGAGAGGTCTGTCACGTAGAGGGTGAGTCGCCGCCCGGCCAGCTCGTATCGGCTGACCGCCCCGCGCTCGACGAGCCGGGTCAGGCTCGCTTCCTCGACTGCGAACCCGGGTGGGACGCCGAGTTCCACCATCGCCATGCCGACGGTCCCCGGCCCGCTCCGGACCGTCGCGGTGGCGGTCACCGTGTCGTCGACCGTCAGGTTCGTCCGATCGTACGAGACGGAGAGCGCGATTCCGTCCCGCGACCCCTCCCGGGTGGGATCGCTCCTCGTCTCGCTTCGCGCCCCGGCTCCTCCCGTCCGGTTCCACGGCGTGTAGTACGTCGTCGACAGTTCGTAGTAGAGCCCCGGTGCGTCTGGCGCCCGGATCTCGTACTCGTTTCGACCACGCTCGACCGGGAGGGCGATCGTCCCGACCTCGTCGGCCCGCTCGCCGCCCAGCGCCCGGGTCGCGACCGGCTCCCCGTTCCGCAGGACGGTCAGCTCCCCCGTGACGTCGCCGGAGCCGGCCGCCGGGGCGTTCGTCAGTGCCTTCAGCGTCATGATCGTGTTCTGTGTCCCGCCCCAGCCCCCGTCGCCGGCCTTCTGCTCGACCAGCCAGCGCAGCGAGCCGGACACCAGGCCGGGACTGTAGCCGCCCTTCGCGAGCGCGTTCGTCGCCGTCGCCGTCACGAGCACCTGCCGGTCGTTCGGGCGGTAGCCCGCCTCGCGCCGCTCCCGCTCGTCGGTGTCGTCGTCGGTCGCCTCGCCGCCGCCGCGCGACCACCGCACCCGGCCGTCCGACGTCTCCGCCCGGGTCGCCAGCTCGTCGACGATCGCGCGCTGTAACTCCGGCGCGCGGTCGGCGTCGACGAGGGCGTTCAGCGCGACCGCGAGCGTCATCGTGTCGGCGGTCTCGACGTCCAGTTCCTCCCGGAGGAAGCCGACGCCGTCCGCGACCGCCTCGGCGTCGGGGTCCGCTCGCGCCAGACTCCAGGTGACGTACGCCGTCGTTGCCGTCTCCGTCCCGGAGACGCCCAGGGCGTACTCCAGTTCCCCCGACGCCGGCCAGGAGCCGTCCTCGCGCTGGCGCGAGGAGAGGAACGACCGCATCTCACTCGTGACCTGGGGATCGACGTCGTAGACCTCGTCGACGTCCGACAGCTCCTGGAGCCCGTACGCCGTCAGGAGGAGGTTCGGCGGGTCGTTGCCGAACAGGGAGTAGCCGCCGGGCGTGGTCGTCTCGAAGGTGAGCAGCCGCTGGTAGCCGGTCGAGACGAACCGCTCGGCGCGCAGTCGCGTCTCCGGGCTCGCCCTCCCCGTCCGTTCGAGGTACCGGAGGACGAGCGCGTTCGGGTAGAGCGACGAGGAGGTCTGCTCGAAACAGCCCGTGGGCATCTCCAGGAGCGCCGAGAGGCCGCCGACCGCCTGCCCGAAGACGCCCGGGTAGGTCCGGAGGACCGTCGTCGAGCCGTTCGCGACGGCCTCGTCGGGCACCCGGACGGTCTCGGTCACCGAGCCGTCGACCCGGCCGCTCGCGGTCCAGACGTGCCGTCGTCCCGCCGGATCGACCGTCACCGTCCGTCGGACTGCGTCGCGAACCGCGTCGGGACTCCCCTCACCGTCGGCGGGATCGGCGTCGTCGGTGCTCCCGTTCTGGTGTCCGTCCCCGTCCCTGTCTACGTCCGCGTCGCCGGCCGCGGTCCGGTTGCCGGTGTCCGTCAGCGGGCGCCCGACGGCGACGAACGTCAGCGGGTGCTCGCCAGGGTCGCGGGCCCGCAGGTCGAACGAGACCGACCGGACGGTCGACGGCGGAACGCGGACGGTCCGGGTCACCGCGACCGGCTCCCGGGTCGCCGATCCGTTCGCTGTCGTCGACCCGTTCCCGGCGATCGACCCGTTCTCGGCAGCCGCCCCGTCCCCGCCGATCGATCCGTTCGGGATGCTCGTCCCGTTCGCGGGTTTCGTCCCGTTCGCGGCCCCGTCGGCCGTGTCGTACCAGGCGGCCGCTCGCAGCGAGACGGTCACCTCGCGCGTCCGGGTCCCGTAGTTGAAGACGGAGACCGGGACGGTCACCTCGTCGTCCTGCGTGAGTGCGACGGGGACGTCCGGCTTCACGAAGAACGGCTGGAAGACCCGCAGCGCCCCCCGCGCGCTCCCGACGGTCCCGTCGCGGGCCGACCCGATCGCCGAGGCGCGCCAGGTCGTGATCGAGTCGGCCATCGACAGCCGGACGGTGGTCTCCCCGTCTGCACCGGTGTAGACCGTCCGGGAGGCGAGCGTCTCGGGGAACTCGTCGCGGACGTCCAGCCCGCTCCCGCCGCCGTCGGCGCCCTCGCTCTCGGCGCTGGCGGCGACGTCGGCGCCGCCCGCCCCGCCGTCCGCGCCGGCCTCGGCGCCGCGCATCGCTCCGCCGCCGGCCTGTGCTCCCAGCCCGAACACGAACAGCGACGAGACCGGTGCGGCGACGATCACGAGGACGGCGCCGACAGCCGCGGCCTTGACGAGTTGGCGGCGGGAGAACGTCTCCGCACCGACGGCCAGCCACGAGAGGGGGAACAGCAGGAACGCGGGGAGGATGATCGGCCAGGCCGACACGATCGTCTCCTGGCTCACGACGTCGCCCGCGACGACCGCCAGCACGAGGAGGGCGAGGTACGCCAGGAACGCCGCCAGTCCCCGGCCCCCGAGCGGGAGCCGTTCCCCGACCGACCAGTCGGTCCGGACGGCTGCCGCCAGGACCGCCAGGAGCGACGCGCCGGCGATCGCGACGCCGACGAGCCCCGGCACGTGCCCGTAGCCGTAGACGCCGGCCGATCGGAGGAGTCGGCCGGTCCCGACGAAGGCGCCGACCGAGAGGGCGACCACCGCGACGGCACCGAGGACGCCGCCGCCGAACAGCAGGAGCGAGGCGCCGAGGTCGCGCAGGAGCGACCGGCCGTACCGCCGGCCGGCGAGCCCCACGACCGACAGCGGGAGCACGACGAGCAGGACCGCGACGATCAGGCCGTTCCACGCGGCGGTCCGCGCCTGCCGGCGCTCGATGCTCGCCGCCCGCTGCTCGACGGAGTCCGCGACGGCGCCAGAGGCGTCGGCGGACGCGAGCCGGGCGACCGTCGCGCGACGCGCCAGGGCGGCCGCCTCTGCGTCCGTGCTATCGGTGGTCCCGCTTCCAGTGCCGTCCCGGCTCGCCGCGCCGGTCGCGTTCCCCCCGCCCCCGGAGCCGTTCACCACCGTCAGCGACGGCGACAGCAGCGCGTTCTCGACCCGGGCGTTCGCCGCCGAGAGGCCCGGTCGGCGCTCCTCGACCGAGAAGACTGCCTCGTCGACGACGTCGAGCCCGACGGCCGCGGGGACGGCCTCGCCGTCGCGGGCCGTCCGGACAGTCAACGCGGCCGGGTCGCCCGGGCGGTAGACCGACCGGTTCGCCGACAGCGAGACGTTCAGTTCCCGTGCGGGCGCCACGGGGACCGGCTGGACGGTCGTGCCGACCCGGCCGTCCTCGAACAGCGACCAGGCGCGCAGGCGCACCCCGCCGCGGGCGGCCGGCGGGAGGTCCAGCCGGAACGTCGCCGTGCCGTTGTCGATCCGGAGCGCGCGCGTCGTGATCGTCTGCCCGCCGGCGACCGCGTCGAGGTAGACCGTCCCGGACGCCTTGCCGACGAGGACCTGACCGGCGACGGTCCCGCCGACCCGGTAGCCTGCGCCGTCGAGCCGGAGCGCGATCGGCGACCGGCCGGGCGACTCGAGGTAGGCGGTCGTCTCGGCGGTCGCGTCCCCCGCCCGCGCCCGGAGCCGGAGCCGCCGGTCCGTCCGGTTCGGGACGAACTCGAGGACGCCGACGCCGTACTCGTTCGTCTCGACCGTCTCGGTCCCGTTCGCGGTCCGGACGTCGACGGTCGCCGCCGCCGGCCGGCCGTCCGGGTACCGCGTCGCCAGGTAGACGGTGTTCTCGACGCCCGGGACGAGCGCGCCGCCGGCCGGGATCGCCTCGACCAGGAGCTCCTCCTCGGCGACCGGGACCCGGCGCGTGACGGTCTCGGTGTGCCCGGCGGCGTCGGTCACGGAGACGTTGACGACGGCGTAGCCGCGGTCGTCGGTGCGACCCGACGCGACGAAGTAGCCGGGCAGCGACAGCGAGAGGTCGGCGACGCCGTCCTCGCCCGTCCGCGCGGTCGCCGTTCCGAACGACTCCAGGTCGCCGACGTAGCCCGCGCCGGTCACCTCGACGGTCGCGTTCGTCACCGGCTCCCCGAAGAAGTACTCCGCGACGACCGTCGTGCGGTAGGTCTCTCCGGGCCGGTACGACGACCGCTCCGGCCGGACGCGGACGTCGAACTGCGGGGTGGTGTACCGCCGGACTTCGACGGTCCGCGCGCTCGACGCGTCGCCGTAGCGGAGCGCGACCCGGTACCGGCCCGTCCGCCCCTCGCCGGCGATCGGGACCGTCGCGTTCGCGGTCCCGAACTCGTCGAGCGAGACGTTCCGTGAGAAGAGCCGGTTGCCCCGCGGTCCGGTCACGACCGCCCTGGCCGTCCCGGTGACCGGGTCGCCGCTGGCGTCGTGGACGAGCCCCCGGAGGTGGATCGTCCCGCCCGGCCGGTAGACCGGCTTGTCGGTGTCGACGACGACCGAGGCGGCCGGCTCGACGCCGAACGAGGCGTTCGTCGTCTCCGTCGTCCGCCCGCGGGTCCGGACCGCGAGGTCGTACGCGCCGGGCGCGGCGGGCGCCTCGAACCGCGCCGCGTAGCCGCCGTCCGGTCCAGTCGTCCCCGCGGCGACCGCCTCGCGGCCCGCGTCGGTGACGAGGTAGACGGTCACGTTCGCGTCCCGGATCGGCCGTGACGAGGTCCGCTCCGTGACGGAGACCTGCGCGGAGACGGTAGCCCCGGGCGTCGCCGCCTCCGGCGCCACCACGACGGTTCGCTGGTCGGGCTGGAGCGACGGGAGCGCGAACACGTAGGCGGCGTACCCGCCCCACGCGAGCGCGAGCGCGACGACCACGGCGAGCACGACGCGACGGGCGTCGACGTCCATGTCCCGACCTGTTCGGGGATCGTGATATACCGCCCGGTAGCACAAACGGCGACTGTAGGTACGGCGCCGGCCGGGTGGCCGTCCACGGTCGCTCCGTGGCCGGGGCCCCGGGCTCCGGGCGCGTCCGTCGACTCGTCCGTCGGCCGACAGACCCGTTACCGCCCGGCCCCTCCGGGGCTCCATGAACCACGTTCCCGACGAGGCCGTCGCGGCGATGGAGTCGTTCGGCGAGGCGGTACTGGCCGACGAGCCGGGCTCCCTCGCGGTCGACCTCCGGAGCGACGTCCGCGTCCGGATCGACTGGGACGAAGGCGACCTTGTGGCCGGCGAGGCGACCATCGAGTTCGTCGTCGAGCACGCCCATCCGGCCGACACGCTCCGCGGCTTCGGGTCGTTCGTCGAGACGCGGGTCGACGGCGTCGAGTCGGTGCTCGCCGACTGGGGGATCGAGGCGCCCGCCGACTACGAGCGCGCCGGGACCGAGGGGTGGGACGCGACCGTCTACGCCGGGACGCTCCGGCTCCCCTGACCGCGGGCTGATCCGGACGCGTCCCTCGTCCCTCCGGCCGTCGGCGTGTACGTGGCTATTCGGTTTTCCGTCGGCTGCCCTCCCGTCTCCCAACCCCATCGACGCCGACACTCCCTCAGACCGCCCGGTAGTCCCCGAGCCTCGTCCCGTCGAGCAGGTACGCCTCCGCCCGGTCGAGCGCCTCGGGGAGGAACGGCGCCAGGAACCCCTGTCCGTCGACGTTGACCCACGTCCCGCCCGAGCGGTCGTTGAACGCCGGGAAGATCACGACCGCCGGATCACGCCAGTCGAGGTCGGCGACGTCGACGCCGTAGTGGGCGGCGAAGGGCTCCGGCCGGAGCCGACCCCGGAGCCAGGCGCGCTCGGCGCGGCCCCCGCCCACCTCGTCGGTCAGTTTCACCGCTGCGTGCTCGTGGGCCAGACAGACCGTCCCGGCCGCGAGCACCTCCCGGCCGGGCCAGGTGTGTCCGTGAGCGAAGCCGACCTCCCCGAGCCGCACGCCGGCGCCCGGGGTCACCTCGATCCGGTCGCCGTACGCGTCCGCGACGCCGCCGTCGTGGTTGCCCGGCACGAGCGTGAACGGAACGCGGTCGGTCACCGCCGCGACCAGCTCGTCAAGTTCGTCGCGTTCGAGCCCCCGGGGGCCGCCGATGCGGTGGGCCAGGTCGCCGAGCACGACCAGCCGGTCGGCGCCGGTCCGGTCGACGAGCGCCAGCAGGCGCTCGCGTCGCTCGTCGGCGTTCGACGGGAGTTCGACGCCCCGCTCGTACCGCAGGCCGACCTCGATGCCGGCGTGGTAGTCGGCCACGACCAGGGCCAGCTCCCCGTCGAGGCGGGCGGTCGCCGCCGGCTCGCCGGCGACGGGTTCGACGGTCGGACGCCCCGTCATGCGACCGCCCCGCGCGGCGTCGGCGCGACCAGCACCGCCGGCACTGGCTGCTCCCGCGCGCGCCGGGCCCGGGCCATCAGATCGCCTTCAGCGTGCCGTCCGCCGGCTCGTAACACTGCCCGCTCATCAGCGCGTCCTGGATCGCCGCGTCCGCCTCGTCGGGATCGGCGCCGTACCGCGACGCCAGCTCCGCGACGACCGCGTCGTGGTCGGCGCCGTCGCCGTCGTCGAGTTCCTGCATCACCTCGACGGCCGCGTCCTCCAGGTCGACGTCGGCGGCGTCGGCGGTCTCGCCGTCGACCTCGTCCGTCTCGCCGGCAGTGGTCGCGTCGGTCTCGGCGGCCGCGGTCGCGTCGGTCGACTCGGTCGCCGGTTCGGCTGCCCGCTCGGCGGTCGAGCCCCCGGTCGGGTCGTCGGCCGCCGGAGCGTCGCCGCTCGTCCCGCCTCCGGCGCCGCCGGGCCCGGTTCCGGACGCGCCGGCCTCCGCCACCTCGGCTTCGGCGGCGAGTTCGTCGGGCGAGGGGACTTCGATGTCCGCCTCGCCGGGCCCGTCGACCTCGTTGCCCGTCGAGAAGTCGGTCCCGAACTCCGACTCGATCTCCTCGCGCTCCTCCTCGTCGAGCTCGTACATCTCGCCGGTCGTCCCGGCGTCCTCGTCGGCGGCCGTCCCGGCGTCCTCGTCGGCGGTCGTCCCGTCGCCGGTCGTCCCGACGTCCTCGTCGGGCGCGTTCCCGTCGTCGAAGTTCCCCAGCCCGCCGCTGCCGTCGTCGAAGTCGCCGAGTCCGTCGTCGTCTCCGGCGCCAGCACCCTCGTCGGGCGCGTTCCCGTCGTCGAACTCGCCGGACGCCGTGCCCGTCCCGGTCGCGGCTCCCGCCTCCGCCGTCCCGTCGTCAGCCGTCGACGCGGTGGCCGCGGTCGGGTCGGCGTCC
>Ga0207797_1001936_pt1 | contig 14699 bp, 11 predicted proteins | sample PRCRCaboRojoPR_6_FD_187275 | JGI IMG/M metagenome (GOLD analysis project Ga0207797, IMG submission 187275) | Marine sediment microbial community from Cabo Rojo, Puerto Rico - PR CR 10% Liquid 1 (SPAdes) | ecosystem: Environmental > Aquatic > Marine > Coastal > Sediment | place: Cabo Rojo, Puerto... | reverse complement strand
GGGCCGAGACCCGGCCCGCTTTCCGCCGCCCCACGCCGCATGGCCGCCTCGCCGGCGCCGCGGACATTGTCCAGGACAGGGGCCAGTGTCCCCAGCACCGCCGCGGCCACCCCCATGCCGCCCAGAATTTCCCGGGAGAGTTCCTCATTCAATAGCAGCGGCGCGGACACAGCCACCCACAGCGGGGTGGTGCTGACCAGGACTACAGAACTGGCCACTGAGGTATATTCCAGAGACGAGATCCAGGCCCCAAAATGCACCGCCAGCATCACCCCGGACAGGAGGGCCAACCGTAAATCCGGCCCGGTTAAAGTACTGAACTCCCTGCGGTGCCGGAGGGCCACATAAGGCGTGAGCAGAACCACCGCCAGGATCAACCGGCTGGCGGCGATGGTCAGAGAAGATGCTTCCTGCTGGGCATACCGGATCAGGACCGAGGCCGTGGAAACCGCCAGAATACCCAGGGGAATGATCACGCCCGGAGGAAAGCGGGGAGAAGAGGATCTAGGCATGAAGAATGTCACCAATTTTCAAGTGAACTTATACCTCTGTTGTTTAAATTCTTGACAAAGCATTTTTCGGGGACTACAATCCGGTAGAAATTTATTATACAGCACAACAACTGTACATTTCAGCCTAGGCCTTGAAGGAGCTCTGCTATGACTCACATAATCACCGCGCTCTGTATGCACGACGGCAGCTGCGTTGAAGTTTGCCCGGTCGAATGCATCGTCCCCGGTTCACCAGTCGAAGAATGGCCGCACTACTACATTGACAGGGAAACCTGCATTGACTGCGGCGCCTGCATCCCGGAATGCCCCTATGAAGCGATCTTCATCGAGGACGAAGTACCGGCCGCTTATGAAGCGTACGGCGATGAACGGATGAGCATGCCGGTGGGAACAGAAGGTTTTGATGAGGAACACGTCGTCGAAGATATTTACGGAGACGAGGTTGTGCTCAAAGCCACCCGGGAGCTGGAAGAAGGCGAAGTGGTTGACCTCACCGACGCTATCCAGCGCAACGATGATTTCTTCATCGATGGACCCGGCTACGACGCCCTGGATTGAAGCTTCATCCCAATGAACTAGAAAAGGGCTGTCCATTCGACAGCCCTTTTTCTGGTTAATCTCCCCCTGGTAATTTTCCGGCTTGATGGTACCGGCCGGTCCTGTTCACTGAACTTCAAATTCCAGGGTTCTTTCCAGCTCGTCTTCGATAAAGAGATCGACCTTGTACTCTCCTTCCGGCCAGGGTGTATTGTTCTCCAGCGAAAAATGCAGCTGACCGCTTCCGGTCGACAGCTGGGCAGAATCGATCGGTGTATTGGGCTCTTCGCCCGCCACATCAACTGCTGTCCATTCCGCCCGAACCTGGGTATCTTCCGGGGCATTATCCAGTTCAATGACAGCATAAAACGTATCATCCGGTGCAAAGGTTGTAGCGGGCTGGCTGCCTTCCGGATCCTTGGCCATCTCCGCGCTCGCAAAATTGGCCGTGGTAAAGCTGAATCCACAGGCTGCGGCCAGGACCATCAAAACAGACAGAACCAGACCCAGCCTGAAGTGCTTCGTCTTCATAATTTGCTCCTCTTTCTCAACAAGCGAATTCCTTGTTTGATCATCCCCCTGCACTGATCCATCATAAGACAGAATCGTCTGCCTCGAAACTATCTTTTCTGGTCCGAAGGTATACTTTTCGATCTAATTCTCCGGTTCACATCCCGGAGGGCTGGACTCTGGGCGGCCGTATTCCTTAAAGCCGCAGGCCGCCCTCAGCTGAGGGCGGCCTATCCACCACCATCTGATCCACTATTTTATTCAGGAGCTGCTGGAGAACGGGTTCAAACTCGTCAGCTTCCACCCTCCTTCTCCGGCCACCCGAATGTCCCGGCGGGAATACCGCCACCAGGCCAGCCCGGTAAAAAGCAAAGAGACCGCGAACAAACCCACCAACCATTCGGCCTTTAACCCTTCAAAAGCCTCCAGGTGCTGGTAGTAGTTCAGCGGCGTCAGCCGGGCGATGGATTCCAGGTTCTCGTTCAGCTCTGCGAACCCGTCAATAAAAAAGCCGGCCACCAGCACCAGACCGGTGGTCAAGGAAGCCCAGCGCCGGGAAGGCAGGACCAAGCTGAGCAGCAGGCCCAGGGACCCGAAGAAGATCAAGACGGCATAAAGAGAAACAAACGGCCGGGCCACTTCAATCAGGGAGAGCGACATGGTCGACCAGTTCATGGGCACCACGATACCCAACCAGGCCAGCACCAGGATGGCTGCCAAGGCCAGCAGGAAGGCCAGCAGACGACCGAGAAACAGCCCGGTCCGGCTGATCGGATGAGCCATAATCAAATCCAGGGTCCCCTCTTCTTCATCGCGCGCCAGCAGCCCTGAACCGGCCTGGACGGCGAAAATCCCCAGGATCAGGGGCATATAGGAAAAGAACTCCATGGCCACAAACCCTTCCGGAGTGGCCATGACATCCTGGCCGCCGAAAAAAGCCATCATATTTTCCGGCATGCTCTGGATCATCTCCTGATAGAGCTCCATCTGGTCTGCCAGGGAATCGTACACTGAAATCAATAAAACCCCCAGCAAGGCCAACCCGATCCCCCAGCCCAGGATCTGGCCGGTATACCTTCGCAGCGTGTGCTTGAATTCCACGAACATCTTAGTTTTCCTCCTGGGTCTGATCCCGGTAATATTTGAGAAAGATTTCTTCCAATGAATGAGAAGCCGTCTGCAGATCTTTGACCGGATATTCAGCCAGAGCCTTGATCAGCTGATCCATGTGGCCCTCAACCTGCAGGGTAGCCTGCGAGTCAGCACCCCGAGAAAGCACTTTGACACCCTCAATGTCCTCCAGGGGGGAGACATCGGTCGGCTCCTGAAAGCTGATCACCACCCGCCGCAGGGCCATTTCGATCAGCTGCCCCGGGGTGGATTCTTCGACGATTTCTCCCTTCCGGATAATGGCTACCCGGTCGGCCAGGGCTTCCACCTCGCTGAGGATGTGCGATGAAAAAAACACGGTGGCTCCCCGGGATTGAGCCTCCCGCAGCAGTCTATACACTTCCTGCTGCATCAGCGGGTCCAGCCCTGAGGTAGGCTCATCCAGGATCAGAAGCTCCGGCTGATGCATCAAAGCCTGGACCACTCCGATCTTCTGTTTGTTGCCGCTGGAAAGGTTTTTGATTTTCCGGGCGGTATCCAGCTCCAGCCGCTCCACCAGGTCTTGAAAATAATCGGGGCTGATCTGGTTTCCGCGCAGTTCCTGCAGGTAACCGAGCAGAGCGTCTACCCGCATCGACCCCTCCAGATGGAGCTCTCCAGGAAGGTATCCCACCCGTTCCTGAACCGCTGTAGGCTGCTGCTGCGGGTTCAACCCCAGCAACCGGATAGATCCGCTGGTCGGCCTAATTTGATCCAGCATACAGCGGATCGTGGTGGTTTTCCCGGCCCCGTTCGGCCCCAGAAAACCGAGGATTTCACCTTTTTGAACTGTCAGATCCACGCCGTACAGCGCCTGGAAGGATCCGTACCACTTGGTCAGATCTTTGATTAATACCGCTTCATTGTTCATGAGATATCCTTTCACTGATGTTGGCCGGGCTGCAGTTTGTCGGCCTGCAGCTGGTGCCTGGCTGGATAATAATTTCTGGTGCTGATCAACCTGCGCCCAACCTCCAGAGCTGGGCCACGAAAAAGGTCACAATGAATCCCATTACCAACGGCAGCAGGGCGGCGACCGCCGTCCACTTCACACTCCTGGTCTCCTTGTAGATAGTGTAAATGGTGGTGCTGCACGGGTTATGGATCAAGCTAAAAAGCATCAAATTGATCCCTGTCAGCAGGGTCCAACCGCCGGCCCGGAAGATCTCCATGGTCTTTTCCAGGGAATCCATCTCAAACATCACCCCGGCCCCCTCCCCCACGCCGGCGGCTCCGCTGACCAATACGGTCAGCATCAGCACGGTCGGGATGACAATCTCGTTGGCCGGGATGGCTACAATGTAGGCCACCAGGATCACCCCGTTCAATCCGATCAGGATGCCCACCGGATCCAGGAAATGAATGATATGCTCCGCGAGGCTGGCCCCACCCACCTGGATATTAGCGCTGGACCACAGGACCAGTCCGGCCGGGAAGGCAAACACCACCGCCCGCCAGAGCACGATCAGGGTGCGGTCTATCAGGGAGGTATACAGGGTTTGCAGGACTCGGGGAGGTCGATAAGGCGGCAGCTCCAGGGTGAAGGTAGAAGCTTCCCCCCGCAAAACAGTTCGGGAAAGGGACCAAGAAACCCCAAACGTCAGTCCTACCCCCAGGAGGGCGACCGCGACCACGGTCAAGGCCGAGAGCAACCCGGCCAGCCGGGCCGGGACCAAACTGCCGATAAACAGGGAGGCGATCAGGATCTGGGTCGGCCAGCGCCCATTGCAGAGAGCAAAATTATTGGTGATGATGGCGATCAGCCGCTCCCGCGGGCTTTCAATAATCCGGGTGGAAATGATTCCCGCCGCGTTGCAGCCAAAACCCATCGTCATGCTTAAGGCTTGTTTGCCGTGGGCTCCCGCCCGTTTGAACAGCTGATCGAGATTGAACGCCACCCGAGGGAGATAACCAAAGTCTTCCAGCAGGGTGAAAAGCGGGAAGAAAATCGCCATCGGGGGCAGCATCACCGAGACCACCCAGGCCGTGGCCAGGTAACCGCCGTCGATCAGCAGCCCATCGATCCAGGCAGGGATGTCCAGCTGGGCGGAAAGATCCTTCAAGGCCGGATGGACGGTATCCAGGAGCAGATCCGCCAACAGGCTGGAGGGATAATTAGCCCCGGAAATGGTCAGCCAGAACACCACGGTGAGCAGCAGCAGCATGATCGGAAAGCCCCAGATCCGGCTGGTGACCAGCCTGTCAATCGTCCGGTCCAGGTCAAACGCTTGCTCCTGATCTTCCCGCCTCACCGCCCGATCCGCTATCCTGGAAGCATTCCGGTAGATGGATTCTGTGATTTTTTCGTGAAAATCTCCTCCTACTTTCCAACGCAGTTCCTGGGCTTTCTGCAGGAGGTCTTCGGTGTTCTTTGTCATGACCTTTGCTTGATCCCTTTCTCACGGTAATCATTCACGGTGCTCACCCGTCTTCTCAGGCGGCTGCACTGGATTCCCGGGGTTCCAGGGCCCGGGCAGCAGGCTCGGCGGCTCCGGCGTGAAGCTCTCCCAGCTCACCCCTTTCCACCGCTTCGATGATCCGCTGATCACCATCCAACAGCCGCAGGGCCACCCATTCAGGATTCGGCAACTCAGGGATAGCTTCCTCGATTTCAGCGATAAGTTCAGCAACCGCTCGATCGAGCTGCGGATCGTTGTATGTGATCCGATAAGGTTTTCCCCGCGTTTCTCCCAGGGCAACTTCACTGATTGCCTGGACCAGCTCATCCAGACCCTCGTCATAGCGCGCTGACGTGGGCACCACGGGCACGCCCAAATCCCGGGCCAAGCGCCGGTGGTCTATTTCCAGGTGGTGGCGCTCGGCTTCATCGATCAGATTCAAACAGATCACCACCCGGTCGGTGATTTCCAACACCTGAAGGACCAGATTGAGGTTCCGCTCCAGACGGGTGGCATCCACCACCACCACGGTGACATCCGGCTGGCCGAAGAGGATAAAATCCCGGGCTATTTCCTCATCAAGGCTGGTGGCCAGGAGTGAATAAGTGCCGGGCAGGTCGACCAGCTTGAAACGGTGGTCCCGGTACTCAAAACCGCCTTCTGCCCGGCTGACTGTTTTTCCAGGCCAGTTGCCGGTATGCTGTCTGAGACCGGTCAGCGCGTTGAACACGGTGCTCTTCCCGGTGTTGGGATTGCCGGCCAGGGCGACCACAAAATCCCACTGGGACATATCGACCCCAAGCTTCTTCAAATTGGCCGCATGATGAACGGGACAGGCAGCACAGGCCTCCGAGATCTCGGGAACCGCTTCCCTGCCCTCCGGATTCCGCACCTTCTTCCGATCACTCATACAGGTTCTCCTTGTCTGCGTGCTTTTCCGGAGAGTGGGAGCCGGCTTCATCCATCCTTTCCACCAGAATTCTCTGCGCCTGCTCGTCCCGCAGGGCGATCAGGGATCCCCGGATGCGGTAGGCAGTCGGGTCACCGGTGGGGCTGACCATTTCTGCCTGGATTTCCGTTCCCGGAACCACCCCTAAATCCAGCAGCCGGCGGCGGTCCATCCCGCGGCTTTGAGCCGACAGGGTTATCACCCGACCGCTTTGCCCTTCCGCAAGCTGGGAGAGCGGCAATCCGCGGGTGGGGTCTTCTTTCGGATGATCATCCAGGGCGGTCACCGAAAGATTCCGGGCCACGAGCGGGGCCAGGATATGCTCGCCCTGGTCGCTCCACAGCCGCAGCCGGTCCGGGGCAGCTTCCTCCACCTTGAGGATCATCCCGGGGTGCAGCTGCTCGGCCACAATTTGAGCATATACAGCCTCCGGCTCATCTTCAATATGGACGATCCGGACCGTGGTGCCTGCTTCCATTTCTGTCAGCGGTTTACCTCCGTGCCCTTTAAGGTTCCCCGCAGGGGTGGGAATGGGATCACCGTGCGGGTCATGGGTGGGAAAGCCCAGGCTGGCAAAGAGACGGTCTACTTCTGTGCTGGACAGGAGATGCTCCCGCCGGTCCGCCTGGCTGTGCCAGTCTTCCTCCCCGAACCCGCTGAAATCCGCAAGGTATTTTTCCCAGATCCGGTGAGCCCGGATGATCTGCAGGGCTGCCTCCCGGCCGGATTTCGTGAGAATAAAATGCCCACCCTTGATGTGCACCAGGCCGCTCTCCTGAGCGGCCTCCATGACCTGGGAGGCCCGATCCAGGGAGAGCGAGAGCGCCCCGGCCAAGCTTTCCAGGCTGGGTGACTGCCCTCTTCCCTCGCACAGGTAAAGATGTTTGACCGCATCTTCCAGCAGCACCCGCTCGGTCCGCCGGGAATGTTCCTGCCACCGCCAGTACTGGCCGGATTCCGGCCAGAACAACCACCCGAGGATCAGCAGCACCAATCCCCCCAGAAGCAGATTAATTAAGGGACTCATGATTCGATCTCCACCAGAATTTGGGCCGATACGCTTTCCCCTAGGGCCACCCGCTCATCCCCCCCGGCGACCCTGACATAATGAATGTGATCGTAGGGTGAAAAATCAACCACCTGGAAAGCCGTCCCGGGAACCAACCCCTGTTTTTCCAAATACCGGAGAAAACCCGGATCATCATCGTGAACTTCCTGGATAACTCCCTGCTGATCAGGCCGCATATCATGCAGGTATACTTTCGTGTGAGCCGGCATCTCCAGGTCCTTGGAAGGGATCGGTTCACCGTGAATGCCCCGGCCGGGATCGCCGAGCACCTCAGCCACCCGATCTTCAAAATACTCCGAGATCACATGCTCCAAGGTTTCCGCCTCCTCATGGACTTTATCCCAGGAATACCCCAGGACCTCGTGCAAAAACAGCTCCAGCAGGCGGTGGTGGCGGAGGATCTTCAGGGCGATCCGTTCGCCGTGTTCCGTGAGGGCTACCCCGCCGTGCTTCCGGTAATCGACCAGGGGCGGATCTTCCTCTCCCAGGCGCTGCACCATATCCGTCACAGAAGCAGGAGCCACTCCCAGCTGGGAAGCTATTTCACCGGTCCCGGCCCGGCCGCCCTCTGCGGTCAGCTGATAGACCGCCTTTAGATAATCTTCCACAGTATCCGACCGTCTCTCCACCTTTCACCTCATCAGGTTGCTTAGGATAGGTTAATCTAAATTTTAGACTTATCTAAATATTTGTCAAGGGAAGAAACTCAAGTCCACAGGCTGGAAATTTTTACTTTCACCTTCCCGTTTCCGGAGGCAGTCCCCCGCCCCCGGAAACGGTCCCGAAGGACCATATTTATCCCGTTGACAGTTTGCACCCCCATGTTACAATACTGCGGCTTGAAATAATTCCCCAAATGGCAAGGCAGGCCGGCATGCTCGCACGTTTACGTTCTATCTATCACGAATATCCTTCGATCTTCTGGGGCATCCTGGCGACCATGTTTATCGACCGGCTCGGGGGCGCCCTGATCTTCCCCTTCTTTGCGCTTTACATCACCTCGAAATACGGGGTTGGGATGACCCAGGTCGGGATCCTGTTCACGATCATCTCGGCGACCACGGTAGCCGGCAGCCTGATGGGCGGCGCCCTGACCGATAAGTTCGGCCGGAAAGCCATCATTATCTTCGGCTTGGTGATCAGTGCCGCCAGCACCCTGCTGCTGGCTTTTGCCCCTAACCTGCAGGTGATTTACGCTTCGGGAGCTGTGGTCGGATTGTTCGGCCATGTCGCCGGCCCCGCCCATCAGGCCATGATCGCGGATGTGCTTCCGGAAGGCAAACGGGCCGACGGATTTGGTCTGCTCCGGGTGGTGGCCAACCTGGCTGTGGCATTGGGCCCGGCCATCGGCGGCCTGCTGGCTGCCCGGTCTTACACTTTGCTGTTCATCATCGACGTGATCACCAGCTCGATCACGGCCGTGATCTTCTTTCTCTTCATCCCGGAGACCAAGCCGGACACTTCCAGGGAACAGGCCGATGCAGGCTTCCAGGAGCAGTCTTTCCTGGAAACCCTCGGTGGATACTGGGAGGTCCTGCAGGACCACCTGTACCTGGTCTTCATGCTCGGCTCCCTGCTCAGTGCCCTGGCTTACATGCAGATGAACTCCACCCTTTCGGTCTTCCTGCGGGACGTGCACGGTGTGCCTGACCAGGGCTACGGGATGATCCTCAGCCTCAACGCCGGGATGGTGGTGCTTTTCCAGTTCATGGTCACCCGGCGCATCAAGGGCTATCCGCCCATGGTGATCATGACAGTGGGCTCCCTGCTTTATGCGGTAGGCTTCTCAATGTACGGCTACGTCAGCGCCTATTCGCTGTTCATGCTGGCCATGGTGATCATCACTATCGGTGAAATGCTCAAAGCGCCCACCGGGCAGGCCCTGGTGGCAGCCTTTTCTCCGGTCGACATGCGCGGACGGTACATGGCCATTTACGGCTTTACCTGGACCATTCCGGCCGCGATCGGACCGCTCGGAGCCGGGCTGATCATGGACAACTTCGATCCGCGCTGGGTGTGGTACGCTGCCGGTCTGGTCCTGATTCTGTCCGCGGTAATTTTCGCCTTCCTGCACCTGCGGGCCGGCGACCGGATCCAGGAAATGCATGAAGCCCAGGAAACTGACCAGCCTGTGACCGCGGATGCGCCCACCCCGCTCTCGGATTAGGCTCTTCGGGGCTGCCCCATAGCGTTGACCAGCCGGACACTTTGTGGCATAATCTACCAGACATTACCCACACAAAAAGGCCGTGATGGAACCGAGTACGTCAGCCGTCCGCTGCCAGCGAGCCCGGGATTGGTGGAAGCCGGGCCAGAAGTGGCTGACCGAACATCCTTCCGGAGCTGTGCACTGAACGCCCAGGCAAGTAGGGAATCCGGCTTCACCCCCGTTACCAGGGTGGCAACATGAATCAGTTCGCTGAGAGTGTTTGCTGAGGGCCCGTTTAACAGCGGGAAACCGGGTGGTACCGCGTGAGTTACAACTCTCGTCCCAGTGGGACGGGAGTTTTTTTTGTTGGAGGAGAACCATGGCTGAGTTCAAGCAAGCCCCAAATGAAATTGATTTTATCGCCCTGGAGCACCAGATCCTGGAGTTCTGGGACGAGCACCGCACGTTTGAAACCCTCCGGGAACTGCACCGAGGTGAAGAACACTGGTCGTTCATCGATGGGCCGATCACGGCCAACAACCCGATGGGCGTCCACCACGGCTGGGGGAGGACCTACAAGGACCTGTACAACCGCTATTGGACCATGCGCGGCCGCGAGCTGCGCTACCAGAACGGTTTTGACTGCCAGGGGTTGTGGGTCGAGGTTGAGGTGGAAAAAGAAAAAGGCTTCACCTCTAAGAAAGATATTGAAGACTACGGTTTGGCCAAATTTGTCCAGGAATGTAAAGCCCGGGTCCTGCGCTATGCCGCCGTCCAGACCGAGCAGTCCATCCGCCTGGGCTACTGGATGGATTGGAACGATCCAGACCAACTGCGTTGGCTGGCCGAGCAGCTCCTGGAAAATCCGCTCAAGGAAATCACCGTGGAAGGCCCAGACGGGCCGGTCACCGATACCGTGGAACGGATCGTCGGCCGCCTCGGCCTTCCGGAATTAGGCGGAAGCTACTTCACGTTCTCTAACGAGAACAATTACATGATCTGGAAATTTCTCAAAAAAACCTGGGAAAAGGGCTGGCTGTACCGCGGGGCTGACGTCATGCCCTGGTGTCCGAGGTGCGCCACCGGGATCAGCCAGCACGAGATCGTCACCGACGGCTACGCCGAACTGACCCACCGCTCGGTCACCCTCCGTTTCCCGCTCCGGGAGCGGAAAAACGAATCGCTTCTGGTCTGGACCACCACCCCCTGGACCCTGACTTCCAATGTGGCCGCCGCGGTCGGACCTGAACTGGATTACGCCAAGGTCCGGAAGAAAGCCGCCGGCCCGGATGGGGAAATTCTTTATCTCTCCAAGGGCACCCTGGAGATGCTGCAGGGTGAGTACGAGGTCCTGGGTGAACTCAAGGGCCGGGACATGGAAGGCTGGACCTATGACGGCCCCTTTGACGACCTGACCGCAGCCCAACGGCCGGGCGGATTGACCCGTCTGGAAGAGCTCACTGCCGGAATCAAATCCTCCGCCGAGGAGGCCCACCGGGTGATTCTCTGGGACGAGGTCGGCGAGGAAGAAGGTACCGGAATCGTCCACATCGCCCCGGGATGCGGCGCGGAAGACTTTGAACTCGGCCGGGAGCTCAACCTGCCGATCGTGGTTCCCCTGAATGAAGAAGGCTATTTCATTGAGGGCTTTGATTGGATCACGGGCAAGCATGTCTCTGAAATCAGCGACGTGATCTTCCAGGATCTGGAAGAAAAAGGGATCCTTTACCACGTGGAACCCTACACCCACCGCTACCCGACCTGCTGGCGCTGCAAGACCGAGCTGGTCTTCCGCCTGGTCGATGAATGGTTCATCGACATGGGAAAAACTTACGACAAGCCCCGGGAAAAGCTTACCGAGGAAGAAAAACAGGCCAGTCTGCGCTATCAGATCATGGATGTGGTCGATCAAATCCGCTGGATCCCCGCCTTCGGGCACGCCCGGGAGCTGGACTGGCTGCGCAACATGCATGACTGGATGATCTCCAAAAAGCGCTACTGGGGCCTGGCTTTACCGATCTGGATCTGTGACGACTGCGGCCATTACCACGTGATTGGCGACGAGCACGAACTGGCCGATCGGGCGGTCTCGGGTCTGGAGGCCCTGGAAGGCCACACCCCGCACCGGCCCTACATCGATCAGGTCAAGATTGCCTGCACCGAGTGTGAAGGCACCATGAACCGAATCCCGGATGTCGGCAACCCCTGGTTGGATGCCGGGATCGTGCCCTTCTCCACCCTCCGCTACCGGACCGACCGGGAGTACTGGAAAAAATGGTACCCGGCCGATTGGATCAGCGAATCCTTCCCCGGCCAGTTCCGAAACTGGTTCTACAGCCTGCTGGCCATGGCGACCGTGATCGATCAGTCACCGCCCTTCCTGGAAAATTTCAGCTACGCCAGCCTGTATGCGGAAGACGGCCGGGAGATGCACAAATCCTGGGGCAACGCGATTGAGTTCAACGAAGCAGCGGACAAAATGGGCGTGGATGTCATGCGCTGGCTGTACAGCGCCCATAAGCCGGAGCACAATTTGCTCTTCGGTTATCACCGGGCGGAGGAAACCCGGCGCCGGTTCATCATCCCCTTCTGGAACGTGTATTCCTTCTTCACCACCTATGCCGGGATCGACGGTTGGACGCCTGAACTGGCTGATTTCGATCCCCGCCACCCGGAAGGACCTGCTCCCCAGAGCAGCAATCCGCTCGACCGGTGGATTTTGGCCCGCCTCAACCAGGTGCTTCAGCGCGTGACCGCATCCCTGGATGAGTCGGATGCCTTCACGGCTACAGGAGATTTTGAAGAACTCCTGGATGATCTGAGCAACTGGTATGTGCGCCGCTCCCGGAGGCGCTACTGGAAATCGGAGCAGGACGAGGACAAGAAGACCGCCTATGCCACCCTCTGGCACGTGCTGGTTAAAATGAGCCGCGCCCTGGCGCCGATCACCCCCTTCCTGACCGAGAGCATGTACCAGAACCTGGTCTACGAGATGCACCCTGAAGCCCGGCGGAGCATCCATCACACCATCTGGCCCGAGGTAGAGAGCGAATTGATCGATCAGCGCCTGGTCCAGCAGATGGAGCTGGCCCGCCAGACCGCCAGCCAGGGCCTGAGCGCCCGATCCAACGAGGGCCTCAAAGTCCGCCAGCCGCTCTCGAAAGTGATGGTCTATGTCAAGCAGGGCCGGCGGGAGCTTGCTCCGGAGCTGATCGAGATTGTCGCTGACGAATTAAACGTTAAGACGTTTGAATTCGTCGATGATCCCGAAGCCCTGATCAGCTATAAAGTGTTCCCTGTCAACCGGCTGCTCGGCCCCAAGTACGGTGCGGACTTTCCCAAAATCCGGTCCGCCCTCGAGGCCCAGGATCCCGACCAGGTGGCTGCTCTGGTCGAGGATCAAAAGCCGGTCCCCCTGACCCTGGACGGCGAGGAAATCACCCTTTCACCGGAAGAAGTCATGGTCCGCACGGAAGCTGCCGAAGGGCTCGCCACGGTGGACAGCAAATACCTGACGGTCGCGATCGATACGGAAATCACCTCCGAGCTGCGGGCGGAAGGTTTAGCCCGGGAGGTCGTCCGCCGGGTGCAGGACTCCCGGAAGCAGGCGGATTTCGAAATCGCCGACCGGATCCGGCTGTACTACCAGGCCTCCTCCGAGCTGCAGGAAGCGATTGAGGAACACCGGGACTACATTCAGGAAGAAACCCTGACCGTGGACCTGCGGGAACAGCAGCCGCTGGAAGACATGTACACCAGCCATGTGGAATTTGAGGGTCAGGAAATGACCCTCGGTCTGGAGGTGGTTGAGTAACGCTTTCCGCTCCGGGGGGACCCTCTTCCCGAGGCAACTCCCGGAGTTTACTATGCAATGTTTTCACTGACCACCGCGGACTTTGATATAATCAGGGATAGGAGCAGCGCAGTGAACACGAACAATCCGGCCCCTTCAGGGCTGCACCGCTATTATCCGCAAACCTAGAAGCTCTGAGTGTGCCCCACGACCCGGAGCTTCTGACCACGCCCTCGCTTGAGGGCGTTTCCTTATCAGCAGGAGAGTTTTATGGCAGGCAATCAGCGCATGACGATCGAAGAACAGGTAGCTTACCTGATGCAGGGAGCAGACTACGGAGATGAACAGCTCAAGCAGGCCATGGCCGAGGAGCTCCGGGAGCGCCTTGAGGAGGCCGACCGCGAGAACCGACCGCTCCGGGTGTACTGCGGATACGATCCCACCGCCCCCGATCTGCACCTGGGGCACACCGTGACCATGCGGAAGCTCCGGCAGTTTCAGGAACTGGGCCACGAGGTCTTGTTCGTGATCGGAGATTACACCTCCCTGATCGGTGATCCCTCCGACAAGGACAAGCTCCGCCCCCGCCTGACCCCGGAAGAGATCGCCCACAACGCCCGGACCTACGCCGAGCAGGCCTTCAAGATTCTCGACCCCGAGGAGACCATCATCCGGCACAACGCCGACTGGCTGTCAGAGCTCACCCTCAAGGACGTCATCCATCTGAGCGCCAACTTTACCGTCCAGCAGTTCCTCAACCGGGAAAATTTCAAGAAGCGCTACGAAAGAAACGATGCCGTGTACCTGCACGAATTTTTCTATGCCCTGATGCAGGGCTACGATGCCCACCACCTGGACGCGGATGTCCAGGTAGGCGGAAGCGACCAGCTCTTCAACATCCTCACCGCAGCCCGGAAATTAATGACCGCCCAGGGTAAAAAACCCAACATCGGGATCACCATGTCCATCCTCCCGGGAACCGACGGTGAGGTGCGGATGAGCAAGTCGCTCGGCAATCACATCCCGATCACGGGTGATCCAGGGGACATGTACGGCAAAATGATGAGCCTGCCCGACCAGGCCATGGACGTCTATGCCCGCCTGGTCACCCGCTGGACGCCGGAGGAAATTACCTCCTTCAACCAGGCTCTGGAGGACGGCTCCCTGCATCCTAAGAAGGCGAAAATGAAGCTGGCCCGGGAAGTGGTCTCCATTTATCACGGAGAAGAATCAGCCGAGGCGGCCGAAAGGGAATTCGTGAAAGTCTTCCAGCAGCAGGGCACACCGGATGAGATGGAGGAATACCAGCTTGAGGAAGGCCAGACCGTGCTGGATGTCCTGGATCAATCCGGCCTGGTGCAGAGCAGAAGCCAGGCCCGGCGGATGATCAAACAGAACGCGGTCCGCTTGAACGATGAAAAGCTCACTGACCCTCATCAGGAATTTCCCGGCCCAGGCGTCCTGCAGGTTGGAAAACGCCGCTTTATCCGGGTGATCTGAACCGGTTAAAACCGGCCTCAACCAGCCTGAACGATCCTCAACCGGCTGCCGCGGCCCGGAGTATCAGCCTGATGCCAAACCGTTCAATTAAATTTCTCGCCCTGGGGGATTCCTATACTTCCGGCACCGGGG
>Ga0207797_1001935_pt1 | contig 14702 bp, 12 predicted proteins | sample PRCRCaboRojoPR_6_FD_187275 | JGI IMG/M metagenome (GOLD analysis project Ga0207797, IMG submission 187275) | Marine sediment microbial community from Cabo Rojo, Puerto Rico - PR CR 10% Liquid 1 (SPAdes) | ecosystem: Environmental > Aquatic > Marine > Coastal > Sediment | place: Cabo Rojo, Puerto... | reverse complement strand
GGATGAAGTCCCAGGTAAAACAGGCTACTGCCGACCGTGTAAAGCACGGACGTCAGAAGGAACGGCAGGCTGTACGAGACGTTCGAGAGTATCCAGCCTGCCAGCGGTCCCGCCGCGGTCCTGCCCAGCCGGGAAGCCACCTGTCTCAGGCCGTTTATCTTAGACCTTTCTCCGGGTTTGGCTATATTCATCAGTAAATTGTTTCGGAGCGGGCTGGCAAGTCGCATTAGACTGCTGCGAATCATCAGGGCGCCGGCCATAATCGGCACGTTCCCGGCGTATCCCACGACCAGTAGGAAGGGAACCGAGGTCAACCTGGCCAACGCTACGCCTTTTGCTTTTCCCCATCTTCGGGATATATTGGGAGCGTAGAGTACGACCAACCCCGTCAACAGCGACTGGACGGTAAATATCCAGCCGATTGTCTGGGTGCTTGCGCCGTAATGTTCGAAGATCACGTTCAGAAAAGGGAAAATCATCCCGGCTCCCGTTCCGACCAGCAGGGCGGGAATAAGTATTTTTCGTGATAAATCCTGCTTCAGAAAGTCCATGTCGTAAGCTTGAGAAGTCGATGAGTCGTTCGATTCCGCTTCAGGTTTGGTGGTGATCAGGAAAAGAGGTATCAGTGCGACCGCCATCGAAAAAGCCTGGATAAGGATCGTCATTTTGTACGACAGCGGTGCTTCCCCGCCAAGCTGGAGTAACCTGCCCAGCAATCCCGGCAGGTATCCGCCCAGCAGGGCTCCTGGTATTAGAGCCAGACGTCTGGCCGAGCTAAAAGCGCTGAAGAGATGTGTTCGCTCCTCTGTGCTGCTTTCCCGGGTCAATAAGGCCGGACCTGCTATGAAAAACGCCGACCAGGCAACCCGATTCAACGAAGCTCCGATTATTATCGGTATCCGGTACGATATCCCCTGGAGGGCGACTCCAATCGCGCCCAGCGCGGTGGCTCCGATGAGGAACTTTCTGGGCCCGAACCGGTCTCCGAAGTGGCCGCTCGGCAGAGCTATCAGGAGTCCAGTAAACGTACCGGCACCCACTACAAGGCCGATGAAGCTTTCGTTAAAACCGAGCGAGAGGAGGTAGAGGTTTCGGGCTACTCTTCTGATTCCCCCGGAAATCCCGAGGAATACGGTAGCGATAAGCAGAAACCGGGCTGAAGGTCTGAATTGATTGAATCGCGTGAGATAATCACGCATCGAACGAAAGCCCCCTCCTTTTTGGACAGAATCGGAAGAATGATAAGTGATTTAATTACTAAAACAACCGGGAATCCGGTATTTTAGAGGAAGTTATCCTGTATAGAGAAAAGTCAATAATATCTCACCGAACCCGGGATACACCAGGGTCCGGCAGGGGGCGGCAATTTCATCTAAATAGTAATGGATTCGATATTACATTCCGTCAAACCCGAGCCTCTTCCATATTCCCTCGGCAAATCCTTCCCCTTCGGGGCTTGCGGCACCTCGTTCGTACAGCCCTTTTTCCTGTTTCAGCGACTCGTAGTGTCCGTGTTCCATGGAGGCGAGGTACCCGAACAAATCCGAGTGTTCTCCGTACTCGTTCGCGAGGTACTCGTAAATCCTTATCGCGTTGTTCTCGTTTTTTATTGCTTTTTCCAGTGCATCGATCAGGTTTTCGACGTTTTCCAGCTTCTCGAAATCCTCGTGGGGTGGGAGGGTGTCTTTTTCGGGAACTTCGTAGACCCTGTTACCGTACAGTTCCTCGTGCAGGTTGAGTAAAACTTCTTTATGGAGTTGTTCGTCCTCCATTAATGTCTTGAATCTCCCCGGAACGAGCTTCCCCTTTCCGGACTCGACGAACTTGCCGTAGAACTGCCTGGACTTTTCCTCGGACTCGATCGAATAGCCGATAATCTGTTTTAGCCCGACGGAATCTAGTTTGTCTTTCATTTTTCCTCCTTTGTAATACGCAGAATTTCTCTTCATACAACTTTAGGTGATTTTGCCGTTAGGCAAAAGAAAGTCAAGTACAGATAACTGTTTGATTGGGGTTGCTATTATTGATTCAGAGCCCGGAACCTTTGTTATTCCGGGCTCTGATGCTAGATCCGCACTTAGGGGGTTACTGATCCGCTAATCAATCTATCCTGATGGACTATCGTCGGCCGAATCCGTCCAGTAGAAACCTGCTTCCGTGAATATTGACTCCGTAGAAGTTGACGTGGAAGAACGGTTGTTCGTTACCGTTTGGTAGAGTAAATCCCGTAGGTACCGGGCTATCCATCGGTTTTCCATCGACTATCTTAATGGGCGGGAGGATCAGGTGTACGTTCAATTCTCGTAGATTATCACGTTGTGAAAACAGAAGTTCGTCGTCCTCGTTTCGGACTTTCGGCGTAACCATAGAATGAATAAGCCTTTTCTCGCCTACCTTATCGCCGTTCCTGTAGACGTCTCCGTAACCCCAGAGTGTTACGTAACTCCATACGGGAGGCATCAACGGCTCTCCGATGCCCGTCGAACCGTGCATGTATATGTCGGTCCCCACGCCGCCGAAGAACTGATGGTCCGGACCGACCGGGATTATATGTTTTAGCTCGACTTTGTATTCGTTTATGCCTTCCGGCCCGGTAAATACGGCTGTTAATTGGGCCTTGTCCAGGGAATTCGGATCGTCTACGGGCGTCCTGTCGTCTACCTGTATCGTTATTTCGCCCCTTACTGGCTCTGCCTTGTCGGAAAAAGGTGTCGGTCCCTTCGTCGTGGTAAAGGATTCGCCGTCCTCGCTGACGGTTCTTTGATTCAGGGGGAGTGACTCGAGCATCTTAGGTTTATCCGGGGTTCCAAAGACTTTTGGGTCCAGCTCGCGTTTACCAGGGAGGATCCAGAGAACGTTGGAGCTGGCTTGAACGGATATTTTTGTTCCTAACGGAACGAGAGAAGCCCTGTGCGTTGCCGCTGCGGGTATGGATAATCCCAATCCGAGCGCTAAGGCGATCAAAACCGTATATATTTTGAAGCCGGGTTTTTTGGCCTTCATAGTTTTCACCCCTCTTGAGACGCACTGAAATCTATTTTTAGAATTTCAAATACATTTAATTATAAAAAGTGGAGTAAAATAGTCAACTTATGTTCTCCAAAAACAACGGCAATTTCAGTACGACCTCAAGGGGATGAACAAGCTAGTAAAAATTATGTGTCTAAACCCGCGAAAAGATTATTGAGGGATTCCGCAAGGGTTGGATGGGCAAAAATTCCTTCTTTTAGGTCCCGATAGGTTAAGTCACCCATCATGGCCAACTGGATGGCCGAAGCAATTTCTCCGCCTTCGATTCCGAGCACCGCGGCTCCGAGTATTTGTCCCGTATTCCTATCCACGACTGCTTTCATCACTCCCCTGGTTTCGTCGACCTCCAGGGCTCTCGCCACCCTGTTCATTGGCATTTTTGCTACGTCGATGCTGTAACCTTCTTTCCTTGCTTCTTTTTCCGTCAGGCCAATCCGGCCCAGCTGAGGGTCCATAAAGACAGTATAGGGTACGGGTCTGTCCTCCACGGAGGCCGAGTCGCCTTCAAATAGTAGATTATCTCTTATTATACGGAAGTCGTCGTAAGAAATGTGGGTGAAGGCAGGTCCACCCTTTACGTCCCCCAGGGCCCAGACGTTCTCCTGATTTGTTTCCAGTTTTTCGTTAACTTCTATATAACCGCGGTCGTTGGTTTGAACCTCAGTGGCCTCCAGGTTAAGCTTGTCGGTATTAGGCCTCCGTCCGGCGGCGACCAGCAAGTGACTTCCCAAGATACTAATTTCTTCTCCGTTTTTTTCTGCCGTCACGAGGGTTTTTTCTCCGTCCGTTTCCTCGACCTTCCGGACCTCGCTGTTCAGCTCGATTTCTATTCCATCCTCTTCGAGGATCGAAGCTACCTCTTCAGCAATATCCCGGTCTTCGTGGGTAAGTAGCTGCGGGCTTCGCTGGATTATCGTTACCTCGCTCCCGAACCGGCTGAACATCTGGCCGAACTCGACCCCGATATAGCCGCCACCTATTATCAAGAGTTTTTCAGGGACCTTCCCCAGTTCCATTACCGAGGTGGAATCGAGGTAGTCCACTTCGTCGAGGCCCTCGATTGGAGGGGCAGCCGGCCTGGTGCCTGTGTCGATGAATATCTTTTCCGCCTCGATTGTCTTATCCTTTCCGTCGTCTTTGGTTATTCTGATGGTGTAAGGCCCGGAAAAAGTGGCATGACCTCTAATTAAGTCCAGCCCCTGCCTGGCTTCTATTCTTTCTAAGTTGCCGCCCCGGAAGCTCTCCACTATGCCGCGTTTTCTTTTTCTTACCACCGAAAGGTCGATATCTATCTCCCCGGTATAAACTCCATAGTCTTTTGATCGGCTTGCGAGGTGGGCAACTCGGGCGCTCGCGACCATCGTCTTGGTTGGTGTACAACCTTCGTTTACGCAGGTTCCTCCGACGTGTTCCTGTTCAACCAGCGCCGTCTTCCATCCCTGCTCCGCCAGGTGGTGAGCAAGCGGCGTCCCGCCCTGACCCGAACCTATTACTGCTGCTTTGTAATGGGATTTATTCGTTGAATCATTCATATTTACCTCCTGAGAGTTCGTTAAATGACGGAATTAGTCTTCCGAAGATCCAGAACTATTAAAAGGAACAAACCAAGAAATTTCCTCCGCCAGAAGGCCATATTCACTTTTGTAACGGTATACCAGTCCGTGCTGGGAAGTCAAGTTTTGAGTGGCGGGCTCGTCCGGTTTAACCGTCGCGAAATCCGAAATTTAGGCGCTTTTTGCCTTCCTCAAAGAAAACCGATGGATTAGTGTCGATCGTTGGGAGAGGCTCCCCGGTTCCTTGAAACGACAAAGAGAACCTTCTATAATGCTCATTGTTAAACCTATCAAACAGGTATGATATCAAACAGGTTTGATAGGATCGAGAGGCGGTGATCCCCTGGTGGAAAAGAGAGAGCCCCATTATTTCGGGAACGGTAAGAAAACTATCACCCAGCAAATCATTGAGGAAATATCTTCTTATATAAGAGAAGGAGAGCTGAATTCCGGGGATAAATTACCCTCGGAAAAGGAATTAAGAGAGAGGTTCGAGGTGGGTAGGTCTTCGATCCGGGAAGCGCTGCACGCCCTGGTAGCTCTGGGAGTGCTGGAATCCCACGCCGGAAAAGGTTATTACGTCCGAGATAATTACTCCTTACCCCTGGACAACTCCCTTATATTCGACCTGATAGTTGAAGAAGAGGACTTCTTTGACATGGTCGAGTTGAGGGAAGTTCTCGAAAAAGAAATCGGCGTAATGGCTATTCAACGGGCAACGGAAAAGGATATAAAAAACGTCAAACGGGCTGTCGAAGAAATGGAAAAGGCAATGGACCGTGGTGAGGAGTTGATAAACTATACCACCCAGATCCACGTGGAACTTGCTCGGGCAACCCACAATTCCATGGCAGTGCGGGTTATGGAGTTACTGCTGCCGTTAATCGTGTCCAAAGCCAAACAGGCTCTAATCCCCCCGGAAAGGGATTGCCGGGAGCACAAAAGACTGGCCCGGGCATTTTTGGTTGGAGATACGGAGAAAATGCAAAGAGAAGTGAGCGAGCATCTCGACTATTTGAGAGAACGGTTTACCGAAGTTCACGGCGAACAGGCTGAAGGAGGGAGGTCTCAATCCAATGGTGATAATGAATGATTAGACTGGAAGACGTTTCCAAGATCTATCCTGATGGTACGGAAGCCGTCAAAGACGTCAGTCTCGAGATTCAGGAAGGTGAGCTCTGCGTGCTTCTTGGCCCCTCGGGCTGCGGCAAGACGACGACTATGAAGATGATCAATCGGCTGATTCCGATTACCGAGGGGAAAATATTCATAGACGGTACGGACAACCAGGACCTGGACGAGAACGAACTCAGGAGGGACATAGGTTACGCGATTCAGGAGATCGGTCTTTTCCCCCACATGACTGTAGCGGAAAACATCTCCACCGTTCCAAACCTCAAAGGGTGGTCCAAGGAAGAGGCAAGAAACAGGGCCGACGAGTTGCTCGAACTTATGGGTATGGATCCAAACGAACATATGGACAAGTACCCGGTTGAGCTATCCGGTGGGCAGCGACAGAGAGTCGGAGTAGCCCGATCGCTGGGAGCAAATCCTCCGATAATGTTGATGGACGAACCGTTTGGAGCCATCGACCCGATTACCAGAGACAAGCTCCAGGACGAATTTTTAAACATTCAGGAAGAAATACAGAAGACCATCGTTTTCGTGACGCACGACATAAACGAAGCGATAAAGATGGGTACGAAGATTGCCCTTTTGAAAGGCGGAGAACTGATTCAGTATTCGGCTCCGGCGGAATTGCTGGCTCAGCCCAAAAACCAGTTCGTCAGGGATTTCGTGGGGACGGACAGAACCCTGAAAAGTATGCGGTTGATGAAGGCAAAAAACGCCATGAAGACTTCCCCGAAGACCGTAAGTCTGGATAACGAGGTAAGTGATATTCGAAGAAAGATGGAAGAAAAGGAGGTCGACTACCTGATAGTTACCGACAGTTCGAACAGGTTCAGGGGATGGATCGAAGCTTCGGAGCTGCAAGGTGAAGTCGATTCGCTGGATGAAGTATTGAGCAGAGACGTGGGTTCGGTAAGTCGGGAAACTGCTCTATCGGATGCGCTATCGTTAATGCTGGAAGAGGACGTCGCCAACGTACCCGTTCTGGGGAACGACAACGTGCTGGAAGGGATACTTACCTTTAACGATCTTCAACAGTTAATTGGTGAGACCTATACCGAAGAAGGAGGTGGTAAGCAGGTTGTCGGTTGAGCTAGCGCAGGATCCAGATTTACTATAACTGAATTTCCAATTCCCTAAGGAGGGTTAGTAAATTGAAAAAGACGTTTGCTTTTCTGTTGATATTCTCGTTGGTTCTTACATCTTTTGCCGTCATAGGAGCTGCAGCTCAATCAAAGGGTAAGATCACAGTTGGTACGAAGGACTTTACCGAACAGTGGATAGTTGGCTGGATGGTCAAACTGCTCCTTGAGGATAACGGTTATACGGTTCAATTAAAGAAGAACCTGCCGAGTCCGACCCTGAGGGCCGGCGTGGAGTCAGGCGACATCGACATAATGATGTCTTATGACGGAACTGCTTACACGACCTATCTTGGCCGGGCTTACAAGGGAGAGGGAAGGGTTCCCTGGTACGCTTTCCCCTGGGCCCTGAAAGTGCTGGACAAACCTAACGGCCTGACCTGGATCACGGAGAACGGACTTTACGTCAACAACACCTGGGCGCTTTGTGTTGACGGCGAGTGGGCAGATAAGCACGACGTCCATTCGATCTCCGACCTCGCGAACTACATAAACAACGAGCAGCAGGTCAGATGGGCTATCGGAAACGAGTTCTACGAACGCCCGGACGGTCTGCCCGCCCTCCAGGAGACCTACGGATTCGAGGTCAAACAGAGCAAACTGCAGTTGATGTCGATCGGGTTGACCATGCGACAGGTGGATCAGGACAATGCGACCGTCGGCATGATCTACGGAACCGATCCCCACGCCAAAGCAATGGGGTTGGAAGTACTGAAGGACGATAAAGGATTCTGGCCTCCGTACAATTTATTCCCCGTAGTCAGGACGGATACTCTCGAAGAACACCCGGAACTGAAGGGGCTGATGATAAAGCTAACAGGTGCATTTCCTCAACCCAAAAAGCTGGGCGGCAGCGTCGAGTACCCGTCGGCCAGAAAGGTCATGATGGAAATGAATCACGACGCCGACCTTTCCGATCCTCCCAAGGATCCCAAGACGGTAGCAAAAGAATTCCTGGTCGAACAAGGCCTGATAGAGGGTTAATCGATTTATTGATACTACCCCGGGGCTTCTGGCTCCGGGGTAGCTTTACCTGGTGATCAAACAATACCATGGAAGAAGAAATATTTAGATCTACGTGGCAGTACATCGGGTCTCACTGGCCACTGATCACAAAGTGGATTATCGAGCACCTGATAATGGTTGGTATCGCCACCGGAATTGCCACGATACTGGGAGTTAGTATTGGTGTGTTTATCGCGGGCGAAGGCAGGGAGAAGATGGCGAACATCATCGTCAACCTGGCCGAGATCATGCTTACGATTCCCAGCCTCGCTCTCTACACGATTATGATTCCGCTGCTTGGCGCCATACCGGGAGTTCAGAGTGTCGGCATCATACCAGCAATTATTGCTCTGGTTCTTTACGCCCAGATGCCGATAATAGAAAACACTTACACGGCGATAAAAGAGGTTAGTCCCGAGATCATCGAGGCCGGTAGAGGCATGGGGATGTCCTCTCGCGAGATACTTTACAAGGTAAAATTACCGCTGGCATTTCCGGTAATCATGGCCGGGTTGAGAAACGCCATCGTAATGAGCGTGGGAATTGCCGCTCTGGCCGTTTTTGTTGGCGGTGGAGGACTCGGGATTCCGATATTTCGAGGTATACGAAACCTCAGGGTTGATTTGATCCTCACCGGAGCTATATTTTCCAGTGTTCTTGCGATCGCTCTGGACTGGATATCAGGGAGAATAGAACAACAGCTTAACTGGAGATCCAAAGGAGGGGGACGATGAAAGGAAAACGGATAATGTCTTCTATTCTTATCGTTATCATGGTTGGTCTGACAATTTACTATACCCTGTACGGGTCTCAGGGCTGGTACGACCCGGCCTCCGGCAGGGAACTGTTATTGAGGACGTGGGAACACATCAAGCTCGTCGGCCTAGCGGAGTTCCTGGCAATAACCGTGGGGATAAGTGCCGGTCTGCTCATAACTCGACCGGGCTTGAAGTTCCTTGCGTCGCCGATTACCGGTATAGCTAACGTCGGACTGGCCATTCCTCCGCTGGCTCTGGTGGCCGGAGTTTCGCCTTTCTTCGGGATCGGTTTTCGCCCCGGTATCATCGCTCTGTTTATTTACTCTCTGCTCCCTGTTTTACGAAATGCCACCGTTGGTATAGAGGATATAGATCAAAGCATTATCGAATCGGCGAAGGGGATGGGAATGTCGAAACTCCAAATATTCAAAAAAATCGAACTACCGCTGGCGTTACCGGTGATAGTGTCCGGAATACGATACTCCACGATACTCTGCGTCGGTACGGCTGCAATTGCGGCACTGATTAACGCCGGAGGACTGGGCCAGATAATTATGCGGGGGCAGTCGGTAAACTTTATCTCTCTGATGCTACAGGGAGCACTGCTGACGGCCGGTTTGGCGGTCACGCTCGACTGGATACTTTCGGAAGTTGAGGAGAAGATGACGCCCGAAGGACTAAAACTGGGGCAGGAATAACAATGACTCGTATCGGGATGGAAGATAATGAAATCGATTAGCGATACTTTAAATCGACTCAGAGACGACTCGTTTGCCGTTGCGGTCGACGCTCATACCGCCGGCGAGCCAATTAGAGTAATTCTGAACGGTTACGATCCGGCTCTGGAGGACCAGCCGACCATGGTGGATAGACAGAGGTGGCTTCGAGAAAACAGAGACGAGTTCAGAACCCGGACGATGCAGGAACCCCGGGGTCACTCGGCGATGTTTGGCGCGATAGTCACCGAACCGGCCCGGGAAGAGGCGGATGTCGGGGTTATTTTCCCCTATCCCGCTGGTTACGCCGACATGTGCGGTCACGGGGCGATCGGCGTGGCAACCGTCCTGTCGGAGCTTGGTCTATTAGATATGGAAAGAGGGGAAAACGAACTAACTCTGGATACTCCGGCCGGGCCGGTAAAAACCGTTGTACGCTATGACGACGGTAGAGTCGACGAGGTCGATCTGTTTGGAACGCCATCTTATTTCCTTGAATCCCTGGAAATCGAACTCCCCGAACTCGGGAAGGTGAGCGTCGAACTCAGTTTTGGAGGCAACTACTTCGGGATAGTCAGGGTTGAAGAGCTGGGACTGTCAGTTGACCGGGGAGACCTGGAAGAGTTAAACACCGTGGCTCACGAAATAATGGGGAAAGTTAACGGGCCTGACGGGATGGATCTGGTCCATCCGGAAACGGGTGAGGTACCTCTTGAGCGAATACGCTTTGTCGAGGGTGAAGACGCGGAAAAGAACGTGGTGATACACGAAGGAGCCGTAATAGACAGGTCTCCCTGTGGTACGGGAACCTGTTCCCAGATTGCCTGGGAGTACTACACGGGAAAAACCGGTCTGGGGGGGACCAAGGGGTACCGGAGCATTATAGATACCGAATTTCAGGGAGAAGCTGTAGAAGAAACGACGATGGATGATCGTAAAGCCATAGTTCCAAAGGTAACCGGTTCTTCCTACATCACCGGTCTGAACTATTTTGTCGCGTCGCCTGGAGATCCGCTTAAACACGGTTTTACGATTTAATCTGGCCCGGCAACGTTTTTATCTCAACTATTAGCTAACCAACGAGGGTGGTTTTTGTTGTCAAATAGATATTCCCCGCTGGGGGGAGCAAAATTTAACTTACTTACCGACGTCGAACTGGAGAAGATCGAGCAGGGTGCCTACGAGATCCTTGAAAGGGTCGGGATGAAGTTGACCGACGAAAGGTCGAGAGAGATTCTGGACGGTGCAGGGGCTTCGATAGAGGGCGACAGGGTCCGATTACCGGGAAGTCTCGTCGAGGCGTCGATAGAATCAGCTCCAAAATCCCTGACCCTGTACGACCAGTCGGGGAGAGAAGCGCTGGATCTGGAGGGCTATAGTAGTTACTTTGGCGCGAGTATCGACGGGCCCAATATCCTCGATCCCATTTCCGGCACCTACGAAGATTGCCACGAGAGCGATATCGGTCGGATAGTTAGGATGACCGGCGAGCTATCCAACATCAGCTTTATCATGCCGGCAGGGTTCGCCGCCGACCGGAACAGTCAGCTGGGCGAAATAGTTTCGACAAAACAGTGCATGTTAAATACCGACAAACCGCTCGTGACAATTACGGAGAGCCTCGATGATTTGAAGGCGGTACATCAAATGGCCGAACTGAAATCCGAAGGCTCTCTCGCGGACGAACCTTTCTTCGTAAACTACGCCGAACCCATTTCACCGCTGATCAATCCCGACAGTTCCGCGAAAAAGGTGCTTTACTGTGCCGAGGAGGAAATACCCCTTCTCTACTCTCCGTTTCTCGCCATGGGGGCCACCGCTCCTCAGGATCCCGCTACCGCCGTCGCGCAAGCTACCGCAGAGTCCCTGTTTGGCCTGGTATTGCACCAGCAGGTAAATCCGGGAGGATCTTTTGTTCTCGGAGGCATGCCGTCGCTGATGGATATGGAGACGGCCAACTTCTCTTACGGGGCGCCGGACCTCCAGGTAATGTCGTCGGCTATTGCCGAGCTCGGTCATCATCTGGGGCTTCCCGTATTCGGAACTGCCGGTACGGGAGATTCAAAGTCCTTCGATGGCCAGGCGGTGATGGAAGCAGTTTCTTCGATCTACATGGCGACGTTATCGGGAGCAAATCTTATCCACGACGTGGGATTGTTTGGTAGCGCGAAGATACTTATTCCGGAGATGATCGTGGCGGTGGATGAGATACTTGATCTGCTGCGGAATACGGTAACCGGCATGGAAATCCCGGAAGAACTGGAGATCGATTTACTGGATGAGATGGGGCCAGGTGGAGAATTTGTTTCTCATTCTCATACTCTGAGCAACTTCAAGAATAGCTGGTACCCAAGATTTATTGACCGAGCCCCTTTCAACAACCAGGATCCTGGTGATATTAGCACTTTCCGTGACCGGACGAACGGATTCGTCAGGAATTTCTTTGATGAGGACGAAGGCAAGCCAATTGTCGGGTCCCGGGTAGAGGACGATCTTGAACGTATCCAGGATCAATTTGCCTCGAAGAAGATAGGGTAGCTGAAACAACTTACGTAATAACTATTGATACCAAACTTACAGGAGGACGATCAATGTTAGAAGACGAAGCTGCTGAAATACTGAACTCAAACCATACGAGTTTCGACACGCCACAGTTTAGGTTACTTTCCGATAACCAGATAGAGGATATCCACAACACTACACTGGAACTGCTCCGCCGGGTTGGAATAAAGTTCCACCACGAACGTGCCCTCGAACTACTGGAAGAAGCCGGTGCCTACATAGGCGAGGACGACCTGGTCCGCTTTCCTCCAGGACTGGTTGAAGAGGCCATCTCTTCCACGCCGGGAAGAGTAGTACTGACGGATAGAAGTGGGGATCCGGCGATGAACCTCCAGGGCACGGAGACCTACTTTGGCACGGGTTCGGATACACTCAAATACCTCGACCCCTTCTCGGGAGAGACGAGAAAGTGGCGGACCGACGATATATGTGATGCCTATAGAGTGGTTGACGCGCTGGACAACGTGGACTTTCTGATGAGCGTCGGCATGCCCGAGGACAAGCCGAAGGAAGCCTCCAACTACCAGTGGCAGTACGCCCACATGTTGCGTTACTCGACCAAGCCTACGGTCGTAGTCTGTGACGATAGAGAGGACCTCGAAGCGATAATCGACATGGCTACCACGCTGCGCGAATCGAGAGAGGATCTGAGTCGCAGGCCCAACCTCCTGCTCTATTCCGAGCCGACTTCTCCGCTCCAGCAGAGCGAGACGGCCCTGGACAAGCTCATTCTCATGGCCGAAACCGAGTTACCCGTAGTCCACTCTCCCGCACCAATGATGGGAAGCACGGGGCCGATCCATATGGCAGGGGAAATGGCTCTTTGCAACGCGGAAATACTCAGTGCTCTGGTAGTGCATCAACTGCAGAACCCCGGAGCGCCTTTCGTTTACGGAGCGGGACCGCACCACTTCGACATGAAGAACATGCAGATCTGTTACGGTTCACCCGAATTCCAGCTGACCAAGACGGCAGTTGCCGAACTCGGCCGTCATTACGGAATGCCGACCTGGGGCTATGCCGGTTGCTCCGACGCCAAAGCAATGGACGAACAGGCGGCGACCGAGGCAACGATGTCGGTCATGATGGCCCGGTTCAGCGGAGCCAACCTGATCCACGACGTCGGCTACATGGAGTCCGGACTGGCCACGTCTCTGGAAATGGTTACCCTTACGGACGAACTGATAGACATGACCAAACACATGATGGGTGGCCTGCCCGTAAACGAGAAGACGCTCATGCTCGATCAGATCGAAGAAGAAGGTCCCGGCGGAGACTTCCTGGGTACAGAAGAAACGGTAAACCACTTTCGGGATTACTGGGAACCCAGGTTCTTCGATCGCTCTCAAAGGGAGAACTGGGAGAAAGCTGGCTCTCCCTTGACCAAAGAACGGTTAAACGAGAAAGTCAAAGATATCATCGAAAACTACGAACCGGAAAAGCTCTCCGACGAGAAGGTTGACCAGATTATGGGGTTGGTTTAGGATGACGAAAACCACTACGGGGCCGGATCTTATTTCGGAAATTAACCGCGACGTCGCCGACCTGGAACCGGAAGGAGCTTACAAAGTTCTGGCAAAAGCGAACGAGCTGGAAAAGGAGGGTAAAGACCTGATTCACCTGGAGATAGGCCAGCCGGACTATCCCACGTTTCCTAACATTACGCTGGCAGGGATTAAGGCTCTTGCGGAAGGGAAGACCGACTACAACCCGTCTCAGGGGATACCGGAACTACGGCAGGCAATAGCCGATCACGTTTCCGAAACCAGAGGGGTGGGGGTTTCTCCCGACGAGGTTGCGGTAAGTCCCGGAGCAAAGCCGATGCTGTTCCTGTCGACGATAGCGCTGCTCGAACAGGGGGACGAGGTGATATATCCCGATCCCGGATTCCCTACCTACAGGTCGATGATAGAGGTTGCCGGCGGTAAACCGGTCCCAGTTCCCCTGGTGGAGGACGACGGGTTCCGTCTCGATATGGATAAACTTGAACGCGTAGTTTCACCGGATACTAAATACATCCTTATAAATTCTCCCGGAAATCCGGCGGGAAACCTGATGTCTCACAATAGTCTCGAAAGAGTTGCCAGCCTGGCGAGAAAAGAGGACGTATTTATCCTGTCCGACGAGATATACTCCCGGATGGTATACGACGACCTCGATTACCGGAGTATCCTGAATTATGAAGGTATGAAGGAGCGGACCATCCTGGTTGACGGCTTCTCCAAGACCTACTCGATGACGGGCTGGAGGCTGGGATTTGGGGTAATGCCGGAAGAGCTGGCCGAGAAGATAGGCTACCTGCTTACCCATTCGGTCGGCTGTACGGCGACCTTTACCCAGTACGCCGGAATAGAGGCGCTGGAAGGGCCTCAGGAGGGAGTGCGGAAGAACATGAAAGAATTGAAGGAAAAACGCGATCTGGTGGTAGAGGGTCTAAACGATATTGACGGAGTGACCTGTAATACTCCCAGAGGTGCTTTTTACGCCTTCCCAAAGGTCGAATCCTTTGGCGTGGCCGCCAATGAACTTGCCGACTACCTGCTTGAGAGGGCAAACGTAGCGCTGCTTCCAGGCACCGCCTTCGGGCCCGGCGGAGAAGGATATCTTCGGATCTGCTACGCCAACTCGGCTCCCCGGCTGGAGGAGGGGATCGAGAGAATCGATAAAGCTCTATCAAAATTATCCTAAAATAATTATCGGCAATTTAACAAAAAACCTGGAGGTTTTACCATGACAGAAGAAAGAGAAGAGGTAAACATAAACTACCTCTACAAAAAGAAAGAAGAGGGAGAGAAGATCTCCTGG
>Ga0207797_1001934_pt1 | contig 14703 bp, 7 predicted proteins | sample PRCRCaboRojoPR_6_FD_187275 | JGI IMG/M metagenome (GOLD analysis project Ga0207797, IMG submission 187275) | Marine sediment microbial community from Cabo Rojo, Puerto Rico - PR CR 10% Liquid 1 (SPAdes) | ecosystem: Environmental > Aquatic > Marine > Coastal > Sediment | place: Cabo Rojo, Puerto... | reverse complement strand
TGGCTCGCGCCGACGGATGCGAGTGCCTCCGAGAGCGCGACGGTGTTCCCGTTGGCGTCGTACGGAATCGCGGGATCGTTCAGCGCGCGCACGACCTCGTCTGCTGTGGCAGGAAAGGTGAGATCGGACTCCGAGAGATATGGAGTGAGCGCCGCGATGCCGAACTCCAGGGAATCGGGCTCGTCGTCGCCCTGCTGCGGTGGTCTGACAGCCATTGCGGGCTGGTACGGCTGCAGGGGTGGAAAAACCCCCGGGGCCGCCAAACCCAAGCGACCCCGGGGGCGTCCCACCGCAACGGCCCTACTGCACCGCGTTGATCATGTCGAAGATGGGCAGGTACATGGCCACGATCATGCCACCGACCACTACGCCGAGCACCACGATCATCACCGGCTCCATGGCCGAGAGCAGCGCCTCCACCGCCGCGTCCACTTCCTCGTCGTAGAAGTCCGCGATCTTCGTGAGCATCTCGTCCAGGCCCCCCGTCTCCTCCCCCACGTTGATCATCTGGACCACCATGGGCGGAAACACCCCGGATTCCTTCAGCGGACCCGCGATGGTCTCACCCCCCGCGATGGAGGAGCGAGAGCCCATGACCGCGTCGTGGATCACCCGGTTGCCCGCCGTCTTCGCCGTGATCTCCAGGCCTTCCAGGATGGAGACACCCGACGAGACCAGCGTCCCCAGCGTCCGGGTGAACCGGGCCACCGCGGCTTTCCTCTGGAGGTCGCCCAGGATGGGCAGGCTCAACAACATCTTGTCGATGGCCAGCTTCCCCCCGTCCGTCCGGTACACCTGACGGATGATGAACACCAGGGCGATGATGCCCAGGCCCAGGGCCCACCAGTAGACCTGCAGGAACTCCGAGAGGCTGATGACGAACTGGGTGGGCAGGGGAAGGGGCACCCCCGCCGACTCGAACATCTGCTGGAAGGTGGGGATCACGAACATGAGGAGGATCACCACGGCCAGGCCCGCCACCGTGAAGATCACCCCCGGGTAGATCATGGCGCCCTTGATCTTCCGGACCAGGGCGTCGTTCTTCTCCAGGAAGGTGGCCAGCCGGAGGAGGATCGTGTCCAGGATACCTCCCGCCTCACCCGCCGCCACCATGTTCACGTACAGCTCGGAGAAGATCTTGGGGTGGGAACCCAGGGCATCGGCCAGGGTGTGCCCGGATTCCACGTCGTAGAGGATGTCCTGAATGACCTTCCGCAGGGAGTCGTTCTCCGTCTGCTCCGCCAGGATGTCCAGGGCCTGCACCAGGGGCAGCCCCGAGTTGATCATGGTGGCGAACTGACGGGTGAAGATGACGATATCCCGGGTTCTCACCCCGGTCCCGATCTGGATGTTGATCCCCTTGTCCTTCTCCCGGACGGAGACGGGGATCATCTTCTGCTTGTGGAGGAAGGACAGGACCTCGTCCTTGGTCTTGACCTCGAGCTCTCCGGACTGGATATCGCCGCCCGTGGCGGGGCGGGCACTGTAGACGAACGTAGGCATAGCTGTTCAGGACTCCCGTTATTCTCCCGGCACCGGCTCACCCACGGCCCTGAGAAGCTCGTTGGGATCGGCCGAACGCTTCAGGGCCTCCTCCAGGGTGACTTCCCCCCGCATGTAGAGGCTGGCCAGGCTGTCGTTCAGGGTCTGCATCCCGTGCTTCTTCCCTGCCTGCATCAGGGAGTAGATCTGGTGGATCTTGTCGTCCCGGATCACCGATCGGATGGCCGGGGTGCAGAGCATGACTTCGGCGGCCACGACCCGCCCCCGTCCCTTCGCCCGGGGAAGGAGGGTCTGGGTGATGACGCCTTCCAGCACAAAGGCGAGCTGGGCCCGGATCTGGCCCTGCTGATGGGAGGGGAAGGCGTCGATGATCCGGTTGATGGATTCCGCCGCCGAGTTCGTGTGGAGGGTGGCCAGCACCAAATGCCCGGTCTCGGCAATGGTCAGGGCGGCACCGATGGTCTCCAGATCCCGCATCTCGCCGATGAGGATCACGTCCGGATCCTGCCGGAGGGCGTATTTCAGGGCCGCCGAGAAGGAGTTCGTGTCGGCCCCCACCTCCCGCTGGTTCACCATGCAGTTGTTGTGGCGATGGATGAACTCGATGGGATCCTCGATGGTGATGATGTGGCCCTTCCGCTCCCGGTTGATCTTGTCCACCATGGCGGCCAGGGTGGTGGACTTCCCCGAGCCCGTGGGGCCCGTCACCAGCACCAGGCCCCGGGGCCGCTCCGACATCCTGTTCAGGACCGGAGGCAGACCCAGCTTCTCGATGGACACGATCTCGTAGGGGATCTGCCGGATGGCCATGGCCACGCAGCCCCGCTGCTTGTACACGTTCCCCCGGAAGCGGGACAGGTTCTGGACCCCGAAGGAGAAATCCAGCTCGTCTTCGGTCTCGAAGCGTTTCTTCTGGTTCTCCGTGAGAATGGAGTAGGCCAGCTGCAGGGTATCCTTGGGGTTCAGAACATGATTCACCTGGGAGCCGGTCAGGTCACCGTCGATGCGGAGCTTGGGCCGATCCCCCACGGTCACGTGGAGGTCCGAGGCTCCCTTCTGGATCATCTCCTGGAGAAGAACCCGCAGGCTGAGCTCCTGCTTCGGTTGGGCCTGGGTCTGAGTCTGAGTCTGGGTCTGCGGCCTGGGCGTTCCTTGGGCTTCCATGGATTCTCGAGCGTCCCATGTAGTTGGGCGGCCCCCGGGCCGCCGTGATCGTGGACTGTCTTCGCGAGCCTTCCCGACTCGTGTTTCGGGGCCGTCAACTGGCCTCCGAGGTCTCCTTCATCACCTCTTCCAGGGTCGTGATACCGCGGCCGAGCTTCTTCAGGCCGTCCATCCGAAGGGTGAGCATGCCTTCCTCGATGGCCGCCGTCCGGAGCTCATCGGTGCTGGCCTCCTGCATGATGAGCTTCCGAAGCCGGGAGCTCATGGCCATGACCTCGTAGAGGCCCTGACGGCCCTTGTAGCCCGTGCCTCCGCACTTGTCGCACCCCTCTCCCTTGTAGAGGGTGTGCTTCTTCAGCCACTCCTCGGGGAGCTTGGCCATCTCCAGGACTTCGTCGGAATAGTCGGCCTCCACCTTGCACTCGTTGCAGATCCGTCGCACGAGGCGCTGGGCCGTTACCAGGTTCAGGGCCGCTGCAACGTTGAAGGGCTCCAGGCCCATGTCGATCATACGGGTGACGGTGGAGGGGGCGTCGTTCGTGTGGAGGGTGGAGAGGACCAGGTGTCCGGTGAGGGCGGCCTTCACGGCGATGCCCCCGGTTTCCAGGTCCCGGATCTCACCCACCATGATGATGTTCGGGTCCTGGCGCAGGAAGGCCCGGAGGGCTGCCGCGAAGGTCATCCCGATCTCGTTGCGGACCAGGACCTGGTTGATCCCGTGGAGGTTGTACTCCACCGGATCCTCCGCGGTCATGATGTTGACTTCCTCGTTGTTCACCTTCGAGAGGGCCGAGTACAGGGTCGTGGTCTTCCCTGAGCCCGTGGGACCCGTCACCAGCACCATCCCGTAGGGGTTGGCGATGGCGTTCATGAAGTCCTTCTCCGCCTTCGGCTCGAAGCCGAAGTTCGCCAGGTCGAAGGTGAGGTTCCCCTTGTCCAGGATACGGAGAACGATCTTCTCCCCGAAGATCACCGGCAGGGTGGAGACCCGGAAGTCCACCACCCGGTTCTTCATCTTCAGCTTGATGCGCCCGTCCTGGGGCACACGCCGCTCGGCGATGTTCAGGTCCGCCAGGATCTTGATCCGGGAGGTCAGGGCCGCCTTCATCTTCATGGGCGGCTTCATGACCTCCTGCAGGGCACCGTCGATGCGGTAGCGGACCCGAAGCTCCTTCTCGTAGGGCTCGATGTGGATGTCGGAGACGCCCTTCATGACGGCATCGGTGAGAAGCCCGTTGATGAACTTCACCACCGGCGCCTTGTCCACCTCCGCTTCCAGGGCATCGACGGAGACGTCCTCTTCCTCCTCCTCCACCACCTCCACCTCTTCCTCCAGGAGATCCCCCAGCATCTCCTGCATCCCCGTCTCGCCCATCCCGTAGTAGTCTTCCAGATGCTTCTGGAGGGTATACTCCCCCACGACCACCGGTTCGATCTCGAAGCGAGTGAGGAACTTGAGGTTGTCGATGGCCCCCATGTCCGTGGGGTTCGCCATGGCCACGGTCAGGGTCCGCCCCACCTTCCGCAGGGGCAGCACCCGGTGCTTCATGGCCACGTCTTCCGGGACCAGCCTCAGGGTCTTCTCTTCGACCTTGACCTTCTCCAGATCCACCGCCGGCACCCGGAACTGCTTGGCCAGGGCCCGGGTGAGCTCGTCCTCGGCCACGAACCCCAGCTTCACCAGGGCGTAGCCGATACGGACCTTCGACTCCCTGGATTCCCTCAGGGCCTCAGCAAGCTGCTCCTCGGTGATCAGACCTTCTCTCACGAAAAGGTCGCCGAGGCGATCTTGGACGACGTTGGTTGCCATCGCTTACGTCTTCCAGCGGGTACACGCTGCGGTGGGATTCCAGGCCATTACACCGGGTCGGTGAGTCGAGCTACCGTCCACCATGAAACCCCAGGCCCACACCTGAGGTTCTCCCGGATCGGGAAGAAAATCGGCATCCCCCTCGTCTCCCACGGTATCAAACCACACCACCGTACCTTACACAGTACCGGCAGCTTCGGGAGAAACTCAAGGAGTACGATGCTCCAAAATTGGTAAACATCCGTTTGCTACCCTGAATCCAACATAGGAGCCCCAGGAGGAAGGGGTCAAGGAATCCCTTTGCTCAGGGCATCATCCGAATCCTGTTCCGGATCCGCTCCAGGGACCGGGGCCCGATTCCCCGGACCCGGAGAAGGTCCTCCGGCGCCAGAAAGGGCCCTTCCCGTTGCCGGCTCTCCACGATTCGTCGGGCCAGGGTGGGTCCGATCCCGGGAAGGGCCTCCAGCTCCACGGCGGCGGCCCGGTTCACATCGATGGTGCCCGGAGCTCTCCCGGACGACTTTCCTGACGCCCCCCCGGGCGGTCTCCCGGCCTGCCTCCGCAACTCCAGGGGCGGGCCCCGGGAGAAATCCAGGAAGGGGCGGATCTTCTCCAGGGTGGCGGGTCCGATGCCCCGGACGGCCAGGAGGTCCTCGGCCCGGGCGAACCCTCCATGGTTCTTCCGGTGCTCCACCATGGCCTCGGCGGTGGCGGGTCCCACCCCCGGGAGCCGATCCAGCTCCTCCTCCGAGGCCCGATTCGGATCCAGGCCCTCTCCCTTCTCCAGGGGTCGAGCCCGGCGCCGGGCCTCGTCCCGGGCTTCCCGACTCTCGGCCAGGAGTGCCCCCAGGTCGTCCCCATCCCCTTCCCCCTCCAGCACCGGCCCCGGGGCGCCGGGGCCCGAGGCCGCCACCCGCACCAGGGCGAGAAGGAGGAGGACGATTCCACCTCGGACCAGGCTCCGGCCTTCCATGGGGGTCATGGACGGGAGGGTGGGCCCGATGCCGGGGCGATGCCATGGTCCAGCGAGCGGTGGCGGCCACGGCCGGGAGGGAGTCCGACTCAGAACCCGGAGCCGAACCCCGTGGGGGAGGGAGTCACGAAGCTCCCGGAGTCGAAGAGGAACTGGCCGAAGAGACCCAGCTGGAACTGGGTGGAGCCTTCCCGCCGTCCCACGAAGGACTGCCGGTCCGTGTACGTGAGGTGGAGCCCCACCTCCATCCGGGAAATCACGGTACCCAGGGTCAGATTCCCGCTCCGGTTCATGAAATCCACGAAGGGCACACAGTCGGTCCGACCGGCCGGCGTCCGGCAATCCGACTCCGAGGCGTACTGGTAGCCCAGGGAGATCCGGAGGGGCCCGTCCAGCCGCTCCCCCAGCAGAGGCGGCTCCTGGAGCCTGGAGCTCAGCTGGAAGGCGTGGGTGTTCCGGGAGCTCCGGGTGTCTCCCGTGGGGTCCTCACCGTCTCCATTCATGAAGCTGCCCCGGTACCGGGTAGTAACGGATCCGGGCCAGGTCACCGAAACCTCCACCGGCACCTGTCTCTCCTTCCGGCTCCGTCGCTGGACCCCCCGTCCGCCGAAGGTCTGGTCCCGGAGCGTCCGCCGGAAGCCCGTGCTCATGGAGAGCTCCTCCACCGCCCGTCCCAGGACCCAGGGCAGGGGCAGGCGGGAGACCTGCAGACGCAGATCCGGCCAGGTCCGGGTCCTCAGGTCCCGGTCGCTCCGGACGTGCTGGATCCGGGTTCGGGCCTCGGAGTAGCTCCCGGAGATCCTCACGTCGTAAGGAAGACGGACCCCCGTGCCTCCGGTCCAGGTGGTCCGGTCGGTGAGGATGGAGGCCGTGTCCCGGCCGAGGAACCGGAAGTCGTCCCGCCCGCCCCAACCCAACTGGAAACCGGCCCCGGGGCTCACGGGCTCCCGGAAGAAGCGGGCGTTCAGTCCCCCCTGCCGGGACACGGTGAGGGGATCCACGGCCCGGAGCACCCGCTCCAGGACTCCCCCACCCCCGCCCTCCTCCTCCGCTGCTGCCTCCCCCTCCTCTCCTGCCTCACCCTCCGGGGCCGGAGGGGCCAGGAGGTCCGCCAACCGACCCGGCTCCAGGGAGACCGTGGCCCGGGTGCTCCGGTTGCCGTTGGCGTTGCGCTGCAGCAGGAGGACGGTGTCAGCCGCCACCGCAACGAGGTCCACCAGGGCGGCGTTCCGGTCCGTGGTGTAGTCCGTGGTCACGGAGAAATCCGTCCGGAGCCACGTCGCCAGGGTAGGCTGCAAGCCCAGGCGGGTCCGGAGGTTACGGCGGGTCTCCCAACCCAGGTCCAGAAACCCGGTCTTCCATCGCTCTTGGGCCAGTAGGGGCCGGGCCGCCGAGTCCTGAACCGCTTCCCGGGGGGGCAGCAGATCCCGGACCGAGAAGAAGGAGACGTCGGCAGACACGGCCTCCAGGGGCCGGAGGCTCACCCGGGCCGTGGTCTCCAGGGCCTCCCGGGGGGCCAGGGTGGGAGTGACCAGGCTGTCCGAGGGTAGCTCCAGGATCTGCTCATAGCGGAAGGACTCCCGGTCCCGGCGGTAGTAGAGGCTTCCGAAGCGGAGCTCCTCCGGGGTCCAGCGCAGGCGAGCCTCCAGGAGGGACCGCTCCCAGGCTTCCGGCAGCAGGGCCCGGACCACCCCGGCGGCGAAGCCCGGGACCAGGGGGAGGTGCCTGGGCTCTACCTCCCGGGAATACTCCACTCTGGCGTCCACCCCCGAGCCCTCGGATTCCAGGGTGGTGGTGCTCAGACGGCTCCGGGAGTACCCGGCGCTCAGGGACAGTCCGTCCAACACCGGATCCAGGAAGGCGTTTCCCACGGGAGTCGTCTTCCGCAGGCCCACCTCCACCCGGGTCTCTGAGGCACCCGTGTCCCGGAGCCCCTGGACCCTCTCCACCCGGACGTCGCTCTGCCGGAGGAAGGTGGGATCCTGTGCCGTCCGGGAGTGGCTCACGGATACGGGAGCCGAGATCCCCCATTCCTCCGGGGCCACCCTCCCCAACTCCAGGGTGGAGCGCAGGGCCAGGGACGCGTTGTCCTGGTAGGTGGGGTCCTCGGTGAGCTGGCGGAAGTAGGGCCCCCGGGTGGAGTAGCTGAGATTGGTACGGAGAAGACCGGGGGCCTCCAGACTCACGTCCACGTGTCCGGCGTAGCCCGGATCCTCCACCGCCCGGGACAGGCGGAGCTCGTTGACCCACAGGGTGCCCCGGAAGGACGTGGAGGTGGGATTCCACACCCCCAGGGAGATCTCCCGAACCGCGGCCAGGTTCGGGGCCCGGGCCCGGTCCTTCAGGACCACGGCGTAGGTGGAGTCGGCGCTCCAGACCTCCAGGGGAGGAGCCCCCGGGGCCGGGGGATTCCGGATGAACTCCTCCTCGGCCCGGCGGCGGAGGGTGAGCCAGCGCCCGAAGTCCACCACCACCTCCGGGAGCCAGTCTCCGGGAGCTACGGCCCCGGGAGAAGGATCGCCGGAGCGGGGGAACTGGTAGAGGTAGAAGTTGTCCGGGTCCGTGCCCACCTTCAGGAACACCCGGGCCCCGTCCCCGGCCCAGTCCCCCTCGGGAGCCACGACCCACAGCCGGGCTTGCCGATAGGTGAGGAAGTTCCGGGGACGCTGGGGGAACCGGTAGTAGACCTCGGCCCGGTCCCCCGGGGCCAGGTCCTGCACCTCCAGGCCCAGGGACGCCTCGGTGAACTCCACCCCGCCCCCACCGAAAGCCTGGGTGGGATCGTCCAGCTCCTCCAGGACTCCCGGAGGCGAGGCGTAGCCCGCCCCTTCGGACACAGCGCTCACCGGTCTCACCTCCACCCGGCCGCCGCCCCCACCCAGGGCCCCCACCAGGCCCTGGAGCACGCCTTCCCTGCCCCGCTTCACCCATCGGGCTCCCAGGATCCGCATGCGGACCAGGGAGAGCCCCTGGGCCCGGGGACCGGTCAGGGTGAGGCGGAGGTGCTTCACGGCCCGCCAGTCCGCCTCCGTGACCCGCCCCCCCACGTTCAGGGCCCCGGGGCCCCGGAGGGGGACGCGGTAGAGCTGGAAGTCCGTCCCCGTCTGCTGGGTGTCCCGGACCAGGTAGGGGGAGCTTCCGTCCAGGCGGACCACGTAGCGGTAGATCCTCTCCCCGGTGGCCAGGTTCCCGTCCCCGTCCAGGTCCTCGGTGTCGTTCCGGCCGTTGCCCCGGGTGCAGTTGGCCCGTGGATCCCCCAGGGGATAGATCCTGCCCCGGTCCCCCTGGCACTCCTCCACCCACACGCCCCGTGCGTCCAGGAGGTCGTTCCAGATCTCTCCCTTCCGGGGATCCGCCTCCTGGTCCAGGAAGGTGAGGCCCCAGGGCTCCCCGGTCTCCGGGTGGGTCCCGGAGGTCCGGCCCTCCGAATCCACGAACATGGCGTCCTCGCTCACCCGGCCCAGGTCCAGGATCAGGGTCAGGGAGTCTCCTCCGGCGGCGTAGAACTCCAGGAAGTCGCTCCGGGTCAGGTCCGTGCCCGTGCTGGAGAGGGAGGTGGTGATGGAGCGCCACCGCTCCTGCTCCAGCCCTCCCCCGTCCCCGCCGGCGAAGGTCAGGCGAAGACCGGTCTGACGGGTCTCGGTGCCGGCCACGTTGATCTCCCGGTCGATGTCCCGCCGGGGGAAGTAGCCCTCGAAGATCCCCACGCTGTCCCCCGCCGGCCCCTCCCGGATCCAGGTGTGCTGCCACACCAGCTCCGCCGTGGTCTCCCCGCTGAGAACGGGGGGCAGCACGTCCTCGGCTCCCTCCCGATCCGCCGGGGCGCTGCCCAGCTGCCACTCCGGGGCCCGGAGGGAGAGGGGCAGGGCGTCGGAGGCGTCGAAATCGTCCAGGTAGACGTCACGGAGGGTGTTGGGGTTCGGCAGGGAGAGGGCCATCTCTCCCCGGAGGCTCATGGTGGCCGCCGTGTCGGCCCCCAGGCCGGGAAGGTCCTCCAGGACCCGGTCCAGCCATCCGGCGCCGAAGTCCAGGGCGCCGTTCACGCCCCCCAGGACGATGGAAGCGGGCTCCACTCCGAGCTGGGGCCGGTTCTGCAGGGTCTGCTCCTTCTGGTAGAGGCCCAGGAACCGGAGAGCGCCCCGTTCGCCCAGATTGTACCGGGCATTCAGGCCGAAGATGGAGGTGGGGGCGATCTGGAAGGCAGCCTTCTGCTCCCAGGAGGCCCGGATCCGGGCTTCGGGGCTCGTGCCGAAGAGGCTCTGGGGATTCAGGAGGGTGACCTGGCCCACGTCGTAGTCGATGACGTAGTCCTCCCCGGGCACCAGGAGTCGCTCTCCCAGGTAGATCCGCTCGCTTCCGTCCCGGATGCCCAGGGCCCCCAGGGAGAAGGAGGAGATGACCCCCTCGCTGCGGATCCGGAAGGGGATGGTCAGGCGGTAGAGCCCGCCGCTCTCCCGGGCCACCGGATCCACGGCCTGGTAGATGGTGGGGTTGGCGTCGGCCCCCAGGATCTCCCGGGTCTCGTCCGCCGACAGATTCAGGGACGGCAGCGGCGGGGGCTGGAGGAAGGGCCTCAGGGTGGGAAAGACGATGAAGGTCCCGGACACGGGAGGCTGGCCCTGGAAGAAGTCCTGGGCCGGTTGGTAGACGTTGGCGGGATCCAGCTCGTCTACCGGGGATTCCTCGTCCAGGCCCAGAAGCCGGAGAAGGGTGATCTCCTCCCCGGTGGTCCTGCGCTTGAAGGTCCGGCCCGCCGAGATCTCCCCCAGGGAGACGGTGAGGGCCACGGAGCTCTCCTCCACGTCGTCGGAGCCGGAGATCCGGTAGACGTGGTGCATCTCCCGTTCCCAGGTGGGGGAGCCGGGCTGATGCTTCGGGCCCGGGGCCTTCAGGAGCCGCAGGGTGGGTCGGTCTCCGGCGTTGTGGATGCGCTCCGGGTTGTAGTCCCCCACCGTGTCCCCGGCGGCGGTCACGTAGGTGACGGCCAGCATCTCCTCCCGGCGCAGGGGCCTCCGGAGGGCCACCCAGAGGCCGCTGGGATGCAGGAAATAGTCCACCCCGGGCTGGAGGTAGCGGAACCACCCGGACTCCCTCACCTCTTCCCCGCCCTTCTCCGCCACGGCGTCGGCCTGGATGTAGCCCTCCACCTGCTGGCGGGTCACGGGATCGTTCTCGAAGCGGTAGAGCTGGATGGGCTCGGCTCCGGGGGCCGCCGAGGGCGGGGCCCCTCCCGGATCCAGGGCCAGGATGTCCACGTGGGGGTAGTCGGACAGGAGGTCGGGATCGGTGAGGAAGAAGAACTGGCCCTCCACGTAGTCGGCGTCGTCCAGGACCAGGGTGTCCTCCTGGACGAAGGCCTGGCGTCCCCCCACCCCGGTGAGGTCGAACTCCCGGGAGGAGATGTCTCCGTTCTGCTGGGCCCACACGGTCTCCACCTCCAGGGGTCCCAGGTCCGTCAGGGCCCGGAACCCGAAGTTCCCGGCGGGGATCCCCTGGGTGAGGAACCGGCTCTCGGGCAGAGCCATGGTCACGTCCCCCACTTCCACCCTCTGGACCATCTCCCCCTCCAGGCCCTGGTAGTAGACGTTCACGTTGTTCGTGGCGGCGAACTCCCGGGTCTGGTCGTAGTCCACGTCCACGTTGATCCGTTCGGCGATGGTCCCGGTGACCCGGACGCCGAACTGGAGGTCCGGGCTGAGCTGAGGGAAGAGCCCCGGATCGCAGCTCTCCTGTAGCCCGGTCTCGCAGGGTTGGAAGCGGGTCCAGTCGCCGCCGAACTCCCCCCGGCCCCGGAGCTGGACCGCCAGGTCGGCGAACTCCGAGTCCAGGAAGGAGGGGGTCTCCTGGGGGGGGGCCGGCGCCGGCTCGAGCTCCACGGGAAAGGGCAGGGAGAGAGTGGCCAGACCCAGGCGGACGCCGGGAAGGGCCGGGGCCCGGGACACCAGGCTGTCCGTGGGCTGCGCCTGGCCGCCGGCGGGGGCCAGGAGGCCGCTCAGGGAGAGGAGAAGGATAAGGGAGCCCATAGCGGCTCAGGCATGAAACCGGTGAGGCCGGTTTCGGGTAGAATCTCGGGTTGAAGGGGAGGAACGCACGCGATAGACTCCTTCTCTCCCGGCTCGGAAACCACGACCCGCCCCGACGAGGTTCGGATAGGCAGCAGGATGGCCATTCTCACACGCTACCTGATTCGGATCCACCTGGGCCCCTTCCTCTTCTCCTTCATCCTCATCACGGGCCTCCTCTTTCTCAACACCATCGCTCAGCGCCTGGACCAGCTCATGGGCAAGGGACTGCCCGTGAGCATTCTCCTGGAGTTCGCCGTCCTGGCCCTGCCCCACACGGTGGCCCTGACCCTGCCCATGTCCGTGCTGGTGGCCGTCCTCTACGCCTTCAGCGACCTGACGGCGGAGAACGAGTTCACCGCCATGACCGGAGGGGGGGTCAACCCCATCCGGATCCTCATGCCCCTGGTGGGGATCGGGGTGATCCTGGCCGGGCTCATGTTCCTCTTCAACGATCGGGTCATGCCGGAGGCGAACCACCACCTAAAGAACCTGCTGGTGGATATCAACCGCAAGAGTCCCACCTTCCAGCTTCGTGAGCAGGTGATCAACGAGGTGGTGGCAAGCACCGAGAACGGACGACGGACCTACTACCTCCAGGCGTCCCGCATCGACCCGGTGACCTCGGAGATGAGGGACATCGTCATCTATGACGTGGCGGACCCCCGGGCCCGCCGGACCACGTACGCCGAGCAGGGCCGCATGGCCTTCAGCCCGAACCAGACCGACCTCTTCCTGACTCTCTACAACGGGGCCCTCTACGAAGTGCCCAAGAACGAGGAGGGTGGCTTCCGGCGAGCCGAGTTCCAGGAGCAATTCCTCCCCATTCGGGGCGTGGCCAACATGCTGGAGCGGAACGCCCAGCAGAACTACCGCTCGGACCGGGAGATGTCCACGGAGCAGCTGGCCGCCGAGGCGGAGCAGTTCGAGCGGGAGCGGGCCCAGCTCATGCAACAGAGCCGTCTCAAGTCTCGCTACGCCGTGCGCCGGGCCCTGGGATGGGTGCCCCGGGGCGACAGCCTGGTGCCTCCCCCGGAGCCGGAGGGAGCGGAAGCCCGGGGGGACCAGGAGGTCCGGGCCCAGCCCGCTTCCCTGGCCCAGTCGAGCCCGGACGTCCAGGCCTCCCGGGATCTTCCCCCTGACCAGGTGACCCAGGGGGTGGTCCGGGCCCTGCAGACCCAGGCGAACACGGAGGAGAGCCTGAGGCTGTCGGCCATCAAGTACCGGGTGGAGATCCACAAGAAGTACGCCATCGCCTTTGCCTGCATCGTCTTCGTCTTCATCGGCGCCCCCCTGGCCATCCGCTTCCCCAGGGGCGGCGTAGGCATGGTGATCACGGTCTCGGTGGTGGTCTTCGCCCTCTTCTGGGTCTTCCTCATCGGGGGCGAGACCCTGGCGGATCGGGGGTACCTGGGACCCGCCCTCTCCATGTGGCTCCCGAACCTGGTCCTCTTGCCACCGGGCCTCTACCTCACCAGCCGTATTCCCCGGCAGGTGGCCACGGCCCGGGGCGGCGGCTGGGCCGACCTGTGGGCCAGCCTCCGGTCCCTGGTGGCAAGACCCGTGAAGACGCTGGCGCCAGGGGGCCGGGCGTGAGGATCCTGGATCGGCTGGTGGGGCAGTCCTTCCTGAAGGTGTTCCTGGCCTTCGTCCTGGGCTCTCCCATCCTCTTCATCCTGGGGGACGTCACGGAGAACCTGGAGGACTACCTGGGCCAGGGGCTCACCTGGTTGGACGTGGGGAGGGCCTACCTGTTCAAGATGCCCCTCTTCATCCAGTGGTCCTTCCCCATCGGCGCCCTGGTGGCGGCGGTCTTCACCATCCAGTCCATGACCCTCAACCGGGAGATCGTGGCGGCGAAGGCCGGGGGCATCTCCTTCCACCGCCTCATGGCCCCCATCGTGGTTTGGGGAGCCATTCTCACCGTGGTGGCTCTGGGGCTGGAGGAGGTGGTCCCCCGGGCCAACCGGCACGCTGCCAGCATCCTCCAGCAGGAGGACGGCCGGAGGAACTGGCGAGCGAACTTCGTCTTCCAGGCTTCCGACGGGAAGAACTTCTCCATCCAGCGCCTGAACGTGGCTCAGGGCACCCTTTCGGGGATCGTCATGGAGGACCTGGAGCCCGGGACGAGCCAGCCCCAGGCCCACCTCACGGCGGAGAGCGCCGTCTTCGATTCGGAGGTCGGATGGACCTTCATGGAAGGCTACTACCGGGTCCTGCCGGAGGACGGGCAGGAACGGGCCTTCCACTTCGAGTCCCTGCGCATGCGGGGATTCCGGGAGCGGCCCCAGGACCTGTTGGAGGAGCCCCGGAAGCCGGAGGAGATGACCTACCGGGAGATGGGCCGCCTGGCGGACATCATTACCCGGTCCGGGGGCAATCCCACCAAACTCCTGGTGGACCAGCAGGAGAAGCTGGCCATCCCCGTGGCCACCCTGGTCATCATCCTCTTCGGCGCTCCCCTGGCCACCAGCACGAAGCGGGGGGGCACGGCCTACGGGATCGGCGTGGCTCTCCTCTCCACCATCCTCTACATCCTCCTGCTGAGGATCTCCGGGGCCATCGGGGAGACCGGGGCCCTGAGCCCCATGACCGCGGCGTGGCTTCCCAACCTGGTCTTCCTGGGAGCCGGGCTCATCTTCCTGGTTCGGGTCCGGACGTAGGGCCGGCCTCGAGGGTTTCCAACCCCTCCAGCATCCCATCCGTGAGCTCCCCGGTCATGACGGGCTCCACGGGCCCCTCCAGCCGGAGGTCCAGCTCCCTGGAGACGGTGACGTGGAAGCTTCCCCCCTCCATGGCCACCCGGATGCGTCCCGGCTCCAGCAGCCCCCGGTGGACCGCCGCCGCCGCCGAGGCGCAGGCGCTGGTGCCGGAAGCCGTGGTCCTCCCCACGCCCCGCTCCCAGATGAGGATCTCCACCTGCCCCTCTCCCTCCACCCGGGCCAGCTGGACGTTGACGCCCCGGGGAAAGACCGGGTGAGCCGTGAGGAAGGGCCCCAGGCGCCGGAGGTCCGCCTCCTCCAGGCCCTCCCGGAACACCACGCAGTGGGGATTGCCCGTGGAGACGGGCTGGAGGTCCAGGACCTCCCCTCCGGGACCCTTCAGCTCCTCCTCTTCCTGGAGATCCGCAGGTCTCCACTCCACCGCCTCCCCCCCCATCCGGGCCCTTCCCATGGCCACGGCCACCCCCA
>Ga0207797_1001933_pt1 | contig 14707 bp, 16 predicted proteins | sample PRCRCaboRojoPR_6_FD_187275 | JGI IMG/M metagenome (GOLD analysis project Ga0207797, IMG submission 187275) | Marine sediment microbial community from Cabo Rojo, Puerto Rico - PR CR 10% Liquid 1 (SPAdes) | ecosystem: Environmental > Aquatic > Marine > Coastal > Sediment | place: Cabo Rojo, Puerto... | reverse complement strand
GCTCCCAGCGGACGATGTTCCGCGCCGCACCACGTCTACAGAGCTCCCAGCGGACGACAGTCCGCGCCGCACCACGTCTACAGAGCTCCCAGCGGACGACAGTCCGCGCCGCACCACGTCTACAGAACTCCCAGCGGACGACAGTCCGCGCCGCACCACGTCTACAGAGCTCCCAGCGGACGACAGTCCGCGCCGTATTCCCGAAAGCGTCCGCCTAAGCCTGGCCCTGCAGCTCCCTCTCCTCCCACGCCCCGTAGTGGACCTTCGTCTGGTCGAAGCGGTCCTCCCGGCTGTGCGGGGGCAGCTCCTCCGCCGGATGGCCCACCGTCACCAGCGCGGGAATGTGGACGCCCCGCTGGGGCGGGATGTGGAGCGCCTCCGTCAGCATCTCCTCCGCCGACCGCCACAGCGTGCTCTCCGGGTTCGCCAGCACGCCCGTTCCCAGCCCCATGGCCGTGGCCGCGATCAGCATATTCTCGATGGCCGCCATCACGTCCATCTGCCACGTGGCCGACTGCTCGGGCTGCGCGCCGACGGCGACGACGACGGGAGCTGACGCCAGATGCGGATGCAGAACCAGTATGTCGCCCAATCCCTCCTGCAGCTCCTGGTCGCGGATGACGAAGAAGTGCCACGGCTGACGATCCAGCCGGTTCGGCGCCATCATCGCCATCTCCAGGAGCGCGTCGATCTGCTCCTCGCTGACGTCCTCGTCGGTGTAGTCGCGAACGGTTCGTCGCTTTCGTATCGCCTCGAATACCTCTTCACGCATCGTCCACCTCCTGCCTGCTGTCATCATACGCTCACTACCAACCATCATGGTAGCACAAGGTGCGATCCCAAAAGGATGGACCGCCTTAGGATTAGGGTTGGACTCCGTTGGAAACGGTTTGGATTTCGTTGGACCGGGACCAGGCAGCGCCCTCGTTCTCAGATAGGCGGCCTCCTACCCCGCTCCTCGGCCAACTCCCCATAGAGACGCATGAACGCATCCACCGTCCGTTCCAGCGTGTAGCCCGCCCGAACCGCCTCCAGACTGGCCCGCCCCAAAGAAACCGCAACCTCCGGGGCCTGCAGCACACGAACCAGCACTTCAGCCAGCGCCCGATGGTCGCCCACCGGCGCGACACACGACCTGGGCACGAGATCCGGCACCACCCCGACGGCCGTCCCCACAGTGGCCCGACCGCAAGCCCCAGCCTCCAACGTCACCAGCTCCTGTCCCTCGTGCCGCGAGGCCATCACGCAGAGATCGGCGGCCCGGTAGTAAGCCGGCATCTCCTCGTACGGCACCGCCCCGTGAAAGGTCACCCGACCGCCGACGCCCAACGATTCCGACAGTCCGCCCAGCTCCTCCCGCAGGGGGCCGTCACCGAGGACGTGCAGATGCACGTCCGGGACCCGTTCGTGCACTCGCTCGAGGGCTCGCAGAAGCACGTTCTGCCCCTTGACCGGCACCAGCGAGGCCGCGTGCAGCAGTTTAATCTCCCCCGCGGCCAGGGGCGGCGGGTCCACCGCTCCCGCTCGGGGATGGAACCTGGTGGCGTCCACGCCGACGGGAATCGAGAGCAGCCGCTCCGGCGACACGTACGGTTGCGCCAACCGGCGCAGGTAACCCGATCCGGCCGTCACCCGCGTCGCCCGCTGCAGCCCCACCCTCGCCAACCAGCGGTTCGCCCGGCTGAGCTGCCCCCCGTAGCCGATGTCCGGAAATCCCACCAGCTCTCCGCCGAACAGGGAGAGCACGGAGGGCACGCCCAGGAGCAGCCCATCCGCCGCGGCCACGAACCCGGGCTCATCGACGCAGATAGCGTGCAGCACGTCGAACGGCCCGCGGCGGTGCTCGGCCCTCACCGCCGCCAGGCTCCGCAGCAGGAGCGGCATCCGCCGCCATCCTCGCCGTTGGGCGCCGCCCTGAGGATGGACGGAGGCGCCGTGGACCCGGTAGGACCGGCGCCGGTGGGGATAGCGGAGCGGGAAGACGTGGACCTCCGCCCGTTCCGAGAGGCGGTGCACCAGATTCAGGTGCGCCGGGATGCACCAGTCCCTCTCGCTGGCGCTGAAACCCGGGACGACGATGCCGATCTTCATCGCTGGAGACTCCGCTTGACTCCGTCCCTCACATCCCTCATAATGGACCTATCATGGTGAGAACGCCCGCAGCCCCCCGCGTCAGCGTCATCGTCCCCACCTACGACCGTTCCCGGTGGTTGGCGGAAGCCGTCGACAGCGTGCTGAAGCAGACCTTCCAGGACCTCGCCTCAGCAGACGCTCATCTCTCAACGCCCTGATGAGCATCAAGGAACGCCTGACTGCCGTCGCCGCCTGGGGCCGGGCCCAGCTGCTCGACCAGCTCCGGGCGGAGACCACTCAGAGCTCCGCTCTCGTCTTCTCCGGTCACCTGGGCCGGATGCTCCTCGGCCTGGCCAGCAGCGCCATGCTGGCTCGCGGCCTCGGACCGGAGGGCCTGAGCATCTTCTCCATCGTCGGCGCGGTGATGACGGTCACCGCGACCGTAGCGGACTTCGGTCTCGCCAACAGTGCCGTCCGCGAGATCGCCAGCGGCCTGGCCCGGGCGCCGCAGAGGGCCCGAGAGACCGTCACCGCCTACGGCCGGCTCAAGCTCGGGGGCAGCCTCCTCACCGCCGGGCTGGTCGTCGTCCTCTCCGTTCCCCTTGCTGGCGCTTTGAACCTACCCCGGGATTCGGGCGCGATGCTGATACACCTCGTCGCAGCGAGCCTGGTGACCGCGGCCGTCGGCGACGTGACGGTGACGCTTCTGCGCGCTCTGCGCCGCTTCGGCACGATGGCCGCCGTGCAGACGGCAAACGCGGCCCTCACCGTGGCCTTGATCGGCGGGCTCTACCTGATCGGACGGCTGACGGTGGCATCGGCGCTGCTCGCCGGAGCGCTTACCGCCGCTGCCTCGGCCGGCCTCAGGTTCCTCTTGCTCGATTCCGACTGGCGGAAGGCCGTCATCCGCCGCGGCGGCCTGGATTGGTCCGTGTCCCGCCGACTGCTGGCCTTCAGTCAGTGGCTCTGGGTCTCGGCCATTCTCTCGATCCTCTCGTCTCAACTCGACCTTCTCCTGCTTGACCGCTTCGCCGCGCGGCGAAGCGTCGGCCATTACGCCCTCGCCCTGAACTTGTCTCTCAAGGCTAACCTGATCAACCAGACGCTCCACGCCGTGCTCGTCCCCAGCGTGTCGGCCCTTTCCAGTCCATCGGCGTACCTCGCCTATGGTCGTCGCAATCTAGCGCGGAGCGCGGCTATCGGCTTCCTCCTTCTGCTGGCCCTGCCCCTCGCTCGCCCCTTCATCCTCACGGTGTATGGAGCCGCGTACGAACCGTCGGTGACGGTCTTCTACCTCTTGATGATCACCGTCCTGCTCGATCTGCTGACCGTCCCCATCCTGCTCCTCGCCTTCCCGATGGACCTGCCCCGAGTCATGGCAGCCTCCGACGGCGTGCGCGTAGCAGGCCTCCTGGGCGCCGGCCTCCTCCTTATCCCGAGCTGGGGAATGGCCGGTGCGGCCATCGCCAAGCTCGTAGGCAAGATAGGCGGTGCCGCCGTGACCGGCGCCGCCATCCTGATCCACCTGCGAAAGGCTGACGAGCTCAACGGGTCTGCGGATCACCAGACTGTCGGATCGCCAGACGCAGATACCACGCCAGATCCTCCACCGCTCGACGCCACGTGACCCCTCTGGCTCGCCGCCGGCCCGCCCGCGACAAACGCTCCCACCCCGCCGTCATCTCCGGAACCGCCTCACCTGGAACAGCGTATACCGGCCCCGGGCCGCCAGCCTCTCCAGGCCCGGTCCATCCCGCAGCCACCGCAGGTTCTCCGACGGCGCTCGACCGGCCCACTGCTCCTCGACGAACTGGGGGTCCACCAGCACGTAGTCCGGCCGACCATCGGACGTCAGCGCCTTCAGGTCATCGGGGGTCACTTCGTAAAGATCGAGGATCTCCAACGAGCTCTCGTGCTGCGCGATCAGGGTGAGACCGTGGCTGAGCAGCGTCGCATCCGCAGGGAGCTGACCCAGCGCCCAGCGAACGACTGCCTTGTCCGCTTGCCACGCTCTGATCAGCTGATCGGTCCGGTACCCACCCCATCCGGCCGTGGCCGCAATGCCGAGCGCCACCACCCCGCGGGCGACGCCCCGCCAGCGCCGCCCCATCCCCGCCACCGCCCGGCGGAGCCCCAGCGCGGTCAGGATCATGACCGGCGGCAGGTACGCCAGGGCGTAGCGAAAGCTCTGAAACGGGAGGCCGGCCAGAGCCGCGTACATCACCGCCCCCCAGCCCCCCAGCAGCAGGGTGACGTCCCACCACCGGCGCCGCAGGGTCACAACGGCCCCCAGGACGAGCGCCGGCGTGAACAGAGGCAGCAAGTAGCCCGGCGAGACGATCGGCTTGACGTAGAAGAGCCCCGTCGGCCAGGTGTACCGGTCGAAGCCGGCACCGGTGACGAACTCGGAGCGGACGGCGTTCCGGAGCGACCAGCCGTCGCTCCTCACGGTGAGCGGACGCCGAGACAAGAGCAGCAGCTGCGGCGCCAGGATGAGGAGCCCGACCAGCAGGGCAGCCGCCCAGTGCCGCCACCGCTGCCGGCCCCGGAGGCGGCGGACCGCGAAGGCCGCGAAGGGCAGCGCCAGTAGCACGTACTCCCAGCGGGTGATCGCGCCCCAGGTCAGCCCAAAGCCCGCTGCCGCCAGCCACACGGCCCGGGGCCGCCGGGCGTATCGAGCCAGAGCCCAGGCGGACAGCGTCACCCAGCATAAGGCCGGGGCATCGGACATCGCCACCACGCTGGACTGCAAGAGCTGCCCGCTGACCGCCGTCAGGGCCCCGGCGACGAGACCCGTCCGCCGCGCCTCCGCCCCCGGCCGGTCCTTCGAGACCAACAGCTCATACGCCAGCAGGTAGACCAACGGGGCCATCACCGCGCCTGCGGCCAGGCTGACCCACTGCCCTGCGCTGCTGGCAAACCCCGTCAGTGGAAGGGCGGCAGCCACCATCAGCGGATAGCCCACCGGCCATGGGGTCCGGGGTAGGGGTCCGCCTCCCACGGCCGCCGCCCAGAGATCGCGGGCAAGTCCATCGTAGAAGTAGGGATCCTGACCGTACAACCCATTGAAAGGCCGAAGGACGAGAGTGCCCGCGCGCAGCAGCAGCGCCGCCAGGAACAGCCCCAGCGGGTTCAACCATCCCGGGCGGATCGACGGTCGCTTCCTATCCACGTCGCGCCCCATCCTTCCTCTTCCCGATGACGCCGCAGCACCGCGCGCAGGCCGGCAGCGTTCCCCCGGCCTCCTTCAACGTCCGGCGGAACCAGCGCACGCGGCCGTTGTTCCACAGCTCGGTCAGCGGCGTCTCAGCCGCGTTCCCGAGCATCACCTCGTAACACCGGGCGTGGGCCGGGACGACGGTTCCGTCGGTCCGGATCATCATCATCCGCCACGGGTCCGTGCACCGCCGCCCGCCCACGAACGTCAACGGATCTCGATAGTAGGTCTCCAGACCGGCAGGCGAGGTGAAGTCTGGTACGATAGTGACCGGAGGCGGGTTCGACCTGGACCGAACGTAGGCCTTCAGCTCCTCCAGCGCCTGCCACATCGCCCCCAGCTCGATGGCCGCCAGATCCATCGGCCCCAGGTTGGAGCGGGCCACGTTGAGGTCCCCGTCGCAGACGCCGTTGTGAACGTCCGCCATCTCCGCGGAGATGAAATTGAGGTGCGAGAAGCTCAGGGATGCCGGCCCCAATCCCTCGACCTGGCGCAGAAGCTCCACCATGTGGGCGTAGTTCTGATCTGTCAGCGTGTGTGAGAGGCGAACCACGGGCACGGACTGTCCTAACCCGCGCTTGGCGCGATTCAGCCGCTCCACGCCCTGGTAGAGACGACGGAACGAACCCGGGCGGCCGCGCACCCGGTCGTGGATCTCCTCCGGCCCATCGACGGAGACGGCGACCTCGTGGACGCCGACCTCCACCAGCGCATCAGCCAGGCGCGGTAGAAGGAACCCGTTCGTCGTGATGCTGCAGTAGCAGCCGGCGCCGACGATGGCTCGACAGAACGCGATGATCTGCGGATGCATCAGCGGCTCCGTGTATGCCAGGCCGATCCTCGGTCTCGGGGAGAAGCCGTCGGCGCCCTCGAGCACCGTCTCCAGCAGGCTGAGCCGCATGTTGCCCGGCTTGCCGCCCATCAGATGCCGGTAGAAGACGCTGGCCGATTCGCCCAGACCGACGTCGCACATCCTGCAGCGCATATTGCAGGCGCCGTTGACGACCAGCACCAGCCACTCCGGTGGATGCCGGCAGCGCCCATCCCCGCGATCGTAGTCGTCCCCGCGGACGTACCGCGCGATCCGTCGTCGAATCCTGTCAAGACGGGTCATCTACGCCCCTCACTATCTGCTCTCCGCCTACGCTGCATGAGAACCCCGCGCGTTTGCCAGTGCTCGCCATCGTTCAGAACCCCGTCGTCTCCGGCCGTTGATAGGGCAGGAGCTTACGCAGCGCCTGGAGCTCCCAGGGGTGATCGTAGCATCCCAGGTGGTAGCGCCATGCGCTCGCGGCCTGCAGGAGCCAGCGGCGCCAGCCCCGCAGGCGGGGGTCGGTGACCGTGGGGTAGTAGGCGTTGATCACCGTCTCGAAGTTGTGGATCCTCCGCCGCAGCGCCTCTCCCACCCACGGCGTGCGGCTGCTGCGCCGCTGCGAGAACGCCTGCCAGTCGGCGCTGACCCACTCGTCCAGCGTCTCGGGAAAGGCGAACCCCTCCGCTCTGGCCTGCTCATAGAGGCCGCCGGGCGACGGCACCGGCGTATAGACGTAGATCACGATCTCCGTGGCCGGATTGACCCGCTTCACCTGGCGGATGAAGGCCATCGTCTCCTCTGCGTCCTCCTCCGGATCTGGCGGGTTGCCCAGGACGAACGAGTACTCCGGAATCACGTCATACTGCTTCATCCTCTCGGCCAGGGCCAGCGTCCTCTCCGTCGAGGCGGATCCCCCCTTGTTCATCCGCCGCAGCGTCTCGTCGGAGCCCGATTCGGCCCCCATGAACACCATCCTCAGGCCGCTGTCCCGCATCAGCTCCCACGTCCGGTCCGAGTAAGCCAGCAGCGTGTCTATCCGGGATTCCCCCCACCAGGCGATCCCCAGGTCCATCACCCCCTCGGCGAAAGCCGCCGTCCGCGCCTCCTGGACGAAGAAGTTGTTGTCGTAGAACTCGACCGCGTCTGCTCCCCAACGCGCCACCAGCCTTCGGGCAGCCTCCGCCGTCCGTTCTGCCGATTCCGCCTTCCAGCGCCCACCGGCCATGGGAACCACGGCACAGAAGTCGCACGAGAAGGGACAGCCGTAGCTCGAATGGTGGGCCAGCGTCCGCTCGCCGAGGAAGGTGGACCGTACGTAGCGCGCCATATCGACCCGGTGATAGGGGAAGACCGGCAGCTCATCGGGATCGGGCATAGGAGCCACACGGCTGCTCCGGACCTCCCCGGTCCTCGGGTCCCTGTAGGCCAGGCCCTCCAACCCTGTCGCGTCCTCTCCCCTCCGCAGCGCATCGACCAGCTTCTTGAACGCCACCTCGCCGTGGCCCAGTACCACGTAGTCGACGTAGTCGGCACGCAGACAGGCGTCGTAGTGCTGCGTCGGGAAGTACCCTCCCCACACCACCGTCAGATCTGGGTGCAGCGCCTTCAGTCGGCGGCAGTCGGGGACGGCGCGCCGGACCTGGGGCCCCGGCATCACCGTGACGCCCAGGATGGCGTCATTCGATGCTCCTAGGATCCGATCGATGACCCCGACGGGGTCCCGCTCCAGGTTCCCGTCGACGATGGCGTAGTCACAGTCCCCCTCCAGCAGCGCGGCCAGCGCCAGCAGCGACATCGGCAGAACGGGTTTCCGCTGGGTCGTGCTCGGCGGATTGTAGAGAATGACCATATCTCCCGCCTCTAGAGCGTCAGATGGTACACAGTCAACGTCTCATTCACCAGATCTCGCTCCGCGATCCGCCGGCAGCGGAAGCCGTGCTGGCGACACGTCCGCAGGAAGCCCTCCACGTCGCCATCCGACGACAGCACCAGCAAGGCGTGACCGCCGGCGGTCAACTGCGCGGCCAGCCCGGCGGCGAATCGTTCCGCGACGTCCTCCGCCCAGAGCGCGGCCTCCAGATCGTCCCGCGGCTTGCCGCGGAAGAACGGGGGATTGAAGAGCACCACGTCGAACCGCTCGCCCGTCACTGGGGCGAAGAGATCCCCCTCCCGCGCCTCCACCCGGTCGTCCACCTCGTTGAGCAGCGCGTTGATGCGCGTGCAGCGCACCGCCTCCGGGTTGAGGTCCACCGCCACCACCCGCCGCGCCCACCGCGCGGCGAAGACGGCGCCGACGCCCGACCCGGTCCCCATGTCGAGGACCGCCGAACCCGGCGGGACCCACCGCTCGTCCAGCGTCTCCACCAGGAACTCGCCCGTCCTGAACAGCTTGGGGTTGAACACCCGGGGCAGCACCAGGATAGGCCGCCCGGCCACCCTCTCCAGCGTCAGGCCGCCGTGCCGATGCCGTTGGAAGAGGCGGAACCGCCAGCCCAGCAGCAGTCGCCAGCACCGGCGGGCCGCGTTCCCAAGCCTGCCCCTCATCCGCACCTCGCGCTCCCGCTCATCGGCCTACCGGGCCCCGCTGCCCGGACCCACCTTCAGGAAACACGTACACCGCTGGCAGATGGGATCCTCGGCGACGGTGAATCCGTGCCGGAACGCCCGCAGATCCTCCCGCACGATCCTGACCAGCGGCTTCTCCCGCACGCTCCCCACGGGTGGGTGGAAGTAGCACGGCCGCACGCTCCCGTCAGCTTCCACCACCACCGAGATCCACGGCGCGCTGCACGCCACCGGGGGGAACCCGCCGTCGCCCCGCAGGGCGGCGTAGTACCGCGGCAGCCGGCGCAGCCCCTCCGCGCTCTCCCGGACGAAGCCCGATGCCAACGCCTCCCGGTGCGACGTCGCCGTTCTCTCAACGACGTCCTCGAACGCCGCGATCTCCTCGCGGCTGAGCATCAGAAGGCTCGTCCCGTCTCCTCCCCTCGCCCCGCTCCGCCCGAACGCCCCCGACGAGACGTCGGCAGCCAGAAAGGAGACGCTGTCGAACCCCATCGCGGCCGCCTTGTCGATGATCGCCGGCAGCTCCACGTAGTTTGCCTTGTGAAGCGTCGACCGAGCGGTGAGGGGGAAGTCGGGAGCCACCGCCCGCAGCCGCTCGACACCCGCCTCCAAGGCGGAGAGCCCGTCAACGCCGCGGATCTTCCGGTAGAGGGCCGGCGTGCTGGCGTCCAGCGAGACAACGGCCCGATCGAACGCCGCGGCCACTTTCTCCGCGTATCTCCCTAAGCTCAGGCCGCTGGTCATCAGCCACAGCGTCCTGCCAGCGGTCCCCCGCAACAGATCGGCGATCTCGAAGATCTCCCGGCGGAGCAGCGGCTCGCCGCCGGACACCACCACCGACCGGACGCCGAGGGGCGGCAGGGAGCTCGTCAGCCTCTCGATCTCATCCACGGACATGTCGTCCTCGCCGCTGCTCCGCCACCAGTCGCAGGAGATGCAGCGGCTCTCGCAGCGGGAGGTCGGGTAGAGGATCAACAGCGGCAGCATCAGCGTCCGGTTCGTCAGCTCGTTCAACCGGCAGACGGCGTACAACGCCAGGCTGCGGAGCGTGATCATGCCCGCCTCCCCACGATGAGCATGAACGTCGCCGGCTCGCCCCTCGCACTGACCCCGCCGCCGTCGCTGGTCACCAGATCCACACGGCGCCGTGCCTCGGGAGAGGATCGGTCGTCTCTTCTCATCATCGCGGCGAACCCTCCAACATCTTCCGTCCTCGGATGGCGAAGGAGCTGCCCAGCAGTCTGGGCAGCCAGCCATCCTCCTTACCGACCTGTCGGCATCGAATCGGGTAGTACAGCGTCAACACATCGGTCGCCACCCCCAGGCCCTCCAGAACGCCGCGCAGCTCGGCGGCCGAGAACAGGGTCGGTCTCAAGGTATGCCGGCTCCCGGCGGCTCCCTTCAGGCGGTAGAGGATCCGCCGGGCTGCGGAGTCGCTCAGCGTGCCGACGACCAGCGTCCCGCCGGGCCGCACCACCCGCACCAGCTCCCCCAGCGCGCCCCTCCAGTCGTCCACACACTGGAGGACGCCGGTGCACAACACCAGGTCGTAGGCTCCCGATGAGAACGGCAGGGCCCCAGCGTCGGCCTGCGACGTCCGCAAGCCCCGGCCCCGCGCCCGCGCCAGCATCTGTCTCACGAAATCGATACCGGTCACCTCGTTCGCCTCCGTCCAGGGCGCCGCGAAGAGCCCCGGGCCGCATCCCACGTCCAGGACCCGCCGCCCCTCCCCGACGCCGACCCAGTCCACGACGCTCCCCTGCCGCCACTGGAAGCTCCTCCGACTGGCGTAGTCGCAGGCTCGATAGGCAGTCTCATCGACCTGCGCCCGCTGCCTGAAGAACCGCCGCCACTGAGCGTCCATCTCACCCCAGCGGGTTGACGACCCTCACGATCGGCGGACCCAAAAGTCTCGTCAGCCCCACGGGCAGACGCTGCCACGCCCGGCGAGCCCATCGATACGGGGCGCGCTCCTCCGCCTGCAGCGCGGGGTCCGGGATGCCGCTGCCCCGCCGGAGGTAATACTGGTAATACAACGGCTCTGGTTCCGCGCCCCATTTCGCCTTGAAGCGGAACGTGCCCGTCCCCCATTGGCTCCGCCCGAAGTCGAACGTCCGGCAGCCTCGTTCACAGGCCCAGCCCAGGCCCGCCCAGCACAGCAGGTCGTTGGGACAGAGATGGAAGGCGTCCCGCCGCGACGATATCCACGGATTATGGACCAGCCCTCCGGCCCGCAGGAGGAGCATCCCTCCCACCGGCCTCTCGCCCTGCCGCACCACGATCAGCCGGGCCCGCTCCGGAAAGGCCGCCATGACGTTGTGGACCAGATCCCTGCTCAAGACGGGCGTGCCGAGATCCCGCATGTTGCGGGAGAAGACCTGGTAGAACGGCTCGACGAGTTCGGCGCCGCCCAGGAAAGCCGACAGGCCCTCCTTCTGCGCCTTCCGCACTCGGTTGCGCACCTTCGGGTCGAAGCCGTCCCAAAGCTCCTGGGGATCGGACGGCAGCGCCAGCGCCAGCGTGCAGTGGGCCTCGCTCGTCATCAGGTCGTCGCTCCAGGGCCGGCGCCCGTCGCGCAGAACCAGATAGTCGGCGTCGGCCTCCTCCGTCAACCTGACCGCCGCCTCCAGCAGCGCGTCCTCCGCCGCCTCGCCGGCCGCACAGATGCCGCCCGGCAGGGACGTGATGTAGCTGCCGGTCCACCAGCTCGTCACGATCAGCAGCGGGAGGATACCCCGCACCTCGCCCCCCTCCTCCGCCACCAGGTAGCGGGTGTCGTGACCGTACGTCTCCTCCAGCACCTGCCGCCAGCCGGCCCGAAGGTAGACGGCGTGCTCCGCCCGGTTCCGCACGAAGGCCTCCCAGCGGCCTTCCTCACCTCTCTCCAGCTCCCGCACCATCACGGGACGTCCTCCTCGCCGTCCCGCTCCTCACCTTCCCCGCCCCCGGCCCTCGGCCCCGGCTCCCGTCCCTCCCTCTCCGCCGCCTCGTGCAGCGCCAGCCGTTGGGCCAGCGTCTTCACCTGATCCGTCAGCTCGGAGATCTTGACCGAGGCGTAGATATTCAGCGTCACCAGGAAGATCATGCCGAAGAAGAAGAGCGTCACGTTCGGACTCGCCAGCCCGATCAGGTTCGTGAGATAGACCAGGGGATCGTACCAGACGGCCACGACCACCATGGCGCTTCCCGTCACCAGCCACAGCACCGAGTACTCCTCCCGGAGCCGGCGGCGGCGGACGAGATCGACGATCAAGCCCATCACCAGCAGGGCAGCGAGGACAGCGGTCACCGTCGACGGCGAGGGCATCACACCTCCCTTCCTAGTCGTCGCCAGCCCCCCACCGCAGCCAGGGCAACGGCCAGCATCATCTTGTACCCGTAGTAGAGGACCCGCGCTCCGGCGTGCATCGATCGACCGCTGGCCCGGCCGTACATCGTCACCGGGACCTCGACGACGCGAAAACCCGCTCTGTGCAGCATGATCAGCACGTCGGCGTCCGGGTAGTCGACGGGGTAGCCGTCCTGAGCGTAGAACCGAACCGCTCGCCGGTTGCACCCCTGGAAGCCGGACGTCGGATCGGTGATCCACTGGCCGGCGATCCGCGACGTCAGCAGCGCCAGACACCGCGAGCCCCAATGTCGGGCGAACCCGATCCAGGCCGGCGGCCGCCCCAGGTAACGCGAACCGACGACGACGTCGGCCGTGCCGGCCCGCAGCGCGCGGAGCACGTCGTGGATCTCCGAAGGCTCGTGTTGGCCGTCCCCGTCCAGATGAACCACGTACTCGTAGCGGCGGGCAAGAGCGTACTTGAATCCGGTCTGAAGGGCGGCCCCGTACCCCAGGTTGAAGGCGTGACAGACGACGGACGCCCCGGCCCGCCTTGCCACCGCTCCGGTCTCGTCCGCCGACCCGTCGTCAACGACCAGCACGTCGGCATCGGGCACGGCCGCCCGCACGCTGCGCAGCACCGGCCCCAGGTTTCGGGCCTCGTTGTAGGCCGGTACGACGATCAGCACCTGCTCAGACTCAGAGACCGATCCACTACGCGTTGTCATCCCGGTGACGTCCTTCCCCTCGCCGACACAGCCGCCGGCTGCCGTACCTCCCGGGGCTGGTTCCCCTCCCAGGCTTCCAGGCACGCCCATACGGTCGTAAACGGGAAGACCTGGAGCAGCGCCTCCACCTTTCTCAGGGCCGCACCGATGCCGTGGTAGGTCGCCAGGCGTGCCCAGGCGGGCAGATCTGCCCGAGGCGTGCCGGGATCGGTTTCCCAGGGATGGAGATAGATCAGAAACGGGCGCTGCTTGCTGATCCGCTTCAGCGCACGCTTCAGGAACCAGAGCGGCAGCAGCCGCAGATAGACCCCTCCTCCCACCGGAAGCCGCCGTCCCAGCAGGTCGCACGTCGCCGGCGGAAGCTCGATGACGCTCCCCCGCGCATCCTCGCCGTTCAGACCATCACCGCGCAGGCGGTGGATCCCCAGCGGTGCTCCGGGCTGACCGTACAGTCCCATCTGGGCCGGGAAGACGCTGGCGTCGTAGACGAAGCCCTGCCGCGCCAGCACCGCCACGGCCCAACGCGTTCGGCCGTCCAGCGAGAAGGTCGGCGCTCGGAAGCCCCGAATCGCCGCGTCCGACCCCAGCGCCCACCGGCTGACCTCGCGAAACGCGGTCAACTCCTCCTCCAGCGTATCTGGCGTCAACGCCCACAGCGGCCGATGGGTCATGCCGTGACACGCGATCTCGTGCCCGTCGGCGCGAATCCGCCGGATCAAGGTCGGGTGACGCCGCATCACCTCGCCCACCACGAAGAAAGTCGCTCGCACGCCGTACCGTTCCAGCAGATCGAGGAGGGGCTCCGTCGCCTCGACGACGCGTCCAGCCGTCGGCACGTCCCCCAGATGGCGCCGGACCAACTCCGGATGGTGCCAGTCCTCAAGATCGATGGACAGCGCGTTGATGAAGCTCATTGGGAGTCCTTCACGTCGGGGCTGGGAGGGCGATCGACAGACGCCTCTCGTTCCAGCACGGTCAAATAGTGATCGTTCAGCCAGGTCCAGGGAAAAGCGCCCCGGCAGCGCCCCTCGACCGCCGCCAACCGCTGAAACAGCACGGGCCGCGCATCCACCAGGTGATCGAGGTACGTCGGCGGCAGCAGCGCCCCCAGGCCCACTGTCTCCACGTGGCGGAACGACGGAGCGAACTGAGACCGCAGCCGCCGCGGCGACGGGTACCAGACCCGCGCCCTCCCGCCACCGCCGACGTGCGCTTCGACGCCGCCCCGGAAGCGGCGCACGGCCCGCCTGACCTGACCGTGGAGCAGGTGCCACGCTATCTCCCACGGGCAGAACGGCCCCATCAGCACCAGCACGGCCCGGCCCCCGGGCCGCGTCCAGCGAGCGGCCGCTTCCGCCACACCGGCCCAATCGGGCGTGCAGTTGAGCACGCCGAAGTTCGATAACAGGCCGTCGAACGTCAGGCCGGGGTCCCAACCCTCCAGATCGTTGACGTCGAGCTGCCGGAATCCGATGCAGCCGTCGACGCCGGCCGCCACCGCCCTCCGCCAGGCCGTCTCCAGCATCTCGGTCGATGCATCGGCCGCCACCACCCGCGCTCCGCGGCGGGCCAGCCGCACCGCGTCCGTGCCGGTGCCGCATCCCAGCTCCAGCACCGTATCCCCCGGGCCGAAGCCCACCTCCAGCCGCTCCCAGACCGCCTCCCGCAGCCAGCGGCCGAGCCGCGTATCCGTGAACGTCCGGTCGTAGTCACGGGCAGCGTAGTCGAAGGCGTGCCCCGGAGCCGCCGACTCGCTGACGCTCTGACCGGTCCTAGCCACGAGCCACCTCCCCCTTCGTCAGCCGCATTCCCAGACGCCCGACCCCCGCGTTCACCAACGCCTTCAGTGTCTCCGGGCTCCGCGGGAGGGTCCCCTTCCGACGCGCCTCGTCCCAGCGGCGGCGCCACGCCACCGGCCCAGACAGGGGTGCCGACATAGAGAATATCGTAAATGTCGAGATCGGCTTCGACGGTGTCAATGG
>Ga0207797_1001932_pt1 | contig 14714 bp, 13 predicted proteins | sample PRCRCaboRojoPR_6_FD_187275 | JGI IMG/M metagenome (GOLD analysis project Ga0207797, IMG submission 187275) | Marine sediment microbial community from Cabo Rojo, Puerto Rico - PR CR 10% Liquid 1 (SPAdes) | ecosystem: Environmental > Aquatic > Marine > Coastal > Sediment | place: Cabo Rojo, Puerto... | reverse complement strand
CCCCGATGGCGGCTACGCGCTGGCCGCCGCCGACAGCTGCCTCTACAGGGTGAGCAACCAGACCTACCTGCTGCAGGACTCGCTGGAGGTGGACGGGGAGATCGCCGAGCTGGTGATGCACGACTACGCCGGCGAGGTCTGGGTGCTGCTGGAAGACGGAGACATCCTCACCGTGGACGTGGGCGAAATGGTCGTATCCTCCTCCGCCTCCCCCGGAGCCTTCGATACGGAGTGCGCCCTGTACGCCGCCGACCTGCAGTCGCTCTACAGAGGCCGAGGCGGGCTGCAGAAGCTATCGGTGCCCGGCCTTTCGGTCCAGACGGAAACCGGCCTGCCCTCACCGGCGGTGGACCTGGCCATCCTCGGCGGATACCTGTTCGCCGCCATGGACGGTGGGGGCCTGCGGGCGCTGAGCGCATACTCGCTGTCCACCAGCAAGGATTACGGGCTGGGCAGCTGCGGGGCGGTGGATGCGGTATCAGGGGCCAGCGTTCTGATGGCCGGCACATCCACCGGCATGGCGGCGGTGGATCCGGAGGCGGGATCAATTCTGGGGGAGTACTCCGCCGGCAGCGCGGCCCTCCTGCTGGTGGTCTCACCCGATGGAAGCAGGTCGGCGGCAGTCTTTGCCGGCCAGCCGGACGTCGTCCACGTACTCGGCTCCGAGTAAGTACTAGTTGACGTCACCCAGGTAGACGGGGCCCCGGTACGAGCCCGACGCCAGCCGTGGGAGCAGCTCCGACAGTGCCGACGGGTAGACCCTGACTTCCTCCAGCCTGGCCAGCGGAAGCCACTCCACCCCCGTCTGCCAGGCGTCCCGTACCGGCTCCCAGCCCTCAACCCGCTGCAGAAGCCCGGCTGCGAACATCAGCTCCAACTGGTGGACGTCTCCGTCCTCCCCGGCGAACTCGTGGTGGGCGCCTATGTAGTCGCGGACCAGCAGCAGCCTCCCCGGGTCAACCAGCCATCCGGTCTCCTCGGCGGTCTCCCGCCGCACGGCCTCGTGCAGAGTCTCGCCCATACGCTGGCCGCCCCCGGGCAGCAGGTAGAAGTCGCCCCTGCGGTCGCGGTTGCTGGTAAGCAGAACGGTGTCCCCGTCGAAGACGACGGCCTTGCAGGAGTTCCGCTTGCGGGGCGGGTCGGGGGAGAAGGCCTCCTCCCTCATGCCAGCGACGCTCCCATAGCCATGTAGGCGTCCCAAATCTGCCGTCCCCAGAAGAGGGCCACAGCGGCCCCCAGGGCCAGGAAGGGGCCGAAGGGCACGGGCACTCGCCTGTCGCGGCCCCTCAGCAGTATCAGCCCGCCTCCCACCAGGGCGCCGGAGAGGAACCCGAGGAACAGGGCCACCAGAGTGGGCACGACGCCCAGGAAGGCACCTATCATCCCCGCCAGCTTCAGGTCGCCCCAGCCCAGGCCCCCGCTCCAGCTCTCGTCGTCCTCCTCGCCCTCGGGGACCTTCACGTAGCCGGGCCGGCGGCGCAGGACCACCATGCTCACCGCCCGCACCCCCAGGAAGAGCAGGAAGGCTCCCGCCGCGGCCATGGCCGAGCCCAGCGGCGCCACCCCGCCCGGAAGGAAGGAGAGGCCGAAGCCCGCCACGGCTCCGCCGATGCTGACCTCGTCCAGGACGATCCAGTGCCTCAGGTCGGTATGTACCGTGAGCACCAGGCCCGACAGAAGCAGGAAGTCGGGTATCAGCTGCAGGGTGGGCCCGTGGACCAGAACCGCCAGGCCGAACAGCAGGCCCGTGGCCAGCTCCCCCGCGGGGTAGGCGGGGGATATGGGCGCGCCGCAATCGCGGCACTTCCCGCGGAGCAGCATGTAGCTGAGAAGGGGGAGGTTGTCGTACCAGGATATTCTGGCGCCGCAGCTGGGACAGGCGCTCCGGGGACGCACCACGGACCGGCCCTCCGGCAGCCGGAGGGCCACAACGTTCAGAAAGCTGCCCACCGCCAGGCCGAACAGGAAAGCGAACAACGCGAGAACCAGCTCTGGAACCATACCGGAATATACTCTTCCCCCCCGCCCTCCGGGTCAAGCGCACCGCCTTAACGGAGCCTTAACCCTCTTCTAACCCCAGATTCAACCCGGTGGCTTAGAAAATACCCGTAGGTCAGCTGCCAAAGCCCCACGCCGTCCGCGGTGGGCGGGGCGGGGTACAGACCGCAAACGGAACGCAACGAAAAGACGGAGGGATAGCATGCGTTACGCTGTTGCTGCTCTGCTCGCAATGGTCTTCCTAGCCTTCGCCGGCGGCGAGTTCTCCACCGGTGGGTCCGAGCTCCTGCAGTTCAAGGGCTATGTGATATCCGACCTGTACATGTACGGCCAGGAGGACTCCGACCCCGACATGGCCTTCGACGTCATCGCCGCCCTGGACTGGCGCCCCACCCTCAACGACTGGCTGGACGCCAAGATCGCCTTCAAGGCCAAGCCCACCAAGTACAGCTCCGGAGGCGGAGACACCTTCGAGGACCTCAGCCTCACCACCGAGGACATAGTGGCCAACCTCCACTTCACCGGGAACCTCACCTTCACCATGGGCCAGTTCAAGAGGCCCTTCGGCTACAACTACACCCGCTCCGGCAGCAGCATGTACTTCCTGGACCGGGCCATCCTCGCCGACGGCGGCGAGTTCAAGAACTTCGCGAAGCGCGACATCGGCGCCAACCTCAACGCCGACTTCGACGTGGTCGAGTTTGACCTCTCCTTCACCAACGGCGCCGGTGACAACGAGCCCGAGGACGACAGCAACAAGAACTTCACCGCCCGGGCCCTGATCAGCCCCGTAGACGGGATCACCATCGGTGCGGCCTTCGGCAGCAACGCAGAGGGTGCCGATACCGACAGCACCGAGGTGATGAGCGCCACCGGCATGGACTTCTACGCCGTGGTAGACTACCCGCTGAGCGAGACCGCCACCCTTAACTTCGCAGGCGAGTATCTGATGCTGGGCGAGTACGCGTCCGACGACACGGACGACAACGACGCCAGCGCCTACGCGATCACGCTGGCTCCGGAGTTCGAGCTGGCCGGCCCGGCGATCCAGGCCGTGCGTCCCGCCATCCGCTACGAGAACTACAGCCCCAGCTACGTGGGCGATACGGACCCGGAGAACGACTACGGCGCCATCGACTTCTGTCTCAACCTCGACCTCTACAGCGGCAGGAACACACTGCAGATCGGGGGCCGCAACTGGAGCTTCGAGAGCGAGGACATGGACGGATACACCGACATGTACCTGGGCTGGAGGATGAAGTTCTAGGCGACTGACAGGAGACGATTTCGCCAGTACTGGGGCCCGGTTCAGCCGGGCCCCCCCGCTTATCTTGCTGCGCTGCAGGGCTATAACTATATGACTTGATGCCCCCTGCCCGGGGGCCTATATTATTCGGCAATGCCGCGTCAGGGCTGGCGGCAATACAACCGTAAGGAGGAGAACGTATGAGACTTGCACTTGCAGCAGTCGCTGTAGTGGCGCTGGTCGCCTTCGCAGGCGGCGAGTTCGCCACCGGAGGAAGCGACCTCATGAAGTTCAAGGGCTACGGAATGGCCACCCTGCACATGTGGGGCCAGGAGGGCGCCAACCCCTCCATGACCTTCGACGGGTACGCCCGGTTCCAGTGGCTTCCCCAGGTGAACGACTGGATCAACGCCAAGGTCGACTGGGACGTCAGCACCAACGAGGGATACCTCTGGCTGAACGATGCCTGGCTGAACCTGGACCTCACCGAGAACTTCGCCGTGATGGCCGGTCAGTTCAAGAGGCCCTGGGGCTACGCCTACACCCGCTCCGGCTCCAGCATGTACTTCTACCAGCGCGCCCTGATCCAGGACGCCATGGCCTTCGACTGGTACGGCGGCCGTGACGTGGGTCTGAACATCACCGGCGACTTCGACGTCGTGGCCCTGGACCTGGCCTTCCAGAACGGTACCGGCGATAACACCGCCGCATACGGCGATTCTGCCGATGCCTACATCAACAAGCAGGTCACCGTCCGCGCCGAGGCCATGCCCAACGAGTGGGCCACCATCGGCGTAGCCTACGGTATGGCCAACCGCGCATCCAGCCTCACCGAGGATGGCGCGGATGACGAGACCTACAGCGCCGGCGGCATCGACGGCTACGCCGTCGTGGAGTATCCGCTCTCCGAGACCGGCACTCTGCTGTTCACCGGCGAGTACATGATGCTCCCCTGGCTCGGACCCGACGTCGAGGGCGTAGACCCCTACGACGGCATGGCCTACAGCTTCATGCTGGGCGGCATGTTCGACGTGGACATGGGCCGCATCACCGCAGTTACCCCTGCGGTCCGCTACGACCAGGTCGATGAGCCTCTGGCCGTGGACCCCGAGGTCGATCCCGAGGACAACTACGGCGCCATCGACTTCTGCCTCAACGTCCACACCGGTCCCATGAACACGCTTCAGCTGGGTGCCCGCAACTACACCTACGAGAGCGATGATATGGACGGGTACACGGACATATACGCCAACTGGAGGATGACCTTCTAGACAGCCCGAAGAAGGCAACTGGGGGCCCGGCACTGCCGGGCCCCTTTTGCATGCCCTGGGGAGGTTGCATGCCCGCCATGCGAATGCTGGCTGCCAGAGCCCGGTGCCCCGACTGCGGCTGGACGGTGGTGCTGAAGCAACGGGTCCCGGACGTGGTCACCGAGTGGGACCCGGAGCGGGACTACTTCGACTACGCCCGGGAGTGCCCCGCCTGCGGCTCTGCGCGGGTGGAGATATCCCCGCCCTCCATGTGGGAGCGGATGAACCCGGCGGAGGGGGTGCGGCGGATGCTGCACCGCCTGCGGGGCACCTACCCCACCCCCCCCGAATAGCCTCCGCCGTTACTCCGCAATCTCCAGCCTTATCAGCTTCGGGTAGTCCTCCGGGTCGGGGTCGAAGTGGACGAAGCCCCCGGGCGAGACGCCTATCCTGCCCCCGGCCAGTGAGCTGTCGGCTACCGCGACGAAGAGCATCTCACCGCTGCGGGGGTCGCAGACCTCGAAGGTGGGCCTGAAGGGCCTGCTGCCCAGCTCGATCCACAGCCTTCCCTCCGAGTCCGCCGCCACCTGCTCGATGGCGTTTCGCCAGGGCACCACGTCTTCCGTGGGACGGGCCTCGGTGGTGCTCTCGCCGTCGGTGGTGCGGGTGACCGAGATGGCCATGCCGCCGCCCTCCATCTCCTCGGCCGTCTTCTCCATACGCTCCCACGGCTTCTCGACGGTCGCCACGATGTCTCCGGCGGAGTCGTAGACCTCCACCAGAAAGCGGTCCACCGACTGGTATCCCACGAAGACCAGGCTGTCGGCGGCGGCCACCGTCAGCTCCTCCATGGGGTCTTCGGGGTCCGGCTCCATGGCGGCCGGCCTCTGCATGGAAGTCAGGATCCTCACCGGGCCGGTGGAGTCGGGCGACCATATCCCCGCCCTGGAGTAGACCGCGGGCTGCTCCCCCTCCAGGTCCACGAAAACGTCGCTGGCCACGAAGTGGCTGTCGGAAAAGCCGGTGAGGAACATGGGCGGCGTGGGGAAGAAGCCCTCCAGTGAGCCCCTTACCTCCAGGTCCGGGCCGTAGAAGGTCAGCCTGCCGCTCTGCATGTCGGTGATCACCACGCCTCCGTCGCCCATCACCGCGAAGTCAAGGGGCAGCTGAAGCTCTCCCGGCCCGCTGCCCCTGCCCCCGGCGAAGCCCAGGAAGCTCCCGTCTTCGTCGAAGGCGGAGAGCCGGCACCTCTGCGGGTCCAGCGCCAGCAGGCGTCCGCTTCGGTCCACCTCCGCCGCCAGCACCATGCCGAAGACGTAGTCGCTGTCGCCAGTATCCATGCCGATGGTGTCCACGGGTACCAGCCGCAGCGTGTCGGGACCGGCCTCCTCCGGCCCGGAGCTCTGCCGGGGGGAACCTCCGCATCCCACCGCGAGCAGAGAGGTGAGGAAGGGGAGGATGTACTTGGCTGCGCTCAAGGTTTCCCTCCTGTCCGACTGTGCGCCTCCGTCTTTTCTATCTCGCAGGAACCCGGGGGTTCCCGGCGGCGGCGCGGGCGAGGTTGCCACGGGCGGGGCTCACCCATCATCTTCGGCCCAGCAGGACAATCGAAAGGAAAATGGATGCTGCAGATCCTGATAATCGCCGCGGTGGCCCTGGCTCCAGGTGACGTTGTCCTCAGCGAGCTGATGTACAACGCGGACGGCGCCACCCTGGGCGACGATGACGACATGGAATGGATAGAGCTCTGCAACCTCTCCGGAGAGACGCATAACCTGCAGGGCATGATGCTCAGCGACGGCAACAACCAGCTCTTCCTGGACGGCTACCTGCTGGCGCCGGGGGATTACGTGGTGGTTCCCGCCAACGCCGACCTCTTCGCCGAGGCTTACGGACGGACGGTTCCCGTGGTGGGCTGGGACGGCGAGTGGACCAAGATGAGCAACGGCGGCGACGAGGTGATCCTCTACGACGCCGACGGGGCCGTCATCGACAGCGTGGCCTACTCCGATCAGTGGGGCCGGATGGAGGGGGACGCCGACAGCCCGGCGGACGGCGACGGCGCCAGCCTGGAGAAGGTGGACCTGACTGGAGGCGCCTCGGAGCAGAACTGGCAGCCGTCCGTGGACTACGCCAGCCCCTGGACCCACGAGGACGGCGAGCCCATATGCTGGGGTACTCCGGGGGCGCCCAACAGCGTCTCGGACCGGTAGGGACTAGTAGGCAACGTCCTCGGTGGAGGCCACCATGTTTATGGAGTCCACGCCGTGCACCTTTTCCAGTCGGGCGATCATGTCCCCGAATGTGGCTCCCTTCTCCAGCGTGATGTCGTAGGTGAGGGTAAGGTACCTACCCGCCTCACCGGGTTCGATGTGCACCAGCGTACTGCTTCTGGTGAGGTCGGAGATCGCCCTCACGTAGCCCTCCTCGTCAACCTTCGTCCTGTCGAAGCGGAAGCGGAGTATGTACTCCGAGCGGCGTATGGCGCCGTAGTTGGTCTTGGCCAGGATCAGGGCTATAGCGGAGATGAACAGGGTGGAGAACCCCGCCAGCAGGTAGTTGCCGGTCCCGGAGGCGATGCCCTCGGTCAGCGCGAAGAAGATGAAGGCGGTGTCCCGGGTGTCCTTCACGACGGTGCGGAAGCGTACGATGGTCAGAGCCCCCACCAGGGCGAAGGCCCGGGCCAGGTTGCTTCCGATCACCATCATCACAGCACCCACCGTCACCGCCATCAGCACCAGGGTCACCACGAAGGACTGGGAGTAGGAGAGGCCGCGGTGGGACTTTCGGTAGACCCAGCCGATGATCAGACCGCAGGCCAGCGCCAGCACTAGGTTGATCACTATGGCCCAGGGGCTGTATCCGGTGTCGGGGTGCGTCTGTGCGAACCACTCGGTCAGCTCTGACAAGTGACACCTCTCTCCATCAGCCTGTCCAGCACTCCGGCCGAGTCTTCGATGTAGACCCTCCTGGTGGCAGCCGAGAACTTGGAGAACGACTGCCTGCGCAGCTCCAGGTCCTGGATCAGCCTGTGGAACCAGGCCGGCAGCCTGTAGCGGAACTTGATCTCCAGTACCGAGAAGGGCGAGGACAGGTTCCGGGGCCTGCCTGTCGGGAGGCCTTCACTGTCGCAGCGCCTGGCTATCACCCGGGTGTCCATGGTGGCCCTGAAGTCCGGGTCCGCGCTGTGCTGGAAGGCCGTGCGCCTGTAGTCAACCACCACGCTGGGGGAGAGACCCCGCCGGAAGAGGTCGAATACGAAGCTGTCCGCCACCCCGTTGGCCCCCGGGCTGGAGGCAACCAGCTCGGCAATGGCCGACCTGCCCGCCGACAGGGCCGGAGCCACACCTTCCGCACCCAGCGGCATGCGGTGCTTGTAGACCAGCATGTCGTCCTTGCCCTTCAGCTCCATGAATAGCGGGTCGGTGAACCTGTCGTAGTCGCTGTACATGCGCAGCCGGAACTTGTGACGGCGCCGGTGGCCGTTGACCTTCTCGCGGTAGCAGGAAAGGCCGGCGGAGTCGAAGTAGTGGCTGCGGACGAAGTAGAAGCCCCTGGTGGATGAGTGTACGTCCCGCTCCATCCTCCGCTCCAGCTCGGCCAGCACCCGCTCCTCCTCGAAGGGCCGGAGGAGGTACTTGAACTCGTAGCGGTGGAAGTGCAGGCGCGGAGTCTCGGCGGAGTCCATCAGAACACGGCCCCCAGCTCCAGTACGATGTCCGTGTACTCCTCGTCGGCGGCTACCTCGAGGCTGTGGGCCATCCCCGCCAGCCTTATCCTCCAGGTGTCAGCGGGCCAGACGGTCAGCGCCGGGCTGAGCAGACGGTGGTGGCCGCTGCCGTCACCCGTCTCCACATCCTCGTATCCCACCGACAGGTCTATCCGCTCCACGTGGCCGCCGGAGCGCGGGTACCAGGTGAGCCTTCCCATGCCCCAGGTGTCCTGAAGAAGCGGGGCCCTTTCCCCCGCAAGGACCTCCGCCTCCCCCCAGTTGTCCGCCTCCACGTACTCCGCCGCCAGGCCCACCTCGGTCCGGTTGCTCAGCGGCCTGCTCCATCGCAGGTCGGCTCCCCAGGCCATCTGGGGGGCGGAGCATTCGTAGCCCTCCACGGACTGAGGGTCCTCCTGGCCCAGCCTCAGCCGGGTTACGCCAAGTCCCAGGGTCACGTTTCCGGGGAGCCCAGCCTCGGCTCTGGCCGTGTACTGCAGCTCGCGGTCGTCCGGATCCAGCACCGGCGGGCCTCCGTTGGAGATGCAGAGCATCAGCTCCGCTGGCCCGTAGGGGCGGAGGGTGAGCATGGCCCCCAGGTCCCGGCCTGCGTAGTAGAGGTCGGACAGCTCGGCGTCGCCCAGGCTGTGCTCGGCGGAGTAGAGGTCCCAGGACCCGGTCAGGGTGTTCAGGCAGAAGGGCTTCTTGAACAGGCCAAGCGTAAGGCCGGCGTAGTCCACCGGCTCCCATGCGGCCCAGCAGTCCTTGAGGAAGACCTCGTCGGTGCGGGTCTCCAGCTGGAGCTGGCCGCCGAGGCCCGAGGAGAGGTGGAAGTCCGCCTTCAGCCCGGCCCTTCTTAGCTCGAAAGCGTCGTCGGGTATTGAGCCCTCCTCTCCGTAGACCTGGTAGCGCAGATAGACGTACCCCTCCAGCTCCAGGTCCAGGGCGTTATCGGTGGTCAGGCCGGTCTGGGCCGCGGCGTGGGCCGCCAGCAGAGCCAGAAGCGCGACGCATGGTCTCATTCCTTGTCCCCAGCCGGTTTGGTCCGTGCGATGCCGGAACTTTGCGATAGCCTCTGCCTCATAAACTACGCAGGAGCCTGGCGCAAGTGCAACCGCCCGGCCGGAGGGCCCGTTTGCACGAAGGCGGAATGTGATTGCGGAGGAAAGGGCGGATGCGGCTCCCGGGTCGATTACAGGGGGAGGTGGATCAGAGGCTGAACTCTATCTCCCATGAGATGCAGAACTCGCCGTGGCGGTAGTCGGGACGGAGGTTCCAGAGCTCTATCTCGCGCAGCTTTTCCCGAATGGGGCGGGCGAGGCCGATGAGCTCGGAGAGGAGGGGATGGAAGCTGCGCAGCTCCGATGTCCTCTCCACCGGCATTCCGGGGAGCAGCGATGGCGCGGGCCTCTCCCTCTCCTCCGTCTGGTCCTCTGCGGCCCGCAGGTGGCCCATGCCTCCTTCCAGGCCCAGGTCGGGGGCGCCCGGCACCAGCAGCAGGAGGGTGAAGACCAGGGTCATCTCGTCCTTTCGGGAAGGGCTTCGATGCGTCCGTTCCGCTCAGCAATTATAGTACATTCCAGATGATGTGGTTCCAGAGCAGAGCGCCCGAGAGGAGGGGCCATGACCGAAGAGGCCAGGATGCACGAGCAGAGCTGCGACAACTGCGGGGCGCCGCTTTCTTACGTGGAGGGCGAGGCGGTGATCACCTGCGAGTACTGCGGCACCACCAACATGATTGCGGACTCCGACCACATAGTGCGGGTCGAGTCCCACTACCTCAAGCCCCCGCAGGTGGACGCCGAGGGCGCTATAGGGGTGGCACGGAAGTGGCTGAAGAAGGGGTTTCACAGATCATCGAAGCTGGCCGGGAAGGCCGGCTTCGGCAAGGCGGAGGGCCTGGTGCTCCCCTACTGGATAGTGCGCTGTCGGGCGCAGACCTACTGGCGCGGCCAGAAGAAGAAGACGCGTACGGTGGGCAGCGGAGACAACAAGAAGACCATCACCGAGTGGGAGCCGGTGAGCGGCCGGTTCAGCGAGGAGTACACCTGGCCGATATACGCCCGTGAGAACCGCGAGGAGTTCTGGGGCATCGGACGGCTCAAGCCGGGCGCGAAGTACACGTTTCCCGACTGGGGGCGGTTCATCCTCCGTTTCGGGGGCTCGAAGCGCTCGCCAAACCTGGACCTTCTCGAGGGCGCCGAAGCCCTGGACATCAAAAAGGTCGAGGAGATGAAGATGGTGAACGGCCAGGTGGTCCAGGAGAGGGCCGAGCGCCACGCCCGCAACGAGATAGAGCGCATGCACGCCGACAGGGCCGAGAAGAAGGCTACCAGGATCACCGACTGCGACACCACCGTGGACATCTCCGGGACCGATCTGGTCTACATACCTGTCTGGGAGCTGGAGTACTCCGCAGGAGGCAGCTATCGGGTGCTGGTGGACGCCCACGGCAAGCGGGTTGTGGCTGGTGAGTATCCCGTGGGCAAGTGGCCCAAGGCTGTGATCTGGGACGTGACCAACATTCTCCTGGGCGGCGTATTCGTGGCTCTGGCTGCGGCTGCCGACATGTCATGGGCATGGTACGTGGCCGGCGCCTTCGGCCTCTCCGCCGTGGCCTACACGCTGTGGACGGGCTTTGGAGGCGGATCGAACGGCTGAAACCCGTCAGGCCTTCCTGAGTAGACACTCGGGGGCGGAGTGCGCGCACATCAAGCAAGAAATGGAGTATATGGATAATAAATCGTCATATTTGCCGCGCCGCGTAGAGTATGCTATGTTCGTATAAACAAATTTGAAGGAGGGCCGCTTCCGTGAAGCTAACTGACGTCGCAGTCTCCCGACCGGTAGCAGTAACGGTACTCGCAGTGGTGGCGGCGCTCCTGGGGGCCATTGCAGTCCTTCGCATGCCCGTAGACCTTCTGCCCTCACTGGAGTACCCCCGGCTTACCGTCGAGACCACCTACCCTTCGTCCAGCCCCTACGAGGTGGAGAGGCTGGTCACCGACCCCCTGGAGGAGTCGCTGGCCGGCATCCGCAACCTCCGCAGCTACACCTCCCGGTCCTACGGCGACCGCAGCCGCATAGTGCTGGAGTTCGACTGGGGCACCAGGATGGACTTCGCCCGGCTGGAGATCCGCGAGAAGCTCGACGTGGCCAGCTGGTCGCTTCCCGAGGAGGCCGGCCGGCCCACCCTGGTGGACTACGACCCCTCCAGAAGGCCCTTCATGGAGGTTCTCCTCACCCGCGAGGGCGACTGGACCGAGACCACGGACTTCGCCCGACGGGTGATCGCCACCAGGATCGAGCAGGCCGACGGAGTGGCCTCCTGCGAGATCGACGGAGAGGCCGAGCCCGCCGTCTACCTGCGGCTGCGCGACGGAGCTCTGGAGGAGATGGGCATAAGCCCCACCACTGTTGCCCAGGCGCTGCAGGGGGCCAACGCCACCATGCCCGGCGGCTTGGTGCGCGAGGGCCGAAAGGAGTTCTTCCTCTCCCTGGAGGGGGAGTTCACCTCCCTGGAGGACGTAGCCAACACGGTGATCGGATACCGCGGGTCGACCCCCATGCTGCTGGGGGACGCAGCGGAGATCTCCCTCACCGAGAAGCCCCCCACCGAGTGGGCCAGCTACAACGGCAGCCGCTGCATCATCCTGCGGATACGCAAGATGTCGGAGGCCAACACCGTGGAGGTGGCCGCGGATGTGGATGAGGTCCTGGCGTCGATGCGGCGCGAGCACCCCGAGGTGGAGCTGGAGGTGATCCAGAACGACGCCCGGTTCATCCGGGAGTCAATAGGCGGTGTGGTGGAGGCCCTCCTCATGGGCGGCCTGCTGGCTTTCGGCGTGCTCTTCTTCTTCCTGCGGGACTGGAAGAGCCCGCTGATACTCGGCCTGTCGCTTCCCCTGAGCATTGCCCTGGCCCTGTTCTTCCTGTTCATCACGGGGGTCACCGTGAACATCATGTCGCTGGGCGGCCTGGCCCTGGGGATCGGCCTCCTGGTGGACAATGCCGTGGTGGTTCTGGAGGCCATCTACCGCCGCCGCGAGATGGGTGACGGAGCGGAGCAGGCCGCCCGCTCCGGAACCTCCGAGGTGGGCCAGGCCATCGTGGCCAGCACCCTCACCACCATCGTGGTCTTCTTCCCCGTGGTCTACCTGCAGGGCATCTCCAGCCAGCTCTTCCGCGACCAGGCCCTGGCCGTCGGTTCGGCGCTGCTGGCCAGCCTCCTGGTGGCGGTGACGGTGATACCCTCCATCTCGGCCCGCCTGCGGCGTGCCGGTGGTGGGGGTGACGTAACCGGCGGCTTCAAGGACCGCTACGGAAGGATGATGGGAGGCGTTCTCAGGAGGCGCTGGAGGATCATGGGGGTGTCGCTGGTACTGCTGGTCCTGGCCCTGATTGGGGCCACCAGGCTGCCCATGCAGCTGCTTCCCAGCACTCCCGTGGACCAGCTGGAGATCACGTTCTCCGCCCCGGAGGGCACCTCCATGCAGCAGCTGGTGGAGCTTTCCGGCCGGGCCGGAAGCCTTGCCGAGGCCTCCGGCGCCCTGTGGCACAGCGCCAGGATAGGCGTACGTGCCGAGGAGGGGGTGGACGCTCTTCTCACCGCGGCCTACGGCAGCCCGCAGGCGGCGGAGTCGGCGGCACCCGCCATCGCCGGGAGCTGGAGCAGGGGCTACGACTTCCCGCTCTCGGTGGACAAGCGGGAGACCCTCCTGGGTGAGATTCTGGGCGGCGGCAGCGGCTTCACCATCTACATGGAGGGCGAGCTGGTGGAGACGGACCTGGCGGCGGCCAGGACCCTGGCGGGAGCCGTGGACGGCCTTCCCGGCGTGGACGGCACCGACATCGAGTACCTGCCAGGAAGGCCCGAGCTGGTGGTAGAGCCCGATGAGGAGCTGCTGAGCCTGGTGGGCCTGTCGGTGTCCGAGCTTGCCGACTACCTGGAGAGCCTCTCCCGCGGAATCCCGGCCACCAGCTACTACCGTCAGGACGAGAAGGTGGATGTGATGCTGCTGGCCGACCAGGGGGAGGGGATCGCCCTGGACCGGCTGCTGGACAGGTCGGTGCCGGTGGGGCAGTCGCTGGTGCCGCTGCGCCGGCTGATGAGCGTGACCCGCAGGCGTACGCCGGGTTTCGTTGAGCACTACCAGGGCAACCGCGCGGTCTCCATGCGGGTGCTCTCCGGAGGCAGCAACATGTCCGGCCTGCTGCAGCAGGTGGAGTCCGCCGCGGACTCCCTGCTGGCGGGGCAGCCGGTGAAGCTCCGGGCCGGTCCCGAGATCGAGGAGATGGAGCGGACGGTGTCCGACCTGATACTGGCCGGCCTGCTGGCGGTGGGTCTGGTCTACGTGCTTCTGGCGGTGCAGTTCGAGAGCTTCCGGGAGCCCTTCGTGATAATGTTCACCGTTCCCCTGGGCATCATCGGCGTGGTGGTGGCCCTGGCCCTGTTCGGCCAGAGCTGGAACGCCCTGTCGGGGATTGGCCTTGTGATCCTCTCAGGCATAGTGGTCAACGACGGAATCCTGCTGGTGGAGAGAATAGGGCAGCTGCGCCGTAAGGACATGGACATCGGGGAGGCCATCGTGCAGGCGGGTCGTGACCGGTTCCGGCCGGTGATAATGACCACCAGCACCACTGTGCTGGGCCTGCTTCCCATGGCCCTGGGGTTCGGAACCGGGGCCAGCCTGCGCCAGCCCCTGGCCATCGCCGTGATCGGCGGCATCATCGTGGCCACCGTGCTCACGCTGGTGGTGGTGCCGGTTATGTACCGCATACTCAGCCGCAGCGGGCGGGGCTCCGACTGATGATCGAGACCATCCTCAGAAGGCCCCGGGGCACCGTGGTTGCCTACCTGGCCCTGATAGCCCTGGCGCTGGTGTCCATCAACCGCATTCCCATCGAGGGAACACCGGATACCACTCTGCCCTCCCTGAACGTCTCCACCCAGTGGCCGGGAGCCGACCCGGAGGCCGTCTGCGAGCAGCTCACCCGGCCCATAGAGGACGCCGCCAAGCTGGTGGAGGGGGTGGAGGAGATATCCTCCAGCTCCCGTTCCGGCCAGTCCGTGGTGACGGTCTCCTTCGCCAAGGGCACGGACATGGACGTGGCGGCCATGGAGCTCACCGAGCGGGTCTCATTCCTGCAGGAGGACCTGCCCTCCACCGTCATGCCCAGCACCATCACCCAGTCCGTACCCCGGGAGATGGAGAGCGAGGGGTTCCTGGTCTACGCCCTGGCGGGGGCGGAGCCCAGCGTCCTCAAGCAGCTGGCCGACGATGTGGTCATACCCAGGCTGGAGAGGATCGACGGGGTAAGCTCGGTTATCGTGGAGGGCCTGGGAGAGGGCGAGGTGGTGGTGGACATAGACCCCGACGCCATGCGGGCCCAGGGCATCACGCTGGCCCAGGTGGCGTCGGCTGTACGGGGCGGAATAGTGGACCGCAACGTGGGTGTGGTCACCGACACCACGGGCCTGGAGACGGTGCTGCGGATCTCCACCGTGCCC
>Ga0207797_1001931_pt1 | contig 14717 bp, 7 predicted proteins | sample PRCRCaboRojoPR_6_FD_187275 | JGI IMG/M metagenome (GOLD analysis project Ga0207797, IMG submission 187275) | Marine sediment microbial community from Cabo Rojo, Puerto Rico - PR CR 10% Liquid 1 (SPAdes) | ecosystem: Environmental > Aquatic > Marine > Coastal > Sediment | place: Cabo Rojo, Puerto... | reverse complement strand
GGGGTCGATGGGCTCTGCGCCGGCCGGCAGCGGGTCCTCGACCACCACGTAGGTGAGATCGTGAGGAGCGATGATGGTCAACCGGACCCGCACCACATCGCCCACCTCGGCTTCCTCCACCCCGGGGCACCTGACGCCCTCAGTGCATGTCGGCTCGCTGTACTGTCGTGAGACGATGATGCCTCGGTTGAGTGGCTCGATCTCCTCGACCGGCAGGAACGTCCGCAGGTGAGCGGTGTAGTAGAGCCTCCCCTCGCCCTCTCCCCGGCCGATGATCAAGCGATTGCTGGCTTCGGCCAGCAGATCGGCAATCGCCACCCGGCGCTGGATCGACACGTCGACGGCATCGGGCATCACCCGACCCTCCTCCAGCAACTGCTCGTTCAACCAGACGGCGTAGTCATAGTTCCCCCGCAGCTCGCCGGTCACCTTCATCCAATCGGTGAGAGCGATCAGGGCCCACGAGGTCTCATACGTCGTCTCCCAGATGCCGTCACGGCGTGCCACCATCAGCCAGCGCACCACATTGGGAACCAGGTCGTTCTTCGGATCCAAGCGCGCCAGCGCGTCCAGGATGACGGCGGTGGAGCGCGTGTCGGTGTTCATCGCCCAGAAGTCGTGGTCCTCTTCCTCCCAGTGGGCGCCGGTGGCGCTGAGAATGGCCGCGTTCTGGAGGTCGGAGAGGAGAGTATCCACGTGACCTTCCGAGGCCGCGCCCTCCTCGTCTATCAGGTGAAGTGACAGCGCCAGGTGGGCCCGGCCATAGTGGCTCAGCTTGTCACGGTGGTCGTAGAGGTCGTCGGTATGCTCGCCGGCCCGGCCGGTATCGCCAGCCTCAGACATCACGTAAAGGATGAAGGCCTGCTGGTTGGCCTCACGATGGGACGTAAGGTCCCCACCGGCGACCAGTTCCCCTCGTAGATAGGAGAGCCCATCCTGAATAGCCGCCCCTCGCACCTCGAAGCCGCTCCGGCGCGCTTTCACCATACCGAACACGACGTAGGCCGTCAGATGCGTCCTGCTCTCACCCTCGTCCCACCAACCCCACCCGCCGTCCTCATTCTGGCGCTTGTAGAGCTTCTCCAGCGCCTCCGCTACCAGGCTCGGCAGCTCCTGCTCCAGCTCCGGCCTTGAGAGTCCCAGTTCCCTCATCGCTCGGAAGGTCAGCACGTTAGGAAGGAAGCGGGAGACGATCTGCTCAGTACATTCGTAAGGATAGTGCTCCAGGTAGTCCAGCCCCTCGGTCATACCCGCCGCCAGCGAGGGATCGAGCTGGATCGAGAGCTCACCCTTGCGATCGCTGACGTTGGGCGGCAGCGCAATAGCCTCCACCCGGGCTCCCTCTTCCAGCAGCTGTCCTCCGGTCCCCACGATCTCTGGGGCGGTGTAACGGTGCACGAGCAGCGTCCCCTCAGGTCCCGTGGTCAGGCGCGGGCGGGCGGCGTCAGCGTACTCCCCGGCCACGGCACCCATGACCACGTCCACGGTGGGCACGTCCTGGGCCCCAACCCACCAGGTGACCTTCTTCTCTGCGCCATCGGCGATACGCACCTCCTGAGTGACCTCACCATCCACCTGCAGCCCCTTAGCTTGGAGCGTCACCTCGATGTCTTGCTCGGCACCCGTGTTGTTGCTCACCAGCGCCGCCAACTGAGCCCGATCTCCGACGACGAAGAAGCGGGGGGTCACCGGACGCACCAACAGTGGTTTGGTGACCAGCAGCTCCGTCGTCTGCTCGCCGACCTCCGTGTCCCTGGTTACGCCAACGCCCCGGAAGACCCAGGTGGTCAGGTTGTCCGGCAGCGACACCTCCACCGAGGCGTGCCCTTCCTCGTCGGTGACCACGTCAGCGTCCCAGAAGGCCGTGTCCTCGAACTGCTGGCGAACCTGGACGCCGGGGAGCAAGCTTTCTCCCTCCGCCTCGTCCATCGCCGCTCGCGCCGGCGCCTCGGCCACGGCCTCCTCCTCGACCTCAGCGCCACCGCCCCCGATCCCCAGCCCTTGCCTGGCCAGGTCCTCCAGCTCCTCCATCTGCTTGAGCAGAATCCGGTTGATAGACAGGACCAGGCCGCTCGACGTCGACACGCCAATATCCCGGCGACCGTAGAAGGTCTCTACGACGGCATCTGCCTGGCGTGGCTTGAGGCTCAACACTGCCTTGTCCACCAGGTCGAGGGAGAAAGCGGCCTGCACCGGATCACCGCTGGCATCCCGAGCCCGCACGTCGAAGGAGACCGTCTCGCCCGGCTCTGCCTGCTCCACGCTGGGCGTCAGAGCGATGTTCAACGTCTGCTCAACCGGTTTCACAGTCAGTGGGAGAATGCCCACCTTATGCGTCGCCGCCGGGTTGGTCGCATCTGGCCCCTTCATGACCACCACCGATACGTAGACGTTGGGCGCGTGCTCAGCCGTGATGGGCAGCCGGTAGATGGCCGAGTTGCTCTCCAATCGCTGCACTTCCTGCTGCAGCACGTCGCCCCGCTCCACCGTGATCCAGGCCCACTGCCCGCCCTCGAAGGGGCTGGGAATCAGGATCTCGGCCGTCTCGCCCGGGACGTAGGTCGACTTGTCGCTGATCAGGTCGAAGCGATCGTTGTTATCCCTTCGCCACGAGACGTCGGCGCCGCTCACCCATACCCAGGTCGAGCTCTGCACCGACCGCCTGCCGGCGTCGCGTCCACCGACGGTGATCCTGTACGAACCGCCCTCGTCCGGGGTGAAGATAATCTCTCCCTCGGCCCTCTCGTTGGTGGTTATGACGTCGGTATAGACCAGCGTGTCCTCTGTCTCCCACTGCCAGCTCCCGCCGCCGCGCTCGTTCTCCACAAAGGTATTGACCCACTCGCGGCGATAGATCTCGACATCCAAAACCTTGCCCGACACCCGCCTGTCGTCCCAGGCGACGGTGACCACGTCCACACCCATCTCCTGGCCGGCCTCGCCAACGCGTTGCTGGGGCGCCAGCCCAACGTAGAAGTCGCCCTGGTGGACGATCATGCTTTCCCGCCCTGATATCGCCTGCCCGTCCCTGCCATAGGCGGTTGCTTCGATCGTCAGTTCCTGAGAGCCGGTCATGACATCGGTGGGGAGCTCGACGGTCAGGCGGCCTTCGGCATCGGTCGTACCGGTGCCCTCCAGGACCACCTCGGGCCGCCGCATTGGCTGCCACCAACACCAGCGACAGATCCACGGGTCGTCGTCGTCCGTGAAATCGTACCGCCCGAACTGCTGCGGTTCGAAGCGATAGGGCGCGCTCAGGACGCGCCACGCGACCTCGGCGTCGGCGACGGCGCCGCCGAAGAAGTAGCTCACAGCGACGTCGGCCTGGGTCGCCTGACCGGAGGCCAGCTCATCCTCCTGCGGCGTCACCGTCACCTCGAACTCCGGAGGCCGGTAAGCCGCGACCGTGAAGCTAGCTCCGTAGTCCCTATCCTCAAGGCTTGCGCTGATCCGATACTGACCCAGGGCCGCTCCCTCGTCCAGAATCACCTCGCCTTGGAAGGCGCCGTAAGCATCGAGCGTCAGATCCTCGCGGTAGACCTCCTCCCCCTCGGCAGAACGGATCTGAACCAGAACCTCCCCCTCGGTCGGGAGGCTGTAGTCAACGTCATCCTCCTTCCGAACGATGCCCCGGAAGTAGACCGTCTGGCCGGCGCGGTAAAGGGGACGATCGGTGGTGATGTGAACCCGGTGCTCCCGTTCGTCGTAGCCCCCCTGCAGCCCGAACTCCCACGGGCTGATGCCGCGCGACCACTCCCAGCCCGTCCCGCCCAGGACATAGGGGGCATCGGAAACCACGTAGAATCTGCCCCTTGCCTCCGCACGCAACTCGAAACTTGCCAGGCCATCGGCGTCCGTCGAGACGAGTCCTACGGGCTCTTCCTCCATCCGTAGCACCGTCAGCGAAAGCCCCTCGACGGGCTCACCCGTCTCCAGCTCCGTCGCCCAGACCCAGACTTTGTCGCGCCCGCTCTTGATGGTCAGGTTGTACTCGGAGACGGAGAGCAAGCGTCGATGCATCCACGGCTCAAATCTCACGCCAGGCGCTCGCACCTCCAGCACGTAGAGGCCCGGCTCCAGCGTACCGCCGCCCTCGACCAGGTCGATGGCTGTGTGTAGCTTCTCGTCAAGCGGCGCCTCGACGGTGATGGACCAGGAACGGAGGTCCTGCGTCGAGACTCGGTCCCAGAAACGATGTCCTTCATCAGCGTATGTCACGGGATCGACGCGCCCCAGTCGCAGGTCGAGCCGCTCCGTATTAAGATGGCCGACCAGCATTCGCGCGGGCTCGCTCGCATTGTAGGTCCCGATCCTGCCCGGGACGTCCAGCTGCACCGCTGGATCGAGCGGCGCGGTGCTGTAGCTGACGGTCAACTCCTGGCCTGTGGTGTTGCCGTACGGGTCGCTGATGTCGGGTCCAATCCGCACCTCGTAGTCGCTGCTCGGCTCCGAACCGAAGTCGAGACGGAAGACGTTGTCGTAGGGGTTGAAGTAAGTGAAGACCTGTGTCGGCGACAATGGCGGCGTCATCTCCAGATTAGGCATCACCGTCTTGGGATCGATGGGTGCGTTGAACAAGATCTCAAAGGGGCGATGGGGACCGACGCCCTGCTGCCCATCGCTGGGCCTGGTGCCGATGATCTGGGGCAGCGGCACCGTGGTGAAGCCCCATTCGTACGCAGAGGGCATCCCCTCTCCGCCACGCAGGCTCAGCACGCCGGGCGCCACCCGCGCCGTGTAGAGCGTGCTAAAGGCCAATCGCTCCGTCGGGGTGAAGGTCAGCGTCTCCGACACGACTTCAACGTCGCCATCGACCGCGATCCCACCACTCTGGAGGCTGAAGGCTTCCTCCGCAGAAGCGGGATCGACCGGCATGTTGAACGTCACACGCACCGTAGGCTCCACCGAGACGAGCTCCTTCCCCTCCTCTGGCGAGACCCATGTAACCTGGGGCGGCTGCGTCGTGAATTCCCAGGAGTAAGTCTCATCCAGCAGACCGCCAGTGGTATCGGTCAGTCCGGCCTCGACACGAGCGCTGTACCTGGTGCCGCCAGCCAGCGGCCCGTCAGGTGTGAAGGCATAGATCGAGGTATTGAGCCATTCGCCGTCGCCTTCGACTGGCGGGGCGAGGGTCAGCGGCTGGGGCAGGTCTTCATACGCGGGATCGGAGACCGCCGTCAGCGGGACCACGGGCCGATTGAACATCACGGTGATAGTGTTCTCTGCCTCCACGTCCACGGTCCCAGGGGCTGGCACCACCTGAGAGACCGCCAGATAGCCCACCGTGCGGAAGTCGAAGCGATAGGCATCTTCCAGCGATTTGCCGTCGGCAGCCTTCGCCTGCGACCGGAGGGTCACCTGATACGCCTCATCGCGCTTAAGATCGCGGGCAGGCTTGAAACGCACCGTACGGTTGTTGGCCCACTCCAGACGGCCGTCTACCGACGGGCGGACCTGCAGAGCCTCCTCGACCGAGCCTCGATCCATGGCCCGATCGAAGACGAGCTCAATGGCGCCGTCAGGGGAAAGCTCGGCGCCCGTGTCCGGCGTGCGTTGCACCACAACAGGCGCAGCCTCTCCAGGCGGAGGCATCGGACCAGCTGCCGTCGGCGTCGGCGACGGTTCTGGCGTCTCCGGCCTTTTCGTCAGCGTCGGCGTCACCTGAGGGGCGCAGGCCCCCAGCAACAAGCTCAACACCATCAGGAACCCCAGCGCGTCGGCCATCGTTCGTCTGCTCATGCGATCCAACCTCCTAATGAAAAAACCTCATGCCGCTCGTCATTTTAGTATAGCACAGAAAGCACCAGAACGGTACAGGGACCGTCCCTCGTCTCTAAGACGTGGGAGCGGGCCCAAAGGTTCCAAGCGCGTCTGCCAGACTCTCCCGGGGGATGTCCATACGACGATCCCCCTATTGCTCCCAGCGGCTCTAGGATCCACGATGTTGGAGGCGAAGCCGCCTGATCATTGCCCACGTCGAAGTTGCACTCCGACCCGCGATGAGTATAATAGCCGCGACCGCGCTATAAGACGAGAGAGACTGGCCAGCCTCTTCTGGCCGGAGCAAGCCAATCAAAGTGCTCAAAGGGCCTTCCGTGCACCATCATCAATCAGGGGGATACCATGACGAAGGGATGGATGATCAGATTGACGGCTCTTGGCCTCACCACTGCTCTCGCGCTGGTCGGGGTTGCGGGTACGCTCGGGCTCGGCGCCGGCTCAACGCCAGTGCGGGCGGCATCGCCTATCTACGTACGGACCGACGGGAACGACACGGCTTGCGACGGTACAGTCAACGCCCCGTACAGCCCCGGCACCGCCCCGAACTGCGCCCTCGCCACCATTCAGCACGGCGTCCTCCTGGTCGATACAGGTGGCACGGTGTATGTCGGAACGGGCACCTACACCGAGACGTTCTACATCAACAGGGGATTAACGGTCCAAGGAGCGGGCGCGAGCAGCACCATCGTCGATGGAGCCGATTCGGATCGAAAGATTGTTGAGGTCAACGGTGGCATTGCCGTGACCATCTCCGACGTGACCATCCGCGACAGCTCCGGCGAGCCCGGCGGAGGAGGAATTATCAACTTCGGCGCGCTTACGCTGACGAACAGTATCGTATCCGACAACATCACCACCGATGACGCCGACGGCGCCGGTATCGCGAACTTCGGGGAAACGTTGCTTATCAGTAACAGCGTCGTCGTCGGAAACACGGCTGACAGAGATGGCGGCGGCGTCCTCAACCTCGGTGACCTAACCATCATCAACAGCGACATCGTTAGCAACACGGGCAAGTCTGGTGCAGGGATCTACCATATCGGCAGCCGGTTGACCATCCTCAATACCACTATAAGGGACAACGTAGCCTTCGGCCACAGCGCCTACGGGGGTGGTGTCTTCAACGATGGCTCAGCCTCCTTGAGCAGAGTGACCCTCAGCGGCAATACGGCCGTCTACACCGATGCCGCAGGGGGGAGAGTCGGAGGAGGGATTCACAACCAGGATGCGATGACACTGACCAACTGCACCATTAGCGGCAACATGGCGGACTGGGGTGGGGGGATCTCCAACAGCGGCGATTGGCTGGCCATCGCTAGTAGCACCATCGCTCGGAACAGGGCCACCTCCGTCAGCGCCGGCCCCGGGGGCATCAGCAACTATGGCGCCGTGACTGTCACAAACACAATGATCGCCCAGAACGACAACGCCAATTGCTTCAATGAGGGTACGTTCCACTCAGGCGGTCACAATCTAGACAGCGCTGACACTTGTGGCTTCGGGGCCTCCGGTGACCTGACCGAAACCGACCCTCGTCTCGGTCCACTGGCGGATAACGGCGGCCTCCCCACGCGATCCGGCCAAGTGCCCTGGACGCACGCTCTCCGCGGCGGCAGCCCAGCCATCGACGCAGGCGCCACCACCGTCTGTCCAATCATCGATCAGCGCGGTGTCGCCCGCCCGGTCGACGGGAACCTCAACGACACAGCCGAGTGTGACATCGGAGCCTACGAGTTCGAGCCAGCCCAGCTCTATCTTCCCTTGACGACCCGCGCGTTTTAGAACGAAGTGCGAACTGGTGGAAGGATAGCTCAGCGGGCTGACGGGCTGAAGGAAGCCGGGAGAGATGCGAGCCCGGCAATCCGCTCGTAGGATATCAGTCAGACCTGGTCATCCGCAGCGTGCAATAGAGCCGCTACTTCCCCTGCCCTGCGCCTAACGTGTGCCCCAGCAGCACCTGAAAAGCGCGCCCGGTGAGCGTCGGTCGGAGCACACACCCGGGTGGCAGGGCTGACTCAAGGTCGAACGCCAGGCCTGGGAGATTCAAGGCCTGGTCTAGCGGCCACTCAGATCGCGCGAAGAAGGGGGTCAGCGCCCTTCGCTCGATCCTCAGCAGCCCGAAGAGATCCCCCCGCCGGGGCTCCTGCCGAAGGATGCCTCGGAAGGTCACGATGGCCAGATGATCGGGCCGGTCAGGCCTCTCCAGCTGCGGCGGTAGCAGGTTAAGCATGTAGGGCGTCGTCTGATCGGGCCCTGTTGGCACGTCGAGCCAGGTCGCTACCTCTCCGTCATGGATCAGAGCTGTCGACGCCGTCGGCTCCAGCCAGAAGCCCACCCCGATCTCCTCGAACACCTCGCGACGCAGGCAAGACAGCACACTCTCCCCAGACTCGATTCTCCCACCGATGCCACCGACACCGACAAGGCGCACGCCGTCATCCCGCCACCCCCAGTGTCGGGGACCCGTGATCTCAAAGGCAAATGCCTGCTCGTCGTAGAGCACGGCCGAGACTCCCACTGCAACCACTCGGCGGCTGTTCAACAGGGGATGAGATACGCGCTCTAGACCGGGCAACAAGGCGAAGAGATCGGGCATACGTCACGCCTCCGTGGGCAGATGGGCCTGGACAAAGGTGTGAGTCTTCTCTGCCACGAACCGCCACTCGCTGTCCACGGTGAGGACGTGGCCGGAGTTGTGGAGAGTGACCAGTTCTTTATCGCCAGACCCGGCGCGCTCATAGGCATACTTGGCGCTGTCGGGCTGGATTGTCTCATCGCGGGTGCTGTGGACCACGAGCAAGGGACAGGTCACCCGTGGAAGGAGCCTGCGGCTGTGCCGGATCAGCTTCAAGAGCTCGTGAGCGGCGGAGGTGGGAAACACCTCGTAGCTCCACTTCCGCTGATCAGCCTCGGGATCTGTGAGATCGCTCCTCCCAGACTTCACCCTCGCGGGCACCACGTGTTTGAGCAACGGAGTGAGATGAATGAGCGGATCGGCCACCTTGACGGCCGGCGAGTAGAGAACCGCCCCACGCGGATCGTACCTGGCTGCCAGATGAATCGTGAGCAATGAACCCATTGAGAGGCCACCCAAGAAGACCATCTCACAGCGGGATCGAAGATCAAGGTATGCCTCCTCGACGTGGTCCGTCCAATCGGTCCAGCGGCACCGGTTCAGCTGCTCCGCCGTGGTGCCGTGGCCCGGTAGCAACGGTGCCGAGACTGTGAGGCCCCTTTCATGCAGGTAATCACCAACCAGGCGCATCTCCGGCGGTGATCCGGTGAAACCGTGAATCAGCAGCGCACCAACCGCGCCACCCTCCAGAGAGAAAGGCGCTGGATCCAGGTCAGGTTGTCGGGTCATCTCTCAAAAAAACTCCAGTTGTCAGGGAATCGAAAGATGAGGCTCACAGCGCAGTAAGGCCAGGGCGCTGTGCCCGTCCGCCATCTCTCCGTTCCTCGCCATCTCCAGCGCTCTGCTGACGGGTACTTCGTGGACCTCTATGAGCTCCCCAGCCTCGCGATGCGGACTACCATCGAGTCGCACGTCACGGGCGAGGACAATGTGACATACCTCATCGATAATACTGTTGCCGGGGCGGAAGGAACCAACGTAGCACCAATCATCACTCCTGCCGCCAACCTCCTCGTCCAGCTCCTCCTGGGCCAGTTCCACAGGCGTGCCGTCGAAATCGTGGAAGCCGCCGGCCGGAACCTCCCAGCACCACGCGTCCATCGTGTAACGGAACTGACGGATGAGGACCACGTCCCCTCCAGGTCTCACCGGCACCACCCAGACCGCCCCTACGCCCACGACGTAGGCGTAAGGGCCGACGTGACCGTCGGGCCAGCGCACCACATCCTGACGGACCCGAAACATATGATAATCGAAAGGATAGCTCGTCTCCAGTCGCTCCCACCCAAGGGCCACGCCGTTCGGTTTCTCAATACCCGTCATCTGTATTCCCCTCCTCCGGTCGAAGACAGTGTGTCCATCTCGGGTGGACCGTCAGATCGAGTAGCATCCCCGATGCCATCAGCCGACGACAAGATAGAGCCCCGCCGCCAATGCGATCGTAGCACCCAAGCCTCTCATAAACTGAAGCGCCGCAAAGAGACAGCCCCAACGCCCTGCCAACGGTCTAATCGTCTGCCAACCATCCTCGGGGAGGTCGGTATTCTCCCCTATGAGCTCGCGATACCTGTCGCGCGCTCGACGCTCCGCCGCCTTGGTCCCCACGTGCGCAACCACAGCCATAGCGGTGCCCAGGAGGAAGATAAGAACCCCTTCGCTCATCCCCCTCCGCTCCAACCACGAAGATCGCTCGAAAAGTCAGCTCCGCGCTTATCCATCATCGCTCCCTACGTCCGCGCCGCCGATCCTCTCCCACACGAGCCCGCGATGATGGAGAGATTATAGCCTATCACAACCGCTGGCACAAAGCAACCAGAGCGAGACAACAGGTGGTTTGACCTCACGCCGTAAGATAGTAGAATAGCCACAATTCCATCTTGAGAAGGTAGGCAAGCGATCAGTCAGCATGGAAGATCGACAAGCTCTGTTCGGCGCGAAGGAGGAGGCCGTGAATTGGGATGAAAAGTGCACCGATGAAGCCCTAACGTTCGACGACGTCTTACTGATCCCAGCTGAGTCGTCTGTGATACCCCGCGAGACCGACGTGCGCACCCAACTGACGCAGCACATCGGCCTCAACTGCCCCATCGTCAGCGCAGCGATGGACACCGTCACAGAAACCCAGCTCGCCGTCGCTATAGCACGCGAGGGAGGCATAGGTATCCTTCACCGCAATGTCTCAATCGAGGAGCAGGTCAACATGGTGCAGACGGTGAAGCGATCGCAAAGTGGCATGATCGTCGACCCCATCACCCTCCCCCCAGACCACCGGATCCGAGAGGCCCTCGACCTTATGGCCCGCTATCACATCTCCGGCATCCCCATCACCGAGGAGGACGGCTCGCTGGTAGGGATCCTCACCAACCGAGATCTGCGCTTTGAGGATAACCTCGACCGACCGATCCGCGAACTGATGACGAAAGAGGAACTGATCACCGTCCCTGTCGGGACGACCCTCGCCGAGGCCAAGAGAATCCTGCATCGTCATCGTATCGAGAAGCTCTTGGTCGTTGATGACGACTTCGCGCTGCAGGGCTTGATCACGGTTAAGGACATCCTGAAGCGTATCGAGCACCCCAACACCTCCGAGGACGACCTGGGACGACTGCAGGTCGGCGCGGCCGTCGGGACGGGGGAAGACCTCCGAGACCGCGCTCAGGCGCTGGTAGAGGCAGAAGTAGACGTGCTGGTCATCGACTCGGCCCACGGTCATTCCCACGGTGTCCTCAAGGCTCTAGAGCAACTGCGAACCTGGTTCCCCGAGACGGATATCATCGCCGGCAACGTGGTGACAGCGAAAGGGACACAGGCCCTCATTGAGCGCGGCGCCGATGCGGTCAAGGTGGGCGTCGGCCCAGGCTCCATTTGCACCACGCGTGTGGTCACTGGCGCCGGGATGCCCCAGATCACAGCCATCACAGCGTCTGCCGCAGCCGCCGAACCCCACGGCATACCCGTCATCGCCGACGGGGGAATCAAGTACTCCGGCGATATCGCCAAGGCCATCGCTGCCGGAGCCCACGCCGTGATGATCGGGAGCCTATTCGCTGGAACGAAGGAGAGCCCCGGTGAGAGAATCCTCTACGAGGGAAGAACCTACAAAGCGTACCGCGGCATGGGGTCTCTCGCTGCGATGAAGGAGAACTTGGCCGATCGTTACTTCCAGGCCGACGCACGGAAGCCAGTCCCGGAGGGTATTGAGGGTATGGTCCCCTATAAGGGCCCACTGAGCGATCTCCTTCACCAGCTGGTGGGCGGTCTCCGCTCCGGTATGGGCTACTGCGGCTGCCGCACCCTCGACGAACTACATGAGAAAGCGCGCTTCGTCCGCATCACGGCGGCGGGCCTCAAGGAGAGCCATCCCCACGATGTGGTCATCACCAAGGAGGCGCCTAACTACGAACGGCAGTGAGCGAATCAGCGATAGAGCGAGCCAGCAAGAATCCCAGAGCCCGGTCCATCTTTGATTCGCGCCAGCGCCGCGTTTCTCCGCTCTTGGGTCAACCGTCCTCAGAATGCTTCCCCGTCTTCGCACGCTTCCGCGACCTCATCCGTTGACCGCTCATCAAAGGTCTCTACTAACGTCACTCGACGACATCAGTGCACGGACCACGTTCCCCAAACGCGCCACACCCTCGTGAATCTCATCTGGCGTCAGCGCGCAGAAGGGAAGGCGAACAAAACCATTCCCGTTCACCCTGTTAACAAAGAAGCCCCGTCCATCCGTCAACGCCAGGTTCACCTCCTCCGCTCGGCCCAGCAGCTCGTCAGTGTTCAAGGTGTCATTGAGGATCACACCGACGAAGAACCCTCCATCGGGCTCCGGCCACGTCGCCAGGTCCCCCACGTGCTCTTCGAGCGCCTTCAACGTGGCGTAGAGTCGCGGTTCATAGAGACCCTTCAACTCCTCGATCTGAGACGACAACCAGCCGCGCCGTATGAAGTCAGCCACTATGGCCTGATTAAGATAGCTGGCATTGATATAGGTATCCTCCGCCATCTTCGCCAGACGCCCCGCTAGTGGCTCCGGCGCGATCACGTAGCCGACCCGCAGGCCGGGGCTGATCAGCTTACTGTAGGACGACATCTGCAGCACGCGATCCTCACCAAGGTCGAAGAGCGATGGACGATCCTTACCACGATAGCGGAGTCTTCGATATGGCACGTCCTCAATAACCCAGAAGTCATAAGCATGAGACAGCTCCAGAATCCTGCGTCGCTTCGCCTCCGAGAGCAGTGTCCCGCTAGGGTTCTGAAAATCGGGGATCAGATAGAAGAAGATCGGGCGGTTCCCCGCCTTGAGCCCTTTCTCCACGGCCTCCACATCGATGCCATCCTCCTCCAGGGGAAAGCCTACCACCTGAGCCCCGGCGCGCTCAAGGATCGTCAGCGCGCGATCATAGGTCGGTTCCTCCACGTAGACCACGTCGCCGGGATTGACCAACATACGCGCACATAGATCCTGCAGCTGCAAGGAACCCTGCCCGACAATAACTCGACTGGCGTCCACCCCCTGCCCCTCGGCAATCAATTCGCGCAGCTTGGGATAGCCGCGGGACTTGCCGTACTGCAGCACCTCATACCCGTGCACCAGCAGGACATAATCCGCACACGTCTGAAGCTGGTCGACAGGAAAGCTCTCCTCCGGGGGCACGCCCCGCGTCAGCTTGATCAAAGATTTGCTCATCGACGCTACTCCTTCTTCACATCTTTTGACACCGTTAACCTAACACAGAAGAGCCACCGAGCTTCCGGGAGAAACTCTTACCTTTGCTCTCTCGGCTCCAGAAGAAAGCCACCGCGCATAGTCCACTGGCACGACAGCCCGCGCGACGGCAGCGATCCGCATCGGGCAAGGGTAACACATAAGTGAATTCGGGACAAGCGCACCTGGTGCATGGGCCAATCTCCGCGCCACCCCTAGGGTCAACCGCCTCGTCTTCTCTTGACACCAAACCCTCCGTCAAGTATACTGGCGCAAGCGGCGGTTTGCAGGATCTGGTTGAAAAATCGCCAGATACAGAAGCCCAACCAGCACATACAGAACCATCACATCACTTGATATAGATAGACCTGAAGTAAGAGGCCCGGCCGAGGAGCCGGGCCTAGTTATACGGGCCCGGTGCGGAAGCACGATTGCCCGATATGGCACCTACTGAGGAGGCATCTTGAGATCTCGCTATCGCTGGTCTGTTGCGTTCGTATTCTTCCTCTTCATGCTGCTTCATCAGGCCGACAAGCTTCTCATCGGTCCGCTGACCACGCCCATTATGGAGGACTTCCAGATCAACGAAGCCCAGATGGGAGCAGTCTCCAGCCTGGCCATCGTCGTCGCCTCCTTGCTCTACCCAGTCTGGGGCTACCTTTACGACCGCTTCGCCCGCGACAAACTCCTGGCCCTGGCCTCCTTCATCTGGGGCTCGACCACCTGGCTGAACGCCCTGGCGCCCACCTATCCAGTCTTTATGATCACCCGCTCCAGCACCGGTATCGATGACTCCAGCTATCCTGGGCTCTACAGCCTGCTCGCCGACTACTTCGGCCCACACACACGGGGCAAGGTCTACGGGGTGATGCAGATGTCGGGCCCGCTCGGCTTCATGCTAGGCACCGTGCTGGCGACAACGCTCGGCGGCGCCCTGGGCTGGCGGAAGGTCTTCTTCATCACCGGCAGCAGCGGCATCATCATTGCAGCGCTGATCTTCTTCGTCGTTCGCGAGCGGTCCCGCGGCAGCGCCGAACCTGAAATGGTGGGACTCGAGGAGATGAGGACGTATCGCATCGATCGGGAGGCCATCCGAAAGCTGCTGCGCGTTCGAAGCCTGCCGCTGCTGATGGCACAGGGCTTCTTCGGTATCTTCGCCTGGAACGTGCTCGTCTTCTGGTTCTTCCGCTATCTGGAGATCGAACGGGGCTACACCTCCGGCCAGGCGATGACGTCGATGCTGGTGGCTATCGCCACCATCTCCATCGGCTACCTCCTGGGCGGCAATCTGGGGGACGCGCTGTTCAAGCGCACGCGCCGTGGACGCATCATCGTCGGTGGCTTCGGAACCCTGACCGCTGCCCTGCTCCTCCCAGTGACGCTGAACGTCCCGACGGGGAACCGAACGTTGTTTACTCTCCTACTGGGACTCACGGGCATCGTGATGCCGATGAACGGACCCAGTATGATGGCCACGGTGCCGGATATCACGCCGCCGGAGGTTCGTAGTACCGCCCAGGCGGTGCGTAAGCTCGTCGAGGACGGCGGCGCCGCATTGGCGCCGTACCTGGCGGGCGTCGTTGCCATGCGCACGTC
>Ga0207797_1001930_pt1 | contig 14718 bp, 8 predicted proteins | sample PRCRCaboRojoPR_6_FD_187275 | JGI IMG/M metagenome (GOLD analysis project Ga0207797, IMG submission 187275) | Marine sediment microbial community from Cabo Rojo, Puerto Rico - PR CR 10% Liquid 1 (SPAdes) | ecosystem: Environmental > Aquatic > Marine > Coastal > Sediment | place: Cabo Rojo, Puerto... | reverse complement strand
GGCGGGGGTACTTTCAAGAAGGGCGTGCTGGGGCTTCGGCGGCGCCTCGCCTTCTGGGAGGAGAGAGCTCCAGCACCCCACCCCAAATTGCCTCCACAGAATCTTCTTACGGCTTTCTTTGCAGAGCTCCAAAGCTGAGGTACTAGGCGTCTGCTGTCTCGCTGGTTCTCTCTGAACCAACGACGTGTGTCTTGACCCCACCTCCTTCTACGGAACAAATCCTCCTTCGGGCACGGGAAGGACAGGACACAACCGGGAGCACCGGCAGTGCATAGACTCCCAACCGCGCACAGACGTGACACAGTCCAAAGATTAGCGTCAACGGAGGGTCGACCTGAGCGACTTTCGGGAACATCAGTCGGTGGGGGTGGGATACTCGACCGGGAGGAGAACGTGGAACTCGGCTCCAGGGCAACGCTGCTCGTCGCAGCCAGGGCTCTCGGCCCAGATACGCCCCCCGTGGGCCTCAACGATACCCTTGGCGACGGCTAGTCCCAGACCAGGACCGGCACCCTTGAACTTCGTCTTGCCAGTGCTATGGCGCAGGACGTCCCCCACGCGGTAGAATTTGTCGAAGATACGGTCGAGATGCTCTGGAGCGATCCCGATGCCGGTATCGCTCACAGTGATCTTCAACACCCGCTCCTTGCCAGACGCATCGACGCTTATGGTGCGGCCCTCGACGTGGATGTCGCCGCCGTCCGGCGTGTACTTGATGGCGTTCTGGATCAGGTTGGAAAGGACTTTCCGGATCCCTTCGCTGTCCGCGACAATCATCGGGAGGCTAGTCAGATTGTGGGTGGTGACGGTCAAGTCGCGCTCCTTGATAGCCTTCTCCCATTCCTTGAGTACGATGCGGACGACTGAGCCCACCGCGACGGGTGCCTTAACGATGTCCATAGACTCAGTTTCCAGTTGAGAGACATCGAACATTGTATCCACGATCTCCTCAAGCCGCCTTGCCGCATTCCTGATACCCGCGGTCATCTCTAGCCCGGCGCCAACGGTGAGAGAGTCGGTCGAGAGCATCTCGTCGAGGATATCGTTGTAGCCGCGAACCTGGGTCAGAGGAGTCCGCAACTCGTGGGACGCGATGTCGATGAAGTCGGACTTGGCCTTGTCGAGCCGAGCCAGCTCCCGATTGGCGACGATGAGTTCCTCATTGAGACGCTGGTTCTCGGCATTCTGCCGCTTGAGATCGGTGAAAAGACGGGCGTTCTCCAGGGCGACGGCCGTCTGGTCGGCCAGGGTGCTGAGGACCATCAGATCCTCTTCGAAATAACGATCCCCGGAGCCCTTCGGGCCCACGGCCAGCAGGCCAATCCACTCATCCTGGGCATAGATGGGCACGAAGACATCCATATCGAGATCGTCAAGCCAGCGACGATCGACCTCCGGAAGATCCTCGAAACGGGGCAGAAGGTCGACGTCATACTGGGTAAGGGGCCGGTGCTCGTGATTAAGCCAACGGACAATAGGGCTTTCCAGGGAGATAGTGTGGGAGGGCAACGGACCGTTGCCGATGCCCATCACGCCCTGGAAACGGACCCCGTCCGGGCTATCGTTGTCAACGGCATCGGCACTCTGACCGTCGTCTCGCACACGATGTACAACGAGAAGGGCACCGCGGCGGACATTCATCGCGTCGGCGATGAGGCCGATGGCGACGGCAGCCAGATCGTCCAGGTCGAGGATGTTGCTGATGCGCGTGCTGTACTCCCGGAGGGTTCCAGTGGGATCGTAGGAGCGGCCGGAAATCAGCCGATTGGTAAGCTGCTGTGCGCCTTTCAACAGGGGTCCAATAGCAATGGCCAGTGTCACGGCGACGGCAACCGCGCCCAACACGGGGCTGTAGCTGGGGTAGGAGTGGAAAACCACGGGGGCGACCAGGAAGCCGGCGGTGTAGATCAAAGCCATGACCAGAGTAACGATCAGATAGCTGAGCGCCTGCCGTATCGCGTGGATAATGTCCGGCAGATCGTGGGTCAGAAGCGCATAGGCGGCGACGACCAGGCTTACAGCGTGGAGCGCCCCGCCGTGTAGCGCCCGGCCGCCGAAGATAAGACTACCAGTTAGGACGTTGACGATCACAACGAGGAGCCAGAAGCGAAGGCGATTCCTATGAAGCGGACGTCGCGTCTGGCGATAGGTCCTCAGCGTCAGATAGGCAGCACGGAAGATCAGGAGTCCCCAGCCCACGGCGGCTGCGATGGTGGTGAGCAACGGGCGCTCGAACTTCCACCCCAAGCCGATCCACATCTTCTCCGGAAGGTTGAGGAGATTCTCGTGGAGCGTGACCACGGACGCGAGCCAGACGCAGTCCAGAGCGAGCCAGACAGGCTGAATCCCTCCGAGGCGCAGGAAGGCGCGTGTCAGCCCGATGAAAGCGATCATGAGCACGGGAGCGCCGTATAGAATGACCCGCTCCAGCGCAGGATCTGGGAGTAGAAAGAACTCCTGGGAGTGGAGGCCAGCATAGGTCAGGGTCGCCAACAGGGACAGGAAAGCAATCAGAAGAAGGAATTGGCCCCTTGGTTCGCGCAGAGTACAGATTCGAAGGCTGACACCAATGATGAGGAGATAGGGAATGCCAAGCAGAAGCAAGTACAGGGTCGTGGAATCGATGGTCTGCACGGACGATTCTCCTTACGACATCGACGGCGACTTGTCGATCAGTCAGACACTAAGGCAGGGTCGAGCACCCGCCGCCGCGATCATAGTCTTGGATGCGTGTTCAGGGACAAGACCTGCAGTTCGATACGTCTGGGGAAAAGGCTCCCTGGTCTGACGTGGATCACTACAAGCTGTTCAAGTCGGAATGACAGCCGCGCTGGGAGCTGCATTGCAACCCGACTCTGTCTGCTGAAAGCGCATCAGTGGCTGATGACCAGCGGCAGGTAGACCAGGTTAGGAGCGCCCGCCACGGACCGCAAGGTCACCTCCATGGTCTGAACGGCGTCTATGGTGCCCTCGGGATTGATGACGCTGACGGTGACGGTGCCAGTGTAGCTGGCGACCGATGCATCGTAGGCATCGTTAGGAGTGATGGTGAAGCTTCCAGACTGGCTAGCGCTGGAGGCGGAGGTTTCTCCCGTTGTAGGGGTAACGGTGAACCAGTCGGCACTTCCAACGACCTCCCAAATCAGCGGATCGTCGGAGCCCACATTCTCCGGCACCAGGGTGTAAGTTCCTGGGAAGAAACTGGAGTCGGAGATGTAGTAGGTGAAGGTAACGGCCTCCGGCAACGGTCCCAGTTGCGGCTTCGCATCGGCGTAGAAGACGTGGTCAGGTATCCCTACGAAAGCATTGTCCCAGTTCCCGGTACTGCCGCTCAGCCACAGATCGTAGATCGGATCGTCCGGATAGTCGAGGTCCCGAAACTCATCGGCATCGTATGGGTAGATACTCTTGAAGATCTGGCCGACCGAGATTGGATCGTCGTCCAGGAGCTGGTCGACGAGGTCAGCAGCTGACCGGAAGTAGTTGTTGGCGAAATAAGCCTCGAGACCGGCGTCGACAAAGGGCGCGGCATAGGTGCGCACGAACCGCTCCGCCTGGGCCTGGGAGGGCCAATCGGATGGGGCATCCTTGCCACAGAAGGCGTCGCCGGCCGAATAGCAAACATGGCTGAAGATGACGACGGCGTCGTCGGCCATCCGGCCCGTCAGATCGCTACGGATCTGGTCCGGATGGACGAAAGCAATATCCGTTTCATCGTCGTCGCCATCGTCACCCAGGTAGAATCCCCCGACGAGGTCAGGGTTGGTGCAAGGGCCGGACCAGATAACGCCGTGCCCCATATACAATAGGAAGTTGGCGTCCGTGAGCGCCGGGACCACGTCTCGCCAGTCGAAGGCGTGCTCGCCGTGGTAGAAAGTCTCGACGCTGACGCCGTAGCTGCCCAGCACGTCGACCGCTCTGGCCATGTCGTCTTTGTAGCTGTCGGTGGAAGATCCCACCTCGCCGACGATCGCGACAGCCTTGAGGCCATCATCCTGAACGGCAAGGGAGGAGAGGGTCGGCAGGGTCGAGGTGGCAAGTTGGAACCCTTCGGGTGCGCGAAGAGGAGGTGCCATAGGAGTTTCAGCGTGCTGAGACTGAGCGGTCGGGGTCGGGAAGGAGAGGAGTGGAAAGACCAGTAATATGGTCACCAGGGTCTTGGTGGCGATACGCTTCATGAAGCTAATTCCTCCTGAACATCACGAAGAGGTGCCGCCGCCAATTCTCTGTCCGGTTTCTCCAGATCGACCTCCTTAACTCAATGCCGAACCGTGCTAGGCGCACAATTGTAGGTGATTTCGGAGGGACGTCAAGCCAGACCAAGTGTGACTGACGGCGGTTCATAAACAGGAGCCTCCACAGATGTCGGATTTCAGGCAGGCCAACTAACCAACTCGAAGAAAGTGTTGCTCGCTTTTCGAGGCACCGATAAACCGAAGAGCACACAAGACTTATTTCGGATTAATTAGGAGCATTGTATCAAATGGACAGGCTACAAGGCAATAGTCGTAAGGTACTGTTTGGGACGAAGTAGCCAGAAAGTACTATCCAGCTCCCTCGACGAGGAGGATGAACACCCCGTTTTCCTCAGGCTCTGGTGCCATCTCCCCGCCCTACCGGGCCTGGAGGGCGGGGGACTTGGCGTCTTGGGGCAGGAGGGTGATGTGGAACGTCGTCTCCTCCCCCACCTCCGTCTCCACGTCGATACGCCCGCCGTGCTGTTTGACCATGCCGTATGCCTGGGCGAGGCCCAGTCTGGTCTCCTTGTCCAGCTCCCTGGTGGCGAAAAACGGCTTGAAGATATGTTCCCGAACCGTCTCATCCATCCCTGTGCTCGTGTCCGAGACGGCGAGGCCTTCCGATCACTTCCCGCCGAATGGCGCGGCCTTCGACGATGATACCCAGCCCTCCACCGGAGGACATAGCGTCCCGGGCGTTGGTGACCAGATTGAGAAGCACCGGCTGAATCCTCGTCGGGTCGGCCTCGACTATACAGGACCGAAATGGCGTCTCCACAACCAGAGGATGGGGTCTGTGAATGGCAGGAGGTCCGACACGGACTCGCCAATGACCTCTCTCTCCGGACCGTCTCCGAGTCTGCGGGCGGCTGAATTTGCGTCGACGATGCAGTGCTGGTCGTCGACCACGATGACCCCGTCCCGCAGGCCCTCGACGAGCTGATTGTGGCCAATGGGGCGCAGATCGAGTAGTCTGTGGCGGAAGATGCTCACCGCAAGAAAGGGAGACCGGCGAAGGTAAGGATCAGGAGAGAGCAATCCTTTCTCCACCGAGGAATGAGCCGGAAGACACAAACCGCGTTGACGAGAACGACGGGAAAGGCGCCCGCGACGACCCACCTAATCTGCCAGCGGTAGGGTTTGGAGACCTCGACATAGTGAGAGACGATATTAAGCGCCCTGAGCAGGACGCAGACGTAGTCACAGACGAGGCTGACCCAGGACCAGGGGCCATGTTGGAGAACGCGGAGGTGGCAGGGCCCTCTCCTGGGAACGAGACAGTAGTCGACCCAAAGAGCGCTGGTCAGTGCGACGATCGACGCGACGAAAGGCGCAGTGGCGAAAAGCGTGAGGCGAGTCGGCTTGAGCGACTACCGGTGCCCAACGTATTGGAGCGTGAGTGTCAATCACGCCATCGGCGTCGAAACGATGAATAGGTAGGTAATTCGGACCCATCGCAGGGGTCCCTGGCAGGGTCGGGGAGAGTAGCTCCAAGGCGTTGAAAACGAGCCACCCCAGAGTCGAAACCGCGAGCACGAGAAGGGCAGTGGTCGGCGGCGTGGCGTCGTCAGACGCCAGCGAGTTGAATGGGTAAAGGGTACGGCTCCTGTCCAACCGGTTTATTATGGGATGGGAGCCGGAGCCCATCAGTGGTACGTTGGTACCGTGACCAGGACGAAGGTGACCGGCACTTGCTGCAGGCGTCAAGCGTCAGAGCGGAGCAACGTAAGCCAAGTCGCTGCGCCGGGTAGCAAGCCCGACCTACGTCAGTACTCTTTGAGCGCAGAATGCGCGTTGCAGGACTTTGCGACGGTAAGCGCGACCATAGCAAGAGCGACTGATTCCACAGTCCGAACCGGTGCTGAGGGCGAGATTCGGAGGGAGTCTTCGCAAGATTCGGTCACACGGATCGCTCTTGGGACACGGGTAGGCGGACACTGAAGGTGCAGCCCTGGCCTTCTTCGGTCTCGACCTCGATGCGACCCCCGTGCTCCTGAGCGATGTTCTGGCTGACGAAGAGCCCCAGCCCCGTCCCGTCGCTCTTGGTGCTGAAGAAGGGCTCGAATATGTGAGGAAGAAGATCTTCGGGAATGCCGGTACCGCAGTCCTCGAAGGCCGCAACCACTTCGTCAGCGTCCTCATCGTAGCGAGTAGTGACGATCAGCTCCCCCCCGTCGGGCATAGACTCGGCGGCATTGAGTGTCAGGTTGAGGAATACCTGCTGCATCCGATCCGCCACCAGTTCAGGCTGGGGGAGGTCGTCGGCAAGACGGCGCACGACCCGGACGTTGTGAGACTTGAGCTGGCGGCGACTCACAGTCAAGGCGCGGTCAATCAACTCGTTGACATCGGCCGGGCGAGCGCGCTGAACGTCCGTTGGCCGGCTGAGGTCGCGCAGACGACTGACGATGCCGGCGGCCCGCCGGAGCTCACCGAGGCCGATAGCGACGTACTCCTCGAATTCGTCCTCCTCATCTTGAGCTAGAGACTCCTCCGCCAACCCCAGACAGCCAATGACAGCCTGAAGTGGGTTATTGATCTCGTGCGCCAGGGAGGCGGCCAGTCTACCGGTGGTCGCCAGCCGCTCCGATTGGAGCAGCGCGGCTTGGGTCTCCTTCCGCTCAGTGATGTCGCGCATCAGGCCGATGACGTGGGTCGCACGTCCCGCTTCGTCCCGCTCCGTCGCCTCGGAGACGCCCTCAACCCAGACCCAGTCTCCCCGCTTATGGCGCATGCGGATTTCTACGTGGTAGCTCTCGGCCCGCCCGGCGACAAAATCGTCGTATGCCGTCTGCAAGCGAGCCTGGTCATCGGGGTAGACCTGCTCGAATAGCCAGTCCATAAACTCTTCGTAGGGCGGCAACTCGTTCTTCTCGTACCCCAAGACCCGGGCCCAGCCCTCGCTGTGGTATGCGGTTTCGTCCAGGGGGACCGGGTAGTCGTAGATGCCGCCACCCACTGCCTGGAGTGCCAACGCCTGGCGCTGCTCGCTCTTCTTCAGCTCGGCCTGGGCCTCTTTCCGCTGGGTGATGTCCTCTACCAGGGCGATGATGAACTCGGGCTTTCGCCGGCGGTCCCGAACCAAAGAGAGAATCATATTCGCCCAGTGAGTCTCGCCATCTTTCCCTCGATAGCGCGTCTCCAGCCGCTCGCGATCGCTTGTCCCGCTCAGAATCGCCCGGTAGATCTCATAGATCTCCTCGGTATCCTCATCGGGGTGAAGAAACTCGGCGAAGCTCCGCCCGACGAGCATCTCATTAGTCTCCCCAAGCATCCGCTCGAGGGCCGGGTTGGCCCCCAGAAGCTCGCCCTGCTCATCCAACAAGCCGATGCCGAGGGCAGCCTGCTCGAAGACAGCCCGGAAGCGAGACTCGCTGGCGCGGAGTTGGGCAGTGCGGATGGCCACACGCTGCTCCAGATTCTCGGCATGGCGTTGGACCTCCTGGTAGAGCTGGACCTGGCGCAACCCGATGGCCAACTGCGTGGCAACCTCGTGCAGGACTCCCATCTGTTCCGCCGTAAGCGCGTCTCGGATGCACCGGCCCAAGTTCAGACTCCCGATCAGGTCACCTTGAGCCCGGAGCGGCACGCTGAAATAGGATCGAACCCCCTCCTCCCCGAGGGTCTCGGCCAGAGGCGATGAATCAAGCAATTCGACGTCCTCCGCGATGAACACCTCACCCCCCTGCAGTGTCTCCAGTGCCTGGTTCCACGCCAGCGGGATGCGCTGTCCTTTATCGAGCTGAGTCTCGCCATCGGCTTCGACGGCAAGCAATCGAGACTGCTCTTGATCGAAGTCGAATATCTCGACGCTGACCCGCCGACAAGGAATTAGCTCGCGCAGGAGCGGCAGGGCACTGCTAGCGATCTCGTCGGCTGAGTCGGCGGCTAAAATGGCCCGATCGATCTCGTGAAGCACACGCAGCCGGTCGGCGTACAGCCGTACAGTCTCCTCGATGCGTTTCCGCTCGGTGATGTCGCGGAAGAGACCAACGGCGCCAGTGACCTTTCCATCGCCATCCCGTATGGGCGCCGTGTCGACCAGCAAGTCGTGCTGCTCGCCACTGGGGCGGACGATCGCCAACTCCACGTCTCGATAGGTCTCCCCGTCGAGGGCCGAGCGCGTCAAGGGGAGCTCGCGTGGCTCGTAAGCGGTGCCGTCGGGACGACAGAGGCAGAAGTCAGCATGCGTCTCGTAGGGCTCGCCATAGGGCAGATGGTGCCTGTATAGGTTGTCGGCAGCGGGGTTGGTTAGGACAATCCGAGCCTGGTGGTCCGCGACGACGATGCCCTCAGGCGCATTCTCGATGATAGCCTGCAGCTTGCCCCGCTCTTCGCCCAGGGCCCGCATCAGCCGCTCCCTCTCGGTGACGTCGAGCAGGGAGAAGACAAGCCTCTCAACCTCGCCTTCCTCATTCTTAACCGGCACGAGGGACCAGTCCCAGTACGTGGTCCCTAAATCGGGACGTTCTGGGTAGACAAAGGGTTTGGCCTGAAAGGAAATGGGCTCACCGGTGTTCCGCGCACGCTCAAAGATAGCCTGATTCTCCGCGTCGGGGAAGAGATCGAAGTGGTTCTCCCCGATGAGCTCCTCCCGGCTGTAGCCCGATCCCTCGGCGTAGGCAGTGTTGACGCGGATGAAGTTGAAGTCGGCATCGAGATAAGCAATGTGGGCGTGGGTACTCTCCATAATGGTCTGGAGGCGATCTCGTTGTCGGCGGAGCGCCTCGGCGAGATCCTCGATGCGCTCGCGGTCCTGGTGCGCACGTTCGAGGAGCCGTTCACGCGCATTTTCCGCGCGCTTGCGCACGGTAATGTCGCGATTGCTGCCCCGCCATCCCAGCCAGTCGCCGTCCTTGTCATACACCTGCCGGCAGACGTGGTTGATCCAGCGTCGGGTGCCCTCCCGGGTGACGATGCGGAAGTCGAGAGAATGCGTTTCGTCCTCCTCCCTCTCCCGGCGAAAGTGAGCCTCCACGGCAGCACGGTCCTCGGGATGAGTGATCTCCTGGAGCAAGTCTGGATTCTCGCGGAAGTCGTCGGGGGTGTACCCGGTAAGACGCTCACAGGACGGGGAGTTGTAAAGATAGTCTCCGTCCGGCGCGATCCAGTATTCCCAATCGTAAGCGAAGTCAGCGACGGCACGGAGGTGGCTTTCGCTCCGGCGAAGAGCCTCCTCGGCGCGTCGACGCCGGGCGATCTGGGAGGTGATGGGGCGCAGGACAAAAAGATACAGTGTGGGCACGAGAAAGAGAACGACCAGAAGCCCATCGGCGACGACGCGTCTCAAGGACGGAAGCGGCGGAAGCACGGAGAGGATAGCCATGGCAAGCACCTCGGCGACGAAGGCCGAGAGCGCGACCATAATGACGAGCCTCCAGGGAGACTCGGGAATAGCAAATCGCGCTACCCAACCACGGGATTGCGGTTCATCGGGATTTCGATCGCTACTCACATTCAAGTCTGCCATAGAGCCGTTTCCTCCAGCGTTTTCATCGTCTGATGCTGATTCTATTATGCACGATCTAGCCCAATGCTATACGCTGTTGTGCGGTGGAGAGGGATCTCGATAGTATTCGGCTGGTGCCGATCTCTGGATTGATGAGTTCAGAGGAAGCGGAATCAAGAGCGGGTGCGGAGGGCGTCGCGGATGGCTATGCCCAGCTCTTCGATGGAGAAGGGTTTGTGGATGAGAGCGTCGAAACTAGCCAGGTCCGACGGCGCATCATCCACGGCGTAGCCCGTCATAGCGACGATTTTCATGTCGGGGGTCTCAGCCCTCAAGTCTCGGAGGAGGTCCTTGCCGCTGTGGTCTGGCATGACGATGTCGGTCACGACCAGATCCACGGCTTCACGTCCGTACAATTCCAAGGCCTGCTTGGCAGTCGCTGCAGTGACGACACGGTAATTGAGAGCCTCCAGTCCCATCTTAACAGCCTGACGCAGTCGGGGCGCATCCTCGACTACTAGAATCGTCTCGCCGTGTCCTTGGGGTGGGCCACTCTCAATCTCGATTTCCGGCTCAGCTAGTGTCTCGTCAACCAGTGGCAGATATATGGTGAAGGTAGTTCCCTTCCCCACGCCGGTATTAACGTCGATGAAGCCTCCATGCTGTTTAACGATGCCGTAAACTTGGGCAAGGCCGAGCCCGGTCCCCTGCCCCCCCTCCTTAGTAGTGAAGAAAGGCTCGAAGAGATTCGCACGCACTTCATCCGTCATCCCCGTGCCAGTGTCGGACACACGCAGACGGACCCATACACCCGCGGGCATCTCCGGCACCGGGGGTGTCTCGCCAGCTCCGACGTCGACGCGCTCCAAGGCAATGCGAAGCTCGCCGCCGTCGGTCATTGCGTCCCGGGCGTTCGCCGCCAGGTTGACCAGAATCTGATGGATGCGGGTCCGGTCGGCCTCGACTGGGCACGGCTGCGAGGGCAGTTCTAAGATCAGACGGATATTCTCTGGGATGGTACGGCGCAATAGGGTAGCGGCCTCCTCCACCACACGTCCTAAGTTGAGCGTCTCGGTCTCCATCATAGCGCTGCGACTGAAATCGAGAATCTGCTCTACAAGATCAGCCGCGCGTTCGGACTCGTCAAGGACGGATTGAAGGGCCCTCTCGACTCGGGGGGAGACGTCCTCGTCTCGAAGGACGAGCTGAACGTTGAGGATAATGGATGCCAGAAGATTGTTGAAGTCGTGAGCCACGCCGCCAGCCAAGCGTCCCATCGCGGCCAAGCGTTCCTGCTGGCGGAGTTGACGCTCAAGCTCCCTACGCTGGCTGACGTCACGGGCGACGCTGAGGATCGCCCTGCCCCCGTCATAGTCTATGATTCGGGAGCTAAGCTCCACGGGGATACGGGACCCGTCACGTCGGACATGAGCCGTCTCAAAGTAGAGATGCCCCTGGGCGCGGATCTTAGCGACTCGATCCGGAAGGAGATGAGCATACTCCGGCGCATCGATATCCGCGGGTCCCATGCGGAGCAATTCCTCCCGGTCGTAATCGAGCCGCTCGCAGGCAACGTCGTTAACCTGCAAGAAGCGCCCGTCCAGACTATGGATGAAAATGGCGTCGCTGGCACTGTTGAACAGGGTACGGTACCGGGCCTCCGAATGGCGTAACGCTTCCTCCAACTCGATCTTGGAAAGACCGAAGGCGACATCGCCGGCCACCTCTTTGAATAGAAGCTGTTCCTCCTCAATGCTCGAAAAATCGACGGGCACACAGACGGAAAGAAGTCCGTAGATGCTCCCCAGGTGCTCCAGACGGACTGTCATCGCACTGGTGTTGTGGTGCTGCTCTGCCAGCGCGCACCCCACACACGCGGAGTGGGTATCTTCGAATACTACCACGCCAGGCTCGGCCAGGGCTTTTCGGACGCAGAGTGGCGGATTCCCCTGCCCCAATTGCTCGGCCAGCTCGTTGAAGCGCTCTCCGAGACCGGCTCCCGCCACGTGCTCCAGCTTTCGAGACTCATCCAGCAGGGCCACCCAAGCACTATCGTAGCCCCGGGTTTCAATTAGCAGGTCGCAAGTCCTCTGAAGAAGACGACCACGGTCCCGCTCCCGAACTAGGAGCTGGTTGACCTCGCGGATGGCGCGCAGCACGGCGTTAAGATGGCGAATCCGGGCTTGCTGCTGGCGACGCTCAGTCACGTCTCGGATTGTGCCCTGGAAGCCGATCACGTTCCCGGTGTCGTCGATGCGAACGACGGAGGTGATCAGCGCCTGGATAACACTACCATCCTTTCTGCGCAATTCGACGGGATAGTCCCTCTCGAAGCCTTGTTTCACGATGAGGCGTATATGTTCCTCCCAATCCGCCGGATCGACGTAGAGGTCGGGAATGGGTACCGCCCGCAACGCCTCCCGATCCTGGTAGCCGAACAACTCCACGGCCGCTTGATTCATGTCAAGCCAGTGGCCGTCTCTGGACGTGATGAAGACGGGATCACTAGAGGTCTGGAAGAAGGAACGGTACCGCTTTTCGGACTCTCGGAGCGCTGACTCGGCCCGCTCCCGACTGGCGATGTAGACCCGAAGCACCCCGTAGAGCAAGAGCGCCGTCACACCAACGTAGCCCCATCCCTTGATGCTCTGCCAACGTACATATGCATCCGGGGTTCTGGTCAACATCTCAAGAACGCGATCGGAAAGGAGAATCCACCCCGTGCCGGCCAGAGCGTAGGCGGCGGCGATCTGGAAGGCCATGCTCACACCTGGACGATTGGATTTGCGGTTGGACATCTCTCCCTCCTTCGTCTGGTCCCAAGACTGATGGGAGCCTATTTGAGCGAAGTATACTATCCCTGCGGCAGCAGGACAACCGGCGGATCTGGATGGGAAATACTTCAGATATAGGATCAGATTAAGAGCGGAATGGATCGCTGCCGACGCCATTGACCGCGACAGGATCGCAGGTCGGGCCTTCGCGCGCTCAGACTCCTGCGCTCGAGATATCGGCCACGCAGGCTGCCGCCACCAACTTCATCACCTGCCACACCAAAAGCGGAGGGATAGTGGACACCGTCCTGTGTCAAAACTCACCCGCTACTACACAGCGCTCGAGTCACGCAAGGATACCTGCGCAAGCTTTCACGACGCCCGGGTAGCCGATGAATGTCGGAGAAAAACGAGGGAGTCGGGAGTGAGGTCAGGAAACAGCAACAGGCTCGCAGAAGGAATGTACCAATCATCTATTGACAATTTACACATAGTGTGGTAGACTGTAAACAGGTTGAGATACACTTCGCGACGAATCAGGCAGACCCAGGATGGGTGGCCGATAGCGGCGACGGGAGTATTCACGCCGCGCGGAGCGGTTCCTGGAACCGACGCGCTAGCTTCTTCTACACCACGGACCGGACCACGGCTGCACGCTGATCGAGCGGCTGGGCGACTACGGCCTCGACGAGATCGACACGAGTAAGGTGCACATAGAGACGGGCCAGGGCAATCATCATTGATCAGATGCCTGAAGGTTGAAGGAACGCCGCCATCGGACACGTTGGCGGCCATGTCATTGGGTAGAGCGCGCAGACAAGCGTGAAACGAGGGAGGAAATGACGGTTGAGGAGCGGGTGACCGAAGCGTTGCGCGGGGTGATGCACCCCGAGATAGAACGCGACCTGATGTCCTTGGGCATGATCAAGGGCGTCAGCAGCAAGAACGGCAGGGTACGGGTCACCCTGGCCTTGCCCTTCAGGGAGATACCGATCAGGGATAAACTGGTGAAGAGCGTCCGCGAGGCGGTGACGCGGTTCGACACCGATCTTAGCGCAAGGGTGGACGTGGTCGAGATGAGCCAGAAGGAGCGCGCGGCATTTATGACGGAGGCCGAGGGAGGCCCGAAGCCCGCCGAGGCGGCGAACCAGGTCGACGAGGTATTGGCGGTGCTGAGCGGAAAGGGCGGCGTCGGGAAGTCGTCGGTGGCGGCGCTGCTGGCGGTGGCACTGAATCGGGCCGGGAGACGGGTGGGCGTGCTCGACGCGGACATCACCGGTCCGAGCCAGCCGAAGATATTTGGGCTCCACACGCGACCCGTGGGTGGGCCCAATGGCATCTACCCTGTCGAGACGGGGCAGGGCATCAAGGTGATGTCGATCAACTTGCTGCTGCCCAGCGAGGACGAGGCGGTGATCTGGCGTGGCCCCCTGATCAGCGGCGCGATCAAGCAGTTCTGGAACGAGGTAGTCTGGGGAAGGCTCGACTATCTGGTCGTGGACCTGCCGCCGGGCACGTCGGATGCTTCGCTGACCGTGATGCAGTCGATCCCACTCAGTGGGGTGGTGTTGGTGACGTCGCCGCAGGATCTGGCCGGGATGGTGGTGCGAAAAGCCGCGCGCATGGCGGCGCATATGAAGACGCCTATCCTGGGCGTGGTAGAGAACATGAGCTACGCCACCTGCCCTGAATGTGGAGCGAGAATCGACGTCTTCGGGCCGAGTCAGGCAGCGCATACGTCGACGGAGCTCGGGGCGCCGCTGCTGGGGCGGATCCCGCTGGATCCGGAGCTCTCGCACCACTGCGACGTGGGTCGGATTGAGGCGTACGAGACGGAGGCGTTCGATCCGATCGTCGAGCAGGTCGTGGAGCGCCTGGAGGCAGAGCAGGAGACCCCCAGGGAGAACGAGGCGTGAAGACCTATATCGACTGCTATCCGTGCTTTCTGCGCCAGGCGGTGGAGGCAGCACGCCTGGCCGGGGCGGACGAACGTGAACAGAGGGACATCCTCGGGCAGGTGCTCGACCTTCTGAAGTACGTACCGCTTTCGAGTGTGCCCCCAGAAATTGTCCGGCAGGTGCACCGCGTCGTGAGAGACGTGACGGTGGTTGAGGACCCATATCAGGAGGTGAAGGCACGGAGCACGGAGGAAGCGCTGGCGCTCTATCCGTGGCTGAAGACCATATTAGCTGAGGCGGAGGACGGGCTGGAGACGGCGGCGCGGCTCAGCATCGCAGGGAACATCATCGACATGGGG
>Ga0207797_1001929_pt1 | contig 14719 bp, 10 predicted proteins | sample PRCRCaboRojoPR_6_FD_187275 | JGI IMG/M metagenome (GOLD analysis project Ga0207797, IMG submission 187275) | Marine sediment microbial community from Cabo Rojo, Puerto Rico - PR CR 10% Liquid 1 (SPAdes) | ecosystem: Environmental > Aquatic > Marine > Coastal > Sediment | place: Cabo Rojo, Puerto... | reverse complement strand
CCAAAATATATGGTGGCTCCAATGGCAACCGCACCCATATTAAAGGCCTCATCAACTGTTCCAAAAAGGATCTGATCGTGCTTGTTGGGATAGGTCAGCAACTCATTGTGATTGATCTTAACAATATAGGGTATTTTGTGGGCATACTTGCGGGATGTGGCTGCCAGCACACCGAAAGTGGAGGCCACTCCGTTGGCTCCCCCTTCAATGGCCAGTTTAACAATATTCTCCGGGTCGAAATATACCGGATTGGGCGCAAAAGAAGCGCCTCCGGAATGCTCTATTCCCTGATCAATGGGAAGAATAGACAAATAACCTGTATCCGCCAGCCTACCATGACCAAAAAGGCGGGCGAGATTGGCAAGTACGCGGGGATTTCTGTTGGAGTGGTAAAAAACACGCTCAATGAAATCCGGACCGGGCAAATGAAGCTGTTCTTTATCGATGGTTGTACACTTATGATTCAGCAGCTCGTCTGCCTGGTCTCCCAGTAAGTCTAATATTTTATTATATGACATAGGCGTAAATTTTTTGTAATTAAGACAACAGGCAAAGTTAAAAAAAAGTATGGAATCAGGTAAGGATAAATCAATGAAAATATGCGTCTAAAACGGGTATCCAATGGCAATATTCCAGGCGATACTTTCCGAATTAACGGAGCGGTTTCCGAAAAGCCATCGCTTTCCTAACGGATAGGAAGGATCTTTAAGCTTAAGTCCCATATCAAGCCTTAAAACAGAGAATGAGAGATCAAACCGTATCCCAAATCCGGTCCCTATGGCTACTTCACTGATAAAATCGTCGGTGCTGAACTGGGCTCCCATCCTGTCATCGCCCGGGTTAATCGACCAGATATTGCCTGCATCCAAAAAGAAAGCCCCTTCCAGCAACCAGAACATCTTAAAGCGGTATTCCCAGTTGGCCTCCAGTTTGAGATCGCCCGTCAGGTTGGGATAACCTTCAAAATCCTCACGGGGGGTATAGGAGCCAGGACCGAGAGCCCTAACATTCCATGCCCTGATGCTGTTTGCCCCACCGGAAAAATATTGCTTAACAAAAGGCAGGGCGTTGGAATTGCCATAAGGAATACCCCCTCCCAGAAACAGGCGATACACAAAGCGCTCATCTTCATCCAGGATTTGATAGTGGCGCAGATCCACATCGAGCTTGAAAAACTGAGCATACCGTATGCCAAAAACCTCATAATGATCGCCTACCCGCTCAAAATCAGCAATACCCCTCATGGCTGAGAGCATATTGCCTCCCAGCTCAGCATTCAGCCTTAAATATTGAAAATTACTTCGTTTCTTAACATCCTGATTGTTATAGGTCATGCTGTAACTGGTCATCGATAAAAAATGATCGTCATAGCTGCTCTTCAAATAGATCTCCTCAAGGTTTCGCTTGAAATTATCCGAAAGAAAGGGCAACTGAAGCACATTCAACTCGATGGGGTTGATATAATGGGAAATATCCTGCCGGCCTTTCCACCGGTAGCCAAAGGTCAAATTGGCCAGTGTTCGGGTATAGTCAGGCCGTTCCTGGTAATTGTACATGGCAGAAAGGGTGGTCTTGGGATCATATCTTTTAACGAAGCGATCGCTCCTCAAAAAAGGGAAAAGGAATTCTGGAAAATCGATGCTGAGCTCTGTTCCCAAACGCAAGGTATTGTTGATCCTGTTGAACTTTTCCTGATCCAGGATCTCAAAAGCACCGGTAAACTTCGACTGAAACTGTTCGGCCCCACCAAATATACTTTTGTGGGTATATACCAGATTGCCGGCACCACCCATATTACCGGACGAATTGGTTCCTTCGAGTTCAATGGTATAGGACTGAAGCTTGAATTTTTTCAGGTAAACATGACAATCCAGTTTCCCGACCAAAGAATCCCCGGGCTGAGATGCCTCCTCGAACTTAATATTGATGATCTGAAACAACCGGAGAGAATTCAAATGCTGATAGGTCTTATCCACTTCTTCTTGGCTGTACCATTCGCCTGATGTAAGGTAATTGGACCGCTTGATCACATCCAGGTCGACGCCGGGATTGCCCCGGAAAACAAAATGCAAACCATCGCGGTGAAGGGTATCCAGACTGCCGATATACTCCTCCCGGTCGGCAATGGCTTCTTTGGGGTCATAATCGGGAAATATATAGATAGAATCGATTTTATAACGCTTATGGGAGACGGTACGTATCTCTTCCTCGCTGATGCGGAGGGGATAGGGATTGATCTCGACCGTCAAATCAACCAGGTTCTTCTTTGCAGAGGTGTCGGCAATAAAGCTCACATAGCCCTTTGAAAATTTATAGAAGCCCTTATCCCTTAATATGCGCTCAATCATCGAACGCTCCTGCTGAAGCAATTCCACAGAAAAAATATCTCCCTTTTGTACCGGCAGCCTGGCTGTATCGGGATAAAAAAAGGGCCTCAGCACCGAGTCTTTCACACGATAGGTGATCGAGTCTATCCGGTATGGATTGTTGATGTCGAGGGAATATTGAACGATTGCCTTCTGATTTCTTCGGAAAACCGTATCGATGACCTGCGCATTATAATACCCTTTTTTTGACAAATAGTTCTTGATCTGCTGGCGTGACTGGTCGGTCATGTAAGGATCCCAGATTACCGGTTCCTCTCCTTTCTCCCGGAGCCACTTATTGATGCCTTTCTCTTTGCCAGGATTGGACAGGTTGTAAAGAAACAGGGGGAAACTCAATCCCAGAAAACGCTGATTGGGTTTTTGGCGGATGTATTTTTTTATCTCACTTTTTTCAATATTTTTATTATCGGTCTTGATCTTATACCTTTTCAGCAGATATTCCCCCTCAGGGACATGCTTGGTGGTATTGCAGGAAAAGAATCCGATTGAAAGGACCACAAGGACAAGGGATAAAATATTTTTCTTGCTGCGCATTCAACTGCCTTCTGTCAAATTAATAACCCGTTAACAAAAATCAAACCATATACCATTCTTATGTTAAGCAAAAATAAAATTAAATTCATTAATGCACTAAAAAAAAAGAAATCCCGAAATGAAAAGGGATGCTTCATCGCTGAAGGGAGTAAGACCGTCGCTGATCTGCTCGCTTCAGGGATGCAGGCTCGTCTGATCTGTAGCACCGGTGGTTGGATGCAAAGCCATTCAGCATTCAGCCAGGCAAATATAATAGAACATATAGAGATTACCGGAAAGGATATGCAAAAAATCAGCAGTCTTAAAACCCCCCAGGAAGTCCTCGGTGTTTTTGTTATCCCTGAATACAGGGAAAAGGAAGAGAAACTCATCCGTCAGATCTCACTGGTGCTTGACCGCATCCATGATCCGGGCAACCTGGGCACCATCATACGAATAGCAGATTGGTTTGGAATCCAAAATGTGATTTGTTCAGCCGATACGGTAGATGCTTTCAATCCCAAAACGGTACAGGCAACCATGGGTTCTCTCGCAAGTGTTAACATTTTTTACAGGGACCTCCCGGAATTGATGAAGAAATTTTCCGGCCGCTCCGGTTTCAATATATATGGCTGTTTCCTGGAAGGAGAAAACCTCTATACCGCCCCACTTGGTAACAGGGGTTTCATCATCATGGGGAGTGAGTCCCACGGCATCTCTTCCTACCTCATGCCCTTCATCAACCGCCATTTGGCTATCCCTTCATTTTCAGAAGGATATGCTACCGGTGCGGAATCCCTGAATGTGTCGGTCGCCACCGGGATTGTCTGTTCAGAATTCAGAAGAAGGAAGGCGACAGCCGACCATCATTCAAAATGAAAAGAGAGACTTACCATACGTGATTTAAGCTTATCCAGTGAACTGACGTAACCAGGATACCGTTCATGGGTACTGGGTTCGAGTACATTCAACATCCCCACCGACAGTTTCAACTCCACCGACAATTTAAAATAGGGAAGATAAAAATCCATTCCCATCCCTCCTTCCAGGTAGGTGTCAAAGGGTTTCAACTTCACGAAAATGCCTTCATCGACATTGAAGTCCTTGTTGCGGGCCATATCCCATCTAAAATTGACACCTCCGATGATATAGGGACGGAAATTATGGTATCTTTGGGCTTCATATCGCAGGGCAAAAGGAAGGTTGATGAAAGTGCTGCCTATATTCATCTCGGAGAGGGCTTTGGTGTCTCCGGAGAGATCGGTATAATAAGCCAGATTCCTTTGTCCCAGTGATATGCCGGGGAGGAACCGAAAATCAAGATATTCACTGATCCTGAAATTGGTGATGATCCCGATATCGATTCCGGGGGATAGGGTATTGACTTCGGGAAAGGTGTCCTTTCGGGCGGAAGCGGTGGCCAGAGCCTTTTCCGCGGGGTATACACCAAAATCCATGGCATTGATCCCCAGGGTATAGCCAAAATGGAAGGGTTTGTGATCGATTTTCTGATAGTTCAGAACAGGGTCCTTCTGGGCAAAAGACAAATTTGATGCAGCAATCAGGAAAAGGATGAGAATCTTTTTCAAAACGATAGCCTTTGTATAGCTATATTAACGGATCAATGTTCCTAATATTATTTACCTTGCCTTCTTGCGGTACTATTCACTCATGGCCTCCTCCAGGGCCTGTTCATAGTGCTTTTTCATATCGTGAATAAAACCATAGGAATCATCATCAATCCTCAGCTCTGATTTGGTCACATGACCGAGGGTAGAAAACGGCACATCTTTTTCGAGCATAAAATCAACAAAGCGGGTTTCGTTGGATGAGGTCACACTGACTACCACCCTTCCCTGGGATTCACCAAAGAGGAAAGCATCTCTTCTGATGACGGCGCTGGTGGTAATATCGAAACCCATGTTCCTGACCATGGCAGATTCGAGCAAGGTAATGAACAGTCCACCCTCCGATACATCGTGGGCCGAACGTATCAGTCCGTGATCAATCAGATCCTTTACGGCCATCTGTATCCTGTATTCCTCTTCCTGGTCAAAATAGGGAGCCGGTGATTGATTTACCCGATGATAGGATACAAGGTATTCGGAAGAGTTGATATCTTCAACTGAACGGCCGATCAAAAAGATCATGTCCCCTTTCTCTTTAAAGCCTATGGTGGTTTGATGGTTTTTATTGTTGAGCAGACCGAGCATTCCGATGACGGGTGCCGGGAAAACAGGCTCTTCTTTTCCGTTGGTGGTGGTTTGATTATAAAAACTTACATTACCCCCGGTCACTGGTGTGTTGAACCTGCGACAGGCATCACCCATCCCTTTAACAGCCTGGACAAATTGCCAGTAGGCCTCCGGATTATAGGGATTGCCGAAATTCAGGCAATTGGTAATGGCCATCGGGGTGGCACCGGAGCATATAATATTGCGGGCAGCCTCGGCTACGGCAATCTGAGTCCCTTTATAAGGATCGGCGTTCACGTAACGGGCATTGCAATCGACCGTCATGGCAAGGGCTTTACCGGTATCCTTCAGATTGAAGATGCCGGCATCACTGGGGAAATTGGTGCCCATATTGGCAGTTCCCACCATGGTATCATACTGCTCTATCACCCACTTTTTGGATGCAATATTGGGGTTGCGTATGAGTTTCATGATCACCTCCCTGAGATCAGAGGGGTCGGGTACATCTTCTATAGAGAATTTCTGATGTTCATCAATATAGGCAGGTTTCCTGTAGTCCCTCTCATATACCGGCGCACCGCCTCCCAGCACGAGGGAAGAGGCAGGTACCTCGGCCACGAGTTCGTTATTGGTATAAAAATAGAGTTTGTCTTCTTCGATCACCTCTCCAATGATTTCCCGGTTCAGGTCCCATTTGTCAAAGATCCTTTCTACTTCTTCCTCATGACCTTGTTCCACTACCACCAACATCCTCTCCTGCGATTCGGACAGGAGGATCTCAAATGGTTCCATATCCTGCTGCCGCAAGGGAACCTTATCCAGGTTGATCTTCATACCACGGCCGCCTTTTTCCGACATCTCACTGGTTGAACAAATGATGCCGGCGGCACCCATATCCTGCATACCTACAACAGCCGCTGATTTATTCAACTCAAGTGTGGCCTCCAACAGCAATTTTTCCATGAAAGGATCACCAACCTGAACGGAAGGAAGGTCTTCGGCAGATTTCTCGGTAAGATTGGCCGATGCAAAGGTGGCCCCATGGATGCCATCTTTCCCGGTGGATGAACCCACGATGTAGACCGGATTACCAGAACCTTTTGCCACAGCGGATATGACGCGGTCTTTCTTAACCAGACCCACCGACATGGCATTGACCAGGGGATTGGTATTGTAGGACTTGTCGAAGAAAACCTCCCCACCCAAGACCGGAACACCGAAAGAGTTGCCATAATCGCCGATGCCTTTTACAACACCGCGTACATGCCATTTGGTCCTGGCCAGGGTAGGATCACCAAATCGCAGGGAATTCAACTGGGCCACGGGCCGGGCTCCTACTGTGAAAATATCCCTGTTGATACCGCCTACACCAGTGGCAGCGCCCTGGTATGGTTCAATGGCAGAAGGATGGTTATGAGATTCTATCTTGAAAGCACAGCCGTAACCGTTGCCCAGGTCCACCAAACCTGCGTTCTCTTCACCGGCTTCCGCCATGAGCTGATCTCCCTCCATGGGCAATGTCTTCAACCATTTGATCGAATTCTTATACGAGGCATGCTCCGACCACATCACCGAGTAGATGCTTAACTCCGTAAAATTGGGATTCCGTCCCAATACAGACTGTATCTTCTCATATTCCTCAGGGAGCAAACCCAGTTGCTTGGCTGTTTCTAGCGTTACTTCCATTATTGATCCTGATTTAAGGCGATTAATCAAAAAGCAAATATAAATAACTCATAAAACAATCCCCGGATAAGATTCATATTTTAAATGAAAACTTCAAGTACAAAGGTGCCAAAAGAATCTGTCAGATGAGTCCCAAACGTTTAGCCCTTCGCTCCCAGATCTGCATGGCCCGTTGCTGCATGTCTTCAATATTATCCAGTTCATCCATGATCTCCGCTCCCAGCAGGGTCTCAATCACATCCTCCATGGTCACAATGCCTGACATTTCACCGTATTCGCCTACCACCATGGCAATATGCTCTTTCTCCTGGATAAGTTTATAGAACAGCCGAATAATGGGCATCTTCTCATTGACCACCATGATGTTGCGACCCAAGGTCCTGAGCTTCATATTCCACTTTTTCTCGATCATATTCTGCATCAGGTCGTCCTTCAGCACATAGCCGGTGATGTTATCAATATTTTCCCTATAGATGGGTATTCTTGAAACCCTGACTTTTTCACGGGTTTCAAAAAAATCCTTGACCGTATCGTCTTCGGGTGCTGAGACCACCACGGTTCTTGGGGTCATAATACTTTTCACCACAATATTGTTGAACTTCATCAGGTTCATCAATATCTGCGACTCTTCTTTCCTGAAAATGCCCTCCTGGACACCAATCTCAGCCATAGCTTGAAATTCGGCACGGCTCAGCACCGCACTGCCTTTGTTCTTGTTCAGGATCTTGGTGATGAACTTGCTTAGAATAATGAAAGGATACAAGGGAGAATAGATCAGGATAACCAGGGCCCTGGCGGTGAAAGGCGCCAGCTTCTTCCAGTAGCTGGCTCCCAGTGTTTTGGGAATAATCTCTGAAAAAACCAGGATCAAAATGGTCAATATGGCAGAAGTAAGAGAGAGATATTCATTGCCCCATATCTTCTGAGCCTGCGCTCCTATACCCGCGGCTCCAATGGTGTGGGCAAAAGTGTTCAGCGTCAGTATGGCTGCCAGGGGAAGATCGATCTCTTCCTTGAACCGCTTGAGCGTGCGCCCATAACTCCTATTCTCATTGGCCCTGGCTGCTATAAAAGACGGAGTGATGCTGAGCAAAGCAGCCTCCAGCAAAGAACACAAAAAAGAAAAAAACAGGGCTATGAAAAGATATAAAAATAAGGTTAGCATAAGGCTTTTGATGTAATAAAACAATCACAAATATACCTATTTCTCATAAAAGTGCATCTCTTTGATATACTGGTAGGTCGGGGAGGGTAAAAAATAACGCATGTCTTTTCCCTCCCGGATAGAATGCCGAATCATGCGGGATGATATTTCAATAAGGGGGGCATCAACCCGGATAAATGGGTATGCATCCTCAAACTCCCGGGGATCGGTATCAGCACGGGGATAAACATACAGCTCATACTGGGCAAGCAACTCTTTATAATTCTTCCACCTGTGGAGATGTACCAGATTGTCGGAGCCCATGATGAGACAAAACCGGTTGCGCGGATATTTCTCCCTCAGATAGGTTAAGGTATCAACGGTATAGGAAGGTTTGGGCAAGGTAAACTCAATGTTGGAGACCCGGATCTGATGATCCCCCTGCAGGGCCAGATCGACCATATGATAGCGCTGATACTCGGGCAAAAGGTGCTTTTTGTTTTTAAAAGGGCTTTGCGGACTCACCACGAGCCATATTTGTGTGAGGTCGGAAAATTCCGCAAAATAGTTGGCAATGGCCAGGTGACCAATGTGCACCGGATTGAAAGAACCAAAGAATAATCCTATCTTCATTGTAACTGGTAAATTAACTGCTGATAAACTCCGCCACCATGGCTTCTGCTTCCCTCACCGCCTTATCCAGATCCGTATTATGGATGATCCGGTCAAAAAGACTGGCATACTTGAGTTCAGACTCCGCCTTTAGGATGCGCAAGTTGATCTTTTCCGGTTCTTCTGTAGACCGGTTCATAAGTCGCTTCTCCAACTCTTCAACCGAGGGCGGCATAACAAAAATGGCAAGGGCTTCCCCTCCATAGTTTTTTTTCAGGTTCAGCCCCCCCTGTACATCGATGTCAAAGATCACATTTTTCCCCTTGTTGCGTATACGCTCCACCTCACTCCTGAGGGTCCCATAGAAATGATCCTTATAGACTTCTTCCCACTCAACAAATTCCCCATCCTTGATCTTTTGCATAAAAGCATCCGGGGTGAGAAAATAGTAGTCCTGCCCATCGGTTTCATTTTTTCTTTGCGCCCGGCTGCAGGCCGAAATGGAAAACTCCAGATTCAGCTCATCATTGCTTAACAACCGCTTTACGATCGTTGTCTTTCCTGATCCGGAGGGCGCCGAAAATATAACCAACTTGCCCTTTTTTCTGTACATCTTAAATACCAAGCACTTTGCTATAAAACATTCATTACCTGTTCGCGTATTTTTTCAAGCTCATCCTTCATTTGAACTACAATTCTCTGTATGTCAGAGTCATTGGACTTAGAGCCAATGGTGTTGATCTCCCGTCCCATCTCCTGGGCCAGGAAATTGAGTTTCTTGCCCACCGAAACCTTTTCGGACAACAAATCCAGAAAATACGAAAAATGGTTTTCCAGGCGAACTTTCTCTTCTGTTATATCAAGCTTTTCAAGAAAGTATAAGAGTTCCTGTTCAAAACGGTTTTGATCTACCTCAAAATCGTTTTGATAGGCTTTTAATTTATCCTGGAGTTTCTCTCTGATCCTTTCACTGCGGGCCTGCTCATAGGGATTAATCTGGTTGAGATAGTCCGACAGGATGTTGATTCGCTCCCTGAAATCATTTTCAATGGCTTCTCCCTCCTGTTTTCTGAAGCTTATTGTTTCATTGAGGGCTTCATCCATGACTTTTTTCACCACCTCCCACTCCTTCTGATCCAACTCTTCCTCATCTCTGTCAAAGGCTTCAGGCATCTGTAACGCCGTTTGCATCAGCCGGGAGTCAAACTGCACCCTCATATCCTCTGATATTCGTTTGATCTGTTTAATATAGTTTTTTACCACAGCCATATTCAGTGTAGCTGCCTGATCCTTTCCTGTATATTCATAAGTAATGGAACAACTGATCTTTCCCCGCTGAAGATATTCACTGATCATCTTGCGGAGCTCCACTTCTTTTTCCCTCAGCGGTCCGGGAAGTTTAATATTGACATCACTCTGCTTGCTGTTGAGCGAGCGCATCTCTACGGTAATCTTTTTGTTCTGGTAGGTTTCTTCAGCCTTACCATAACCTGTCATCGACTGTAGCATAGATCACTGATTGATTTTGCTGCAAAAATACAATAATCCTGCTAATAACCAATCATGAAGATGGGCTATTGGCTACCACCACTTTCCGTCTCCAGGAACCGGTCAGGTAATATCCGTAAGCCATGACCAGTCCCATGACCCAACCAAGGGGTATTGACCACCAGATACCGGTTGGTCCGAATTGTTGAGAAAGCAGGTATGCGCCTGGTAGACGGATAACCCAAAGCGAAAGTATGGTGGTGATCATGGGCACGATGGTGGCGCCTGCTCCCCGGAGCACCCCGGAGGTGGCAAACATGGCTGCAAAAACCACGTAAAATGACCCCACGATGGCAAGATACTCCTTTCCAAGTCTTATCACATGGGGATCATTGGTAAACAATCCCATAATAAAGTCTCCGAACAAAAGCACTACAGCAGTTACCACAACAGCAACGGTGGAAGACATGAGCAGGGTAGAGCGGAAACCTGATTTTACGCGGTCTTCCCTTTTAGCCCCCAGGTTCTGGCCGACGAATGTAGCCAACGCGCTGCCGAAATTCATGGCCGGCAGGGTAGCCAGGGAGTTAACCCTTGCAGCCACGGAATAGGCAGCAATCACATTGGTGCCAAATTGATCCACGATCCATACCAGGGCCATCATACCCATGGCCACAGCTGTCTGCTGAATACCTGTGGGCAAACCGATGCGGATACTCTTGCGGAACAGTTCCCGGTCGAAAACCAGTTGGAACAGGGAAAAATGGATGATCTTGTGATAACGGTTCAGATAAATGACGGCCGTAATAAAGGCTCCCGCCTGTGCCAGTACAGAGGCCACAGCAACACCGGCAATGCCCCAGCCGAAAACCACTACAAAAAGCAGGTCAAAGCCAATATTGAACACGGTGGAAACGATCAGAAAATAGAGCGGGGTACGGGAATCCCCCAATCCCCGTAAAGATGCACTGGTACCCATAAAGCCGAAAAAAGCAATCACACCCCCGAAAAAGATCTTAAGATAGAGCTCGGCCATGGGTATGACTTCTTCAGGAAGGCGAAGAAGTATGAATATCTCGCGGCTGAATAAAATCCCCAAAACACTCACCAGGATGGAGGCAAAGAAAAGGAAGATAAAAAGGGTGTCGATGCTGCGCCTGACCCTTTCCCGGTCTCCCGCACCAAAATGCTGGGCAATCACCACGGTAGTACCGGAGGTAATGCCCAGCACCAGGGCAAAAAATACAAATATCACGGGAAAGGAAGCCCCCACCGCTGCCAGTGCTTCTTTGCCAATGAAATTACCAACAATTACACTATCCACGATATTGTAAAGCTGGTGAAAAACATTTCCCAAAAGCATGGGTAAGGCAAAACGCAGTATGAGCCTTCCTTCTTTTCCTCTTGTCAGATCTTTCATTCGTTGATTCGTGGTTTTTTATCCAACCACAAAAAAGCGAACACTTTGTTTGATTTGCTCATTGTTTTACTAACCCCAAAACAGTTAATCAAACCATCAGATCTTCTCCAGCTCAACTGTAAAATGCCTCATGATGGGAGCTTCACTAACAATCCTCAAACCCCTCTTTATGTCTTTTCGCCTTTCATATACATTGCTCAGGGCTGCAGCCACCAGATTCATATGATTATTGGTGTAGACCCGCCGGGGGATAGTCAGCCTCAACAGCTCCAGGTCAGGATGCCGGTTTTCACGGGTTTCGGGATCCCGGTCGGCCAGGAGGGTTCCGATCTCCACTCCCCTGATACCTGCTTCCAGATAAAGCTCTACGGCCAATGTCTGTGCCCTGAATTCTTCCCTGGGCAGATCGGGTAAAAACGCATTGGCATCCACAAAAATGGCGTGGCCGCCATAAGGTTTCTGGACAGGGATACCAAACTCCTCCAGTTTCTCTCCCAGATACCCCACCTGGCGGATTCGGGTTTCCAGATAGTGAAAGTCTGTACCTTCATAGAGTCCCTGGGCCAGTGCATTCATATCCCTTCCTGACATGCCCCCGTAAGTAATATACCCCTCAAACATGATGTTGTAAACGGTGGCCTTCTTGAAAAGCTCTTCCTCCTTAAAGGCTATAAAACCCCCGATGTTTACAATGGCATCCTTTTTACTGCTCATGGTCATCATGTCAGCATATTGAAACATCTCCCGCACGATCTCCCGAATGGATTTATCGTGATATCCAGCCTCCCTCTTTTTTATAAAATATGCATTCTCGGCAAACCTGGCCGAATCAAACAACACACGAACCCCATATTTTCTCGACATTTCATAGACGTCTTTCAAGTTTTGCATGGAGACCGGTTGTCCTCCGGAAGAATTGCAGGTGATGGTGACCACCACAAAAGGGATCTGTTCCGGGGGATGATTTTGCAGCACCTCTTCCAGTTTTGCAAGATCGATATTGCCTTTAAAAGGATGCTCCTCCCGGGTGTTGAATGCCTCTGATACGGTACAATCCACTGCAGTGGCCTTTCTGAACTCAATATGGCCTTTGGTGGTATCGAAGTGGGAGTTCCCGGGAACGGTATCTCCCTCCTTCACCAGCACTGAAAACAGCACATTCTCTGCAGCCCGACCCTGATGGGTGGGTAAAAAATACTCAAAACCCAATATCTGTTCAATGGCCGATTTCATTTTATAATACGAAGAGGCACCGGCATAGCTTTCATCGCCCAGCATCATCGCCGACCACTGCTGATCACTCATTGCGCCGGTCCCGGAATCTGTGAGAAGATCTATAAAAACCTGATCACTCCTGAGGTTGAATAAGTTGTATCTGGCTTCTCTGATCCACTTCTCCCGTTCCGAACGGGTGCTCCTGCGAAGATTTTCTACCATCTTGATTTTGTAGGACTCTGCAAAAGGTAATTCCATAATGAAGATTTTTCATTAAATGATTAAAAACAGAAGAAAGAAAAGAAAAAAGAGAGGAATGGCTTAATATTTGGAGTAGTTGTCCCTTCGCTTGATCTTCACATAACGTGTCCTGGCCCAAAAATCAAGGATATAAAGCCTTTTCATTGCTTAAAATTTCTACAAAATTATTATTTTATAAAAATTTTGAAATAAATTTTCGCCCGTTTTTATCATAAAAATTTTTGCCGATGAAGAAAGGATCTTTAGTGGTTGGATTGCTTATATTGTTGTTTGCCAATAATGTTCATGGACAAAGATCAGACACCTTAATAACCGACACCAATCGAAGGACCATCGCAACAGACACCCTCCCGAACAAGACAAAACCTCAAAATCCTCCGGCCGATGTTTTGAAAACCACTCAAGAAGACACCTCGGTGGTTGAAAGCCTTCATGATACCATCATTCCTGAGAAGGAAGATACAACAGAAACCCAGTTGATAGAAAAAGAGGTGGTGGACACCGTAGAAGTGGTTGTGCGGGATACGGTGATCATTACCCGGCATGATACCATTACCCGGTACTTGCTCGATGTGATGGTTCCCGAACCCAGGAACCGACTCGACAGTGCCATTGCTTTTGTGCAAAGGCATGCAGTAATGGATACCTCAGCCCGTGTCAACAAAAAAGCCCGGCAAGCCTTTCAAAAGCTGTTGCACTACGCCAGGAGCCAGCCGGCAGACTCCACCATGCAATTTATGGAAGACTTTCTGGAACCTGATACCACCCACCTGTACTACAGCGATACCACAAAACAGGCTTTAAACGATTCATTGGACAATTATCTGGAGTACATCTGGGATAAGACCCGCACCGATTCCATAAAGTTCACCGTTTTCAACAGATCACAGGATTCGTTGAATGTGTGGCTTACCGAAAATCCCAGGGATTCCAGCCGCTTCCTCCTATACGATGACAAGGATTACCCGGCCGGCATTTGGATCTATCCTCAGAGCAAAGAGTCAATACAACTATCCTTCGTGGAAGAGGTTCGCATTGAAGAGGTGGAACCCCAGCAAACCCTCCATGAAATATTGCCCGTGTCCATGGACGAACTGGGCCTGCAAAAACAGAAAAAGATCGACATGGTATTTCCCCAGTGGGACATTGACGGAATCGGCAGAGCCCATTTCAACCAGGGATACATCTCCAACTGGGCCCGTGGAGGGGAAAGTTCCTTGAGTACCCTATGGACCATCAGGTACAGTGCCGATTATAAAAAAGGAAAGACCATATGGGACAATGACCTGGAATACAAAGTAGGACTGCTAAAATCCGGCAACAAAAGCTTAAGAAAGAATGAAGACAAACTGGAGATCAACTCGAAATTTGGCACAAATGCAAGAAAAGACTGGTATTACAGTACACTGCTGAACTTCCAGACCCAATTCTTCAGAGGGTTTGATTATCCCAATACGGAAGATCCCATCTCCAGTTTTCTTGCACCGGCTTACCTGGTCTTTTCAGTAGGTATGGACTATAAGCCCAGCGACCGCCTCACCATTCTGCTTTCACCCATCTCTTCCAAGTTTACCATGATGCGGGATACCGCCAAATTTGATCAGACCAACTTCGGCATCAGCAAAAACAAAAAATCGAAAAAAGAACTGGGTGCCTATGTAAAATCCATTTTCTCCCACGACATCACCGAGAGAATCAGCGTAGAGAACAAGATCAACCTCTTTATCAACTACCTGGAACGCAGAGAAACGCTCGATGTCGATTATGAGTTGACCCTGAACATGGAAATAAACGAAAT
>Ga0207797_1001928_pt1 | contig 14724 bp, 17 predicted proteins | sample PRCRCaboRojoPR_6_FD_187275 | JGI IMG/M metagenome (GOLD analysis project Ga0207797, IMG submission 187275) | Marine sediment microbial community from Cabo Rojo, Puerto Rico - PR CR 10% Liquid 1 (SPAdes) | ecosystem: Environmental > Aquatic > Marine > Coastal > Sediment | place: Cabo Rojo, Puerto... | reverse complement strand
GCTGGCCAGCGTCGTCGCGGTGACTGCTGCGACCCGTGGCGGCCGTGCGAGCACCGTGCTGGTCGCCTACCCGGCGGGGATGACGGCACTGTTCCTCCCGCCCGTCGTCGCGGCGTTCTTCTCGGAGACGCTGGGGAGCCTCATCTTCCCGCGGAGCGTCACCATCGCGGAGGTGCTCCTCAACACCGTCGCCTCGCGACTGGGTGTGGAACAGTTCTTCCGGCAGAGCTTCGAACTCGAGGGGCTGGGTTACGTCCTGCTCTGGTTCGGCATCGCGGTGCCGCTCGGGTGGCTCCTCGGGGTCCTCGTCTCGCTCGCCGACCTCGCCCGCCCGAAGCACGAGGAGGGGGAGTCGGGCGACGCGGGTGGGTCCGGCGGGTCGAGCGAGGCCTGACCGGCCGACCGGCCCCAGTTTCCGCGAACGTCATGCTCTTTCGGTGGTGGGCCCAAGGAGACGCATGGAGTTCGACCGCAACACGACGCTCGCCGTCTTCCTCGCCCTGGTCGTCGTCGGTGTCGGTGGGCTGGCGGGGGCCGGCGTGATGGCCACGGGGACCGTACTGATGATGGTCCTCCCGAGCGTGCTCGTCTTCGGGGGTATCTGTCTGTTCCTCGGGATGCGCTACGGGGAGTACCGCGCCACGCACTGACCGACCGCCGCGCCCGCTTGCGGTCGGTGGGTCTCGCCCCACTCGGGAAGGGGTGTTTTTTAATAGCGGCCGCACAAGTCTCTTGACATGCCAGCGGAAACGCACGAGCGGTCCAGGACCGTGGGCCAGTCCGGGGACCGTGCTGTCGTCCTCGCGGCAGAGGACGGGACGGAGGTCTCTGCACTCGCGGCGCGGCGGGGGTGTGGACGGTGACCGACCAGTACGACGTGGTCGTGGCCGGTGCCGGCCCCGCGGGCGCCCAGTGTGCCCGCGACGTTGCCAGTCGTGGCTACGACGTCCTCCTCCTCGAGACGGAGCGTGAGGAGGCGTTCCCCAAGACGAGTAACAAGTCCACGGGCGGGACGTTCCCGCCGATGCTCGCCTCGTTCAACGTCCCGGACGACGTGGTGATGCACTTCACCGACAACGTCGTCCTCGAGTCGCCGAGCGAGCAGTACACCCGCCGGCACCCGGGAGCCGTCCTCGAGTTCGCCGACTTCAAGCGGTTCCTCGTCGACGACGCCCGCGAGAAGGGTGCCGAGGTGCAGTTCGACAGCCGCGTCTCCCGACCCGTCATGGAGGGCGGCGAGGTGGTCGGCGTCCGCTACAACGGCGACGAGGAGGTCCGGGGAGACGTGGTGGTGGACGCCACGGGACCGGCCGCCCCGCTCGCCAAGGAGCTGGGCGTGACGGACCTCCAGCGCGACCACCAGGCCATCGGCATCGAACACGAGTTCGAGGGCGTCGAGCTTGACCACCCGGACTACGCGGACCTGACCGACGGGATGATGCTCCGGCTCGACCACGAGTACGCGCCCGGTGGCTACTCGTGGATCTTCCACACCGGCGAGGACACCGCGAAGGTCGGCGTCTGCTTCATCCAGAACGAGGCCTACAAGCAGTACGCCACACAGGAACGGACCGTCGACGGCTACCTCGAACACTGGCTCGAGACCGACCCCCGGTTCGCGGACGCCGAGCGACTCCCGGGCAAGACCCACCGCGGGTCCGCCCACATCCAGCCCCCGGGGAAGATGACGACGGACAACTTCATCGCCATCGGTGACACCGTCCCGACCATCGACCCTCTCTGGGGAGAGGGCATCAACGTCGGGATGAAGTCCGCCCGGGCCGCCGCCATCACCATCGACTCCTGTCTGACCCACCGCGACCGCGACACCTCGGCGGAGTACCTCGACGCCTACAACGACCGGTGGCACTCGGAGGTGGCACCGAAGGCGGTGCCACGGCTCCTGATGACGGAGCTGATGTACTTCACGTCGAACGAGCGGTACGACCGGTTGATGCGTGACCTGAAGCGACTTGACGAGGACACGCTGTCGAAGGCGAACGCCGGGAACCTGCGTGCCATCTCGAAGCTCGTCCACCTCGACGACCTCGGACTACTGGCACAGTTCGCCCGGCACAGGCTCTCAGAGGACTCGTGGCGCCTCCGCTGAGTCGGGCGCCCGACTCAGCGAAGTAACGAGAGCATCTCGCAGGAGATGACCGTCACGCCGGACTGATTGACGATTTCCACGTCGTAGCGGACGGTGCCCGAGCCGGGGCCGTCCGGTTTCTCCGTCTTCTCCGTCACGGTCAGTTCGAGGTGGATGGTGTCGTCGATGTAGACCGGGGCACGGAACCGGAGTTCGTCGATGCCGTAGAACGCCACGACGCTCGCGCGCTCCTCCGGCGAGCGGTTCTGCCAGAGCAGGCCCGTGGCGGCCGAGAGCACCAGCGTCCCGTGGACGATTCGCTCGCCGAACATCGAGTCGGCCATCCGCTCGGCGTCGAGGTGGAGGTGGTTGAAGTCACCCGAGACCCCGGCAAAGTTCGACACGTCGGCCTCCGTGAGGGTCCGCCCCTCCGTGACGGTGGTCTCGCCCTCCTCGATGTCGTAGAAGACGCTCGCCTCGCTGTCGGGATCGGCGGGCGTCCACTCGTCGTCGCTCGCGTCGCTCACGCGCCGGACTCACCCCGGAACAGCCGGTAGGTCGTCCCGCCGGTGGCGACCACCTTCCGCTCGCCCTCGTGGACGACGGTGGCCTCGCACTCCGTGACACCCATCGTCGACCCCGAGCGGACCACCTCGGCCTCCGCGCGGAGTTCGCTCCGGACCGGCCGGACGTACCGGACGTTGAGGTCCGTCGTGGTGAGGTTGGCGTCGCTCGGGTCCTCGAGCGTCGAGCGGAGCGCGAACCCGGAGGCCGTGTCGATGACCGTCGCCGTGACACCGCCGTGCATCGTGCCGCTGGCGAGGTTGGCGAACTTCTCGTCGTACGGCACCGTCAGTACCGCCCGTCCTGCGGACAGTTCCGCGATCTCCACGTCCAGCCACTCGAACAGGCCGTGGTCGTGGAGCGTCTCGCGGAGCACCGCCGCGTTCCGTTCCGCGACGGACTCGCACTCGCTCATTTGCCCTCGAACTCGGGGTCGCGCTTCTCCATGAACGCGCTCGCTCCCTCCATCATGTCGTCCGTGGTCAGCAGGAGCCCGAACGCCTGACTCTCCATGACGAGCCCGGCACCGATGTCCTGATCGCGGCCCTCGTTCATCACCTCCTTGGCCTTCCGGAGGGCGATGGGCGCGCCGTAGACGAGGTCGTCGAGGAACTCCTCGACGGTCTCCTCGTACTCGTCCTCGGTGCACGAGCGGTTGATGAGCCCCCAGTGCTCCGCCCGGTCCGCGTCGATGCGCTCGCCACGGAAGACGAGTTCCTTCGCGCGGGCCTCGGTGAGCATCCGCATCGCCCGCTGGGTCCCGCCGCCACCGGGGATGAGCCCGAGGTTGATCTCGGGGAACCCGAACTCGGAGTCCTCCGTGGCGATGCGGAGGTCGCAGGCGAGGGCGAGTTCCAGTCCTCCCCCGAGACAGAACCCCTGTATCTTCGCCAGCGTGGGTCGCGGGAAGTCGTTGACCGTCTGGAACACGGGCGTCACGTCCACGTCGGTCGGGTCCATCCCGGCGAACCCGGTGATGTCCGCGCCGGCACAGAACGCCCGGTCGCCCGCGCCCTCGAACGTGACCGCGCGGACCGCGTCCATGTCGGCGTGTTCGAGGACGTGGATGATCTCGTCCATGAGGTCGGCGCTGAGCGCGTTCAGGCGCTCCTGTCTGTCGAGCTCGATCTCGAGCAGACCGTCCTCGGTGAGGTTGGTGTTGAGCGTCTGGTAGTCGCGCTCGCCGTCGTCGCCACCGTACTCGTAGAACCCGGCGCCGGCGTCCTCGCCGGTCCGACCCTCCTCGACCAGTTCGACGAGGTACGGGTGGGGTTCGTAGCGGTCGGCACCGTACTCCTCGTGGAGGTCACGGAGCTTCTCCAGCACCGTGTCGAGACCGAGTTTGTCCGCGCGGCGGCACGGCCCCTCGGGGAAGCCGGTGCCCAGCCGCATCCCGGTGTCGACCTCCTCGGGGGTGGCGACGTCCTCGCCGACGATGCGCGCGGCCTGATTGACAATGCAGGCCTCGACGCGGAGCGTGTCGAAGCCCTCGCCGTCGCCGGGTTCGTAGTTCGCCCCCTCGCCGTCCTCGCCGTAGTCGTAGTAGCCCTTCCCGGACTTCTGGCCGTACTCCTCGGCCTCGACCTTCTCCTCCATGATGGGCGGGACGGGCAGGCCGGCCTCGGCCCGGACGTGGTAGTTGATGTCGATACCGGTCAGGTCGGCGAGCTCGAACGGCCCCATCGGGTAGCCCCGCTGGTGGACCATCGCGGCGTCGGCCTCCCGGATGGTGGCCTCGCCCTCGCTGACCATCCACGCGGGTTCGGTGATGAACGGGCCGAGGACGCCGTTGACGACGAAGCCGTTGACGTCCTTGCGGACGTAGATGGGCGTCTTGCCGATGGCCTCGGTGAACTCGTAGACGGTCTCGGCCGTCTCGTCGCTCGTCTCCGCGCCGTAGATGACCTCGACGAGGTCCATCTTCACCGGCGGGTTGAAGAAGTGCATCCCGCAGACCTGCTTGGGGCGGTCCGTGGCCGAGGCGATCTCGGTGATGGAGAGCGAGGAGGTGTTCGAGGCGAGGATAGCGCCCTCGTGGGTGAACTCGTCGAGTTGCCCGAAGATGTCCTTCTTCAGGCTCATCTGCTCGGGGGCCGCCTCGATGACGAGGTCGGCGTCCTCGACGGCCGTCTCGAGGTCGACGGCCGTGGAGATCCTGGCCATGACGTCCTCGACGTCCTCCTCGATGCGGTCCTTCTCGGAGAGCTTCTCGAGCGACCACTCAATGGAGTCGTAGCCGTCGTCGACCAGTTCCTGTTCGATGTCCCGCATCGTCACCTCGTAGCCGGCGATGGCGACGACCTCCGTGATACCGTGCCCCATGCTGCCCGCGCCGAGAACGGCGACGCGCTCGATGTCATCGAGACTCATGCGCAAGAGGGTGGCGGGGGAACCCGCATAAGTCCACCGGGGTCGGTTACCGGTGTTAGCTGTAGCTCGGCGTTCGGATAACAGTGGTAAGTCCGTCGTCTACAGCACGAACTGGAACAGCAGGTACGGGACGACGAACAGGACGACGAACATCAGAACGAGGATGACGGTGTAGGAGGCGACGGTGCTGGCCGCGGTGACGAAGGAGTCGCTCGTTAGCTTCTCGCGGAACTCGGAGACGCTCATTACCCGACCGTGCGTGGGTACCGGCTTAGAAGTTGCGTCTCCGGCCGTCTCCCGTCAGCCCCACGCGTCCGGGGCGAAGTCCGGGTGGACCCGCCGGTCGGTGGTGTCGATGTCGTCGATGGCGGCGATCTCGTCGACGTGCAGGTCGAGCGAGAGCGATTCGAAGTTGTCCTCGATGTGGGCCGTACTGGTCGCCTTCGGGATGGTGGTCACGCCCTTCTCGCGGAGCCACGCGAGCGACACCTGCGCCTCGCTGACGCCGTGGGACTCGGCTATCTCCGAGATGACGGGCACGTCGAACACCTTCCCCCGGGCGAGCGGGGAGTACGCGACCAGTTCGTAGTCGTGTTCCTCGGCGTGCGCGCGGAGTTCCTCCTGCTGGAGGAGGGGGTGGATCTCGACCTGGTTGGCGAACGGGTACTCGCCGAGCACCTCGGCCGCCTCCTCGACGTGGCGTGGCTCGAAGTTCGAGACGCCGATGCGATCGATCTTCCCCTCCGCGCGGAGTTCGCCGAACGCGTGGAGCGTCTCGTCCGCCTGATACGCCCGCGCCGGCCAGTGGACGTAGAGCAGGTCGAGGAAGTCCGTGTCGAGTTTGTCGAGACTCTCCTGGGTCGACTGGTGGACGCTCGCCGGGTCGAGCTGGTCGATCCAGACCTTCGTCGCGAGGAAGACGTCCTCTCGGTCCACCTTGGCCGCGGCGATGCCCTCGCCGACGCCCTTCTCGTTGCGGTAGATCTGTGCGGTGTCGACGTGGCGATAGCCCAGATTCAGGGCCGCCTCCACGGAGTCCGCACACTGGTCGAGGTCCTTGTTCTGCCACGTCCCGAGACCGAGTACCGGCATCCCCTTCGTCTCCGGCGCGAAGTGCTCCTGCTGACTCATGTCGTCACAGTCGACGCTGGCCAACGGAAAAGCGGTTGTGGAACAGGTCGACTCCACCGTCACTCCGCCTACATGTAACCGAGGTCACGCAGCCGCTCCATCAGCCCCTCCTTGTCCTGCGCGCGGCCCTCACGCTCGGTGGTCCCCTCGAGGTCCTGTAGCCACGCGGGCGTGTCGCTCGACTTCGCGCTCCCGTCCTCGGTGCCGAGCGAGCGGAACCCCTCGAAGTACTTCGGCGAGACGGGGAGGTCCTCGACGGCGAACCCCGCGAGGTCGTCGGTCGACTCGGGGACGTGCCCTTCCGGCCACCCCTCGACGGCGTCGGGGACGACGAACCCCCACATCGCCGCCCAGAGCGCACGCTCGTCGAACTGGAGGATGGGGTGGACCCGGTCGTGGGGCGGGTACTTCTCGGCGTCGTGACGCGGCGAGAAGAAGGTCTCGTCGGCACGGGCCTCCTGTTCGTCCCACCGGACACCGGAGAAGATGCCGTCTAACTCGTACTCGGTGATGGCGTCGTTCAGCGCGACGGTCTTGAGGAGGTGGTTCCCACCGAGCGAGTCCGCGGTGAACCGGAACGTGTCGCCGTCGAACTCGGTGCGGGCGAGTTCGTGGCGGTTGCGCTCGGTAAACTCCGAGAGCGGCACGTCGTCGCCCGGTTCGTACCGGTCGAACGCGGGGTCGACGTTGCGCGCGTAGACGAGGTCGAGGGCCCAGCGGTCGGCCCACCGCTCGACGAACGCGAGCACCTCGGGGAAGTGCTGGTGGTGGTCGATGAAGACGACAGGGGGAACCTCGTACCCGTCCTCGGCACAGACCTGCTGGACGAGGTAGAGGACGAGCGAGGAGTCCTTCCCGCCGGTCCACATCACCGCCGGACGCTCGTACTGCGAGAGGGCCGTCCGGACGACGTCGATGCCGCGTTCGAGCTTGGCCTCGAGGGTGGGGTAGTCGGCGGCGGACTCGCCGTGGCCGAGGTCGTAGTCGAGCGAGACGTACGCGGGGAAGGTGCGGTGGGTACTCATCGCTCCGAGAACGTCCCCAGGGGACTACTGCGTACGGTTGGCGCTCGCTCAATCGTGTGACGGTGGGGCACCGTCGGTCCATCTCCCCCAGCCTCGCCGGAGTGCTCTCACGAGTAACCGGACCACCTCACGGAGCACGACGATGGTGACGCCGAAGACCACCACGAGCCACACGAAAGTCCGCAGGACGCCCCACTCGAAGAACCCCGGATCGAGGACCCATCCCACACCTTGCGTGACGCCCGCGACCAGTACCACGCAGGCGATTTCAGTCACGATCAGCGGCAAGCGGCCGTCGTTTCCCAGCCAGCGGTGCAGTGCGGTGCCCAGCCGTACGCCCCCCAGTGCGGCCAGCGCGAACGATGCGTAGCCGAGGACGATTGGATTCGGGCCGTCGACCACATCAGGTCGTGGAAAGATGACGACGTAGATGGCGAGCGACCCCGTAGCGAAGAGGAGCCCGGCGAGGAGGTCGATCCACGGGACGCGGCGATGGGTGCGCACACGAATTCGTCAGGCCATACCGACATAGCTCTTGTGCGGGCGGTCCTGAGAGAGGGCCATCGAGGGAGCCGGGGACGAACCCAGTCACGTTCCGGTTGGCGCGCGCCGTGAGCGGTGCGCGACCGAACGGGAGCGCCCGTGAGCAGCGACGTGCGAGGGGCGACCGAGCGACCGCCGGGAGCGAAGGAGCCGGCTGGGGCGGCGTGAGGGCTGTGCTGGGCGGAGCGGTTCACAGTGTACCGCGACCCGCGTGTCTGCTGGCTGGTGCTGCAACGGGCACCGACCGAAGAGCGCGAAGACGGGAGCACCGATTCTGTCGACCGTACTGCTCGTGTGTCGCTCGCTACTACGAGGAACCTCGCCGTGCTCAGTTCCTCGCTCTACATGTAGCCGAGGTCACGCAGCCGCTCCATCAGGTCCTCCTTGTCCTGCGCACGCCCCGCGCGCTCGGTCGTGTTCTCGAGGTCCTGCAGCCACGCGGGCTTCTGCTCGGACTTCTCGGTCGAGATCTCGCTACCGAGCGAGCGGAACCCCTCGAAGTACTTCGGGGAGACCGGGATGTCCTCGTGGGTCAGACCGTTCGGGAGGTCGTCGTAGTCCTGCGGGACGTACCCCTCGTCCGGGTACGCCTCCACCGTCTCCGGGACCACGAAGTACCAGAACGCCTCCCAGACGTCCGCCTCGTCGAACTGCAGGATGGGCTGGATGCGGTCGTGTGGGGGGTAGATGTCCGGGTCGTGGCGCGGGCTGAAGAACGTCTCGTCGGCACGCGCCTCCTGCTCGTCCCAGCGGATGCCGGAGATGATGCCGTCGATGTCGTGTTCCTCGAGCGTGTTGTTCAGGGCCACCGTCTTCAGCAGGTGGTTCCCGACGTAGGTGTCCAGCAGGAACGGGAACGTCTCCTCCTCGTACTCGAGGATGTTCCGGACGTGGTGCTGGTTGTGCTCGGAGAGGTCCTCGATGGGGATGTCGTCCCCGGGGGTGAGGCCGTTTGCCTCCACGTACTCGCCCACGTCCTCGTTGCGGGCGAACAGCACGTCGAGGTCCCACTCCTCGGCCCAGTGGTCGACGAACTCCAGCAGCTCGTCGAAGTGCTGGTAGTGGTCGATGAACACCGCCGGCGGCAGGTCGAGGTCGAACCGCTCTGCGACCTCCTTCACGAAGTACAGCGTCAGGGTGGAGTCCTTCCCACCCGTCCACATGATGGCGGGGTTCTCGTACTGCTCGAGGCCGGTCTTGGTGACCTCGATGGCCTTCTCGATCTTGTGCTCCACGCTCGGGTAGTCCGCCGCGGACTCGCCCTCACCGTCCGTGTAGTCGACGTCGAGGTAGTCGGGGAACTCGGTCATCGTCGTAATTACATCTAATTAGCAGATGTAAGTGTCTTTCCCTCTCGGGCGAGCCTCAGCAGGTGCCTGAGCCCGCCGAGGCCCCGCTTCGTGTGTTCTGGGGGGGCATCGCGCGCACGCGCGAGCAAATCGTCACTCGGGGAGGTGCTGGGTGTGGAAAGAACGGGGGGTTCAGCTGGAGATGAACTTGTTGTCCCGCCAGTTGACGCTGCAGTTGTCCTTCTCGGTCGGGTCCTCGACGACCTTGATCTGTGCGGCGCGCTCCTCGCCGTCCACGATGCGGACGGCCTGGAGTTCGTCGTCGACCGCCGCGATGGCGGTCAGTGAGCCCTTCTCCGCGGTCTTGGCGAGACCACAGAGCACCTCGAACATCGGATACTGGAGCGCGGTGTTCTGGAGGACGGTCTCGCGGTCACCCTTGAAGCAGGCGTACTCGACGAGCTTGGAGTTCGGTGCCTCCTCCTCTTCCTGCTCACCGAAGGCGCCCCACTGGGGACCGGAGGCGGATCCCGAGCCCCCGGAGGAGCTGCTCCCACCGCCGCCGAATCCCGGTTCGGTCTCGGGCGGTTCTTCCTGCCACGTGCCGTCCTCGTGCTCGTAGACACGATTCTCGGTCACGCTGGCTTTGAGCTGTGCGGTCGGTGTGTACTTCGAGATGTTGTCCTCAGCGGCGACGGCGCTCACGATGAGCGTGTTGTTCCGTCGCGTGATCTCTACATCTGCGATGTCTACCGGCAGATCGGGGTCCTCGAAGTACTCGTGTACGTCTTCCAGTGGCAGTTCGAGTGTCGAGTGGAGTCTGAATACGCGGCTTGTCATAGTTTCCCTGTCCCGGGGGTTCGAACCGAGGCACCTCCCTGACTGCGGGTGCTGACCGATTCTAGGGGTTCCTCACATATATCACCTACCCTTAGGGACGTGAAGAGATGACACACCCCAATCCGTCCCCCAGATTCCACCCGTTCCGGTGCTGAACGCCCCGGACGTGGGGTCGGTGCTGCCCGGCGACGGCCGACTACGCGCGGAGCGTCCCCGCCAGCTCGTCGCGCTCGTGGAGCTCCATCAGGATGTCGCTCCCACCAACAAACTCCCCGTCGACGAACGTCTGTGGCGTCGTGGTCCACCCGGAGTGCCGTTCCAGCGCGACGCGGAACTCGTCGAGTGACTGGAGGACGTCCACCGTCTCGAACTCCTCGCGGTACTCCTGCAACAGGCGGAGCGCCCGGTCCGAGTACCCACACTGTGGCATCATCGGTGTCCCCTTCATGAACAGTACCACCTCGTTGGACTCGATGGCCTCGTCGACGATGTCGTCCACCTCTTCCTGCGGGAGGCTCTCGTTCGGGTCGAACGTCATACCCAGAGGGAGGGCACACGCCGGTTTATGGATTGTGCCCGGCGGTGGCAGGGGGCCACGTGTCCGGCACCAGTGATGACAGGAGTCGTGAGTTCCTCCCACCGTGCAGGAACCATACGCCAGGGCTACTCTCACACGATGCCCAGACCAACTGGTGAAGAGACGTGGACGGGACGCGACGGGAGCTGTCGGAGCTGCTGACGCGCTACGCCGAGTCTGGTCGCCTCTCCACGGACGAGGCGGCCCGCCCCCGCGGCCGCCGGGGGTGTGACGCCACCGGATGCGAAGCTATAACCCCGGACACGCACCACCTCCGAGGAAGTGCCCCCCATCCACCCGACCCAGCGCGTCGCAGTGCTGGCCGACTCGCAGAACCTCTATCACACCGCCCACAGTCTCTACTCCCGTAACGTCGACTACACCGCACTCCTCGACGATGCCGTCCAAGACCGTGAGCTCGTCCGCGCCATCGCCTACGTCATCCGCGCGGACTCCCCCAACGAGGAGGACTTCTTCGACGCCCTCCGGAACATCGGCTTCGAGGCGAAGATCAAGGACATCAAGACGTTCGGCGACGGCTCGAAGAAGGCCGACTGGGACGTCGGCATCTCACTGGACGCCGTGACGCTGGCCAACCATGTCGACGCGCTCGTCCTCTGCTCGGGTGACGGGGACTTCTCCCGGCTCTGCTCGCACCTCCGGCACGAGGGGGTCCGCGTCGAGGTGTTCGGCTTCGGATCCTCGACGGCAGAGGAACTCCGCGACGCGGCCGACTCCTTCGTCGACATGAGCGAGGACGAGGACCGCTTCCTCCTATAGCTCGACCCCGTCGAGACCGGCGAGGAGTTCCGCCGGCCCGACGTCGGCCGTGACGACCACCACGCGGCCACCCTGTGCGAGGCCGACCCGGACCCGCCGGCCATCGTCGCCCGCGTCGTCGCCGTCGACCACCTCCTCCACCAGCGACCGGACCGTCTCCAGCGACGCGAACTCACCGGCGTCGTAGGCGAGCGCGAGCGTCGTCGCCGGGTCCTCGCCCGCCCGCGTGGCGAGGCCGATGGACCGGAGCCCCTCCAGCACGTCCCGGAGGAGCGGCTGGTCGGGCGGCACCTCGGCCGCGAGAGCCTCGACGACGGCGTCCGAGACACCGACGACGAACGGCTGGCGCTCCAGCGTGTCCGTCACGTCCCGGGCGGGCCGGTCGGTGGTCACGTACCGGGCACCGGAGTCCGAGACGGCCGCCAGCGACGCGAACATCGGGTCGGTCCCGCGCAGGTCCGTGTCGAGTGCCACCCCGACCACGACGCTCTCCTCGCTCAGTGCGACCCCGGCGGTGACCGACGGGGGCCGGTCCTGATTCGGCCCCCGGTACTCCCGGAGGTCGCCGAGGAACGATGCCTCGTAGCTCCAGCAGTCGTGGCCGGTGTGAGTGCCGAGGGACGTCCACTCGTCGTCGCGACCCATCCGGTACTCCTCCCGGAGGGCGGCGGGGTCGAACGTCCCCTCCGCGACGAGGCTCAGCCCGGCCCGGCCGGCCTCCAGCGACCCGAAGCCGACGCCAGTCAGACGACGCAGGTCACGGAGTTCGACACTGGCGACCTGCCGGTCGAGGCGGTCGAGGAGGCCCGTGACCGACTCCGGCAGCGACGCCGGGGCGGCGGTGAACCGCTCGACGTCCAGCGTCCCGTAACCGACCCGCGGGGCGCCGAAGCGCTCGGTCGGGTCGTACACCCACCGGCTGTACGCCGGCGGCCCCCGCGAGAGGTCGGCGACGTCCACACAGCCCGACAGCGCCCCGGCTGCGAGGAGGCCGCACGACCCCAGAACCGCCCGACGCGAAGGCACATCAGGCGGTATCGCGTCGGGCTGTAAGACCCTTCGGGTGGTGGGCCGCCCGTGGGCGGTTACGCTGTGCGAAAACGACCCACAGAGATTTATACGTTCGCAGTATCCGAGAAGACATGGCGAGCGAGGTCGGTATCGCGGACGTAGAGGAGGTCCTCGAGGGGCTCGACTACCCCCTCAGCCGCGAGGAGGCAGCCACGGCCTTGGACGGCGTCACCGTCCAGCGTGGGGGAGACGAGACGGACCTCGGGGAACTCGTGTCGATGGTCGGCGCCGAATCGTTCGAGGACCGAGAGGCGCTCCGCGAGGAGATACACAGTTACGTCCCGCCGGACGAGGAGTGAGGGCGGCGGGGGTGGTCGGGGCGGACCGGTGCGTTTAGAAACACCGCTCTACAAGGGGCCGTCCATGGAGTTCTGTGACGAGTGCGGTTCGATGATGCACACGGACGGGGACCACTGGGTCTGTCGTTCCTGCGGGTTCGAGAAGCTACGTGACTCTGCGACGGAGGCGGCGATGACGACCACGGAGGGCCAGAGCGACGGCGGCGTCGTGGACATGTCCGAGGTGGACGACGCGGAGATCGGGCCGACCACGGAGGTCGTCTGTCCGAACCCGGACTGTGATTCGACCCGGGCACGCTACCAGATGAAACAGCTGCGGTCGGCCGACGAGTCGGAGACACGATTTTTCACCTGCGTGAAGTGCGGGAAGAACTGGCGCGAGGACGACCACTGAGCGGCCCGCCTGCTACCCGGTCTGACCGACCGCTCGCGCCGCTCCCCGTGGGTTACGTGCACCTTACCCGCCATTGATAGGGGATGCACTCGTACGTCGGTGTGATGAGTGACCACCCGGAGGAGTACGAGGTGACGGTCGTCGGCGGAGGCCCCGCCGGGCTGACAGCGGCACTGTACACGACACGACTCGGCCACGACACCGCGGTCATCAACCGCGGCGGCGGCCGGGCGGCGATGATGCTCGATACGCACAACGTCATCGGCGTCACGGAGGAGACGTCGGGCAACGAGTTCCTCGCCACCGGCGTCGAGCAGGTCCAGTCCTACGGCGCGGACTACCACCAGGACTTCGTGACCGACATCGAACGCCTCGAGGACGGCCGGTTCCACCTCACCGCGGGGAACGTCGAGGTGGTCTCCGAGTTCGTCGTCTTCGCCACGGGGTTCTCCGACGCCCGGCCCGACCCGCCGCTCCCCCGGACCGGGAAGGGGCTCCACTACTGTCTCCACTGTGACGCCTACATGTTCGTCGACGAGCCAGTCTACGTCATGGGCCACGGCGAGGCGGCCGCCCACGTCGCCATGATCATGCTCAACTTCACGCCGGAGGTCGACCTCCTCCTGCGCGGGGACGAACCGACGTGGAGCGAGGAGACGGACACACAGCTCCGGGCACACCCCATCGACGTCGTCGACGACGACATCGAGTCGATGGAGAAGGACGACGACGGCTGGCTCGAGGCGTTCGTCTTCGAGGACGGCACCCGCCGCGAGTACAAGGGTGGCTTCCCGATGTACGGCTCCGAGTACAACACCGACCTCGCGGAGTCCATCGGCGTCGAACTCAACGAGGACGGCACCATCGCGGTGGACGACCACGGCCGGACGAACGTGGAGAAGGTGTACGCCGTCGGCGACGTCGTGCCCGGCCACAACCAGATCCCCGTCGCGCTCGGCATGGGCGCGAAGGCCGGCATCGGCATCCACTACGACGCCCGCACGTTCCCGATGAGTCTGGAGGACATCGAGGCCCGTGGCGGGCTCTCGAAGGAGGACGTGCCCGCCGTCTCCTCCCGGCTCGAGGACATCGCGGTCCACCACGAGGGGCACGCGGGTGGCCCCCGGGCAGATTCGGACGGTGACGGCGAGGAGGAGCCGGCCTCCGCCGACGACTGACCGCCCCGTTCTGTGCATCTCTCACGGGACGACCGGACTCGTCCTGCCGAGGGACTAAGCCCTGTCGCTCCCAAGACCCGGACGATGACAGCGGGGCCGATGGACATCGTCGAGGCGCCGGGACCGGAAGTGTGCCCACCCGTCCCGGAGCGGCGGGCGGCGTACACCGACTTCGAGCGTGCCGACGAACCGTCGGCGGGGGCGGGCGCGTGGCCGGGCCGCGTCGCGGTCACCGACGCGACGCTCGACGGCACGGCCGTCCGACTCCTCGAACTGGACGGGCGGAGCCGACTCCCGGCCCGCGAGTTCGTCGCCGGTGTCGACCGATGGCGAGCAGTGGACGACCACGACCACGTCCTCCCGGTGGTCGCCAGTGGGAAACAGCCCCGGCCGTGGCTCGCCACGCCGGGTGGCGAGACGTACGCCGACCGCGACCCGCTCGCGGTGGCCGAGGCGCTCTGGATCGGGGTCTGTCTCGCCACGCGCTCGCCTACGCCCACGACCGGGGGACGGTCCACGGAGCCCTCTCGCCCGCGTGGGTCGACCACCAGCCCACGGCCGACTGGGGGTTCCC
>Ga0207797_1001927_pt1 | contig 14727 bp, 7 predicted proteins | sample PRCRCaboRojoPR_6_FD_187275 | JGI IMG/M metagenome (GOLD analysis project Ga0207797, IMG submission 187275) | Marine sediment microbial community from Cabo Rojo, Puerto Rico - PR CR 10% Liquid 1 (SPAdes) | ecosystem: Environmental > Aquatic > Marine > Coastal > Sediment | place: Cabo Rojo, Puerto... | reverse complement strand
GACCGTCCGGTGGACCGACCCGCGCGTCCCCGCGGGCGAGCCGTTCGTCGCCGACGGCACCGTCTACGAGCTCGATCGGGAAGTGATCGACTCGCAGTCGGCGACGACGTTCGGGTTCACGCTGAACCCCGTCGAGGGCGACGTCGCCGCCGACGAAACCGTCCGGTGGGAGGCGCTCCCGGCGGTCGACCGGGAGAAGCTGGCCGAACACGGGCTCGACGGTCCCGACCCGTTCCTCGGGTTCGGCTCGTCGCTGCTGTACACGGCCGACGAGCTGTCCGCCTCCGAACTGGTTCCCGAACCGGTCCACCCCGTCGTCGTCTGGGGGCCCGAGACCCGGGGCCGGATCGAGGTCGACGAGGGCCACGAGACGCCGCTGCGGACCTACCGGATCGAGGCCCGGGTGGTCGAGGAGTCGGCGGCGGCGTACGGGCGGCGGCTCCGCGAGCGGTACGCCTTCGAGCTGTCGGGGCTGACGTCCGGCGAACGGGAGATCGTCGAGCAGGCCGACGGCGGGACGGGCTACGTCGTGCCACCCGACGAGTCCGCCCCGCCGGCGCTCTCGCGGCTGGCCGCCCGGTTCGCCAACCACGAGGGGCTCCACGCCGACGGCGACGAGCCGTCCGCATCCGGGACGTACCTCGTCCGCTACGAGGGGCTCGTCTACTGGACGTCGTTCCACGTCGATCCCGAGGCGCTGTCGGCGACGCCGGCCGGCTGACGGCGGGGACGGCGACGGCAGCTGCTCCCGGCGGGCGCCGGTGACCAGTCGGCGGCCCGGCCGTCGTTCGACCGGCTTTTTGCGACTGGGCCACCGACACCCGGCATGGTCGAGTTCGATCCCGAGCGGTTCGAGGCGGAGAAGTACCGCGACTACTTCACGGGGCTCCAGCGGGCGTACAAGAACGCCTTCGAGACGATGAACGACGCGTACGACTCCGAGCTGGTCCACGCGATCGACCAGCAGGTGTTAAACGAGTCCGAGCCGTTCTTCGAGGACGGCGACTTCCGCGTCGAGCTGCCCGAGAACCCGACCGACCGCGTGACGGCGATCGTCGTCGACGACGGGAAACTGGAGGCGACGCTCGACCGATACGTCGAGGAGATCGAGGCCGAGCTCCGGTCGGTGTTCGGCGTCGAGTCGGCCGGCGTCGACGCGACCGGCGACGAGTAGGCGGGGATCGGTCGGGGATCGTGGCGTCGCGGCGCCGGAGGGTCCGCTTCCCGATGGGGAACCCGGGCGCGTCCGTCAGCACGGTACCGGCACCCCGAGGACAAGGCCTAAGAGCCACAGTCACGAAGGCCGAGTACGATGAGCACGGACACGCAGGACGCGGAGAACGACCTTCGCGAGCGGATCACGAACTTCCTCCGACGGAACTTCCCGCAGATCCAGATGCACGGCGGGTCGGCCGCCATCCAGCACCTCGACCCCGAGTCGGGCGAGGTGACGGTGGCGCTGGGTGGCGCCTGCTCGGGCTGTGGCATCTCCCCGATGACGATCCAGGCGATCAAGTCCCGGATGGTCCAGGAGATCCCCGAGATCACCCAGGTGAACGCGACCACCGGTATGGGCGGCAACGAGGGCGGCACGGGCGGAGGCATGAGCCCCTCGTTCCCCGGCGAGTCGTCGCCGAGCGACGACGACGAGGGGCCGCAGGCGCCGTTCTGACCCGCCACCGAAGCCGGACGCGTCCCGGACCCCGGACAGCACCGCCGCTCGTTCTCCGCGTTTTTCGCCCCGCGAGCCGCGGCACCGCCGACGAGCCGTCCTGAGCGCAGCGGTCCCCCGCAGTCACGCCGCTGCACCGTCGATCCACCGCCGGAACAGGGAACTTATACCTCGTACGGCCGCAACGTGCGGCCATGAGTCAGGACTCGTCGGGGTCGGACCCGGACCCGGACGACGGGCCGGGGAACGTCCTCTTCGTCGTGATGGACACGGTCCGGAAGGACCACCTCACGCCGTACGGCTACGACCGCCCGACGACCCCGGGGCTGGCGTCGTTCGCCGAGGAGGCGACCGTCTTCGAGGAGGCGGTCGCGCCGGCGCCCTGGACGCTCCCGGTCCACGCCTCCATGTTCACCGGGACGTACCCGAGCCGGCACGGCGCCGACCAGGAGAACCCCTACCTCGACGGGGCGACGACGCTCGCCGAGACGCTGTCGGCGGCGGGCTACGACACGGCCTGCTACTCGTCGAACGCGTGGATCACGCCGTACACCCACCTGACGGACGGGTTCGACGACCAGGACAACTTCTTCGAGGTGATGCCCGGGGGGTTCCTCTCGGGCCCGCTGGCGCGCGCCTGGCGGACGCTCAACGACAACGACTCCCTGCGGCGGGTCGCGGACAAACTGGTCAGCCTGGGCAACAGCGCCCACGAGCTGCTGGCGGGCGGCGGCTCGGCCGACTCGAAGACGCCGGCGGTGATCGACAGCGTCCAGTCGTTCGTCGAGTCGTCGGACGACTGGTTCGTCTTCGCGAACCTGATGGACGCCCACCTGCCGTACCACCCGCCCGAGGAGTTCGTCGAGGAGTTCGCCCCCAGCGTCTCCTCCGAGGACGTCTGTCAGAACTCCAAGGAGTACAACTCCGGGGCGCGCGACATCGACGACGACGAGTGGGCGGCGATCAGCGGGCTCTACGACGCCGAGATCGCCCACATCGACGACCAGCTGACGCGGCTGTTCGACTGGCTGAAGGCGCGCGGCGAGTGGGACGACACGACGGTGATCGTCTGTGCGGACCACGGCGAGCTCCACGGCGAGCACGACCTCTACGGCCACGAGTTCTGCCTGTACGATCCCCTGGTCAACGTCCCGCTGCTCGTCAAGCATCCGTCGCTCGGGACCGGGCGACGCGACGACGTCGTGGAGCTGATCGACCTCTACCACACGGTGTTGGACGCGCTGGGCGTCGAGGGCGGCACGCCCGCGAGCCCCGGCGAGGAGGCCGTCGCGCTCGACCCGACGCGGTCGCTGCTCTCGGGCCCGGAGACGTACCGGGCGTTCGACGCCGTCGACGACCCCGACGCCGGCCAGCGGGCGGGCGCCGACCACGCCTACGTGGAGTACTCCCGGCCGGTCGTCGAGCTGAAACAGTTAGAGGAGAAGGCGTCGGACGCCGGACTGGCGATCCCCGAGGAGTCGCGGTTCTACTCCCGGATGCGCGCCGCGCGGTCGACGACCGCGAAGTACGTCCGCGTCGACCGGACGCCCGACGAGGCCTATCGGCTCGACCGCGACCCGGGCGAGACCGAGAACCTCGTCGGGCCGGCCCCGCCCGGACGCGCGAACGGCGGTCGGCGGGCGAGCGACCGGGGGGAGGCGGGCGCTGGCGCCGGTACCGGCAACGACGGTCGGGCGGGCGCTGGCGCCAGCGCCGACGGCGGCGTCGCCGACCCTGGGGCGATCGAGGACGAGCACGTCGCCGCCGCGGAGCAGGCGCTCGCGCGGTTCGAGGCGGCCGCCGGCGGTGCCTGGACGGACGCCGACACGGGCGAGGTGTCCGACGAGTCGGTCAGCGACATGGATTCGGAGATGCAGGACCGGCTGCGCGACCTGGGCTACCTCGAGTAGCCGACGGAGCTGGCGGCGGCGCGAGCCGTCGACCGGGGCGTCGCGCGTCCGACGGCCGGAGACGGTCGACCCGACCCGACCCGACCTGTCCGGTCCGGACGGACCGGTCAGTCCTCGGCCCAGTAGTAGAGCTCCTCCTTCGGGGCGCCGCAGCTCGGACACGAGGCGGGCAGGTCGCCCTCGAGCTTCCCCATCTCGCCGCAGTCCCAGCACCGCCACATGACGTACGCCTTCCCGAAGAGGTCCCGCGCGCTCTCCAGCGTCAGGCGCGCCCGCTCCTCGCTCACCTGGACGTAGAACCCCGCGCCGTCGAGCCCCCGCACGCGGCCCAGCTCGTTGCCGTCGTCGTCGTAGACGACCGTGCCGATCTCCACGTCGACCAGGTCGTCCACGCTCGCTTCTGTCTCGGCCATGGCCACGCGTACGCCACGGACGATCATAAGCAGTGTTGCCGAATGACACGATTCGGGACTACCCCGCGAGCCCGACCGTCGACGACGGCGTGACTCCTCGACGCGACCGACTGTCCAGTCCGCCGACCGCCGGCGACGGTCGCACCGTTCCGACGGCGTCCGTCGATCGAGCGACGAACGCGCGACCGACGTGTCGGCGAACGACTCAAGTGCGGCGCGTGGAACTACACACCGAATGCGAATCGCGGAGGGGGACGCCGGCGACGACGACCGCGACCTGCGGGTCGCCTGCCTCGCCCCACCCGGGACGACGGGCCGATCGGTCGGACGGATCGAGCGCGACCTGGCCGACGCGGTGGTCACGCGGGCGGCGGGGATCGACGACCTCCGCGCCCTGCTCGCGGACGGGGGCGTCGACTGCGTCGTCGTCGCCCACGGCCCGCCCGCCGTCGACGCGACGGAGGCGCTCACAGCCGTCGGAGACGGGCGCGACCGGCCGCCGGTGGTGGTCGTCGCGGCCGACGCCGACGTCGCCGACGCGGCACTCGACGCCGGGGCGGCGGACGTCGTCTGGTGTCACCGGGTGTCGCGGACGTCCGACGGCCGGACGGACGACGGATCGACACTCGGCAGCCGGACGGACGCCGGGGGGACGGACGGCGGGCGGGCGACCGACGGAGCGGCGCCCGTTCGCCTGACGCCGCGGCTCGACCGGGTCGTCGAGCGGGCCGTCGACCGTGCGATGGAGCGGGATCTGTGTCGCGGGCGGGACGAGGCGCTCGTCGTCCACGACCCCGCCAGCGGTGACGTCGTCGCGGTCGACGAGCGCCTCCGCGAGCTGCTCGGTCGCGACCCCGACGCGGCCGGGTCGCCCGACCTGGCGACGATCGTCGCGGGCGGGGCCGAGGGCGACGGGACGCCGGAGACGGAAGCCCGGGTGCGCGAGCGGGTCCGGGCCGCCGCCGAGGGCGAGTCACGGACGGTCGAGTGGCGCGAGCGGACCGGCGACGGCAGCGATCGACGGGTCGAGGTCGAACTGGAGGCGCGGCCCGTCGCCGGCCGGGACCGCGTGGTCGGCCGCGTCCGGGTCGAGACGGTTCGCGAGGCGGCCGAACCGGGGCTCGAGGGGTCCCAGGAGCGGGTGGAGTCGATCCTCGAACGGATCAGCGACGGGTTCTTCGCCGTCGACGAGGCGTGGGAGATCACGTACGTCAACACCCGGTTCGAGGAACTCGTCGGCCGGTCGGCCGACGAGCTGGTCGGCGAGAACCTCTGGGAGGCGTTCCCCGAGGCGATCGAGGCCCGCTTCTACGAGGGGTACCACGAGGCGATGGCGACCCAGGAGCCGGTCACGTTCGAGGAGTACTTCGCCCCGCTGGAGACGTGGTTCTCGGTGCGCGCCCACCCGGATCCCGACGGGCTGTCGGTCTACTTCGAGGACGTGACCGAGCGCCGGGAGCGGGAGCGGGAGCTCACGGTGAAGAGCCGGGCGATCGACGAGGCGTCGATCCCGCTGACGCTCAGCGACCCGTCGCGGCCGGACAACCCGCTCGTCTACGCCAACGACGCGTTCGAGGAGCTCACGGGCTACGGCGCCGCGGAGGCCCGGGGCCGGAACTGCCGGTTCCTCCAGGGGCCCGAGACCGAGGAGGCCACGCGGGCACGGCTCCGGGCGGCGATCGACGCCGAGGAGCCGGTCACCGTCGAGTTCCGGAACTACCGCGAGGACGGGACGCCGTTCTGGAACCGGCTCGACGTCGCCCCGATCTACGACGACGACGGCGAGCTGCTCCGGTTCGTCGGCTCACAGCGGGACGTCACCGAGCGGAGGGAGCGCGAGCGGATGCGCGCCGGGCTGCTGGAGACCACCAGGGAGCTGATGACCGTCGAGTCGAAGCGGGCGGTCGCGGAGACGGTCGTCGACGCGGCCGCCGACGTCCTCGACTGCAGCGTCGCGTCGGTCCGGCGCCACGACGCGGCGACGGGAGAACTGGTGCCGGTCGCGACCACCGAGGGGACGATGGACGCCGTCGACCGGGACGGCCTGCCGGCCATCGAGGCCGGGACCGGGCTGATCGGTCGGACGTTCGAGGCGGGCGAGCCGGCGTTCTACCGCGACCTCGACGCGCAGTCGGAGTACGCCTACGGCGAGGTCGAGGCCGCGCTGATCTTCCCGCTCGGGGAGTACGGGACGCTCAACATCGGGGCGCGGAGCGCCGAGGCGCTCGAGGGCGCCAGGCGGAACGCCGCGGAGCTGCTGGCGACGAACGCCGAGGCGGCGTTCGAGCGGGCACGCCGCGAGCAGGAGCTCCGGGAGTACCGCACGCTGTTCGAGACGGTCCGGGACATGCTCTACGTGCTCGACAGCGAGGGCCGGCTGCGCTTCGTCTCGCCCGCGCTGGCCGACCGCCTCGGCTACGACCGGTCGGCGCTCGTCGGCGAGCCCGCCACGGCGTTCCTGACCGACGCGGCCGTCGACGAGGGGGAGCGCCGGGTGTTCGACCTCCTCGTCACCCCCGACCGGGCGAGCGACCGGTACGAGGCCGAGCTGGTCACCCGCGACGACGAGCGCGTCCCCGCCGAGATCGAGCTGTCGCTGCTCCCGTACGACGAGACGTTCCGGGGGACCGTCGGCGCCGTCCGCGACATCTCCGAGCGGCGCCGGCGCGAGCGGGAGCTGCGCGTCTTCCGGCAGGCCGTCGACGCGGCCGGCGTCGGGCTCGTGATGTACGACCAGTCGGGAACGTTCACCTACCTGAACGACCACTACGCGAGCCTGCTGGGCTACGACCGGTCGACGCTCGGGTCGCGCCGGGTCTGGACGGTCGTGCCGGACCTGGATCCGGACGGCTTCGCGGCCTACTGGTCGTCGTTCGACGACGGGGAGACCCGCGAGCGGGAGACCGTCCACCGGCGGCGCGACGGGACGACCGTCCCCGTCGAGACGGTGACGACCGCCGTGACGGTCGACGGGACGCGATACCACATCGGGACGATCCACGGGGTCGCCGGCCGCCGGGAGCGGCGCCAGCAGGCGGCCGTCCTCCACCGGGTGCTCCGGCACAACCTCCGGAACGACCTCTCGATCGTCATCGGACTGGCTGACATGCTCGCCGGCGACCTCTCGGGCACGGACGCCGAGCGGGCCGCGTCGATCGCCGCGTCCGCCCGCGGGCTCGTCGACACCGCCGACACCGCACAGGAGATCCGGCGGCTCCTCGACCGGGAGACCGTCCGGAAGCCGGTGGAGGTCGTCTCCGTGATCGAGAGCCGCCTCGCGAAGCTCCGGACGGCGACCGGTCCCGACGTGGCCCTCGACGTCACGACGACCCTCCCGGACGAGCAGTACGTCGCGGCCGACCCGCTGCTGGCGGACGCGCTCGACCACCTCTTCGAGAACGCGCTGGAACACCACGACGGCCCGGTCGTCTCGCTCGACGTGACCGTCGCCGAGTCGCCGTCCCGCGCGGGCTGGGTCGACGTCGTGGTCGGTGACGACGGCCCGGGGATCCCCGAAGAGGAGCGGGCGGTGCTGACCGCCGGCGAGGAGACCGCACTCCGGCACGGGAGCGGGCTGGGACTGTGGGTCGTCTACTGGATCGTGACGCGGTACGGCGGCGAACTCCGGTTCGCCGACAACGAGCCCCAGGGCAGCGTCGTGACGGTCTCGCTGCCGACGCCGGACGAGCCCGTCGGCGACGACGGGGGCTCGGAGGAGCCGTGAGCGGGCGTCCTCGACGACTCCCGGTCGGGGGAGCCGCCGGTCGACGCGAGGGTGGTCGGCGGTGTGCGACGGTCCGGAGCGCGAGTACGAGGGCCCCGACGGGACCGGGAACGAGCGGGGGGCGGGGGCCCGCGAGGTCAGGAACCGTCGACGCCGATCCAGCCGTCGGGCGCGTCGTCGACGCCCTCGACGCGCAGTTCGTAGCCGTCGTCGGTCCGTCGGCCCTCGGCGACCCCGTCGACGGCGCGCCGGAGGGTGTCGAGCGTCCGTTCGTCGTGGGCGGCGGCGTCGACGGCGAACAGGCCGAGGTACGACTCGGCCTCGATCCGGCGGGCGATCGTCTGACAGAAGCGGTAGGTCGTCTCGCGGTCGACGTACGAGAGGACGATCGACAGCGACAGCAGGCCCACGCGGACGCGACCGACGTCGAGTTCGTCGAACGCGTCGAGCGCGTTCGCGAAGCCGATCCCGATGTCGGTGAGGTTCCGGGGCGTGTCGACGTCCTGGACCAGGGTCTCGGCGTCCCGGTCGAGCCCGGTGTGGCCGGTCTGACAGTCGATGACCCGGAGCAGCCGGCGGTCCAGCGACGGCGCGCGGTCGCGACACGCCGCCACGACGTCGGCGGCGGGGTCGTCGGTCGTGACGACCAGTCGGCCCTGGTCCGGGCCCGCGCCGGTCGCGAGGGCGTCGAGGACGGCGGCGTTGCCGGTCCGCACCGGAGCGATCACGAGGAGGCTCGTCCCCGCCGGTACCGCGATCGACTCGCCGGTCGACGCGTCGGCGAGCAGGTCGTACGGCGGGGCGTCGGTGTCGGTCATGGGACAGGCTCCGTCCGGTCGGCGCTCGTCGACCGGGCGACGCCGTCGCGGACGGCGACGGCGGCTCGCTGGGACCGTGGGCGGCTCCCGGTAAATAACCACCACACGTCCCGATCGGGGGGACACCACGCGTCCCGATCGGGGGGACACCACGCGTCCCGATCGGGGGGACACCACGCGCGCCGGTCGCGGGCCGACAGACCGACCGGGCACCACCGGTGGACTGCTCCGGTCCCCGGCGCGCGTGTCGCTACATGAAGTCCGCGATCCCCGACTGTTTGTTCTTGTCGTTCTCGAACACGCTCTCCAGGGACCGTTCGAGCACCTCCAGGCGCTGTTTCGTGTACGGCCGGCAGTCGAACTCGTCGGCGACCTGGATGGCGGTGTCCATGTACTTGTTCACCGATCCACGGTGGACCGTCAGGTTCACGCGCCCGCCACACTCCCGGCAGTCGCCCGAGAGGGGCATCCGGCGGTACTTCTCGCCGCAGTCGAGACAGCGCGTCTCCTGGCGGGAAAAGGCCCGGAGGTTGCCGATGAGGTCCGGCAGGAAGTGGTACTCGATCACCCGCTCTGCCACGTCGGTCTCGTCGACCGCGCGGAGCTTCCGCGAGAGCGCGAGCTGGGCGTCCATCTTCTCCATCATGCTCCCGAGCGTCTTGTACGCCGACAGCGCCGGCCCCATGTGGATGTCGGTGGTGTCGTGAGTGTGGTCGAACCCGCGGTACTCGTCGTCGGTGCCCAGCGTCTCCTCGGCGATCTTGACGTCGACGGACCCGGGGTCGGCCATCTCCCGCGTCGCCTCGTAGAACTCCCGGGGGTACTCCCGGACGATGTCCATGTTGTGCGCCTCGTCGTCGATCTCCGAGGGGTCGATCCGGGAGGACATGACGAGGGGCGCGTCCATCGAGTTGTGTGCGTACAGCCAGTCGGCGGTAAAGATCGGTTCCCCGCCGACCTGGAGGTCGTAGAGGTAGCCGTCGTACGCGACCTCCTCGATACTCGTGACACGGAGGTACGAGAGGTCCCCGTCGACGAGCGGCCGGAGTTCGTCGAGCCGGTCGCGTGCGTCGGCCGGAAGCGAGCGCGACTCGAGTGCCTCGACGATCTCGCGGAGTTTCGCGAGCGAGAGGTTCTCACGACGCTTCAGGTACTTCGGGATCACCTGTGTGACGCCCTCGATGTCCATCTCGCGGAGTTCCCACAGTGCGTCGGGAATCCGGACCACGAGGCTCTTCGGGGAGTACGGCTCCTCGCCGTCGAGAATCCGGCGGAGAGGGTTGTCGCTCCCACCTCCGGAGACCGAGACGGTCGCGATGTCGCGGCGGTTGCCGTCGCGGTTCGTCTGTCGGGAGACGTTCGCGACGAGTCCGAGTCGGTGGAGGAGGAAGACCAGCCCGTCGGCGACGTCCCGACTGGTCGTGTGGAACTGGAGCGTCGTGACGTTGTCGTCGCTCGGCTCGCTACCGTCGCCTGCCAGGAGCCCCCGGAGGAACGCGAGGACGACGTCACGCGACCCACGGAGGATCGCATCGGGAACGAGCTTCTCGTTCGGACGGTGCTCGTCCTGATCGGGGAACCCGAGTTCGTGCAGTAGCTCCCGGAACACCGCCGGGAAGTGGACACGGTACGCCTCGTTCGACCACTCGACCGACGGCTCGACGCCGAGTGCCGATTCGGTCGTCTCGACTACCCTGTCGATCAGTGCCTCGTCGGCGTTGAACAGCGTCGGGTTGAAGCCGGAGAGCGACCCTTCGGCGACGAACATCCCGAGGAGCCACGCGAACCCCTCGTCGACGGAAACCTGCCGGTCGATACCGGTAGCGGAGCCCCAGAGTCCGATCGTCACGTCGTCCGGAACCACCATGTCGACCGAATCGAGGATCCGTTCCAGCCGGTCGTACGCGATCTTCTTCCTGTCGAGTCGATACGACAGTCCCGACCTGAACTGCTCGTGCGTCTCGCTCCCGCGCTCGGTCGTCTCCCAGGCCGTCGTGAGCAGGTCTTCGACGTGGTCGTCGATGAAGACGTACGGCTCGTCCACGCAGTCGACGACGTCGACGGTCGTTTCGACCGGATCGACGTCGAGCCGTCTCGGTGCGAGCAGGAGGTCGCCTTCCGACAGTTCGTCGCCGGCGACCTCCTCGATGCCGTCGTCGTATCGGAAGAGGCTGTGGTTCGGCGTGACGTCGATCGACCGTCCGAACTGCGTTCCGACGCGCAGGAGCGTCTCGTCGTCGTCGGCCCGGTAGCGGATCGCCTTCTCGATCGGTTGCGGCGCCGACTCGTGGTCGTCACCGAAGGCGTACGTCGTCCAGCCCTCCGAGAGACAGGTCTTCTTCTCGAACTTGCCGTCGTGCTCGACCGGCACGTCGAGTGCCGCCCAGAACTCGTCGAAGGTCGGGAACCGAACGCTGCCGTCCGGTCCGAAGGCGACGAGTCGCGAATCCGCCGCGACGCTGCCGCCACGCTGGTCGGGGAGGTACTCCTTCGAGAAGTTGATGAGTCCGTCCATCAGGAGCATCACGCAGTCCTCGTCGCCGTCGCACTGCGCGGTGTAGAGGCCGTTTACTGCGACCGTGTGATCGCTGTTAACTTCGATACAGTAGGTGTTATTCGATTTTGATACGACGTGCTCGACGGCGGTGACGCGATCGACGCCGACGCGCTCGTCCGTCGAGCAGTCGACGCCGCCGTCCGCGACCGCCCGGTTCGACGGCACCCCCTCCCGTCGGGAGCCGGTCGTCGCCGGCAGCAGGTCGCCCGCCGACAGTTCGCTCGCGCGGACGCGTTCGACGGCCCGGTGTTCGTGCTCGCGCCCGTGCCCGTGCTCGTCGTCGGGGGCGCACCCCTCGGGCGCGTGGCCGGCCTCGGCGACCGCACCGCCGGTCCACCGGAGCATCGTGTGGTCGGGGGTCACCCGGATCGACCGCCCCGAGGCGGTCGTCACCTCGACCAGGTGGTCGGGCGCGGGGTGTTTCGACACCGCGTCGACGGGGCGAACCGTCGGCCGTCCCCGGTCGTCGACGGCCCGGACGCGGACCTCGCCGTCGAGCTCCGAGATCAGCGTCCCGACGTCGTCCTCGCGCGGGTCGTCGAGCCGCTCCTCGACGAACGCCCCGATCGTCGTCCGTCGCCACTCGCCCGACTCCGTGTCGGCCTCCGTCCCCTCCCCGGCCTCGTAGCACAGCTCCGTCCCCGGCGCGAAGCAGTTCCGGCGCTTGGCCGCGTGGAAGTACGGGTGCGCGTAGCCGACGGCCGCCGAGGTGAACCCGACGACCCGGCCGACGGTCGCCGCGGAGGTGTGGGGCGCCATCCCGAACACCAGCTCGCCGACGAGGTCGTCCCGCTCGTTCAGCTCGTAGAACGCCGGCAGGTCGTAAAAGGACGTCAGCAGGTCGTCGACGTAGTCGGCCGTCCGCAGCATGTGCTCGGCCGCGCCGTCCGAGAGGACGACGTCCTGGACCTTCAGCTCGACCAGCTGGTCGTCGAACCGGAGCGGCTCGCCGTCGACGTCGGTCTCGTAGCCCAGCTCCCGGAAGTGGTCGGCCGTCACGTCCAGCTCCTCGGGCCGGACGGCCGTGACGGGGAGGTCGGTCATGTCGTACCGGACGGTGCCGTCCTTGAACGACGAGACGCCGTGCTTGGCCCGGAGGACCCCCTTCTCGACGGGTTCGGGCGTCTTGTTCGCCGACGTCAGCCCCTTGACCCCCTTCAGGATCTCGAAGGCCGTCTCCCGCTCGCCCAGCCGGTCCATGGCGTCGTGGTAGACGCCGTTCAGGTCGATCGTCCGCTCGGCGACAGACGAGACGTCCCGGTCGCACCGCTCGCAGTGGACCCGGCCCGACTCGTCCGGGTCGATCACGGTCCCGCAGTCGTCACACTCGTAGTACGGCTGCGTGTGGCCCTCACAGTCCGGGGAGGGGCACTCGGGCGTGTACGCGTCCGTCCCGCAGTCGGGACAGCGCCGCTCGCCGACCTGGACCGTGATCTCGCCGCGGGCGCCCGTCTCCCGCCGCGTCGTCGCCGCCTCGCCGAGGTCCCGCTGGCTCCCGCCGGCCTCGCCGATCGGGAACAGCGCGTGGACGGCCGGCGAGAGGTCGCGCTTCTCGGACTTCTCCGGGCGGCCCATCCGGTTGCCGATACGGGTCGGCGCCCGCTCGCGCACCTCGAAGGGCGCCACCTCGTTGACCGCCCGGACGGCGTTGTCGCCGCCGTCCCACTCGCGGGCCGCCCGGGAGAGGTCGTCGGCCGTCCAGTCGCGCCGGAGGTCGTCGCCGAACCCCAGCGACCGGACGAACGGCCGCCAGTCGGGCACCCGGAGCGCGTCGGCCGTCGCCGTGTGCTCGACGAGCAGCGACTCCAGCGCCTCGCGCGTCCCGGGGGTCCGCTCGATCACGAGGACGCCCGGCGGGTCCGCCTCGCTCCCGACCACCTCCCCTGCCTCGATCGCCTCGGCGAGCGCGAGCATCGCCTCGACGGGGACGTCGTGCCAGAGGTACGTGTACGCCGGGTGCAGGGGCGCGCCGTGATCGTCGGTCCACGCCAGCGCCGCCTCGGCCGACGGGTCCTCGAGGTCGACCGCGGGGTCGTCCCGGAGCGCCTGGACGTCGACGCCCGCCGCCGCGAGGTCCTGGCGCCACCACTCGACGGTGTAGGAGGCGGGCGCGAGCGGGTGGTTGTTCTCGACGAACTCGCCGTAGTTGACGAGGTACTCGCCGAGGTCGAGGATCGCCTCGACGCCGTTGCGCACCTCGAGCGCCTCGGCGGGGTCGTCGATCCGGCGGACGTCGCCGTTCGCCAGCCGGACGGTCGGCCCCTCGATCGAGTCGACCGGCACGACCCCGGCGGCCTTCCCGGGCCGCTCGGTCTTGATCTGCGTGCCGGTCGCCAGGAAGTCGTCGACCAGGTGCATCGTCGCCGGGTGGACGCCCGCGGTCGCGAAGCCGTGGTTGCGCGCCCGGCCGTACCGGAGCCGGAAGCCGCCGGGCTTCGACGGGTGGCCGAAGACGGGCCGCCCGGCGATCAGGTCCCGGAGGAACTTCTGGGACGGCTCGACCCGCGGGGGGCCGGCCGGACCGTCGGCCTCGTCGTCGTCGCCCCGGCTCTCGGCCGCGCCCCCGACGTCCCCGGGCCCGTCGGCCCCGGCGTCGGCGGCGTCGGAGCCGTCGACCTCACCGGCGTCACCCTCACCGGCGTCGCTCTCGCTCGCCTCGTCGGCGTCCCCCTCGCCGTCGTCGCTCTCGCTCGCCTCGTCGGCGTCCCCCTCGCCGTCGTCGCCCTTCCCGATCGTCCCGTCGATGAGGTCCTGGAGCCACGGCCAGTCGACCTCGTCCAAGTTCCGGGTGTACCGCTGGATCTTGGGCGCCTTCAGGGCGATCCCCTCGGCGAGCACCAGACACATGCCCCCGCGGGCGCTATTGGTGTCGACGCGGTCTAAGTCCCGGAAGCCGGAGACCTCCTCGTCGCTGGTGGCCTCGCCGTCGAGCATGATCGGCATGTGCTCGGCGATGAACCTCGTCTCCCTGTCCTTCGGCGTGTACTGGAGGCCCGTCTCCTTGTCGTAGAGGCCGATCTCCTCGGCGTACCGCTCGATCTCGTCGTCGCGCGCCCGGAACTCCTCGAGGCCGACGAGCGTCCGGGTGTAGTCGGCGACGAGCACCGACAGCGCCTGGGCGGTCCCGCCGGCCGAGCGGATCGGCCCGGCGTAGTAGACGTTGACGAACTCCGTGCCGTCGTCGTTCTGGAGGATCTCCACCCGGTCGATCCCCTCGATCGGGGCGGCGACGACCCCCTCCGTGAGGAGCGCGACGGCCGTCCGGACCGCGCCCTCGACCTTCCCGGCGCGGGAGTCGTAGTCGCCGACCCGCCCCTCCGCGAAGTCGCGCGCCAGCTCCAGGGCGGCCTCCTCGCGGGACATCTGTCCCTCGAGTTCGCGGACGCGCTCCGCGACGCCGTCGATCCCGAGGATGTTCTCGACGCGGTCGGCCATGTCCTGGGCCACGGGGATCTCGATCCCGGTCGTCGGGTCGTACCCGCGCGACCGGGCCGCCTCGGCCCGCTCGAGCGCCTCGTCGAGCCGGTCCTCGATCCGCGCGAAGTACCGCTCGTCGGCGGGGCTCACGGCGTCCCTCCCCGACGTCGGCCCCGGCCGGCGATCGGACGCCCGGCGAGCCGTCGGCCGAGGCTC
>Ga0207797_1001926_pt1 | contig 14732 bp, 6 predicted proteins | sample PRCRCaboRojoPR_6_FD_187275 | JGI IMG/M metagenome (GOLD analysis project Ga0207797, IMG submission 187275) | Marine sediment microbial community from Cabo Rojo, Puerto Rico - PR CR 10% Liquid 1 (SPAdes) | ecosystem: Environmental > Aquatic > Marine > Coastal > Sediment | place: Cabo Rojo, Puerto... | reverse complement strand
ACGGCATCAGGTTGACCCCGTCAATCGGCCGGGAAGGGTCGGTTTTTACATCAGCAAGGGCCACGCTGGTCGCAAAAATATCCAGCGAGATCACCGGCTTTTCATACACCTTTCCTGCGGGAATGTGTCCTGGCCACTGAACGGCAAAGGGGACGTGGATACCTCCTTCAAAAAGGGTTCCCTTGCCGGCCCTCAGGGGACCATTGTCACTGCTGTTATGCTGTTCCGGACCCCCATTGTCGGAGAGGAAGAAAACCAAGGTATTTTGCTCAATGCCGAGTTCATTTAGCTCATTCAGAAGTTTGCCCACGCCATCATCCACGGCTGAAACCATGGCCGCATAGGTTCTTCTATCCTTATCCTCAATGTGGTCAAAGCGTTTGAGGTACTTTTCGGTGGCCTGCAACGGCCCATGAGGAGCATTGTAGGCAAGGTACAGGAAAAACGGACCATCCTGGTTACGCTGCACAAAATTAACCGCTTCGCGGGAGAACGCATCGGTAATATACTCATTTTCCTCCACGCGGGTGTGATTCTGAAGCAGCTTGGTGCGGTACCCGTCCCATTGATTTTCTATTTCCGACAAATCCTCCAGGGTCCATTCCTCCGGAAAATACCGGTGGCCACCACTCAGAAATCCATAAAACTCATCAAATCCACGATTCAAAGGATGATGCACTTCATGGGCACCCAAATGCCACTTCCCAATGACCATGCTGTTGTAACCGGCTTTGTTCAGCACCGTTGCCAGCGTTTTCTCTTCCAGGGGAAGACCCATGGTGGAATCGTTGGGAGCCAGGATGGGATTTCTTCCATGACCAAAACGCCCCTGATACCTGCCGGTGAGCAAACCGGCACGGCTGGGGCTACAAACCGAATAGCTCACATATCCGTGGGTGAAGTGAACACCCTTTTCGGCTATGCGATCGATGTTGGGTGTAGGAATCTCCTCTCCCCCGGTAAAGCCTACATCGTTATAACCCTGATCATCGGTGAGCACAATGATGATGTTGGGTTTCTCTTTCTTTGGCTTCTTCTCCTGGCAACCTGCAAGGAGGAATATTCCGATTAGCCAGGTTAAAAAAGGAAAGCCTCCACATTTATTCCAATTTATATTCATCATGTAAATATTATTATTCAACAAAAGAGGCAGACAATGGATAATCCCCTGCCTGCCTCTATTTGCTAAACCCAGCAAAACCAAATATTTTATATTCTTTTGGCCAGGTTATTTATTGCCATTCAGGGTGTTGTTGCAGGTTCTCGTTCACGTCAATCTCAGGCTGGGGTATGGGCCATTTCATCATTTTATCGCTCCATACTCTTTCGGCCAGACCGTATTGTGAAGCCTCGTTCTGCATGTAAAAGTCAAAGGCTCTTTCTTTCAATTCACCCCAACGCTTGAGGTCGAAATAGCGCAATCCTTCCAGGGCCGTTTCTACACGGCGTTCATGCTTGACTACATCCAGCAGTTCCTGCTGGGAAAAACCTGTTCCTTCAACATCCTGAACATGGGGCATTCCAACACGGTCGCGCACCTGATTGATCAGGCCAAGCACTTCTGATTCGTTGTAATTACCGCTTTGAACAAGGGCTTCAGCACGGATCAGCAATACATGAGCATAACGAAATACATAGAAATCCTGAGGCGAGTCGAACTGGTTCAGGTCATTGTCCTCTTCCGTGTATTTACGCATGGCGTAATCCGTAGGAGTTGACGGTGCAGTTTCCAGTGAATCGCCTTTCCATGTTGAACCTTTAGCTACAATCGTAGCGTTGAAACGAGGATCGCGGTCTTCATCAGGCAGATCAGAATTGTACAATGAAGATTGATCGATGGGTAGACCATCGGTACAATAGAAAGATTCAGCCAGGTTGGCGAGAGGTGCCTGGTGCACAACAGTTGCATTTCCCCAGTAGCCAGGGAAATTAGCTCCTTCGTTACCTCCAAGCCCCCGTTCATATCTAACAGAAAAGATCACTTCATTACAAGTTTCATTATCTGGTGAAAATAATTCATGGTAATCGGAGAATAATGAATAATTCTGCAGATCAATAACATCCTGAGCTCTTTGAGCCGCGTTTTCATACTGCCCGTGATACAGATAAATACGGGCAAGCAAGGCAAGAGCAGCACCCTTAGTAGCTCTGCCAAATTCAGTGGAACCGGCTTCCGGTAGGTCCTGGTAAGCACTTTCCAAATCCTCCGTGATAAAGCTCACAATTTCAGATTTTGGTGTTTTACCTACTTCAGCCTCTTCGAGAGACAGAGGCTCCTTTACGAGCGGTACATCCACAAAAGTCATAGTAAGCAGATTGTATGTCATGGCCCTGAGAAACTTAGCTTCAGCCACGATCTTATTAGCCACATCCTGTTCAAGAATTCCCTTTTCGGCCATCTCGGGTACAAACTTGATCACCCGGTTGGTCCTTCCGATCATCGTATAAGAGGCATCCCAGAACATCAGGGCACTCCAGGTATTGGAAGGACTGATCTTACCCCGTGCGGTTGATCCGCCAGGCATCCAGCTACCCCAAACGCAATAACCGTTATCAGACATGAAATCGGTCCGGAATATTCCGAACGACCATGGTCCGGAATCGTAGTAATTTCCACTCTGCAGCGCATCATAACAGCCGCGTATAGCCATTTGGGCATCTTTTTCAGAGCTCCAGAAACTTTCATTCGACAGGGCATTCGGGTTGGTCCGTTGCAGAAAATCCTCCCCACAGCTCACAGCGAATAAGGATAATATGAATAGTGCAATTATAGTTCTCATGATTATAGTGTTTTAAAATATTACAGATTATTTAAAAGAAACATTGATTCCGATGGTATAAACTTTGGAATTCGGATACTGTGAGTTCCGATAATCGGAAGCAAATTTTTCCGGATCAAAGTCTTCTACATCCGACCAGGTAAGAAGATTGTATCCACTAAAATAAACCCTCAGATTGCTTAGACCTATTGATTCTAGCATTTTATCCGGGAATGTGTATCCAATCTCCAGGTTTTTCAGGCGCAGATAGGAAGCATCCCTTAACCAAAATGTTGAGGTTTTGTTGTTGTGGTTTTGATTTCCGAAACGTGGAAATTCTGCATCCCGGTTGTCTTCTCTCCAATAATCCTTCCAGGTTTCAAGACCAGCTCCCATACCTGAACTGTTTAGCCAATAGAGTCTTTTTACACCGGTAATTCCCTGGAAAAAAGCACGTATATTAATGCCTTTGTAGCCTCCACCGAGATTGAATGAGTAGGTAAGATCGGGAAACTGTTTACCTATGATCTTCCGGTCATGTTCAGGTGTGATTACGCCGTCAGGCTCACCATCAGGGCCGCTGATATCTTTGTATTTCACATCACCTGGCCTGGGAGCGCCGCCAAGTCCTGACTGGTCGGCATGATCGTCAATTTCTTCCTGGCTCTGAAACAGGCCTTGAGCAACATAACCGTAGAAAGCATTCATCGGATCACCAACACGATTGATGGTTTGTCCTCCAATGATCTCTTCCTGGCCCGCCAGGTCAACAATCTCATTTTTTACACTGGAGAGATTGAACCCAGCATTGTATCTGAAATTGTCAAGGCTTTCCTTATAATTCACATTCAGTTCCCACCCGTAGTTATCAACAATACCTGCATTCTGATAAGGTGCGCCAAGTTCCCCTACCGTTCCGGGTATGGGAAGCTGCATCAGAATATCTGTGGTGTGTTTCTTGAAATAATCGCCTGTGATCTGCAGCCTGTTTTCAAATAGATTCATATCCAGTCCAATGTTCAGCATTTCGGTTGCTTCCCACTTAATTGCATCATTAGCCAGGTTGGTAACCGCAACACCAGGCAACAGACTGCTACCCCAGATATAATCCATACCGGTTGATATGGTTTGTGAATAGGGATACCGGCCAATTTCCTGGTTACCCAATTTACCCCAGCTACCACGTATCTTAAGGAAACTCAGGAAAGAGATATCCTGCATAAAAGACTCTTTGGACAGAACCCAGCCTCCTGAAAATGACGGGAACACAGAAAAACGATTTTCTTCAGGCATCCTGGAGGACCCATCACGCCGGAGATTGAATTCAAACATATATTTTTCCTTGTAATTATATTGGGCACGGGTAAAATAAGATTGCAGGGCCGTCTCCCAGGCGCCGCCATCTACATTCTTATTTTCCACTCCTGCTCCAAGCTCATGAATGTTATTGTTCGGGAGGTTCTCAACATATGCCCAGAAATGATCGTTTCGATGATATTCAAGCGAATAACCACCCAACAGCTCTATGTTATGATTACCTAAGGAAGTATTGTACCTAAGCAGGTTCTCGTTGGCATACTCAATATCCTTAGCGTTGTTGTTGCTTACATTATTCTTAACATCCTGATTAATCACATTGCCATTGTAATCATAATACAGGGCAGTTGGTGTAAAATTGGAAATCAGGTTGTTGTGATACTGAAATGTAAACCGGCTGCGGAAATGCAGGTTCTTTACCAATTCATAGTCTGCAAAAAGCTTACCTTCAATATGTGAATTTTCGATGTATCGCTCCCCCGTATGTGCATCCCGAACCACATTCTTGATGGTCATGTTGTGAGTATTACCATAGGCTCCATCTGTAATGCCCCATTGGCCATCCGGGTATTTTACCGGTACCGTCGGACGTGAAAATCTTCTGGCATTATACATCAGAGAATTCTCAAAATCATTGGGATCACCGGCATTAATACCAGCCGGTTCATCAATACGCTGTTTATAACCAAACACGTTCAGTCCCATTTGCAACTTCTCGCTCATATCTAAAGTGACGTTGGAACGAAATGAATATTTCTTATTGGCAGTTTGAATGACAATACCATCCTGATTTTTATAATTGGCAGAAATATGGTATTTGGCGTTTTCTGTTCCACCGGCAGCCCTAATATAGGTATTGCTCATAGGAGCAGTACGCATCAATTCATTGAACCAGTTGGTATTGACAAAACCGTCGGTAGGATCGTCATTCTTCATCTTGGCGATCATATCATCGGTATAATCAATTTCCTCTCCGGTTTCCCGTTTGACTACATTCTGAATTTCTGCCCATTCCCATGACTCCAGGTAATCAGGGCGAAATACAGGGGCCTGCCATGAAACATCCTGTTTTACTGTAAATTCTGGTTTACTCACGCTCCCTCCTTTGGTCTCCACCAGAATCACACCATTAGCAGCCCTTACACCATAAATGGAAGCTGAGGCTGCATCCTTCAATACACTGATGTCTTGAATATCCTCTGCCGGAATCTTGGAGAGGGTACTGATAGAGCTTTTTACGCCGTCGATAATAACCATGGGGTTATTGCTGTTGAAACTTCGGATACCTCGGATGCGTATCTGCGGATCATTTTTACCAGGCTGATTGGCAAAAGACTGTACAGTAACACCCGGCATCTTACCCTGAAGCAGGCTACTGGTATTCGGAGCAGAGGCATCAGCCAAGTCACCTACATCAACACTTGATACCGAACCGGTCAGGTTTTGTTTTTTCTGTGTACCATAACCTACAACAACCACCTCTTCCATCTCTTGTGCCTGGCTTACCATGGTAACATTGATGGAAGTTCGTCCCTGGATAGGTACACGCTGTGTTTGCATGCCTACAAAAGAGAAAACCAATGTATCTCTTTCTGCAGGCACATCTAATGAATAATTTCCGTCAACGTCGGTAACCGTACCTACCTGAGTTTCCTCGACAAGCACCGTTACCCCCGGGAGTGGCTCTCCCGCCTGGTCAGTTACTTTTCCATTGATGGTTCTTTCCTGGGCCATCAGAAATTGAGTTGAAACCATCAAAAGACCAATCACTAACAAACTAATTCTTCTAAACTTTTTCATAGAATTTTGGGATTTGGTTCATAGTTAATATTCAATTTATTATATAAAAATTATAAAGCATTTTGCATTATGATCACTAAAATCATCACAAAAAGCATGATTAAAACTGTAAAAGATAAAACCGATAACCAGGATAGCCTTTTTCTTTTTCTGTTGAGCCATTTCTCAGTTCCATTTTTTGGGGTTTCTTTTTTCATTAAGCAAAATTTAATATCCAGTTATTTATTACTCTTTGCAATTATACCTCAATATCTGCAAACCATTAACCCAATCTTTTTTCATATATCAGGGTTATTTCAACCAATTAAAAACTTAGAAATAATTCAAAAGTAGGTGATAAATCATTCAATCAAATAAAATAAATACCTGATATCCAATTTAATTCGATGTAATAACAATAGCAAATTTGAAGAATGGAAAAAAGGTTGGTTTTGACAATTGAGAAATGAATGAGAGTAAAGATGAAGAAAATTATTTCAATTTTAAATAACCTTGGTTGGCTCTGAATTATATTAAAGTATGTGGAACATAGAAAAAATATATTCCTGGAATTTAAAAGATAACCAGGATGATACCGGTAGCTATGAACAAAATGTCAGTATTTTGCGCCGTTCAAACTTTTCTGATATTCTCCGGGTGTTTGGTTAAATTCTTTCGTGAAATTGTTTCTGAAATGTTTCACATCATTGAAACCTACCTCATAGGCAACCTCAGTGACAGTTTTATCTTTATCTGCCAGAAGCTGGGCAGCCCGTTTGAGTTTAATTCTCTTGATGAATGCGATAACAGACAAACCCGTGGCATTTTTGATTTTTCTGTAAAGCGTTGAATGGCTAAGATTAAGTTGCTTTGCCAGAAATGTTGCATTAAGCCTTGGATTGGTTAAATTTTCCTCTATTACCCGTATGGCTTTCTGGATCATTTTCTGCTCATAAGGAGTGATCTCTACCTCGGTTGGCTCTATCTTTACCCGCTTTGTATATAAATTTTGCAGTTCCTTTCTTGTTTCCAGGAGATTATGTATCTTCTCCCTGAGCAATTCAGGATCAAAGGGTTTTGAGATATAGTCATCAGCACCGGCCCTTACACCATAGATTTCGAACTTACTGGCACTCTTAGCAGTTAAAAGAATAACCGGTATATGTAAACACTGATCATTCTTTTTAAGTTTGCTGCAGAATTCAAATCCGTCCATTTCAGGCATCATGATATCGGATATCACCAGATCAGGCTGCTCTTTAATTACCATATTCAGTGCCTGTTTTCCATTCTCAGCATCAATCACCTCGTATAAAGGTGTCAGTATATCAGCAATATAGTTCGCCACCTCCCGGTCATCTTCCACAACCATAATCTTCTTTCCGGAGTTGCGAACACTTCGTGCTTTTCTCATTGGATTAAAACCCGGAATTTCCTGATATTCTGGTTTCTTTTCCTTTTTCAGAGGTTTTTCCCGGATGATCTGTGATTCATTAAAATGATATTTTCCTTTCAGAAGAGAAACAATAAATTCAGTCCTTTTATTCACCTCACTTTTAATGTCAATCATTCCTCCATGGAGATCAACCAAACGTTTGGCGAGGGCAAGCCCTATACCCGAACTGCCAAAATTCTGCCGTGATTCGATCTGATAAAATCTTTCAAAAATGAAGTCAAGCTCCTGCTGAGGTATACCTGGCCCATTATCAATTACGTGAATGTTTAAGTACTGAACGTTTTCCGATAATTTAACGGTTACCATACCGCCTTCTCCCAAATGCTTCATGGAATTGGATACCAAATTATTGACCACAATCTCCATCTTGTCCCTGTCCATGAAGATCATCCTGTTTGAGAGTTGGTGTTTGGTATTAAACCGGATGTTATTGATTCTTGCCAATTCCTTGAAGGAAATTGATATCTCTTCGATAAAATCAACTATATCCGTTTCCGACACCTGTAATTTCAGGTTGCCGGTCTCAGCCTTTCTGAAATCGATTAATTGATTGACAAGCTTTTTCAACCTTAAGGCATTTTTACGAACCAGTTTCAGCTTATGTTTAACCCCTTCGCTCAGGCTTTGAGCCTCAGGGTTTGACAGAAGCTCGTTGAGCGGACCTACAATCAGGGTAAGTGGAGTCCTGAATTCATGGGAAATGTTGGTGAAAAACCGAAACTTCATCTCATCGATCTGCTTTTGATGTTCGTTTTTCACCTTAAGCATTTCCACTTCGCTGGAAAGGCGGGTCTGCTTGATTGCTATCCACCTGATCAGAAAAACCAGGCCCAGGGATATGCCAATATATATCAACAGGGCATACCAAGTCTTCCACCATGGAGGGGTAATTTCAATTTTCATAGTTCTCCCCGATTCGTTCCAGATGTTGTTGTTGTTGGAACCCTTCACATATAAGGTATATTCTCCAGGAGGAAGGTTGTTGAAAGATATTCGCCGGCGGCTTCCCATATAAATCCAATCCTCATTATGTCCTTCAAGCTTGTAGGCATAATGATTGCTTTCAGGCCTGGTCAGATCCATGGCAGCTATTTCAAGGCTAAACTCATTCTCCCGGTGGCTCAGCTTAATCTTCTCTGTTTGATTGATCGACTTATTAAGCAGTACCCGCTCATTGAATTTTTGATTCACTTTTACCGTCTTGTTCCATATATTTAAAGAAGTAAAAGCAATCTCGGGTACATTCAGGTTCGCCCTTACGGAATCCGGCTGAAACCTTGTCAACCCACCGATTCCTCCAAAATACACATTTCCTTTCCGGCCCTTAAAGCGGGAGCCTTCAATGAAATTAAACACATGAAAACCGTCGCTGTTGTAAAAACTGGTAAACCTTTCCCTATCCCTGTCAAACTTTGTAATGCTGATGTTTGTGGACAACCAGAGATTATGGCTGTCATCCTCCAAAATACCATTGATGTAGTTTTCAGGCAAACCATCCCGGGTAGTATAATAGGTTAAAGTAAAATTTTCTTCACCGTTTTCAGAAAGTTTATTCAATCCACAGGGTGTAGCAACCCATATGTTGCCACTGGAATCTTCATGAATGTCATTAATGATGCTGCAAAGCAATTCATCTTCATTTTTCAGATATTTGCTGATGGGGATGAAGGCTGTATCTTTCAACAAACCAAGCCCTTTGTATGTTCCCATCCATATACGGTCCCGGGAATCTTTATACAAACAACTGATCCTTTCATTGGGTATAGCTCCTTCAACACCGGCTTGGGCCTCCAGGTGTTTTGTGAGTGTATATTTTCCCCCATTGTGGGAAAATACAAACAATGAATTTTGCTGGGTTCCAATATAAATACGATCATTCACCTCCAGGATAGAGATAACTTTCAATATATCAAGATCAGGATTGTCATATAACTCACTGCATTGCCTTAAAACCGGCTTGCCTTCCCGCCATCTCAACTCTGCAAGTGGTTTGGAGCCTCCTATCCATAGCTTACCATTTTCTAGCTTTTTGATTTCCTGAATGATGATACTCTCAGAAGAGGGTATGGCATCATGGATTCCTTTGACTTTTTGATAATTTTTACCATCTTTACTCCAATATAATCCCTTGATGGTTCCGACAAAGAAATTTCCCTTTATGTCTTTAAAAATGGAAATTACCTGATCCACTTCCTGAGCATTGCTATAATTTCCACTTATATCAATGTTGTGAAAGGGTTCCTTGCGGGATATTTTAACGATACCGCACCGGTTGGTTCCTACCCAGATGTTGTCATTGCTGTCGGGATAAATATCAAGGATGGCATTCTCCTCAATAACCGTATTCTGAAATTTCCTGTTTATGTTCAGTTCACTTAGCTTTTCTGTTGTTTTGCTGAAATTCCATAGTCCCATCCCCCATGTACCGATCCATAAGGTAGATTTATCATCAAAAGCCAGGGTGTATACATTTTTTAATGTATTTATACCTGAGTTTGGACCAAAATACTCTTGTATCTCACCATTGTTATAGTTGTAACGGAATAAACCTGTTCCCCAGCCTCCGATCCAAAGAAAAGGATTGTCAGGATCTTCAATGATACATGAAGGATTGATATTTTGGGTTATCTCAGGGATATCGGCAGCAATGAACTTATCGGCTGATTTATTGTACTTCCAGATACCATCAAGTCCCACAGCCCAAATGCTACCATCGCGTGTTCGACAAAAGTTCCTTATTTGTTCATTGGAAAGATAATGAGAGAAATTGCGCGACTTAAAATTGTATTTGTTTACTCCCCCGCTCCAGGTTCCGATCCACATCACGCCTGAAGGATCTTCAAGAAAAGAGATCACCCTGTCATCGTTCAAACCGGTGCTGTCCTTGGTGAAGGAAAAATTCTTGATGGAACGGTCCTTCAGATCCATCAGGCTTAGACCGCCTGATTTGGTTCCAATCCACAGATATTGCCTGCTATCCTCATAAATCCTTTCAATGGATGGATTCTTGATGATATTCTCAGATCCCGGTTCGGGTTGAAATTTATCGAAATCATAACCGTCATAGCGATTCAAACCTCCACGGGTGCCAAACCACAGGAAACCTTCATAATCACGTACAATGGAGGTGACTTCGTTTTTTGACAATCCATCCCTTACACTTATGTGCTCAATAACATACCTATCGTTTTGAGCATTTCCCTGAGGATTTAACAAGAAAAAGAGAGCAAACAATATATAAATTGCTATGATTCTATTTCTGAGCAAAACTTTTAAAATTTTAAGGGTTTAAGACTTATAATTAATTCATTTGGAGATAAAATTTAATTCAAGATTAATGCGGGTAATTCATAATGCTCATAAATTTAGCAAAAAACAATAATACATTCAAATTTTTTATAGTATTTTGTTTACCAAAAAGAGTCCAGTCTAAAAACTCAGTACAATGAAATTTTGGACATATTCTGAAAACTCCATCTTGAGTTCAAATATTACCTAAGAAACCTTTAATTTTTCCTGAAAAATGGCAAAATAAAAATAAATTTTCAGCAAGAATGATCTGACAATGAACTGCTAATCTTCCTTCAGCCTGCTATATTCCATCTCTCTCGTCCATTGCTCAAGCCTGGTTTTCATGTTTTGATACACACGCCAATTTTCTTTTGAAACATCATGTTTTTCTGAAGGATCTTTTTCCAGGTTGTAAAGCACAGCTTTTTGTTCTGATTCTCCATCAGGCTCAACGCGGGTTACATAGGGACGAACCAGCTTCCATTTTCCCTTTCTCATGGTAGCATTGTGGGAATAATAGGGTACACCTCTGTTCCATTGCCAGTATCTTCTTTCAGGCAGGTTGTTCTCCTCTTTACCTCTGAGCAATCCTGCCATGCTTCCTCCTTCGAAATCAATGGAATCAGTAAGTTGAAGATTGCATAAATCCACCAAGGTCGGGAACACATCCGTAAATTGAATAACATCCTCCTTATGGGCAGGTTTAAGGTGACCCTCCCAATTTACAAGGAAAGGCACATGGATGCCACCTTCATAGACGGTATATTTGGTACCCCGCAATCCTCTGTTGTAGCGTTCACCGGCTAACGGATCCGGTCCGTTATCGCTGGAAAAAACAATCAGTGTGTTTTCTCTGATGCCCAAATTATCCAGTTTTTTAATTAGCTTACCGATCCCCCGGTCCATGATCTCTATCATTGCGTAAATGGTAGCTGTACTTTCATCAAAGCCCTTATCCAGATAATGATCTACCCTCTCCTGAGGTGCTTCGATGGGCCGGTGAGGGGCATAATGGGCCAGATGCAGGAAAAAAGGCTCATCCTGATGTCTTGTGACAAAATCAATGGCTCTCCGGGTGATATCATTGGTAAGATATTGGTCATCAAACTCCCGAATTGACCCATTGATATCAAGTTGATAATCAAAATAACTGGGAACCATATATCCCCTAAAACCTTCAAACTCCTGAAAGCCTCTGTCGTTGGGATGATAACCTTCTCCTATTCCACAGTGCCATTTGCCGATCAACCCGGTAGCATAACCATTTTCAACAAAAACATCTCCCAGGGTTGCCAGATCTTTATCCATTCGTGTAAATTCCGGATAACGCCTCATGTTAAGGGTGATGCAATCTGTTTGATGCGGATACTTCCCGGTAAGCAACGCAGCTCGGGCAGGAGCACATACGGGGGAAGCGGAATAGGCCTGACTGAACCAGACGCTTTCTTCCACAAGCTGATCCAGGTTAGGCGTTTGGGTTTTGCCTCCGTTGAGACACGCCAGATCACCCATACCCATGTCATCAGCAAGAATCAGGATGACATTGGGATGATTTTTTCTATGTTTGGTTTCATCACGGTTACATCCCTGAACAATCAGGAAAATCAAGGCTGATATTCCCAGGGTAATAAACTGATAAGTTAACTTCATCTTTTTCATATAAAGGCAGCTATATTTGATTCATGAACAATTGGATTTATCTGAAATTTGAAATTTTTGATTCTATCCATATAGTGGTCCGTAATTATTGCATGCCCATTTAATCCTGGAAGAAGCTTTTGTTTATGATGGAAACTGCTAACCCCATAGAGACCGATCCTATCGAAGGTATGTCTCCCCCAGCATCACGGCAACAGATATACCTGCACGGGCAAACTGCATAAGCTGTGATTTTACATCATCAGGAATCGTTTCATCATTTGTTTTTCTCATATTCCGGATTCATGGTATGCATGATCGGATCAGTTTCATGTAACCATTGGTGCAACTTACCTGTAAGTTCCTGAACTTTCCAGGGTACTTCCTTAGCGAGATTCTTTGTTTCTCCCGGATCTTCCTCCAGGTTATACAATTCAATCTTACGGGGGTCATAGAATTCAATAAGTTTCCATTTACCCGAACGTATGGCAGCTCCCGGCCTATTGCCATGAGGACTGTAATGGGGATAGTACCAATGCAGTTCAATGTTTTCTTGTTTCTCCCTGCCATCAAAATCGCTAACCAATGATCGGCCGTCGAGAGGAGTATTGGCATGATCCATCACTCCGGCAATATCCGCAATGGTGACATAGATGTCTTCCGATTGGGTTAGCGTATTGCTTTCGGTACCGGCCTTAATATATCCCGGCCATTTCATGATGAAGGGCACCCGAAGCCCTCCTTCATAGAGATGACCTTTTCCACTTCTGTACGGACTGTTGTCTGCTACCCGGTTTAAAGCCCCATTGTCAGAAGCAAAGATAACCACTGTATTCTTATTCAAGTCCCATTCTTTCAATTTATCCAAAATGCGTCCCACATTCCTATCCACACTCTCAACCATGGCTGCATATACCGGGTGGATCTCTTCGTTGCCGGTTCTTTTCTTCTTAGTCCGGTATTTTTCTATTAAATCATTCGGAGCCTGCAACGGGACATGTACGGCATAATGGGAGAGATAAACTAAAAAGGATTCCTTCTTATTTTCTTCAATAAATTGAATGGCTTCATTGGTTAATCGATCGGTCAGGTATTCACCCGGCTCACCCCCTTCCATGGTAGGTATGGAAGAATTCCATGGTTGATCGGGATTTTCATAGGGATAAAAATGGCTTGGCGGCATGCCATGTGTCCAACCTGCCACATTTTTATCGAACCCCATATCCGTGGGCCAGTAACCCTTGCCTCCCACATGCCACTTACCCAGACTAATGGAATTATAATCTGCAGGTTTCAGCGCTTCCGGCAGAATTACCTCTTCTTTGGGAATTTGCATCAGGTCATTGGGAGGTATGATACGACTGTGATCGGGATGACGGTGTCTTCTGATGCGGGTTACATGACCGGTAAAGCTTACACGGGCTTGATTCTTACCAGTAAGCAAGGCAACCCTTGTGGGAGAGCAAACAGGACAGGAAGAATAGGCATTGTTCCATTTCATCCCTTGCTCAGCCAACAGATCAATGTTGGGTGTTTCAATATAATCGTTTCCATAACACCCAAGATCCTGGCGACCCAAATCGTCGATCAGGAAAAGCAGAAAATTGGGTTTTTCCGATGACTTATTGCTGTTGTCTTTCGGGACATTTTTTTTACAGGATAAAAAACTCACTACCATACTGGCAGTAAACAAGAACCACAAAATGTTCAATCGTAGAAAACGCATAACCTCTTAATTTATTTGTTTCTAATGTCCTCTGTATACTTTCTGAAATTTTTTATCCTGTAAAAGATGGTGTAATTCGCATCATGACAACTGTGGGCCTTTGTTCCGTCGGGTTCCGGATATGCCGTCCGGATAAGGGCTACCATATCCTCCCCATCGAACTGCCAGTCGGCGTATTGAAAGCCCACATGCTCCACATCGGGATGTTGCAGGATAATCTTGTTCACTTCCCAGTTTCTTAAATCCTTAGAAGAAATTAGTGCCAGGGTATTGCGGGTACGTTCAGGATTATGTCCCTCGTATTCCGGTGGAATGTAGTTGGACAACGACCAATACCTTCCGGAAACCCCATCATAACGGATGGAAAACTTCTTGCATCCACCAGGAAAATCGATGAATCCGCTATCCGTATCGAAACTCACCTGATCCCCATATTTTGAGACCTGAACAATACAAGCCCTTCCTCCTTCAGGCCGATAGTCGTTTCTGAGAACATTTACCATGTCACCTTCAGGCATGACTAACACGTTACCTTCCAACCATGCTCTACCGGGCCAGTCCTGATCATACCGTAACCTGTTGCTGGCGGACCAGTTGGAAGCTTTAAGCAGATCAGCACCTATGGGAGCTGATATCACCATTGCTCTGAAATTTACTCCCCAGCCTTCAGGCGGGTGCCGGTCCTCGATGGCTCTGATAATACGCCCGTTGTGAATCACCATAGGCATAGGAGCCGTATGATACTGTTTATCGGTGCGCAACAAGC
>Ga0207797_1001925_pt1 | contig 14733 bp, 9 predicted proteins | sample PRCRCaboRojoPR_6_FD_187275 | JGI IMG/M metagenome (GOLD analysis project Ga0207797, IMG submission 187275) | Marine sediment microbial community from Cabo Rojo, Puerto Rico - PR CR 10% Liquid 1 (SPAdes) | ecosystem: Environmental > Aquatic > Marine > Coastal > Sediment | place: Cabo Rojo, Puerto... | reverse complement strand
TTAAATTGTTACATTGTCGAATGATTCTACTGTTAAGCAAGAAGCTATAGAGGTTTGCCAACTGCCGATTGCCAACTGCCAACTTATTTAAATGAGGCTAAGGACGAAGCGTTTGAGGTTTCAAATTTCATGTTTCAACCCTGCGGTCTTGAACCTCAAACTTTAAACCTCAAACATGAAACCATTCAATCATTCCTTCCCCCTCATTCATCCCTTAGCGTGTCTGCCGGATTAACCGCCGCTGCACGGAATGTCTGGACACTGATGGTTGCCGCCGCAATTACCAGGGCAATGATGCCCCCGGCCAGGAACATCCAGAATTCCATATCAATTCTATAGGCAAAGTTCTGCAGCCAGTCTCTCATAAAGTAGTAAGCCGCGGGCCAGGCCACGAGGTTAACCAGTATCACCCATTTCAGGATATCCGTAAGAAGCAGCCGGACTACCCTGTTGTAAGATGCACCCATCGCTTTCCTGATGGCTATTTCCCGGTTCCGTTTTACAACAGTGAAAGAACTCAGGGCAAAGAGGCCCAGTATGGCAATGAGTATAGCCAATAACGAACCATAAAGGATCATTTTATTGGTTTGTTTTTCCTGCTTGTAAAGGTCGGCAAATACATCATCTATGAAAGAATACCTAAAATAGTAATCCTGATCGAAATCTTTGACCGTGTTTCTTATGTAGTCGATTGTTTCCGGTAAGTCATTCATGTTCATTTTTATGGAAATCTGCCCAAAATATGATCTGTAGTGTGTAAGAACCAGTGGTTCGATCGCATGATGGAACGACCGGAAATGAAAATCTTTCATAAGACCTATAACCTTGCCCTTTTGCTGGAAAACATAAATTTCTTTTCCAACAGGATTTTCCATTCCCAGTTTATTAGCTGCCTGTTGATTGATAACAAAACTGGTACTGTCTGTTGCAAGGTCTTCCCGGAAACTTCTTCCTTTTATGATTTCTATATCATAGGTCTCCAAATAATGGTCCTGTATCGGATTTTCGTGAATGATGATGGATTCTGAAGGAGGATCTTCTGCTTTTCTTGCATTCTGAACCGACCTCCTCTCACCCGGATAACTGGCAGATGCAGTTACTGATAGAATTGAAGGATTCTGCATCAACTCATTTCTCAAGGACTGATAGCTCTCTCGTATTTCGCCGGAAATATCATGGACAACCAAAACATTATCCCTACTCACACCAAGATCCTTATTGTTCAGATAATTGATCTGACCTCTGAATATGACCAGGGAGGTGATCAAAAAGATGGCTATAGTGAACTGGACAACCACCAGGATAATTTGCAATGTCCTGCTTCGTGTTCCCCTGCTGCCCGTTCCGCTGAATATCCGAACCGGGTCAAAGCGCGACAAATAAAACGCGGGATAAGAACCCGATAACAATCCAATGATTATTGCAAAAACAAGCAATATAGCTAATAAAACGGGATTCAGCCAGTTTATCTCAAGATCGCTACCCAGAAGGTTCCCCAGTGGTTCGGCCATCAATTCGACCAAAATGAGTGACATAATCAGCGATACAAGGACTACAAGAAAAGATTCCAGAAGATACTGCCTGATCAGTACGTAACGATGGGCTCCCAGAACCTTTCGCATGCCCACCTCCCTGGAACGGTATTCAGAATGGGCTGTAACCAGGTTGATAAAGTTAATAATGGCAATAATCAGGATGAATGCTGCCAGAAAAGAAAAAATATAAATGCTGCTTATATCACCCTGGGGTCCTATGTCAAAACTGTAACCCGAATGTAAATGAATCCGGCTTAATGGCTGCGCATCCCCTGAAATTTCAAATGCCCCTTCAGACCCAACTTCCTGCATCTTGCTTCGGCTAATCCTGTCGATCAACTGGCTTAGCTTTGACTCCCATTGCTCTTTGGAAACATTTGATTTCACCCTGAAGTAGGTAAAAAAGTCCCATCCATGGTTGTTGAAAAAAGTCTCCGCATTTTCCATCGTGTAAAAGTTGGTGATCATATCGAATTTGAAATGCGAATTTCCTGGAATATTTTCCAATACAGCACCAACTGTATAATTTTGATCTCTGCTTTTGATCTCCTTATTGATGGGATCTTCATCACCAAAATATTTGCGCGCCAGCGAACGGGTGATGATCACTTCACCGGGAGTATTGATGGCCGAAATTTTATTTCCTTTATATGCCTCAAAATTGAAAATATCAAAAAAGGAAGAATCAACATACATCAGGTCTATATCGGGATACAAGTTCTCTTCATTCTTCAGTGTAATATCAAAATCATACAATTTACAGGATTCGGTAACTTCAGGCAGTTCCCGTTTCATCGCCCCCGAGACATCAGCCAGGGTTCGTGGAATATGCATCATATTACCATCGGGCTTTTTTACATGGGATACCACCCTGTATATGTTCTCATAATCCTTGTGAAACTTGTCGTAGCTCAATTCATAACGGATATATAAAAACAACAGGATGGACGCAGCCAGCCCGATGGCAAGCCCAATAATGTTGATTATGGTAAAAAACCTGTATTTCTTTAGATGACGGAGTGCAAACTTCAGATGATTTGAAAACATAGGCCTGGTTTTACAATTCTCTTCCTTAAACACAATTTATATGCCACTCTTAATACATACTTAATATACAGAATGTTCTACAGAAATTATAAAAGGTTCAATACATGCTGATGTTCGGTTTGATGCAGAAACTGTTCATTATCGGACACATCATACTTGCTCAGATCTCCTCTTTATAGGCTCCTCGCTTCAGGTCGGGGTCATAGCGATTGCTCTGCTGGATCCTGGAAGAAGCTCAAAGGAATGGATAGGAAAGTGATAATCACTTACTGACCGTGAACCAAAAAATATATATCTACGTTCCTATTATAGTTTTATAACAGAAATCTAAGATACAGTGAAATCATGAAACTACTGAACAAAATATTGCTGGCCGTCAATTTTGACGAACAGGCAAAAGAAGTTATAGAAACCGGCAGGAAACTTCATGAAAGTTTCCATTCTCATATCATTCTGCTTCATGTTTTGCCTGAGAGGCTGAACAAACAATATATCGGGGAGCTTGTAAAAAAAGTCGCCCAAAACAACCTGGAAAATCTGAAACACCAACTCATTGACAAGGATGTCGAGGATGTCGAAACGATCATACAATATGGAAGTGTATTTGACAAAACCATTGATATAGCAGAAGGAAACGCAGTCAATGCCATACTTATGGGTGCCGGTGGTGACAATGTATCTGACGTCAATTATATTGGGACCTCCGTTGAAAAAGTCATGCGAAAAACCGATATTCCGGTATGGGTGGTTAGAAAGGAACCAACAAAAATACAAAGAATTTTATGTCCTGTTGACTTTTCAGAACCTTCAAAAAGGGCATTGACCAATGCAATCACAATGGCAGAAAGCTTAGGAGCTGAATTGATCGTATTGAGCGTATTTGAACCCGAATACTCATATTCCAGATGGATCAAAGCTGATCTGGAGAATGAAAATAAGAAAGCTTACCAAGCTTTTCTGGAACAATACGATCAGTTTCTAAAAAATTTCGCCTTTAGAGATCTCATATGGAAAAAACTTATTGCCCAGGGGGTAATTGATGAACAGATTGTTCAAAATGTAAAGGATCATCAAACAGATCTTCTGATTATGGGAACTACCGGCCGAACAGGTCTGGGCAGGCTTTTAATCGGAAGCGTTACGGAAAAAGTAATTCACAAAGTCGAATGTTCGGTCATTACAACAAAATCCAAAAGTCTTCTTGATTTCCAGTTCGAAATCACGATGAGTGAACTGGCAAAACACCATAACAATGGATTGGAAGCTTTATCCAATAAAGATTATCAAATGGCGCTCACTCATTTTAAATTGGCACATGATGTTGACAAATTTCACATACCCACATTGGTCAGACTATATGAAACTTACAACCTGATGGGTAAAAAATCAAAAACACAGCAATATAAAACAGCTACCATTAAAGTACTTGAATATTTGTGGGATGAGCAGATGGCTCAAAAAATGTTGGATTATTATAGCATTAGTAAAGAAGATTATGTGTAATTTTGATTTAGAAATTAAGAGTCCATTTTTAAAAAACTTAAATACTGGCAGGCAGGTCGCTAAGCATATCGAATAGAGACCTAAAATTCAAAAGATAAGTTTGTAACAACTGGCTTTAATAAGCAGAGCGCCTTTTTAGACTGGACTCAATGATATAAAACCATCTCAATATTATTTGACACCATGTTGAAATTTATCAAGCGTATAGAAAGGTATTTGATTTGGGGCGTCATTATCATCATGCTTTTCATACTTATTCTTTCCTTTATAGATATCCTCTACGTGATATGGGGAAAATTACTGGAGGATCCCTATTTAATCATTGAAGCCGATGGCCTGATGAATCTTTTAAGCATTTTCCTTATTCTGCTTATCGGACTTGAACTTCTCGAAACGGTTAAAACTTACCTGGAAGATGACAAGGTTCATGTTGAATTCATCATCCTGGTGGCCATTATCGCAATAGCCAGGAAAGCCATCGTCTGGGACTTTGGCACTTACGGGAAAGGCGAACTGATAAGCCTGGCAGCCATGATTGTGGCCCTTGGTATAACCTATTTCCTTATAAAAAAAGCAGACATCAGTATAAAAATAAAACGAAACAATACCAGTTCTTCCAAAGATTCTTCCGGGGGGTGATTCTATGAAAATACTGCAAAACCTTAGAAATCAAAAAGCATACTTCTGTCATCCCTGACGGGATTCCTTTTGCCCTGGTCGCCAAGTTACCGGGGTTTACACCCCGGCCTATAAAGATATCAGGCCTATGGCCTTTGGGAATGAACCTGCATGTCGGTTTATTACATATAGATAGTTTTGGTCTGAATACATGCAATAACCTGATTATATTTTCTAATTACCAACCAATACCTATTTTACTTCACTAGGCTTAAAAGATCCTACCACCAAGGAACCTGAATATTAACGAATAACGGAAGGCCGGCAGGCCTGATATCTTTGTAGGCCCGGATGTAAATCCGGGTTGACAAATACCTACTTTAACCGTAATGCCGTAGGCATGAAATACGGACTATCCCGGACCTAATTTAATCTACATGCTTTTGGCTGAGAAAACTTTCCGACTTAATAAATCAAACACTCATACCTGAAGAAGGGTACAACCTTTTACTGAATAAGCAGTTTATAGGGAATGCGTAACTTTTTGTGTAAGTTCTTAATCATTCTTAGATTCAAATTCCTTTCTCTGTTCATTACTTTTGAAACCATTGTTTTATCTCCTATGATTCCAACCAGATCTTTTCGTTTCAACCCTTTTTTGATTACTGACAGTTGTTTTTCACTGTCTGGATGTTTCCTTATATGTTCCTTAAATCTTCTAAAAGTGATAACATGCATCTGCTGTTTATTTAATACGATCAAAGGTAACAAAATGTTGTCAAATTGTCAACTTATCTGGAATTTTTCTTAAATCGATTCATAGAACTCTTAATCAGCATTGGTCTGAACATCCTGTGGATAACTTAATCATTATTGTTAAAAACGAGCCAATCGACCATGGTTCCATCCCAAAATAATTTGGGAAATTTGAAGGAAAACTGAATCAATTATGGACTTCATCGCAGACCTTCATATACATTCGCATTTTTCAATGGCCACCAGTAAGCAGCTTTGCCCGGAATACCTCGATTACTGGGCCCGGATCAAAGGCATCAAAGTGGTTGGAACGGGTGACTTCAGCCACCCGGGCTGGCTGAAAGAACTCAGGGAAAAGCTGGAACCTGCAGAGCCCGGTTTGTTCAAACTCAAAGAGGAGTATAAGCCGGACAATATTATCCCGGAATCATCGGAAAATACAGTACGCTTCATCCTGACGGCCGAGATCAGCAACATTTACAAGAAGAACGGCCAGGTAAGGAAAATTCACAGCGTGCTGTTTGCCCCCGATTTTGAAACGGTGGAGAAGTTCCAGCAAAAGCTCTCCTCCATGAACTTCAACATCACCTCCGATGGCCGGCCTATACTGGGGCTAGACGTCAGGGACCTGCTCGAGTTAACCCTGGATGTCAATGAAAACAACTTCTTCGTTCCTGCCCACATCTGGACTCCATGGTTCTCGGTTTTCGGCTCCAAATCGGGTTTCAACAGCATAGAGGAATGTTTTGAGGACCTCAGCAAACACATCCACACCGTCGAAACCGGGCTTTCCACCGATCCCCCATTGAACTGGATGTGCAGCTTCCTGGACCGCTATACCCTGGTGTCCAATTCGGATGCCCACTCCCCTGAAAAGCTGGGCCGGAATGCCAACCTTTTCAAAACAGAACCTACCTACAATGGAATCATCGAAGCCATGAAAACCGGTGATCCGGAAAAATTCGGAGGAACTTTCGACATGTTTCCCCAGGAAGGCAAGTATCATTACGATGGACACCGTAAATGTGGGATCAGATGGACACCGGTGGAAACCCTCAAGCATGGTGGCATTTGCCCGGTGTGTGGAAAAAAGATTACCGTAGGGGTGACCAACCGGATCGTCAGGTTATCGGACCGGGAAGACATTCTTGAACGGAAGAACCGCCTTCCCTACTATTCTATCATTCCCCTGAAGGAGATACTCTCGGAGATCGAAGGGGTGGGTGAAAAAACGAAGAAGGTCACCAAAAAATATGACCAGCTGATCCGGAAGGCAGGCAGCGAATTCAACATTCTTCAATACCTGCCGGTAGAAGAGGTAAAACAGATCGGGGGTGATGTGCTTGCCGAAGCCATTCGCCGCATGCGCAACAACGAAGTGATCATCAAAGAGGGGTTCGACGGTGAATATGGTCACATCACGGTATTTCAGCCCGACGAGATCAGACACATCGGTACACAGGAATCCCTGTTTGATTCATCCAAAACCTTTCAAAATCCCGGCAAGCGCAAGCTCATCAATTTCGACCTGAGTGAATATCACCGTTTACAACAGTCGCAGGAAACCCTGGATCAGGCAGCCGAGGAAGCACCGGACTACCAGACCCAACAAAGCGGACCGCTAAAAGGATTAAACACCGAACAAAGCCAGGCAGCCTCCCATTCCAAAGGTCCCGCCGCGGTGTTGGCAGGCCCGGGTACCGGTAAGACGAGGGTGCTTACCAGGAGAATTACCTGGCTCATTGATAATAAAAACATCGATCCTGCGACAATCCTGGCCATTACCTTTACCAACAAGGCAGCAGAAGAAATGAGGAATCGCTGCCAGGCACTCCTGGAGCAGGATGACAATGCCTCTCAACTGAATATCTCAACCTTTCACGCGTTTGGCTACAACCTGCTTAAAAATCACTCAGAATACCTGGAACAGGATCCCAATTTCACAATTATCGATGAAACCGATAAACGGCAATTAATAAAAGATTTATTCAGCACAAGCGATGCACAGGCCAAACAATATTCCCGGAGCTTCACAGAAATCAAGCAGAATCCACCGGATAAAGCCCCCGGATGTGATGAAGACACGCAAAAGGCTTTCCAAAGCTATCAAAGACGGCTTGCTGATTTCAACCTTTTTGACCTGGACGACTTGATATACTTTCCTGTCTTGCTGCTTGAAGATAACCAGGAGCTCAGGGAAAAAATCCGCGGGCAATATCAATGGCTGCTGGTTGATGAGTTCCAGGATATCAACCTGATGCAATACAGGCTGATACAGCTTCTCGCCGGGAATGAAAACCCCAACCTTTTTGTCATCGGTGATCCCAACCAGGCCATCTATGGCTTCCGTGGCTCCAGCACCAGGTTTATCAGCCGTTTCATGGAAGATTACCGGGAAACAAAGGTTTATAAGCTCCATACCAGCTACCGATGCTCCGAAAATATCCTGAAAGCATCCGGGGATGTATTGCAGGAGGAGGGACTCCAGGGTCTGAGCGATGGGGTGAAAATAAAAATATCCCCACAGCAAACAGACAAAAGCGAGGCAGAATATATTGCCCGCACCATTGAATCGCTCAGTGGCGGGTTGCGCTTCTTTTCCATGGACAGTGATGTAACACAGGGCGAAAGCGATGAACAGATCGGCAGCCTTTCGGATTTCGCCATACTATGTCGCACCAAAGCCCAGATGAAGGCCATCGAGAAAGCCTTGCTGGATCATACCATACCTTACCAGCTTATAGCGGAAGATGAATTTTTCTCAAAACCCCTGGTAAAAAAAATGTCCACCCTGCTTAGATATGCTGAAGATCCGGGAAATCCCTTCATGAAAAACAAACTGGAGCGGCTGAACACATCCATAAACGGATTAAACCAGGCCATTGGTGAAATAAAGGGACGGGATAAATTGAGAGATAAGATGCAATATGCTTATGATAATTTAATCAGCGATTCGCAAAACGGAGAAGAAGAGGTTTTTCGAAAACTGATGGACCTGGCGGAACATTATAACAACAGGACCAATGAATTCATCAGGTACCTGACACTGGGCAGCTCTCCTGATGCCTACGATCACCAAACAGAAAAGGTAACCGTAATGACCCTCCATGCCTCGAAGGGTCTGGAATTTAAATGTGTGTTCATTGCCGGTTGCGAAGACGGCCTGATCCCCTATACCTTTTTTAAAAACCAGGAGACCGACCGCGAGGAAGAAAAGCGCCTGCTTTACGTAGGTATGACGCGTGCCAAATCTTACCTGTACATCACCCATGCAGGAAAACGTTTTATCATGGGACAGGAAAAAACCATGCAGCGGAGCCCCTTCCTGAACCGGATAGAGAAAGAACTCACCGAGGTGGAAAAGAATACCTACAAAAAGAAAAAGCAGGACGATTCACAGTTGAAGCTGTTTTGACCCTGGGAGAGCGTCCTGTCATCCCTGACGGGATTCCCTTCGTGTTGGGCGCCAGGTTACCGGGGTTTACACCCCGGCCTACAAAGATCCCAGGCCTGACGGCCTTTGGGTCTGAACCTGTAGGGCGGTTTATAACTCATCGCATTATTTTTATAGATGGAAAGAATACCGGCAGGGTATGTTACATTTACAGTCGACATGTTATATTTTCAAATACCATACTACTGCCTGTATGCCGCCTATAAGGGAATGCCCGAGATGTAGGATCCCCAAACTGCTGGTGATTAACTGATCATTTAATCAGCTAACAAAGGGCCGGAGACCTGGCATATTTGTAGACCCGACCCGCAATTGCCGGTCGGATTCAAAGGAGCCACCTCCGTTATTTGAAATACCCTATGCATGTAACACTTCAAAAAAATTTCCTTTTCCCCTGTAAGGTTTTGGACCTGCAACCGATCCCTGTACAATCAATTGAATTCGAAGCTTATTATAAAAACATCCGCTGGAATTCAATGATATTTTGTATTCATTTAATGTTAAACCAAAATTTAAGTACCATGAGAAGCAAAAAATCCGTTTTAACAAGCTTCATACTGATGTTCATATTCTCAATGTCAGTAATGGCTCAGTCAGAACACGAAGTAATCGCTGTGATCAACAAGGCCGACTGGTGTCCTGTTTGCCGGAAAAATGTTGAAAGGGCCATGAAGGCTTCAAAGGATTAATTTAGAGATACGGGCTGAGGGACACATGCTCGGTTAAAAATATATATTATAAGTTTAATCTCTGATCGTCCTGGTGGGAATTCCAAAACCTTAATAATTCAATAGTATTTTCATCTATAATCTTCTTTGGCAAGATGGTTCCACTTGACTCTTCTCATCTGAATTTAAGGTTGGGATACTTTTTCCTGGCTTCCTCCACGACTTCCTCATGAGAAAGCGTTTTCCCCATTTTGCTATATTCCAATGCTTCATTAATGGCTTTTTTTTCTTTTGAGTTCAAGGTATATTGATCAGACGCGTTTAGAAGAGAGAGGATAGGATTATAGCATCTTTTGAGGTCTTCATCATCTAATTTGTCTATTTTACGACAAAGTTCCAGTTTGAGATCCGAAGTATTCCTTTCCATATTTTTACTGATTTATAGATACAAACGTATTATATTCACGTTTGTTATTCAAAAATACTGAAAATACTGACAATTCTAAATATTTGAATGATATAAAATGATGAGATGCCCAAAACAGGGAATCCTGTCATCCCTGACGGGATTCCTATTGCAATGGGGCCACCATATTGCCGGGGTTCACACCCCGGCCTACAACGATACCAGGCCTAACGGCCTTGTGGACTGAAGCCGTATGGCGATTTATAACACATCACTCATTTTTTCCATGACGATCTGAATTCCTGTCAGAACCTAAATTAAATTATCAACCATTTCCCATTTTAAGTTCTTTTGGCTGAAAAGATACCAACACCAAAAAACCTGGATATTTCTGACCACAAAAGGCCGTTAGGCCTGGCATATTTGTAGACCCGACCGGTAGCTGCCGGTCGGGTTCAAAGGAGCCACCCCCGTTATTTGGAATACCCGATGCATGTTACACTTCAAAAAAATTTCCTTTTCCCCTGTAAGGTTTTGGACCTGCAACCGACTACCTGTACAGTCAATTGAATTCGCAGTTTATTATAAAACATCCGCTGGAATTCAATGATGTTTTGTATTCATTTAATGTCAAACCAAAATTTAAGTACCATGAGAACCACAAAATCCATTATCACAAGCTTCATACTGATGTTCATATTTTCAATGTCAGTGATGGCTCAGTCACAACACGATGTAATTGCAGTGATCAACAAGGCCGACTGGTGTCCTGTTTGCCAGAAAAACGGTGAAAGGGCCATGAAGGCGCTTAAAGGCAACGACGAGGATGGTGCCATTAAGTTCGTTGGCAATAATCTTACCGATGAACAAACAAAGGCCAAATCGAAAGAAAGGCTGAAGAATTATGGTCTGTATGAAAAGATGAAATCTTACGAAGGTACCGGCATCGTATTTTTCTTTGATGCGGAATCCAAAGAACTGATTGATAAGATCAGCGTGGCCAAATCAAGCCGCAAGCTGGCAGAAGCCGTGCAGAAGGCTACAAAGGATTAATATAGGGATACGGGCTGTGCAGGGACGCATGGTCTGTTAAAAATTGGTAGGGACGCACGGCCGTGCGTCCCTACTACGTGGCAGAACTCCATAACATAAACTATTTGTCGTATGGTTTTGTCATCCCTGACTTTTGGTTTCTCTTACCATCATTTTGGTTAATAATCTCAGGTTACTGGTTTGTTATGTCTACGTGTTGGTTAATAATGCCTACCGATTGGTTTGTCATGCCTACCAACTGGTTAATGATGCCTACCAACTGGTTTGTCATACCTACCGACTGGTTAATGATGCCTACCTGCTGGTTTGTCATGCCTACCGACTGGTTAATGATGCCTACCTGTTAATTTGTCATGCCTACCGATTGGGTAGCGATGCATACCGACTGGTTTGTCATGCCTACCGATTGGGTAGCGATGCCTACCGGCTGGTTTGTCTTGCATACCGGCTGGCTAGCGATGCCTACTGGCTGATTTGTCATGCCTACCGATTGGCTAGCGATGCCTACCGGCTGATTTGTCATACCCACAAGTTAGGTAGTCATGCCTACAGAATATAAAGCTTACTTTAGGCGTAAAAAAAACATTTCCCTAAGCTCATTGAAAGGTGATCTACTTCCCTGTGATATTATATCGGAAAGCAATTTCATAAAAAAAATTTTGGAGAACCCTCCCGCACAGAATGAGAAGGGATTGCTCAAAGCTGGCAGCAGTTGGATGGATTCACCGAATAACTGCTTTTCAATCACCCGCTCTTATCTTGTATGCCATTTTGTTTCATATTGTATTTTTTTGTAAATTGCCTTTGAAAAGCGATCTAATGAGAATTGCCCGTCACTCGCGATAAAACTCGCATCACCTCATGAATTGCTTTTCAATTTTTATTTTCAAACCATTTAAAATAAAATAATATGAAAAAACTGCTTGCTCAATTTCTTGTTCTTATCCTGGGTTTATCCGTTTCCGAAGCATCAAACTACACGGATGAACCCAATGAAGTTCAAACCGGCAGCATTTCAGGCCGCATTACCAACGAACAAACCGGCAAATACCTGCCGGGCGCAGTGATCAAACTGGAAGATCACAACAAGGCTACTACGAGTGATATGTACGGTTCCTTCAGGATTACCGGTTTGCAGGAGGGCAGTTATTCCTTAAAGGTTTCCTACCTGGGTTTTGAATCAGAAAACATCCGGGTGGATGTCGATCCCGGCAAAACAGCCAGGATTAAAATTGCTTTATCAGAAAAAGCCATGGAAATAGATGAAGTAGTGGTGAGTGACGTTTTCCGCGGGCAGGCAAGGGCTCTTAACCAGCAAAAGGAAGCTGAAAGCATCAGAAACATCGTTTCTTACCAGCAAATGGAACGGTTCCCCGATCTGAGTATCGCCGAATCGGCCAACCGCATTGCAGGGGTATCAACCGATTACCGAAGGGGTGAGGCTTCAGAAATCCTGGTCAGGGGATTGCCGGGGAGCTTTCATAACGTTACCATCAACAACCACAGGGTTGCTTCCTCCGATGAAGTATCCAGGTCAACAGATGCTTCCATAATCAATTCAGATATGGTTTCTGCCATTGAGATCACCAAAAGCATCACACCGGATATGGATGCCGATGCCACCAGTGGTGTTATCAACCTTGTAACCCGCAGACCGGTGGGTGATGAAAAAATCTTCCATGTGAATGTTGGTTCAGGTTACAACAGCCTTTCTCAACTTCCCATGTGGATTGGATCCGTAACCTACGGACAGAGAAATGGAAAGCTTGACTGGGTAATCAGCGGCAGCTACCAGAAAGACCAGCGGTCGACCGAGGACATCCGGCACGACTGGGGAGTGGAGGATTTTGGTGACGGACCTGAGGACGTACTTGCCCGCCTTACCTCTTCGTTATATGAAACCGACCGCGAAAGGGCCGGCGCAACCGCTCATCTTGACTATTACATCAATGAGCGCTCAAGCCTTTATTTCATGGGACATTATAACCGGTTTGACGATTATGAAACCCGGAATGAAACACGGCATCGATTTGCTGACGGAAATTATATAAGCCCCGAAGAGGTAACCAGGGCACGATACGAAAGGGATTTCAGGGAACAGCAACGCATTACAAACCTGTTCTCACTGAATGCCGGAGGAAAACACGACCTGAGCCTGGCCACCATCGACTATAATTTGGGCTATTCATACGGGAGCTATGAAATTCCCCTGCGTGAATCACTATCGTTCAGGCATGACGACCGGGTGGATTACACTGAAGTCGACTTTTCCGACAGGGAGTTTGGCCAGTTTGAGATCGCTGAGGGCTTTGATCCATATAATTTCAATAGCCTGGAGTTCCGCCATTACGACCGCCGGCTGGATGATGCCTATGACAACAACTTTTTCTCTGATCTGAACATATCCATACCTTATGAACTATCAGGTTACTCAGGTGAAGTGCAGTTTGGGGGCAAATACTGGTACAAATCCAAGGAAAGGGAAACTCTTGAACGCAGGTGGAAATCCTTTGACGGGGAATTATACATGTCGGATTTTCATAAAGACAAAGAAATGATGATCATTGAGGACCGGTATGAGTTGAAAGGAGGCGTTGACTGGGGAGAAGCAAAATCATTCCTGGATGATAACATGGAGCTGTTTGGATTGGATGAGACCCGCATGTATGAAAGATCGGATCCAAACAATTACAAGGCCCGGGAAACCATCCTGGCAGCTTATGCGCTTACGGATATTGCCTTTGGACAGTTAAATGTCAATGCCGGGGTTAGAATGGAACATTCGATGACCAACTACGAAGGCAATATGGTGATATTTGATGATCAGGGAGATTACCAGTATACAGAAGAAATAGAATCGGATGATAAAACCCATGTGGACTTTTTCCCCATGATCAACCTAAAATATTCACCCGATGACCTCTCCAACATACGCCTTGCCTATACCCATTCCATTATCCGGCCGGACTTTCAAAACCTGGTGCCTTATGAGGTCATCAATCATGAAAGGCAGGTGGTAAGAACGGGCAACCCGGACCTGGAACCATCCACCTCTGTGAACCTTGATTTGATGTATGAAAGGTACCTTGAAAATGCAGGATTCTTTTCAGCCGGTGTATTTTACAAGGACATGGCAGATTTTATCTATAATGAATCTACCACGTTTTCAGAGGGTGTATATGAAGGTTACGCACTTGAAAGGCCGGAAAACGGTGAAAGTGCTTTTATATATGGCTTTGAAGCTTCGTGGCAGCAACGGTTGCGGTTTTTACCGGGATTTCTTGGTAACACGGGGATTTATGCAAATTACACCTATTCAAAATCGGAAGCCAAGATCATCGTTCCGCAGGAACGGCGCATCCCTATGCCGCTGCAGGCTCCTCACGTGTTTAACCTGGCCTTATCTTATAACGCGGGAGACTTTTCAGGTCAAATTTCCTATGCTTTCCGCGATACCTGGTTGCATCGGGTAGGTGTGCAGGACAGGGCACCATCCATCAGCCAGACGGACGATAAATTTCTGGACCGCTATTTCGAGTACAGCGGGCACCTCGACCTGGCATTGTCCTATAACTTTACGCCCGGACTGCAGGTTTACGCGAATTTCAACAACCTCACCGGGGAGTCCCATATACAGTATTTCTATGATCCGGTGTATCCATACAGAAATACCTTCTTTTCCTGGTGGAGTAC
>Ga0207797_1001924_pt1 | contig 14734 bp, 11 predicted proteins | sample PRCRCaboRojoPR_6_FD_187275 | JGI IMG/M metagenome (GOLD analysis project Ga0207797, IMG submission 187275) | Marine sediment microbial community from Cabo Rojo, Puerto Rico - PR CR 10% Liquid 1 (SPAdes) | ecosystem: Environmental > Aquatic > Marine > Coastal > Sediment | place: Cabo Rojo, Puerto... | reverse complement strand
GAGGGGTATCTCTCGTCGTGGAAGGGTGCTCTGGTGGTGGTGGCGCACGATCGCGCCTTCCTCGACGCCACGGTCGATCACGTGTGGGAGCTGGCCTGGGGCACGTTGGAGACCTATCGGGGTGGATACACCGATTACGTTGCGCAGAAGGCGGAGCGTGTGGCCCGCCAACGAGCGCTCTACGAGAAGCAGCAGGAACAGATCGCAGAGACCGAGGAGTTCATCCGCCGGAACATCGCGGGGCAGAAGAGCACCTTGGCCAAGAGCCGGCGGAAGAGCCTCGAGCGTCTCGAACGCATCGAGCGCCCCGAGGAATACGATCCGATCAGCTTCTCACTGGGCGATCCATCAAGAACGGGCGATCTCGTATTCGGACTCTACGACCTGGTGGTCGGGTATGAGCCGTCGGACTGTCTGGTTCAGGTGGATGAGCAGGAGCTTCACCGCGGCCAGCACGTCGCTTTGCTCGGGCCCAACGGCTGTGGCAAGACGTCGCTCTTGCGTACCATCCTTGAGGAGATACCGCCTCTCGCGGGCCGCGTCCGGACCGGAGCGGGCGTGAAAGTCGGGTACTTCGCCCAGGGGCACACCAACCTCGATCCGGGGATGTCCGTGCTCGACACGATCGTCGAGGCTGGAGGACTCCGGATCAGCGAGGCTCGGAACCTTCTCGGGCGCTACCGCTTCTCGGGCGAGGATGTCTTCAAGCAGATCGGTGCGCTGTCCGGCGGCGAGCAGGCTCGTGTGGCGCTGGCCGTCCTCGTGCTCCAGGGCGCCAACGTACTCGTCCTGGACGAGCCTACGAACCACCTGGATATCCCGACGCAGGAGGTCCTTGAGGAGGTCCTGACGGGCTTTGGCGGGACGGTCCTGATGGTCTCGCACGACCGCTACCTTATCCGCCGACTTGCAAGCAGGGTTTGGGCGGTGTCGGACGGAAAACTCATGACCTTCCACACTTACGAAGCGTACCACCAGTGGCTCGAGAAAAGGCGGGGTGGCCGGGGCGCGGATGGTTCAAATGGGCGGGCTGCTAAGCAGGCCGTTCGGGAACGGCAGCGCCGGCGCGAGAGGGAGAGGGCGGACCAGCGCGACCGTCAGCGGCGTGCGGAGCGGCAGCAGGTGCTGGAGCGGAAGATCCACGATCTGGAGGCCAGACAGGCGAACCTCGAGCGGGAGCTGGCGGCTGCCTCCGAGGCGCAGGAGGTCGCTCGCGTGCGGGAGTTGGGAGCCGAGTACAGCGCTGTGGAAGCAGAACTCGACGCGTCGCTGACCGAGTGGGCGAGTCTGGCATAATGGCATTGGTCGATGAGGGCCCCCTGCTCGTCGGACTGACGGGCAACATCGCCACCGGCAAGTCCACCGTGGCTCGAATGCTGGCCGAGATGGGAGCGGACTACATCGATGCCGACAAGGTGGCGCACCGGGTGATGCGCCCCGACCAGGCCGCCTACGACGTGATTGTCGAGGCCTTCGGCCGGGAGGTCGTGTCGCAGGACGGGACCATCGACCGGGGGCGGCTGGGAGCGCTCGTCTTTGCGGATCGAGAGGCCATGGCGCGTCTGGAGGCCATCGTTCATCCCGCCACCGTTGCGGCCATCGATGAGCGCATCGCCGAGAGCTCCGCGGACGTTGTGGTGGTGGAGGCCATCAAGCTCTTCGAAGCCGGCCTTGCAGATCGGTGCGACAGCGTCTGGGTCACTGTCTGTCGGCGGGATCAGCAGATCCGGCGCCTGGTAGAGGGCCGTGACCTCAGCCCGGACGAAGCACGCCAGCGTGTCGACGCCCAACGTCCGCAGGAGGACCGAGCGGAGCTTGCGGACGTCGTGATTGACAACTCCGGCTCCCTGACCGAGACTCGGGAGCAGGTGATCGAGGCATGGAATGAACTGGTACGGGGGAGGGGCGCCGGCGCAGGCTGATCCTTGGGTATCGTACCTTCTTAAGGTATAATATCGGCGCTGGGTGGAGTTGTCGTGAGGGCATGGAGGATCTCCCCAGGATCGCCGGACGCTGCGCGGGGCGGCCCGTCGGCGACTCCCTCTCGCTCGTTGGCGAGGCTGCCGTGACCTCCAACATCTCCATACGTTGCTTCGGTCTCACCCTGAGCTGACGGCGCCTGGACGACATCGACGTTGACAAACCCGGGGGATGGAACCATGGACAATCAGACGCTGCACGTGCGGCGGGCGCGGGCAAAGGACGCGGAGCAAATCGCCGAGTTCGTCAATCGGGCCCTCGAGAAGGATGGGCTCGTGGATCGCCGTGCGGTCATCGCCCGTCTCGGCGACGTGGGCCTTCTACTGGCCGTAGAGAAGGGGGCGGTGCGCGGTCTTCTCGGGTGGCGTGTGGAGAACCTGGTTGCCTGCGTTGTCGATCTGATCATATCGCCGGCCCGATTCCGCAGGGCGGTGGGGCGGGTCCTCTTCGAGGAGATGGAGGAGGCCGCAGCGGACCTTCAGGCGGAGGCCGCGATTCTCTTCCTGCCCCCGGCGTACCCACCTGAGCTAGCGGCCTTCCTGGAGGAGCTCGGATATCTGTCCCGCGCTGTGGAGACTCTCCGTCCGGCGTGGCAGGAGATGGCCTACCAGGCCGGTCGAGACGACAGGGACGAGATTCCGGTCAAGGAGCTCAGCTCCGACGAGGTTTCCAGACCCCTATAGAGGAGCGGTCTATGGCATTTGTGAGGAGATTCTTCGATGAGCATCCGCGTCTGGCCGCGTGGTTCGTGCTGGCGGTCGGGATGGTCGCCATCCTGGTCTGGTCTGCCCGCGATGTTGGCCTTCTACCCCATCAGTGGGCGGCCTTGATCGTCGCCACCATCGGGCTTGCCGGACTGTGCATCTGGATCATTGGCTGGGAGGAGATGGACGAGCAGGAGGATGACGGGCGGGACGAATGACGCCATGGACCACGTGCTGAGACGACTCCTCCTCGTTCTACTGGTCGCTGCGATTGGCCTGGGCTCCCTGCCGGTTTCCCAGGCCGAGGCGCAGGACGAGGACGCCGTGTCTCGGTTCATGGAGCGCATGTCCCCGGCGGCCAAGGTGGGCCAGCTGTTCATCGTCGCATTCCCCGGGGCGGAGGTGACGGAGGAGGCCGCCATCACCCAGCTGATTCGGGACTACCACGTCGGCGGCGTGGTTCTCGACCCGGAGAATGGGAATGTCGACAACGTGGGCGGTGCACCCGCCCAGGTCGCCGCGCTGGTCGGCCAGCTCCAGGATACCGCCTGGCAGGCGACCCGTGGAGTAACCGGGACCATTCCCGCGCCCTTCGTACCCCTCTTCGTGGCTGCAAGTCACGAGGGGAACGGGATGCCGCACACGAGCGTGGCCCAGGGCACGACACCACTCCCCTCGCAGATGGCCCTGGGCGCCACCTGGAACATCAGCCATACGATCACCGTGGGGCAGATCGCGGGCCAGGAGCTTGACGCTTTGGGCGTCAATATGCTCCTCGGTCCCTCGCTCGACGTGCTGGAGAGCCCGCGCTCCGCGAGCAGCGGCGACCTCGGCCCGAGGAGCTTCGGTGGGGAGCCCTTCTGGGTTGGACAGATGGGTAAGGCCTATATCCGCGGCGTTCACGAGGGCTCAGAGGGTCGGGTGGCCGTGGTGCCGAAGCACTTCCCCGGGCTGGGCTCTTCTGACCGGTCCCTGGACGAGGAAGTCTCCACCGTCCAGCGCACACTCGAGAAGCTCAAGCAGGTGGACCTGGCCCCGTTCTTCGCCGTCGCCCAGGCGCAGAACCCTTCATCTCAACCCGAGGGCGTCATGGTCTCGCACATCCGCTTCCAGGGGCTGGGCGGTGGGCGCTTCATCACCACGCTGCCGATCAGCGTCGACAGCAACGTCCTTCAGCAGCTGCTCAACCTTCCGGAGATGGCGGCCTGGCGCGGAGCGGGCGGCGTGACGCTCTCCGATGAGCTGGGACTGCGGGCCTTACGCCGGTACTACGCCCCGGGGGAGCAGGCTTTCAACGGCCGTCGCATCGCCCAGGATGCCTTTCTGGCCGGAAATGACCTGCTCTACCTCTCACAGTTTGGGCTGACAGACGACTGGGAGGACCAGTTGGCCAACGTCAGGTCGACGATCACGTTCTTCCGGGAGAAGTACGAGAGTGAGCCCTCCTTTCAGAAGCAGGTGGATGAGGCGGTAGCTCGCATCCTGCGGCTGAAGCTCTCGCTCTACGGAGGGGCCTTCAGCCTTGAGCGTGTCACCCCGGATGCGAACGAAGTAGAGACTGCGCTTCAGTCGGACGTTGAAGCGGTCTCCGCCATAGCCCGGGACGCTGTCACACTCCTCTCCCCTCCGTCTCCGGATCTCGTGCCCGCGCCGCCGACGCGAGAGGACCGTCTGGTGATCTTCACCGACGCCCGGGAGGCCAGCCCCTGCGCTGGATGTGAGCCCGGGCCCACCATCGGTCCGCGGACCCTGGAGGAGACCATCGTCCAGTTCTACGGCCCGGACGCCACGGGGCAGGTCGCTCCTCAGCTGGTCACCAGTTTCACTTTCGAAGAGCTGGACGCGTACCTCAACGCCCCGCCGGCCCCGCCGCCGTCACCGTCGCCTACGGCGGTCCCCCCCACCACCGAACCCGTCACCGCCACCGCCGCGCCCGCACCCTTGACCGTTGGGGCGGCCTTGGCGAACGCGGACTGGGTCATCTTTGGCATGCTGAATGCCGACGACGGTCCTCCCCAGGCCGACGCGGTGAAGCGCTTCCTCGCGGAGCGCGCCGACGTGCTCCAGGATCCGCACGTGGTCGTCATGGCCTACGATGTGCCCTACTGCCTGGATGCCACCGAGATCAGCAAGCTCAGCGCCTACTACGCTGCGTACAGCCACCTGACCCCCTTTGTGAAGGCATCGGTGCGGGCACTCTTCGGCGAGTTTGCGCCGCAGGGAGCACCGCCCGTGAGCGTCGACGGCATCAACTACGACCTGCGTGTGCAGACGTCGCCCGATCCGGAACAGACGATCAGCGTCAGCTACTCGGTGGTCAAGCCGCCGAGCGAGGAGGGCACGGCGACGCCGTCCGATCAGGAGCCGACGGTGGAGCCGACGGCCGAGGAGGAGCCGCCGGCTGAGCCCACTGGCGAGGCCGATGTCACGCCGGAGACGAGGCTGGAGAAGGGCGATCAGCTCAAACTGAAGACGAGTCAGATCGTCGATCACAAGGGCCACGTCGTGCCCGACGGGACCCCGGTCCAGTTCGTCTTCAATTACCCGCAGGAGGGGCTGGAGCAGTCCATGCTCGCCACGACTCGCGATGGCATCGCCGAGGCGGCGCTGACGCTCGACCGGACCGGGCGCTTGGACATCTCCGTCCAGGCGGACCCGGTGCCGCGTCAGGTGGCGCTGCAGATCACCATTCAGGAGGGTGGATCGGCGACCATCGTGACGCCGACACCGTCGCCGACCCCGGAGCCCACGCTGACACCGACGCCCACGGAGACGCCGACGCCGACGGCCGAGGCCGCCGGCACACAGACGTCAGCCCCCACTGCCGTCGCGACGGTCGAGATGGGGAATGACGAGCCCGAGCCGCCGGCGGCACCGCGCATCCGAGTGTGGGACTTCTTGATGGCCCTGGTGGGAGCCGTCGTGGTGGCGGGATCGAGCTACCACGCGATGCGCTTGGGCGATCGGACGGTGACCCGCGCGCTCCGTGTGGCCCTGTGGTGTGTTATCGGCGGTCTGGGCATCTACGTCGCGTATGTGCTCGGGCTATCCTACTTCGGCCTATTCAACGGGCGCGGGGAGGCGTGGATTGCCGGCGGACTGGCGCTGATTGGCAGCTCGACAGCCCTCGTGCTGGCCTGGCTGGGTGACCACCGCCGCTGGTCTCGCGCGCGCTGAGGCTGGATGCTGTCCCCCTCTTCTCTGAGGATAGGACGACTTGTGACGTGTCGGGATCTGGGACAGCGTCCTGAGCCGTTCTGCTAAAGTAGGGTCACGATCAAGGAGACCATCACCAGGCCCACGGTCAGAAGAACCAGATCCGCATTCTCGCGGAGCGCTCGCTCCCAGTCCGTGGACTCGATGACGAGCGAGAGCAGCGTTGGCGTTCCCTCCACGGTCGACCAGGACCAGATCAGCGAACCGGTCTGAAGCATCTCGCGGAAGTCGGAGAGGGTCTGGGGGCGGTCGGTGGGGTGCATAGAGATGGCCGCCAGGATCGCCCGTTCCACAGACGGCGAGATATGGGGATTGTGGACGCTGGGCGGCGTCAGAACGTCGGGGTCGAGGAAGCGTTGTTTAGCGTCGGGTGGGGGCTGGTTCGTCAGCAGGTGGTACAGGGTCGCCCCCAGAGAGTAGATGTCGGAGCGGACGTCGGTGTGACCGGTGTCGCCGCCGTACTGCTCCAGCGGCGTGTACGCAGCGGTGCCGCGGCCCTGGAGGACGGTGACGGTGCGCGCCTGGTCCGTGGCCAGCAGCTTCACCAGTCCAAAGTCGACGAGCTTGATCAGCCCCGTGGGCGTCAGCTTGATGTTGGACGGCTTGATATCGCGGTGGAGGACGGGAGGATTCCGGCTGTGGAGGTAAGTGAGGGCATCGCAGAGCTGGTGCGTCCACCGGAGCACCCGCCGCTCGTCGAGGAACTCGCCCTTCTTCCGCTTCTCCTCCATCGCCTGTCGGAGGTCCTGGCCCTCAACGAAGTCCATGACCAGGTACTCTCGACCATTCTCGTGGAATGTATCGGAGACCTTGGGCAGGTTGGGATGGTCCAGGCGAGCCAGGGTGGTCGCCTCGCGGTGGAATTGTTCGCGGGACTGCGCCAGCGCAGCAGGCGTCGCGTCAGGGTCGGGGCGGACCTCTTTCACCGCGCAGACGCGTCCCTCCAGGCGGAGGTCCTCCGCGCGGTAAACGGCACCCATTCCCCCCTGACCGACGACAGACACGATCTTATAGCGTCCGCGCAGGACGGTGTCTGGTTCGAGCAGACGAGCCAAGGTCTTACCTCTCTTCTTCTCCGTCAATCATCATAGATGAGAACAAGTATTCTGTCAAGGAGGCAACACCATGCAGCAGGATAGACCGGTCCTGATCGCCTACGAGGGCGACCTGGAGGGGGAGCGCTGGACGCTCAACGATGACACTACCGTGATCGGGCGGTCCTACGATTGTGACGTCGTCCTTCCGGAGCGCCAGGTCTCCCGGCACCACGCCGAGATCGAGCGTGACGACGGAGGCTACCTGCTGCACGACCTGGGAAGCAAGAACGGCACGTACGTGAACGGCGAGCGGGTGCGTGGAGAGCCGCAGCGGCTCAACGACGGCGACGAGATCCAGATCGCGCTATACATCAAGCTCGGTTTCGTGGGTGCGGACGCGACGATTCCGCTGGAGCTCAACGGCCGTCACCGCGGCCTCCACGTCGACCGCCCGGCCAAGCGTGTCTACATCGGCGGGCAGGAGGTGAGCCCTCCCCTTTCCCCGGCCCAGTACCGGCTCCTGGAGGTGCTCATCGAGAATCAGGGCGAAGTCGTGTCCCGGGACGAGATCGTGGATGCTGTCTGGTCCGAGGAGGAGGCCTTCGGCGTCACCGAGCAGGCCATCGACGCGCTGGTGCACCGACTTAGAGACCGGATCGCTTCCATGGACCCCGATCACGAGTACATCGTCACGGTGCGGGGGCACGGCCTCCGCCTCGAGAACCGGTAAGGGGGCGGGTCACCAGGCTGTGGGGGAGCACGGGGCCTTTCTTGGCGTTCCAGGTGCACCGCACGTGACCCGTGCAATGCACTGAGGTGCTCCTGATGATCCAGGTGCGTCGGGATCGGCCTTTCCGCAGCGACCTCCGCAGGGTATAATCGAGCGTCGACGAAGCAGTGCATCTGCTTCCAGGTCCGGGACTGGGTCGACCCGGGCGACAGCACGCCGCGCCGTTGAGACAAGAGAGGTGAGAGGTGGAAGCGATAACCTATGCGCGGGCCCACCGCGATCGATGCCTGGCCGAGCTGCAGGACTTTCTGCGCATCCCGAGCGTCAGTACGCAGGCGAAGCACCAGGAGGACGTCGAGGAGGCAGCCGGCTGGCTGCGCGACCGGCTTCTGGAGGCCGGGTTTCCGGAGGCGAGGGTGATGCCGACGGACGGCCATCCGGTCGTCTTTGCCGAGTGGTCTGATGCGGGAGATGCGGCCCCCACGCTCCTGATCTACGGTCACTATGACGTCCAGCCTCCCGATCCTCTCGACCTCTGGAAGACGCCGCCGTTCGAGCCGACGCTTAAAGGGGATGACCTGTATGCCCGCGGCGCGTCGGACGACAAGGGGCAGCTCTACACACACGTGAAGGCCGTCGAGGCTTGGAGGGAGACCCGCGGGGCGCCGCCTGTCAACGTCAAGTGCATCTTCGAGGGCGAGGAGGAGAGCGGGAGCCCCAGCCTTGAGGCGTTCATTCGGGAACACAAGGACCTGCTGAGCGCCGACGCGGCCCTCGTCTCCGACACGGGCTTCATCGGTAAGGACGTGCCCTCCATCGTGTACGGGCTGCGGGGGCTGGCCTACCTGGAGATCGAGGTGACCGGGCCGGACCACGACCTTCACTCCGGTACCTACGGCGGCGCCGTGCTCAATCCGATCAACGCCCTATGCAGGCTGGTGGCCGACCTTCAAGACGAGAACGGCCGCATCCTGATTCCGGGCTTCTACGATCGCGTCGTGGAGCTCCCGGACGAGGAGCGGGCGGAGCTGGCCGCTGTGCCCTTCGACCGCGAAACCTGGCTGGAGGAGACGGGCGTACCCACCGATTGGGGCGAGGCGGAGTACTCGATCCTCGAGCGGGTCTCGGCGCGGCCCACGCTCGACCTGAACGGCATCTGGGGCGGCTACACAGAACCCGGGGCGAAGACGGTGCTGCCCAGCAAGGCCTTCGCCAAGCTCTCGATGCGCCTGGTGCCGGACCAGGATCCGCAGCGGATCGCCGAGCTGGCGGCCGACCACATCCGGGCATTGGCGCCGCCCGCGGTGCAGGTGGAGGTGAGACCCCTCCACGGCGGCGAGCCGGCTCTCGTCGACCGAGAGAGTCCGATGATCGAGGCGGCATCGAGGGCTTACGAAGAGGGGTTCGGCTTGAAGCCCGTGCTCGTTCGGCGCGGCGGCTCCATCCCCGTGGTCGCCAAGATGCAGTCGATTCTGGGCATCGAGACGATCCTGATGGGCTTCGGCCTGCCCGACGACCGGCTCCATTCCCCCAACGAGAAGTTCCACATTCCCAACTTCTATCGAGGCATCGAGACGAGCATCCATTTCATGGACTTCCTCGGCGGCGAGCCAGTCAGTTAGGGCCGCGGCGTGGCTGCACACCTGGATCGGTTGACCGCCTGGGAGAGTGACGTGCGCTACCGGGAGCCGGCCGAGGACGTCGACGGCCGCATCGGGCGCGTCGCCGGGCCCGTGCCGGTGCTCCTCTCGGCGCCCCACGGCGCCATCCACACGCGGCGCGGGGAACAGAAGGAAGAGGAGGAGTACACGGCGGCCCTGGTCTGCCGCGCCGCCGAGCTGAGCGGGGCGAACGCTCTTTATGCGCGGCGGCGGTCCCCCACCGATCCCAACTGGTATCGGGACGTGCCCTACAAACGGCGCCTGGAGGCCCTGGCGGAGGAGCTTGACCTGCGGTTCCTGATCGACGTGCACGGGACGGCTCCGGACCGGCCCTTCGGGATGGCGCTGGGCACGATGGAGGGGCGGAGCTGCCCGGAGGAGCGGGACGGCATCCTGGCCGTGCTGCAAAAGCACGGATTCCGTCCGGACGGATTCCGTCCGGACGCGCCCTTTCCGGACCGGCTCGACGTCGACGAGACCTTCACCGGGATCGGTCTGGAGGGGCAGCAGACGATCACCGCTTACGCCTCGGAGGAGCTGGGCGTCCCGGCTGCGCAGATAGAGCTCCATCCGCTGCTGCGCGTGGTGGAGCGGCGGGAGGACGCATCCCTGCCGAGGCCCTTCCACGGGGATCCGGCGCGGATCGAGCGCGTGATCAAGGTACTGGTGGCTCTGGTGGCGTCCTTTGGCCTTGAGCAGGCCGTAGGATCGGCCGCGCCGGAGGAAACAGCGGGAGGCTGAGTAGCATGGCGCGGACAACGAGCCAGACGACGGGGAGGCGGCCGCGGTGGTCGGGTGGGCCGTCGCCGTTAGGGGTACAACATGGTTGAGGCTGAGACACGACGTGAGGGATCTGCCTTGGAGGGTGCCGTCGGACCGGAGCTGATTCTCTACAACGGAAGACTCCATACCCAGGATCCCGATTCCCAGCGGGCCAGCGCAGCCGCTGTGGCGCACGGCCGGTTCACGGCGGTCGGGGATGACGCGGAGGTGCTGGAGCTGGCCGGGCCGCAGACGCGCTGCATCGATCTGGAAGGACGGCGTGTCCTGCCGGGGCTGATTGACGCGCACTGCCACCTGCGGTCCTGGGCCCTGAGCCGGCGCAGGCTCTCCCTGGTCGAGGCTGAGTCGCTCGAGGACCTGCGCCGGCGGGTGGCTGCTCGGGCGGCAGAGACGGAGCCGGGGGCGTGGATCGTGGGGCAGGGGTGGAATGAGACGCGCTGGCAGAACCCGGAGAAGCCGACGCGGAAGGACCTGGACGCGGCTGCGCCTGAGCACCCGGTCTTCCTTTGGAGGAGTGATTGTCATCTGGCGGTGGCAAACACCAGAGCGCTGGAGGCGGCCGGCATTGATCCGGAGACGCCCGATCCGCCTCAGGGCCGCATCGACCGGGATGAATCGGGGAGGCCGACGGGCGTGCTCCGGGAGCTGGCCGCCAACTGCGCGCGGGACGTGGTGCCGGTTCCGTCCGAGGAGGAGACGGTCGACGCCCTCCGTGAGGGCTTCGGCGCGCTCCACCGGCTGGGCCTGACGGGCGTGCACGATCACCGGAGCATGGGCGGCAGCGACGGACAACCGGCTTTCCGCGCCTACGAGCGGCTCCGGTCCGCGGGCGAGCTCGAGCTGCGGGTCTGGATGGGCATCAACGGTCAGCGCCTCGACGACGCGGTGGCCCTGGGCCTCCGGTCGGGTTTCGGAGACCGGTACCTGCGGGTGGGGCACGTCAAGTTCTTTGCCGACGGGAGCCTCGGGGCGCGCACCGCCTGGATGCTGGAACCGTACGAGGACGCGGACGATGCGGGCATGCCGATCACGCCGATGGAGGAGATCGCTGAGGCGGTCCGGAAGGCGGACGCGGCGGGGCTGGCCGTAGCTGTCCACGGCATCGGGACGCGTACGAACCGGGAGCTGGTGACCTTGTTCGAGGAGCAAGCGTCCCTCAACCCGGGGAGGATTCCCCATCGGATCGAGCACGCTCAGATCATGCGGCCCGCGGACGTGGAGCGTCTCTCGCGCCTTCCCGTGGTCGCCTCCGCGCAGCCGATCCATGTAACGGACGACGTGCCCCTGAGTGACGTCGCCCTCGGAGATCGGGCCCGGTTCTGCTATCCTTTCCGACATATGCTCGATGCCGGGGTCCATCTGGCCTTCGGCTCGGACGCGCCGGTGGCCGATCCGAACCCATTCTGGGGTATGCATGCTGCGGTCACCAGGCAGAAGCGGGACGGCACTCCGGCCGGAGGATGGTATCCGGAGCAGCGGGTGAGCGTCGCCGAGGCGGTGTGGGGCTTCACCATGGGCGCGGCGCTGGCCAGCGGGCAGGGCGCCGATCTGGGGACCATCAGCCCGGGGAAGCTGGCGGATCTGGTGGTCCTGGACCGGGACATCTTTGCGATCGAGCCGGCGGGCATCCACAAGACGCAGGTGATCATGACCGTGTTCGACGGGCGGGTGGTGTATGAGGCATAACGGGCCGTGTGGGATCACGGCGGCGCCGATCGGGATGGGCCCGGGCCGTGCTGCGTGACGCGGGTGGGACGGAGGATGGTACCGTGGTGATAGTGCGCCGGATGGGTCGGCTGTTCCTGCTGCTGGCGTGCGCGTTGTCTATGGTGTCTGTGGCGCTGAGCGGGTGCTACCGGCCGGAGCCGACGGTCGAATCCTACGAGAGCCCCCGGGCTGAGGAGACGTCCGCCTCCGTGCGCCCGTCGGGGTCGCGGGATGCGGCCCCGGTACGCTCCGCGGCCGGTACGCCGGTGCACACGCCGACGCCGGCCTACCCCGGCACTTACACCGGTACCCCCACGCCGAATCCAACCCCTGCGGGCTACGGGGGCGGGCCGGCGGTCGATACCTACACGGTCCAGCCCGGAGAGACGTTGAGCCTCATCGCCTCCGTCTACGGCTGCACGGTGGAGGAGATCGTGGCAGCGAACGATCTGCCCAGCGCCGACGCCATCGGGGCCGGTCAGACGCTGCGCATCCCCACCGCGGCGACGGAGACCGGTCCCGCGGTGAAGCTGATCCCCGACAGCGAGCTGGTATACGGGCCGGCCTACATCGACTTCGACCTGGCAGGGTTCGTCGACCGGCAGGATGGCTACCTGGCCGATTACGCCGAGGATGTGGAGGGCGAGCTGCGGACGGGGACTGAGATCGTCCAGCTGGTCGCCCAGCGCTTCAGCGTCGGGCCGCGGGTGCTCCTGACCCTGCTGGAGCTCCAGTCGGGCTGGGTCACCGATCCCTCGCCCGCCGGCGACACCCTCGTCTACCCCATGGGCCACGTCGAGGGGTACCAGGAGGGGCTCTTCTTCCAACTGAGCTGGGCGGCCGCCCGGCTGAACGAGGGTTACTACGGCTGGCGGAGCGGAGATCGGAAGACGGTCCTCTTGATGAACGGGCTCCGGGTGGGCATCGATCCGAGGCTCAACGCGGGGACGGCCGGTGTGCAGAACTGCCTGGCCCACGTGGCCGCAGGGTGGGATGCGTGGACCGCGCTGCTGGGTGCCGAGGGCTTCCAGGCGGTCTACGAGGATTTCTTCGGGAACCCGTTTGCGTACTCGGTGGAGCCGCTGATCCCCAGGAACCTCATCCAGCCGGAGATGCGGCTGCCCTGGGAGGCGGGCGAGACGTGGTACTACACGGGCGGCCCGCACGGCGGATGGGGCACGGGAAGCGGTATGGCCGCCGTGGACTTCGTGCCCGGCGAGAAGATGCTGGGGTGTGCGCCGTCGCAGGAGTGGGTGACGGCCGCGGCCCCGGGGCTGGTGCTGCGGAGCGAGAACGGCGAGGTGATCGTCGACCTCGACGGGGATGGGTTCGAGCAGACGGGGTGGGTGCTCTTATACCTCCACATCTACGCCGAGGGGCGGGTGGAGGAGGGGACGTACCTCGAGCGCGGCGAGCGCATCGGGCATCCGTCGTGCGAGGGGGGCGCCTCGCAGGCTACGCACGTCCACCTGGCCCGGCGGTACAATGGGGCGTGGATCCCGGCCGGGAGCGGGTCCTGTCCGCTGACGCTCTCCGGCTGGACGGCCCGCGACGGCCGTATGCCCTACGAGGGAACGATGACGCGGGGCGGGGAGGAGCGTACGGCTTGCGAGTGCTGGGAGGACGAGATCAACGGGCTAGTCTCGGACAACACCGCTCCCTAGAAACGGAAACCCCGCAGGACCCGAACCTGGGCCTGTAGAACCAGGTCGTGTCGTAGCTCTGGCGCGCGAACCTGGCGGAGATTCCCGCGTACCCACACGCCACCCCCTCCTCCTTGCGGAGGTTCCGTCATGACCCTCACCCCAACACCCCATCAACCCCCTACCTTTGCAGGGTTGCCGTTACCCACCTCCTTGCGAAGGTTCCGCCATACCTCCCGGCCCGACACTGCCAACGCCACAAACGCCAATTCCCAAAACCTCTATCAACCCCCTACCTTCGCAAGGTTGTCGTTTTCCAGCCTCGCCCCTCTGCGCCCCTCCGTGTCACTCCGTCCACCGCCTGTCCTAAGAAACCCCACCCTCCTCCCCCAGCTCCCGCGTCCCCCGGCATTTCGGAAAATTCGGACACCCCCAGAATCGCTCCCCCTGCCGCGGACCATCCCGCTTCACCGTCCGCACCACCATCACCGCCTCGCACTTGGGGCACTGTGGTGGCGTGCCCCCGGCCGCACCCACCGGCTCGGCTGTCCTTGGCGGCTCCTCAGACGACCCCTCGGTGCCTTCCCTCAAAGCCCTGCCCAGCTTCGCCCTCACCTCATCCGTGTTGTACTGAAGCTGCGCACTGACGCGGGCCAGCGGCAACCCGGCTGCCTCGAAAACCCTGTTCACAAACGCGTCCCGCTCCCTCCGCGATGCGCTATCGTGGCTTGCATCGTCCAGCTCCACCCCAAGCTGCGGATCCAGCGTCCCCGCGTCGCAGATGACGAAATCCACGTGCTTCCGGTCGATCCGGTTCATCCAGCTCCGGTTCGTACCATAGTCACCGGTCGCGGCATAGAACAAGTCCCCCAGGGACACCTTGGGGCAGACGGCAGCTTTGTCACCAACAATACCCCGCAAGACGTGATAGAAGCTCACCTCCGCCGGCGAAAGGAAGTCGTCGCGGACGTGGTACGGGAACTCTTGCTCCTCGGGTTCTTCCTCCGCCTTCGGGGCCAGCCCCAACCAGCCGAGAATGGCAGTCAGGCAGCCCGATCGCTCATGCGAAATCAAGGCCTCTCCTCTGTTTCTCTGGTACATCCTGGTCCTACAAGACCACTCAAGGCGGCGGGCACCCCAACCGCCAGCTTCTCAGTCGTCTCCATCCCCAAACAATCGTCCCTCATCGAGACGTGCTCGCCCCTTCGCAGTCGGAGCTGGGCAGCTGTAGGCCGGTATTCCAAAGGCGCTCCACATCCTTCACGAGACCGTC
>Ga0207797_1001923_pt1 | contig 14735 bp, 10 predicted proteins | sample PRCRCaboRojoPR_6_FD_187275 | JGI IMG/M metagenome (GOLD analysis project Ga0207797, IMG submission 187275) | Marine sediment microbial community from Cabo Rojo, Puerto Rico - PR CR 10% Liquid 1 (SPAdes) | ecosystem: Environmental > Aquatic > Marine > Coastal > Sediment | place: Cabo Rojo, Puerto... | reverse complement strand
AGCCACATCCCGGTGCCCAGCATCGACCTGTGTGAGATCCGCGACCGCGGGGGCATTCCCCTGGAGCATCTCTCCGTGGTGGCGGACGCGGCGACCACCCCCTTCCAGGCGGCCAGGCGGGCCGGCCTCGAGCTGGGGGACAACGTGGTCGTCATCGGCATCGGCGGCGTGGGCCAGTACATGGTGCAGGAAGCCAAGGCCCTGGGCGCAGGCACGGTGGTGGCCATCGACATCGTCGACGACCGCCTCCAGCGGATGCTCGACCACGGGGCGGACCACGTGATCAACTCCCGCGACAAGAGCCCCAAGGAGATCTCCGGCGAGGTGAAGGCCATCCGGAAGAAGGAAGGGCTGCCCTCCTTCGGGTGGAAGATCTTCGAGGTCACCGGGACCAAGCCCGGGCAGGAGATCGGCCTCTCCCTCGTCAGCTTCACCTCGAAGCTGATCCTGGTGGGCTTCGGCATGCAAAAGGTGGAGTACGCCATCAGCCGCCTCATGGCCTTCGACGCGGAGATCATCGGCACCTGGGGCTGCCTGCCCGAGTACTACCCCCAGGTCCTGGGCATGATCCTCTCCGGCAAGGTCGCCCTGGAGCCCTATGTCCAGACGCGCCCCATGAGCACCATCGTGGAGACCTTCGACGAGATCCACTCGCAGGGGTCGCCGGAGCAGCGCATGATCCTGGTCCCGGACTTCTAGACCGCCCCCGGGCGGCTGCGAAAGCCGATGGCCGAGAACCCCCCCGCGCGCAGAACGGCGCTCTCACCGGGCATGCCGCCGCGGGGTTGACCGAGAGGACCACGAGAGCCATAGTAAGGCATCCAACCATTCGATAGCGACAGAAAAGGAGGAACAGGTTATGGGACTCGACTGGCTACCAAGGGACAACGAACTGAAAAACCACCAGCTCTTTGGTGACGAGCACTTCGGTACGGAGCCCCCCTGCACGACGTACGAGAAAAAGCCCCTCAAGAACCCGCAGACGGGCGAGGACGTGGAAGGGCTGACCACGGCCTGGATCACGCTGAACAACCCGGCCCAGTTCAACTCCTACACCACGGAGATGCTCAAGGGGGTCATCTCGGGCATGCAGAAGGCCGGCATGGAGCGCGACGTCCAGGCCATCGTGTTCACGGCCGCCGAGGACAAGGCCTTCTGCACCGGCGGCAACACCAAGGAGTACGCCGAGTACTACTCCAAGCGGCCGCTGGAGTACGCCCAGTACATGGACCTCTTCACCGGCACCATCGACGCCATCCTCAAGGCCCGCAAGCCGGTCATCTGCCGCTGCAACGGCATGCGCATCGCCGGCGGCCAGGAGATCGGGCAGGCCTGTGACCTCACCGTCTCGGCGGACACGGCGGCGTTCGGCCAGGCCGGGACCCGCCACGGCTCCACGCCCACGGGCGGCTCCACGGACTTTCTCCCGTGGAACCTGACCATGGAGCAGGCCATGTGGCAGGCGATCGCCAACGAGATGTGGAGCGCCGCCAAGATGGAACGGGTGGGCCTGATCAGCAAGGCCATCCCCATCAAGAAGAACGACAAGGGGGAGTGGGTCCGGGATCCCCGGGTCATCACGGACAAGTACACCGAGAACGGCGACATCGTCTACGGCGAGTTCAAGCAGGGAGACGCCTTCAAGGCCGCCAAGGACGAGCTGAAGACCCTGAAGACCGACTGGACCCTCCTGGACGGCTTCATCGACAAGATGGTCTGGACCCTGTCCAGCACCACCTTCCTCTGCCTGATGAACACCATCGAGAGCATTCGGGCGAAGAAGCGCTTCTTCTGGGATTCGGCCAAGAGCACCCAGATCTACTGGCTGGGCGCCAACATGAACTGCGAGGCCTTCCTCGGGTTCAACGCCTTCAACACCCAGAAGATGACCGGCCAGCGCGAGATCGACTTCATCCGGTACCGCCAGCTCCTGGCCGAGGGCCGGACCTTCGACGAGGCGTTCGCCGAGGAGGTGCTTCCCAAGCCCAAGAAGTGATCGCCGACGATTTCGATGCGGCGGCGGGGCCGAAGCCCGCCCCGCCGCCCCGCCCCGCTCACGCCGGACCGACCACGGGAGCGGGGAAAGACAAGGAGGAAGGGCATGAATCACGAATTCGTCGAGGCGGTCATGCAGGACGGGCTGGGGACCATCACGCTCAACCGCCCCCCGGTCAACATCCTGAACATCGCCATGATGGAGGAGATCAACGAGATCCTGAAGGAGTGGCAAGGGGAGCGGGACCTGAAGGCCCTGCTCATCGACGCCAAGGGCAAGTGCTTCTCGGCCGGCGTGGACGTGGGGGAGCACATGGGGGACCTCGCCCCCAAGATGATCGAGGTCTTTCACGGGATGTTCCGGCTCCTGGACGGCTTCGACATCCCCACGGTGGCCTCGGCCTGCAGCTCCTGCCTCGGCGGGGGGTGCGAGCTGGCGGCCTTCTGCGACATGGTGATCGCGGCCGACGACCTGAAGATCGGGCAGCCGGAGATCCAGGTCGGCGTGTTTCCGCCCATCGCGGCCCAGATCTTTCCCCGCATCATCGGGAGGAAGGCGGCCGCTGAGCTCATCCTCTCCGGCAAGGTGATCGGGGCCGAAGAGGCCCTGCGCCTGGGCCTGGTCAACAAGGTGGTCCCCCGGGACGACTTGGCGACGGAGACCGCGGCCTTCCTGAAGCCCTTCCTGAAGATGAGCGCCGAGGTGCTTCGCAAGACCAAGAAGGCGATCTCCGCCGGCCTGCGGGACGACCTGGAACCCTCCCTGAAGCCCATCGAGGAGATCTACCTGGGCGAGCTCATGAAGACGGAGGACGCCCAGGAGGGCCTCAAGGCCTTTCTGGAGAAACGAAAACCCGAGTGGAAGAACCGCTAGGAGACGCCACCTCCGCAGCGGCCCCCGCTTGACCGTCCACGAGGCACGGAGGAGCCCCCAGGGGTTTCTCCGTGCCTTTTTTCGCGCCCGGCGGGCAGGCTCGGTTCCCGCCCCTCCTTCCACCCCGAAGCCCGGTCCGTCAAACCGCAGACGCCCAACCGCCGCGCTGTCGATATTCCGACACCTTTCCGCCCACCCCCTCACCATGACCCCCTGAGCCACCGGTCATTCCAGTCGCTTTTGCCTGGTATGAATGCTGCATAGCATCCCCAGGGGGTCCGCAGTGGCCGTCGAGAGCCGCCTTGTCGCCGGCGAGAGGCCTCAGGGCGGAAAGACCCCGCCGTTCGTGCCGGCTCGAGGCCGTCCGGCGGGAGGAACCGACTACTTCAAGGGGGATACGCCATGCTGTCTATCAAGGGAACCAGCCTGAAGGGGAAGCTCTACGGACTGAACGTCTTCTACCTGATCCTGTTGGGGATCGTGGGTTTCTTCTACTTCAACTACAACGGGCTCATCGGCGAGCTTTCCGAGCGGCAGCAGGAGACGGGGATCCTGACGGAGAACACGCGCGCGGCCGCCTTTGCCGCCAAGGACTACCTGGCCGGCCGCACCTCCTTCGAGGAGCTGGAGACCGCCTTCCAGCCCTTTCTGCAGGCCCGGGCGGGGTCCGCTTCGGCCGCGAGCGCCGAATCGATCTGGAGCGACCTGCGGGCGATCCGCGGGGTTCGGCAGGAAAACGGCGCCATCGAGGCGGAGATCGAGGAGCTGATGTCCCACTCCATCGACCAGTCGAACGGCTACATCAAGCAGGTGAGCGAGAAGCTGGCGGACCCCGCCGCCCGCCGCGACGTCACCAAGCTGGAACGGCTCGTGATCATCGGGGCGAGCATCAACACCTCGTCCAGCTACGAGCTGCGCCTCCTGTTCAAGCGGCTGAAGGAGAACCCGGCGGCGAGCGAGCAGATGTTCTCCTTCCTGGACACGCTCCTGGAAAACGTGGAGAAGGACGTCCAGCGGCTCAGCGGGACGCCCTTCGCGGGCATGGCCGTCGCGGCGAAACAGGCGAACCTGCGCGTCCAGGAGCTGACGGAGACGTTCCTGGAGAACACCCGGCAGGCCAATGCACTGCAGGAGCGCGTCTTCGAAGGGCTCGAGTCCACCATGGGCGGAATTCGCGAAGCGGAGGTGGAGGCCAACGAGGCCTTTACGTCCCGGGTCAAGGGCTACTTCCAGATGATCGCCGCGGTCCTCATCGTGGTGTCCGTCCTGGGCATCGGCCTGAGCCTCCTCCTGGCCAAGCGGCTCTCCACCGCCCTCGAGCGGATCATCCGGAACCTGTCCGACGCATCCTCCCAGATCACCTCGGCGGCGGAGCAGGTGTCCGCCTCGGGTCAATCCCTGGCCGAAGGGGCGTCCGAGCAGGCCGCCTCCATCGAGGAGACCTCCTCGTCGCTGGAGGAGATCTCCTCCATGACGCGCCAGAACGCCGAGAACACCCAGGAGACCAACCGGGTCATGGTGGAGGAGGTCGGCCCCAACTTCCAGACCATCGGCGAGCGGATGGGGAAGATGAAGGAGGCGATCGAGAAGACCGTGGCCAACAGCGACGAGACCGCCAAGATCGTCAAGACCATCGACGAGATCGCGTTCCAGACCAACCTCCTCGCACTGAACGCGGCGGTGGAGGCCGCCCGTGCCGGCGAGGCCGGCGCCGGGTTCGCCGTGGTGGCCGACGAGGTGAGGAACCTGGCCATGCGGGCGGCCGAGGCGGCGAAGAACACCTCCGACCTGATCCACACGTCGAACGATCGGATCAAAGAGGCCGCGCAGCTCAACGACCAGGTCGTGGAGGCCCTGGACACGAACGGCGTGCTGGCCGAAAAGGTGGGCAAGCTGATCGACGAGGTGGCTGCGGCCTCCCAGGAGCAGGCGCGCGGGATCGATCAGATCAACACGGCGGTCACGGAGATGGACAAGGTGACCCAGCAAACCGCGGCCGGCGCCGAGGAGTCGGCCGGGGCATCGGAGGAGATGAACGCCCAGGCCAAGGAGATGTCCCACACCGTCCGGGACCTGCTCGAGCTGACCCAGGGCCGGGGCCGGCGCCCGGAAGAGGAGACCGGAGGGAGACCGGCCCGGCGGCACCAGCCCGACACGGGGACCGACTCCCGCGCTCTCGCCGTCGCCGAGCCCGTGGAGAAGACCCAAGAATCCCGGCCGCAGGGGGACCGATCCGAGGTCCGGCCGGACCAGGTCATTCCGTTCGGCGGCGATGAGGAGTTCAAGGACTTCTGAGGCCGAGACCCCGGGCCGACCCGTCCGGCCCGGGGTCCCCGGCGAGGGGAAACGGCCCGTCCTCGGCCGGCAAGCGGTTTAGAGCGAGGCGGGCAGACGCTTTCCCCGCTCCACGGGAAGCTCGAAGAGGAAGCGGCTTCCGGCACGGCCGTCGCTCTCCACCCGGATGCGTCCTCGGTGGGCCTCCACCGCCATCTTGGAGAAGGTCAGGCCGAGCCCGGTGGTGTACATCCGGCCGTCCCCTTTCTTCTCCAGCTGGGCGTACTTGTCGAAGATGGCCTCCTGCTGCCCGGCCGGCACGCCGGGACCCTTGTCCGCCACGAAAAACCGGACGGCCCCCGGCGCCGGGTGGTCGAACCCCACGGTGACGGCCTCCCCCTCGGGCGAGTAGCCCGTCGCGTTCGTCAGCAGGTTCTGGAGCACCCGGAGCAGGATGCCCCGGTCCGCCCAGAACGGCTCCGGCTCGGGGGAGAACGCCTCTTCGAAGTGGAGCCGCTTCAGCTCCATGGACCAGTAGACGCGGGCCATGGCCTCCCGGAGGAGGTCCTCGGGATCGATCCGCTCGTAGACCAGCTGCAGCTTCCCCTCCTCCAGGCGGGCGATGTCCAGCAGGTTGGACACCATGCTGTAGAGCGTGTCGCAGCTGTTCTTGGCGGTCTCCACGTAGCCCCGGTTGTCTCCGGAGGCGGTGTAGGACAGGATGTCCAGGTTGGCCATGAGCTCCGAGATGGGGCCCTTCAGGTCGTGGATGAGCATGCGGAACAGGTCCGTCTTGAGCCGCTCCAGCTCGCGAAGCCGCCGGTTCCGCTTCTGGAGGGTCCTCCGCTTCTTTCGGAGGTCGTCGGCCAGACGCTGGGCCTCGAGCGCGCTGATGATCTGCCCCCCCACCTTGAGGAGGATCTCCTGCTCCCCCCGGCTGAACCGGTCCCGGTCGATCTTCTCGGTCACGCTCACCACGCCGATCACCTTGCCCTGGCTGACCACCGGGACCAGCAGAAAGGCGCTTTTGCGGTAGCGGTCGCTCCGGTGCGGAAACCGGGCCGAACCGCCGGCCCCGTCCACGTAGAGGAGCTCGCCGTTCCGGGCCACCCACGCGGAGGGGCTCTCCTGGTCCAGGGGCTGGCGGACCCCCACGATCTCCGGGTTGGTGGACGCCACCACCTCCAGGTATTTCCGCCCCTTCCTGAGCATGATGGAGCCGCTCCTCGCCTTGAGACCCTCCGTGATCTCGGCGATCACCCGGTCGAGCTTCTGCTCGAAGCCCAGCGCGGCGTCGTTGGAGACCTCGTTGATGGCGTAGAGCACGCTCGTGAGCCGCTGCTTCGTGTCCATGGCCGTCACCTCGATCAGGAGCATTCCTTGAGAAGGGCCCTGGCCTCCTCGTGGCCGCGGTCGACCTCCAGGATCTGGACCAGCGGCTTCTCCGCCAGAATCGGCTTTTTCATGGCCAGGAACACCCGGGCCAGCTCCAGCCGCACCGGGATGTTCATGTCGTCCAGCTCGGCGGCCTGGGAGAGGAAGGTCGTGGCCCGGATGCTCTCCCCGGACGCGGCCAGGAGGCGTCCCAGCTTGAAGAGCAGGTCCCCCCGCTTCGGGTGCTCCTCCACCAGTCTCTCCAGGAGCTTCAGGGCATACTCCCCGGCGCCGTGCTCCAGGCAGAAGTCGGCGATCTCCTCCTTGAGCTCGGGGGTGGCGGCCGGAAGGCCGAGCACCCGGTCGAACACCCCGGCCGCCTTCTCGAGCAGCCCCCGCCGAACCAGGACCTTGCCGAAGCTCAGACCGCGCCCCAGCTGCCGCGGGCTGATCTTCATGGCCCTGTCCAGGTGGTGGGAGGCCTTCTCGAAGTCGTCCCGCGCCAGGTAGAGCTCGCCCAGGTGGTGGAACGCGAACACGTCCATCTTGTTGCGCTTGACGGCCTCCAGGAGGTACCTCTCGGCCTCGTCCAGCCGCCCCTGCTTCAGGTGGAAGTAGCCCAGCTCGCGAACGGGGCGCGTCGCCTTGGGGTTCTCCCGGACCGCCAGCTGGGCCTCGCGCACCGCGCCGTCCAGGTCCCCCCGGTCCTCGCAGGCACGGGCCCGCTTGAGGTGCCGGATCATGGGCGGCGGGTCGTTGGCCCTGTCGATCACCTGGGCGACCTTCTCCTGGAGCACCTTGACCGTCAGGGGCTTGAGGATGTACGCGTCGATCACCGACTCCCCCACCTCCGCCACGTAGTCCTGGTAGGCCTCCGCCGTGATCATGATCACGGGCAGGTCCCGCAGGTCCCGGTCCATGCGCACCTGGCTCAAGACCTCCGCCCCGCTCATCACGGGCATGTTGTAGTCCAGCAGCAGGAGGTCGACCCGCTCCCTCGCCAGCAGGTCGAGGGCTTCCTTGCCGGTGTGGCCGAACAGGAACCGCTTTCCGAACCCGATCACCTTCAGCATGCCGCTGATGGACTGGCACATGTTCATGGAGTCGTCGACGACCAGCACGGTCATCTTGTGGATATCGATCATGCGAACGGTCTTCTCCCGGGGCCGGTGGTTTGAAAGGGGAGATCGGCACGAACGCGGGAAGGCTTGAACCCAAAAAGGAGGGCTCCGGGCTGCGCCGGCGCTCGGCGGGCTCGCAAGACCGCGGACCCGCCGCTGGAAACGCGATCATCTGCAGGGATCCGCGGGGCGGATCTCCGGGTTCGAGGGCGGCTTGCGTCCTCGTCAGCGCTTCACGTGGTCCCGGATGTATCGGACGATGTCTCCCGTTGTGGTTCCGGGTCCGAACACCTCGGCGATACCGCAGGACTTCAACGCGGGGACGTCCTCCTCCGGAATGATCCCTCCGCCCAGCACCAGCACGTCGTCCGCGCCGCGCTCCCTCAGCAGGTCCATCACCCGCGGGAACAGGTAGTCGTGGGCGCCGGAGAGGATGCTCATGGCGATGACGTCCACGTCCTCCTGGACGGCCGCTTCCACGATCTGCGCCGGCGTCTGGCGAAGGCCCGTGTACACGACCTCCATTCCCGCGTCCATCAGGGCCGCAGCCACGACCTTGATGCCCCGGTCGTGCCCGTCGAGGCCGGGCTTGGCCGCCAGGACCCGAACTCTTTTCTCCGCTTGCATGGCTTCTCCCGTTCCGTGTCCGCACTTTGTGGATTGGGCCCCGGGGTCGCCGGGGGACGATGGCCTACAAAACAGCGCTCTGTTGGTACTCGCCGAACACGTCGCGGAGGACGTCGCAGATCTCTCCCAGCGTTGCGTACGCCTTGACCGACTCGATCATCGGGGGCATGAGGTTCCCCCCCCCCTCGGCGGCCTTTCGGAGGTCCGCCAGGGTGCGCTCCACCGCGCCCCCGTCCCGCTCGGACCGCAGGGTGTCCAGGGCGGCGGCCTGGGCCTCCCGGACCGAGGGGTCCACCCGAAGGAGGTCCGTGAGCGGCTCCTCCTCGGTCTGGAACCGGTTGAGCCCCACCACGACCCGCTCCTCGGTTTCGATCTGCCGCTGGTAGGCGTAGGCGCTCTCCTGGATCTCCTTCTGCACGTACCCCTGCTCGATGGCCGCAGGGGCCCCTCCCATCTCGTCGATCCGGCGAATGTAGTCCCCGGCCTCCTCCTCGATGCGGTTGGTGAGGGACTCCACGTAGTACGACCCCCCGAGGGGGTCCACGGTTTCGGTGACGCCGAGCTCGTGGGCGATCACCTGCTGGGTGCGCAGGGCCACCCGCACCGCCTCCTCGGAGGGCAGGCTCAGCGCCTCGTCCATGGAGTTGGTGTGCAGGGACTGGGTGCCGCCGAGGACCGCGGCCATGGCCTGAAAGGCCACGCGCACGATGTTGTTCTTGGGCTGCTTCGCCGTGAGCGTGCAACCGGCCGTCTGGGTGTGAAACCGCATCATCAGGGCCCGCGGATCCTCCGCCCCGAAGCGCTCCTTCATGATGCGGGCCCAGAGACGCCTCGCGGCCCGGAACTTGGCGACCTCCTCGAGGAAGTCCAGGTGCGCGTTGAAGAAGAACGAGAGCCGGGGGCCGAACCGGTCCACCTCCAGACCCGCGTCCAGGGCGGACTTCACGTAGGCGATCCCGTTGGCCAGCGTGAAGGCCACCTCCTGGACCGCCGTGGCCCCGGCCTCCCGGATGTGGTACCCGCTGATGCTGATGGTGTTCCACTGGGGGACCCGCTCCGCGCAGAACGCGAAGATGTCCGTGATGATCCGCATGGAGGGTTTGGGCGGAAAGATGTAGGTGCCCCGGGAGGAGTACTCCTTGAGGATGTCGTTCTGGATCGTTCCCCGCAAGCCCTCGGGCGCCACGCCCTGCTTCTCGGCCACGGCGATGTACATGGCCAGGAGGACCGCGGCCGGCGCGTTGATGGTCATGGAGGTGCTCACCTTGTCCAGGGGAATCCCGTCGAACAGGACCTCCATGTCCCGCAGCGAATCGATGGTGACGCCCACCTTTCCCACCTCGCCCATGGCCATCTCGTGGTCCGAGTCGTACCCGATCTGGGTGGGGAGGTCGAAGGCCACGGACAACCCGGTCTGTCCCTGCTCCAGGAGGAAGTGGTACCGCCGGTTGGACTCCTCGGCCGTGGCAAAGCCCGCGTACTGCCGCATGGTCCAGAACCTGCCCCGGTACATGGTGGGCTGAACCCCCCGGGTGTAGGGATACTCGCCCGGCAGCCCGAGCTGCTCGAGGTGGTCCGTGCCCTCCAGGTCCAGGGGCGTGTAGACCCGCCGAACCGGGATCCCCGACGTGTTCACGAAAGACGCCTTGCGCTCCGGCCGTTTTTCGAGCTTCTTCTCCACCTCACCGGTCCAACGCTCCAGTTCCTTCCGCAATCGGTCCATGTCGCTCCTTTCGGTTAAGTCCCTGATATCGCTCGATTGAAGATAGGTCATCGCCGATGCCGGTGTCAAACGATTTTTCCCTCCCCCCGCCCACCCCGCCCGAAGCCCTCCTTCCCGGGCGGGCCGGCCCGGGTCGCGCCCTGCCCCGGTTGCCGGCCGGCACCGAACCGGAACGAGGATCCCTGTGTTTCTATCAACGATTTCGATGTGTTCACAGGAATTCCACCCCTTTTCTCCTTGACAAATCCCCCCTTCACTCTAAACTATCAAGATGCGGCAGTGGAGAGCTGCCCCGACCCTGCATCGCGCCCGCAGCCGCCCGGGCACCACGGGGCGATGCCCACGCATCCCAAAACCCGCAGCCGACGGCGCCGTGCCGGAATCATCATGCCCCAGAGCGCTGGGCGGTCTCCGGAAGCGTCCGGGCCGGTTGCGGGAAACCAGGTGCCGCTTTTCCGATCGTTCGCGCGGCGCGCTTCTCGTTTCCCCGGCGCCCCGAGGCACCGTGGCCGTCAAGACCGTGTTTCACACCAACCTGTTGACCTTTCGAGAGGAGGTATCGGCATGAAGAAGGGATTCGTACTGGGTTTGGCCGTCGTTTTGGGTGTGGTGCTTCTGACCGGGATCGCCCCCTCCGGGGCCGAGGCCCGCACCAAGTTCGTCACCATCGGAACGGGCGGAATCACCGGCGTCTACTATCCGACGGGCGGCGCCATCGCCAAGATGGTGAACAAGAAGCGGGACGAGTACGGCATTCGGGCCACGGTCGAGTCCACGGGCGGCTCGGTCTTCAACGTCAACGCCGTCATGGCGGGGGACCTCGAGTTCGGCGTGGTGCAGTCGGACCGGCAGTACCAGGCCATCAACGGCATGGCCGAGTGGAAGGACCGGGGCCCCCAGAAGGACCTCCGGGCCGTGTTCAGCATCCACCCCGAGTCCATCACCCTGGTGGCCGCGGTGGACGCCGGAATCAAGAAGATCCAGGACCTGAAGGGAAAGCGCGTGAACATCGGGAACCCCGGCTCCGGCCAGCGGCAGAACTCGATCGACGCCCTCACGGCCGCCGGGCTCGACTATGAACAGGACATCGAGGCCGAGAGCGTGGTGGCGGACGAGGCGCCCGGTCTGCTCCAGGACGGCCGGATCGACGCCTACTTTTACACCGTCGGTCACCCCAGCGGCAACATCAAGGAGGCCACGGCCGGCCGCCGGAAGGTCCGCATCTGCGACGTCACCGGCCCGGGCCTCGACAAGCTGATCGAGGAGAAACCCTACTACGCCAAGGCGGTCGTCCCGAAGCAGTTCTACCCGGGGGCGGCCAACGAGGACGATGCGCAGACCTTCGGCGTGAAGGCGACCTTCGTCACATCGGCCAAGGTGCCCGAGGAGGTGGTCTACGCCATCGTCAAGGAGGTCTTCGACAACTTCGAGGACTTCCGGAAGCTCCACCCGGCCTACGCCGTGCTCACCAAGGAAGGCATGCTGGAAGGCCTGAGCGCCCCGCTCCACCCGGGGGCCCTCAAGTACTACAAGGAGGCCGGCCTCATGTAACCGGCCTTGCGGCGGCAGCTGCCGCGGGGGCGGCGAAGGGCTCGCCGTTCGCCGTCCCCGCTCACCCGCTCATGAATCGAACGCATCCCGATTCACCGTTGCCCAGAGGGTCGCGAGCCGCCGGTTCCGGCGGCTGCTCCGGACCGGCGGCCGCATCGTAAACGCGACACCTCGGTGAGGACGCTCTCGCCCCCCTTGCGGGCAACCCTCTCCACCGGTGCAGACGGGTGGCGCAGATGGCAGACAGGGGATTTCGCGCGAACGGGAAGGTCGACGGGCTCGAGCTCGCCCGAAAGATGGCCGAGGAGGAGGAGGGGATGGGGCGAAGGCCGGCCGGGCCTTCCAGGTTCCTGGTCCCCGTCATCGGCGTCTTCTGGAGCTTCTTCCAGCTCTCCATCGCCAGCTGGCTCATCCTGGACACGGTGTTCATCCGGTCCATTCACCTGGGCTTCGCCCTCCTGATCGTCTACCTGAACTACCCCATGTTCAAGGAGCCCCGCCTGGGTCTCCGGTTCCTGTCCGCCAAGCGCCGCATCCCGCTCTTCGACTACCTGCTCGCGGCCGCGGCCTGCTTCTCCGCCCTCTACCTGGCCATCGACTACGTGGGGATCAGCACGCGCTACGGCCTTCCCAACACGCGGGACGTGGTGGTCGGATTGAGCCTCGTGGTGCTGCTCCTCGAGGCCTCCCGGCGGGTGATCGGTCCGGCGCTGAGCATCGTGGCGACCTGCTTCATCGTCTACGCCTTTCTCGGCCCTTACATGCCGGACCTCATCGCCTTCAAGGGGGTCTCCCTGAGCCGGTTCGTGGGACAGATGACCATGTCCACGGAAGGAATCTACGGTATCCCCCTGGACGTGTCCGCCACCATCGTCTTCCTCTTCGTGCTCTTCGGCGCCATGCTGGAGAAGGCGGGCGCGGGCTACTACTTCATCCAGCTGGCCCTGAGCCTCCTGGGCGGGTTCAAGGGGGGGCCGGCCAAGGCCGCCATCATGGGAAGCGGCCTGACGGGACTCGTCTCCGGGTCCAGCATCGCCAACATCGTGACCACGGGGACCTTCACCATCCCCCTCATGAAGAAGGTGGGGTACCCGCCCAAGAAGGCGGCCGCCGTGGAGGTGGCCGCCAGCACCGACGGGCAGCTCGCCCCCCCCATCATGGGGGCGGCCGCCTTCATCATCGCGGAGTACGTGAACGTCCCCTACATCGAGGTGGTCAAGGCGGCCGCCATTCCCGCGTTCGCCTCCTACGCCGCGCTCTTCTACATCACCCACATCGAGGCCTCCAAGCTGGGGCTCCGGGGGATGAGCCGGACCGAGCTGCCGCACTTCTTCCGGACCCTCATCGGGGGAGCGCACTTCCTGCTCCCGCTGGTCATGCTCCTCTACGAGCTGATCGTGCTCCGGCACTCGCCCGAGCTGGCCGCCTTCAACGCCATCTGGGTCATGTCGATCATCATGCTGGTGCAGCGCCCCGTGAAGGCCTACCTGCAAAAGGAGCCCCTGTTCCCCGCCTTCCGGCAAGGGGTGGTGGAGCTCTTCTCGGCGCTCTCCTCGGGCGCCCGGAACATGGTCTCCGTGGCGCTCGCCACGGCCGCGGCCGGCATCATCGTGGGCGTGGTGGCCCTGGGTCTGGGCGGCCTGATCACCCAGATCATCGACACCATCTCCATGGGGAACATCTTCCTCATGCTCGTGATCACCGCCATGGCGAGCCTCATCATCGGCATGGGGCTTCCCACCACGGCCACCTACATCGTCATGGCCTCGCTCACGGCCCCGGCCATCGTCACCATCGGCGGAATCCAGGACTTCATCGTCCCGCTGATGGCGGCCCACCTCTTCTGCTTCTACTTCGGCATCCTGGCCGACGACACGCCCCCGGTGGGCCTGGCCGCTTACGCGGCGGCGGCCATCGCCCGCTCGGAGCCCATCCCAACCGGCATCCAGGGCTTCATGTACGACATCCGGACCGCCATCCTCCCCTTCATGTTCATCTTCAACGCGGACCTGATCCTCCACAACATCTACAGCTGGCCCCAGGGGATCCTCATCTTCGCCATGGCCTGCGTGGGGAACTTCGCCTTCGCCTCCGCCACCCAGGGCTGGTTCGTGGCGCGGACCCGAATCTACGAGGTCCCGCTCCTGCTCGGGGTCACCCTCACCCTGATGCGGCCCGACCTGATCGCCCAGTGGCTCGGCATCCCCCACGAGCAGCGGTACTGGACCTACCCGCTCGGGGTCGCCCTGTTCGGCATCGTCTACCTGATGCAGCGCCCCCGGATTCCCAGGGACGCCGACGCCGCCGCGTAACCATGGGAGGGAACCCAGATGCGTTCGAAGATGCTCATCGGCCCTCTGCTCATCCTCCTGACCTTCACGCTCGGGCCCGCGGCGGCCCCGGCGGGCGAGCGGTTCGTGGACCACGGGGACGGCACGGTCACGGACCGGCGGCTGGACCTGATGTGGGCGAAGACCGACAACCAGGGGGACATCGACTGGGAAGGGGCCCGTCGCTGGGCCCGGTTCACCTTCCCCCTCACCCTTCCCGAAGACAAGCGGGAGGGCTGGCGGCTCCCCACCCTGAAGGAGCTCCAGAGCCTCTTCGTCGACGAGGAGGGGTACGAGGGCTACGAGACCGACTGCGGTCACCACGTGTTTGCCGTCCCGGAGATCGAGCTGAGCTGCGGCTGGGTCTGGGCGGCGGAGCGGCGGAGCATCACCGCCCGGGTGTTCAACTTTCAGCGCGGCTACCACTACACGGACCGCCGGGTGCACAGTCGGGCCTACCGGGCGCTCCCGGTGCGGGACCTGCCCTGAAGGCGGTGAAGGTGGAAGTGTAAGTGGAAGTGCAGATGTGTGAGGAGCGTGAGCCCCGGGGGGCTGTGAAACCCGAAGACGAGGCAACCGTGAGCGCCATTCGAAAAATTCTCGTACCCATCGCCTTTTCCAGATACTCCCCCGGCCTTCTGGCCTACGCCGCCGCGCTGGCGCAGAGGCTCGGCGCCGAGCTCCTGGTGGTGAACGTGATCAACGTCCGCATGATCGAGGCGATCAGCGGCGTGGAGTCCATGGGGTACCGGGTGGACACGGAGGGCTACCGCCGCAGCCTCGAGGAGGAACGGAGAGGGCTCCTCCGGGAGATGCTCGACAAGGCCTCCATTCCCTCTGATCGCCTGCGGGTGGCGTTCAAGGTG
>Ga0207797_1001922_pt1 | contig 14740 bp, 12 predicted proteins | sample PRCRCaboRojoPR_6_FD_187275 | JGI IMG/M metagenome (GOLD analysis project Ga0207797, IMG submission 187275) | Marine sediment microbial community from Cabo Rojo, Puerto Rico - PR CR 10% Liquid 1 (SPAdes) | ecosystem: Environmental > Aquatic > Marine > Coastal > Sediment | place: Cabo Rojo, Puerto... | reverse complement strand
TCGTAGTGTATAACGAATTGCGTGTCCGGGTTGGGGTAGTGGTAACCTAAATCCCTGTGGCGGATTTGCCGTGGGTTCAATTCCCACACCCGGACTATCATATTATTGATTTGTTTTGCTGTAAATCTATTAAAGTCTCTTGTACGGGTTTTTGCTGAACTTTCCATACTATTATCAATCAACCAACATATACATATTCGAGTTAAAATAGGAAAACGAACCAAGACAATCTATGTCTGAATACGTTTGTCCGACATGCGGTGAATCATTCGGGACCAAACGGGGACGGGGCGTTCACCACGTTCATGCTCATGACAGACGGCTTCCCAACCGGACATGTGACTATTGCGGAAAGGAATTCTATTCCGATTATGCGAAACGATACTGTCCTCAGGATTGTCTGGTAGCGAGTGATTCGTATTCAAAAGAGAACCATCCCGGCTGGAAGGGTGGGAAAGATACGGCAAATTGTGAGCTCTGTGATTCGGAGTTTGATTATTACCCATCAGAAAAGAAGGGCTTGTATTGTCCAGACTGTGTCCAGAATAATGAGTGGAGAAATCCGCCGAAGGTTTCTGGGCCAGACAATCCACGATGGAGTGGTGGGAAAACAGAGAAGCTGTGTGACGTATGCGGGAAAAGCGTCAGGCGGTATCCGAGCGGTTTTGAGTCAGATGTCGTCTGTTGTAGCGAAGAGTGTCGAAAAAAGTGGCTCTCAGATACATTTACAGGAGAAGGTCACCCGAACTGGAAGGGCGGACCAGGCAATTTTTACAATAACGGTTGGTGGCCGGCTAAACTAGCCGCCCTTGACCGCGATGCCCACACTTGTCGAGTCTGCGGCGCCACCAGGGACGATCTTGAGCGGAACCCCGACGTCCACCACATCATCCCCGTCAGGGAGTTCGCCGACCCCGAGGACGCCCCCACTGTGGACAACCTGATCTGTCTGTGTGTGACCTGCCACCGGAACGCCGACGTCGGGAACATCTCGGAAGCCGAACTCCGCAGACTCGTCGCTTCGAGCTGAGGAGCGTATCGCAAACTTACAAGCCGATCACCACCCTGAGAGACGACCATGAGCAGCGCGCTGGCCGACCAGGAGTGCGTCGCGTGTACGAGCGAGGACGAGCCGCTGACCGAGGCCGAATACGCCGACTATCTCGACGAACTCGACGACAAAGTCTGGGAAGTCATCGACGACCACCACCTCGAGGGCACGTACGAGTTCGAGGACTTCCGGGATGCGTTGGAGTTCACCTACGAGGTCGGGGAGCTCGCCGAGGCGGAATGGCACCACCCCGACCTCCACACGAGCTGGGGCGAGGTCCGGATCGAGATGTGGACCCACAAGATCGACGGATTACACAAGACCGACTTCGTGATGGCCGCCCGGATGGACCGCATCCGCGAGGGGTACCCGGAAGCGTAGTCTGGCGGGGCCGTCGTCGGTCGACGAGGGGATGCCCCGAGCGGAAGCCGGTCTGATCGATAGACAGTGTCTTCGTCCCGGTGCCAGCGATCACGTGTGAAACCGTTGACCGCAGTTTCGACACGTCACCCACTGGCCGATCGAGACTTTCTGCGTCTCCCCACATTTCGGACAATCCCGCCAGCCTGCGCCTTGATAGCGTGACATCGAGCCACACACGGTCTCAAGCCTATTCATCGCATCGTCGGGTTCGGTAGGCCAGGCGGATGAATCGACTGCCCATGGGGGTCGTACCGAGGCTTAGCGGCCGTCGTCGAAGCCGTCGAACCGGGAGAGAGTGACGTTGTCGTAGTAGTCAGTAGGTTCGCCCTCGGCGAGCTGCGTGGCGACGATACGGCCGACCGCCGGCGAAAGTTGGATGCCCGAGGAGTCGAAGGCGGCAATCGAGAGCCCCTCGACGGGCGTCCACCCGGCGATGGGGTTGCCGTCGGGGGTGTGCGAGCGGACGCCCACCCACTCGTCGACGACGTCGCCCTCGGCGAGGGTCGGCAGGAGGTCCTCTAGGACGCGCCACAGCTCGGCGCGAACGTCGTCGGGGACGGTCTCGCCCACGTCGTCGGGATCGTACCGGTGATCGGGGTCGGGGTTCGGCGGGATCTGGCCGACCAGGACCGTCCCGTCCTCGTGGCCACGGGCGTAGACGCCGGTTTCGGCGTGGGTGAGGATCGGGAGGCGGTGGACCGGTGGGTTCGGTGGTTGGACCTTGAGGATGGGCGCGAGCGTGTGATGGACCGGGAGGTCGAGGCCAATTCGCTCGAGGAGGTGAGGGTTCCAGGGCCCGGCGGCGCAGGCGACGGCATCGACGTCGATGGGTTCCCCCTCGACCGTGAGCCCGGTCAGCCGATCGTCGGCCACGTGCATATCCTGGACGGCCGTCCGTGTCCGGACTGTGGCGCCTTGCTCGGTTGCCCGGCGGAGGAACTCCCGGGCGAGCTCACGAGGGCGGTGGTAGCCGACGTGGGGGCGGTAGGTCGCCCCCGTGACCGGCGCCTCCTCGAGCTCGGGGAGGATGAGGCGCTCGGCGAGCGTCCCGCTGGGGAGGAAGGCCTCTCCCTCGAGCCCCTCGACGGCGGTCTCGAGCCTGGCGGCGCCGTCGGGCGTGGTCGCGAGGCGGAGGTGGCCGACGAGGTCGTGACGGGAATTGGCGCGGGGGTTCGCGAGGAAGGCGTTGTACTGCGCCATGGCCTCCCGCTTCATGCGGCGCTCGATCTCTGAGCCGTAGAAGCCGAAGAAGGCGGCCGATTTGGCGGTAGTCTCGCCCGCGATCTCGCCCCGCTCGTAGACGGTGACAAGGTGGTCCGTCAACCGGGTGAGGTGAAAGGCGATCGACGCGCCGGCGATCCCGGCGCCGATCACGGCGATCGTCATGGGGTGCGATCGGGCGCGAGGCGGTCGTCGAGGCCCTCGCGGGGGCGGGAGAGCGCGCCGCTGGACTGGATGATCGTGAAGGCCTTCATGAGATCGCTCCGGGTGATGAGGCCGACGAACTCGTTCGCCCGGTTCACGACGATCAGCCGGCCGATGCCGTTCTCCTGCATGCGCTGGAAGGCGTTCATGGCGTCGGCGGTGGCGTCGATCGTCGTGAGGTCGGTCGACATCACCTCCCCGACGGTGAAGGCGTCGCGCTCGACCGGACGGACCGCCTGGGCGTCCTCGAGGGTGACGAGCCCGACGAGCTCGCCGTCGCGCATGACCGGATAGCCCGTGTGGCGTTCGCTGAACATGCGGTCGATGAGGGCCGCCACCGACGTGTCGGCGGAGACGGCGTTGACCTGCTCGGCCGGCGTCATGACGTCGCGGACGGCCACCCCCTCGAAGGCGGCCTTCATGACTGTCTGTTGGGCCTCGCCCGAGGCGCCGATGTAGATGAAGAAGGCGATGCCGATGAGGATGATGTTGAACTGGAGCAGCCCCAGGAGACCGAGGAGGAAGGCGAAGCCCTTGCCGACCTCGGCGGCGATTTGGGTGGCGCGGGCGAACGGGCGGGTCCGGGCGAGGAGGGCCCGGAGGACGCGCCCGCCGTCCATCGGAAACCCCGGGAGGAGGTTGAACGCCGCGAGGACGAAGTTCATGAGCGCGAGGTAGCCGAAGAGGAACTGGAGAACGTCGAGGCCCGGCGGGAGGACGACGAAGCCGACGTAGCAGAGCGCGCCGAGGACGATGCTGACGGCGGGGCCGGCGAGCGCGATGAACAGCTCCTGGTGCCAGTCCTCGGGCATGTCCGAGAGTTGGGCGATGCCGCCGAAGATCCAGAGCGTGATCGACTCAATGGGATAGCCGTAGCGCATGGCGACGAGCGAGTGGCCCAGCTCGTGGAGGACGACGCCGGCGAACAGGCCGATGGCGGCCGCCGCGCCCAAAAGCCAGGGCATGGCGCCGGCGGTGAGCGCGGCCGGGTCGAGGGCGACGCCCCAGAGCTGTTCGAGCTGGCCGATCCAAAGCTCGACCTGCGAGCCGATAATCCACGCGAATAGCGGCAGGATAATGAGGAAGGTGAGATCGAGCTTGATGGGGATGCCGAAGGCGGACCCGATCCGGAACTGTCGCATTGGTCTCACTAGCCGCGGACGGACCATAAACCGTTGGCGTCGCGGCGGATAACGGTTTTCTCCCCCGGCGGCGATAGAGGGAGTATGAGCGAGGTCGAGGCCAAGCCACTGATCCGGCGGGCGGACGAGATCGAGTACGAACCGGTCGGGGCCGCCGACGGGATGGCGAAGGGTGTGTTGATCGGCGACGAGCACGGCGCACCGCACTTTCGGATGCGGCGGTTCACGATCGCCCCCGGTGCCGAAGTGCCGAAACACACCAACGAGGTCGAGCACGAGCAGTACGTCCTCGAGGGCGAGTACGTCGTCGGGATCGAAGGGGAAGAGACGACCGTGTCCGCGGGCGATTCGCTCCTGATACCCGCCGGTGTCGTCCACTGGTACCGCAACGAGGGTGACGAGCCCGGGGCGTTCATCTGCGTCGTCCCGAAGGGCGACGACGAGATCCAGGTCCTTGAGTAACGAACCCCTGAAATAACCCCACCGCATAGCGCCGGCGTGGCGAAATCGGTCGGTCGGGTGGACACGCTCTTCCTGCACGAGGCCGGCGACGACTACCTCGTCTCGGCCCGCCGGGACGGCGAGCGGTTGTTCCGGGCCGTTCTCGAGGTCAAACAGACCGATGCCGGCCCGCGGCCGGGGCGGTTCCGGATCAAGCACGGGTCGGGAGAGGACCTCCGGGACCCCGACGAGTTCGTCGAACTCGCCCGCCGGGCGGAGCACATCCGCATCTCCGAGCAGACGTCGACGAGCGGCCGGACGGAGCTGCAGGCGCTGCTCGATGGCTACCAGCTCGAGGCGACCGTTGTGCGGACCTGCCGGTACTGTGCCGGGAAGGGGCGGTATTCGCCGCTGACGGTGGCGACGGCGATCGACGCCGACGGTGAGCACATCTGCCCCGACTGTGCGAAACGCGAACTCGAGCGCGAGCTGTCGTTTCGCGGCGGATTGACCGGAGCGGCCCGGGAGCGGTTGGAGGAGCTCCTCCTCGAGGTCCAGGACCTCGAACGGATCACGAACCTGCTCAAGGGGCGGCTCGACCCCGAACTGACCAAGTTCGACGAGATCAGCGCGACGGTCGACGAGATCGAGGATGTCGCCGTCGACGAACTCGACTTGCATCCCGCGCTCCACGGACTGCTCGAGGACCGGTTCGAGACGCTCCTGCCGGTCCAGAGCCTGGCGGTCGATCACGGCCTCCTCGACGGCGAGGACCAACTCGTCGTGAGCGCGACGGCGACCGGGAAGACCCTCGTCGGCGAGCTTGCGGGGCTGGATCGGGTCCTCCGGGGTGAGGGCAAGCTGCTCTTTCTCGTGCCGCTGGTGGCGCTAGCGAACCAGAAGTACCGTGACTTCCAGCGTGAATACGGCGACCTGGTGGACGTGACCATCCGGGTAGGCGCGAGCCGCATCCGCGATGACGGGGCGCGGTTCGACCCGGACGCCGACGTCATCGTGGGAACCTACGAGGGGGTGGATCACGCCCTCCGGACCGGCCGAAGCTTGGGTGATATCGGGACGGTCGTCATCGACGAGGTGCACAACGTGGCCGACGACGAGCGCGGTCACCGCCTGGACGGGCTCATCTCGCGGCTCAAACACTACTGCGAGGGCCGAGGGACGCAGTGGATCTACCTGTCGGCGACGGTCGGGAATCCGGGGCAATTGGCCGACGGATTGGGGGCGACCCTCATCGAATTCGAGGAACGCCCGGTGCCGATCGAGCGACACGTGACGTTCGTCGAGGGGCACGAAAAGGCCGACATCGAGAACAAGCTCGTCAGGCGCGAGTTCGACCGAGAATCGTCCAAGGGCTATCGTGGACAAACGATCATCTTCACCAACTCCCGGCGACGGTGTCACGAGATCTCGCGCCGGCTCGATTACGATTCGGCACCGTATCACGCCGGGTTGGACTACGGCCGGCGGCAGACCGTCGAGAACCGTTTCGCCGACCAGGAGCTCGCGGCGGTCGTGACGACCGCGGCGCTGGCCGCCGGGGTCGATTTCCCCGCCTCACAGGTTATCTTCGACTCGCTGGCGATGGGCATCGAGTGGTTGACCGTCCAGGAGTTCCACCAGATGCTCGGGCGGGCGGGCCGGCCCGACTATCACGACCGTGGAACCGTGTGGCTGCTCGTCGAGCCCGACGGGGTCTATCACGGCGGCATGGAGGCGACGGAGGACGAGACCGCCTTCCGGCTATTGAAGGGAGAAATGGAGCCCGTCATCGCCCGTTACGACCAGGCAGCAGCCGTTGAAGAGACGCTCGCGAACCTGATCGTTGCCGGACGGGGGGCCAAGCGGCTCAACGACCGGATGCTCGGCGAGCTCGACACCCAGCACGCCATCGGGAAGCTGCTGGAATACGGGTTCATCGACGGGTTCGAGCCGACACCGCTCGGCCGAGCGGTCGCCGCACACTTCCTGACGCCACGGGAGGCGTTCACGCTTCTCGAAGGGATCAGGCGGGGGGACGACCCCTTCGACCTTGTGAGCGCGATCGAGCTGTTGAACCAGGATGCGTAGGCGCGTAGCCAAACGAAGCAACTCATTACAGGGTATCGAATAGCGGCACTATGGATGAGGGATCGCGGCGGAAATCGGCCACGGCGGATTCCTTCGGCGAGAGCGCCGATGGCTATCGGGAGAGCCGGATGCACCGGGAAGGGGCCGATCTCGATCGGCTGTCAGCCTGGTGTTCGGGCGCGGCGACGGCCCTCGACATCGCGACGGGCGCCGGACACACGGCCGGGGCGCTGCTTGAGGGCGGGATCCCGTTCGTGGTCGCAGTGGATGCCTCGCCGTCAATGGTGTCGACGTGTCGGAACTCGTATCCCGGAACCGTTGGGGTCGTTGCCGATGCCGAGCGGCTCCCCTTCGCCCGGGATTCGTTCGAGGTTGTCACCTGCCGGATCGCGGCTCATCACTTCCCGGATCCACGGGCGTTCGTTCGCGAGGTGGCCCGGGTGCTGGCCCCCGGCGGGACCTTTGCCCTCGAGGACAATGTCGCCCCCGAGGACGACGCCCTCGATGCGTTCCTTAACCGGCTCGAGGCCGCCCGTGATCCGACGCATAACCGGTCGTATCCCACGTCGGTCTGGCGGGAGTGGTTATCGGACGCGGGATTCTCGATCGAGGAAACCGTCCACCTCATGAAACCGATCGAGTACGACTCGTGGGTAAACCGGATCGGGTCGCTCGACGAGAATGAACGCAAAGCCGTCGAACGCCTGCTGCTGGAGGCCCCGGATGAGGCGGCGGACTATTTCGAGATCCAGACGGAAGGCGGCGAGGTGCAATCCTTCGGGAGCCACAAGGGGTTGATCCGGGCCGAACGGCCCTGACCGATCGTCCATCGTTGGGTTTTCTGGCCGGATGATGGGAGGGGGACATTCACTAATGATAATTGCTGCTATATGTTTTTATCGTGGACCGGATTCGTGCCGAATAATGGCCGAGCGGATCGTAATCCTCCACGTCGATGACGATCCGGAGTTCACCGAGTTGACGGCGACGTTTCTCGAACGAAAAGACGACCGATTCGACGTGAAACGGGCGATGAGCGCTGACGACGGGCTCGAGCGGCTCGCCGAGGGCGGCGTTGACTGCGTAGTCTCAGATTACGATATGCCGGGGATGAACGGGATCGAGTTCCTCGAAACCGTGCGGAAGCGGTACCCCGACCTCCCCTTCATCCTGTTTACGGGAAAAGGAAGCGAGGGGGTGGCGAGCGAGGCCGTCTCGGCGGGCGTCACCGACTACGTCCAGAAGATGACCGGGACGGAGCATTACACGCTCCTCGCGAATCGGATCGACAACGTCGTCGGCCAGTATCAGGCCGAGATAGCCGTCGAACAGACCAAACAGCGCCTCTCGGAAATCGCCGAAAACACGAACGACATCCTCTGGATGTTTTCAGCGGACTGGGATGACCTCCACTTCGTCAACTCGGCCTACGAGGACATCTGGGGGCGGTCCGTCGACACACTGGATGCCAATCCACGAGACTTCCTGGGCGGCGTACATCCCGATGACCGGGCGATCGTTGAACGGGCGATGGAACGGCTTTCGGCGGGTGAATCGGTCGATTTCGAGTGTCGCGTGAACGAGCAGGAGGACTTCGGCCGCTGGGTCTGGATCCAGGGCGATCCGATCGAGGACGAGGACGGCGCCGTCGCCCGCGTCTCCGGGTTCGTTCGAGACATCACCGACCGGAAGCAACGCGAACGGGAATCCCGCCGACTCAAGGAGGAGTACGAGACCGTCTTCGAGACGGCCCAGGACGGCATCTTCCTGGTCGACGTCGTCCACGAGGATGACGACATCCGGTTCGAATTCCGGCGCTTGAACCCCGCTCATGAGACGATCAGCGGCATGACTACGGAGGAAATCCGGGGGAAACCGCCGCGCGAAGTTCTCGGCGAAGAGGTAGGTGCCGAAGTCGCCGCGAACTATCGCCGGTGTGTCGAGGCCGAAGAGCCAATCGCCTACAACGAGGTCCTCGAAATGCCCGAGCGGCCGGTCCATTGGCGGACGAAACTCGGCCCGGTCATGGCGGACGGGGACGTGACACAGATCGTCGGCATCGCCCGGGATATCACCGAACGCAAAGAACGCGAAGAGGAGCTCAGGACGCTCCAGGAGGAGTACGAACAGCAATATCGGGAACTGTTCGAGGAAGCCCCTGTCATGTTCGTCGTCACCCGGAACGAGAGTGGCGTTCCCGTCATCGATAACTGCAATCGGAAGTTTGCCGAGACGCTCGGCTATCCTCGCGATGTGCTGATCGACCGGCCGCTCGCCGACTTCTACACCGAGGGGTCCGAGTGGGAACTCCTGGAGGGTGGTGGGTACGAACAGGCATTGACGGGCGAGTTCGTCCGGCAGGAACGCGAACTGGTGATGAACGACGGTGGGGTCATCACGACGCTGCTCCGCGCCGCCCCTCGCCGGGACCCGGACGGCGAGATCATCGGTACCCACGCGCTGTTCGTCGATATCTCCGAGCGCGAACGGGCGAACGAGCTGCAGCGCCGGAACGAACGCCTCGACGAGTTCGCCAGCATCGTCAGTCACGACCTCCGAAACCCGCTAACGGTCGCGGAGGGGCAGCTCGTGCTCGCGAGGGAGGAGTGTGAGAGCGAGCATCTGGAGAAGGTGGGGCAGTCACTCGATCGGATGGGGGCGTTGATCGACGACCTGCTGAATCTCGCCCGGGAAGGCACCGAGATCGAGGCGCTCGAGACGGTGAACTTGGCGGAGATTACCGACGGTTGTTGGCAGACGGTCGAAACGGCCGATACCACCCTCGACGCGAACCTCTCCCGCTCGGTCCGTGCCGATCCGAGCCGGCTCAAACAACTGCTCGAGAACCTCTTTCGGAACGCCATCGAGCACAGCAACGGGACGGTGGACGTCCGGGTTGGGGGACTAGATGACGGGTTCTTCATCGAGGACTCGGGACCGGGCATCCCGCCTGACGTGCGTGACCGGGTATTCGAGGCGGGTTATTCGAAGTCGGAAAACGGGACGGGATTCGGCCTCAGCATCGTGAAACAGATCGTCGAAGCCCACGGCTGGGACATCGAAATCCGTGATGGAACGGACGGTGGGGCCCGGTTCGAAATCACCGGCGTCGACATCGTACGGGAGTAACCGCTCGATCAGCCACCGACGAACCCGGTCAACCCGAAATAGCGGACCATCGTGAGGAGCAGCCCGCCGACCAGCCGCACGAGCCACTTTCAGCGATCAGCGGCCCACGCTATCGCTCCGTGGTCGTCGTGATTGACGTCTTTTAGCATCGGTGGCATAAGCCGCTCGAGGGCTACCATGCTGCCCGCAGCACTGCTTCGAGCTCACCTACTGTCGGATCGAGCCCGGACGGCGCACGGGCCATTGGGGCGTCGTCGTGAACGAACCGGGCGATCGCTGGCAAATCGGCTTCAGCCACGGCCTCGAGGTCGCGGAGCCGATCGGGCAGCCCGAGGTGATCCCGGACCGACACGACGGATGCGACGATCGCCTTGCCGAGGTCGTCGCTCGTCATCGCGTCGGCCTCGAGCCCGAGCCCCTCGGCCAGGACCGACCGGCGGGCGTCCACGCGCTCGAAGAGATAACGGAGGACGTGCGGCGCCATGATCGCGTGGGCGACCCCTTGCTGGACGGCATATCGTCTGGCGAAGCCGTGACCGAAGGCGTGGATGACGTTGGGGGTCCGCTCGAATTGAACCAGGAGACTCCCGGCGACCGCGTGGTCCATATCAACGGAATCACCGGGGAGCCGCGGAAGGGCATCGGTCAACAAGCGGAGGCCGCGGACGGCCGTCGCATCGGTGATCGCGGTGGCCCCGTTGGCATAGATCGTCTCGAGACCCTTGTTGAACCCGTTCATGGCGGAGCCGACCAGGGCGCCCATCGGCGTCGTTTCGTACAACGTCGGATCCTCGATGACGGCGATCGGCCGGACCGAGCCGCTCGTCCGGATCGGGTCGGCCGTGGGTGATTCCCGAACCGAAAGCAGCTCGATCGACCCGCCGCTCGAGACGGCCGCGCCAGCGAAGGTGGTCGGGATCACCACAACGGGGGTGGGATCCGTTACCGACGGCGGCTCGAGCGCACCCTCCCGAGCCTCGGATTTGTACGCCTCCAAGGACCGGCCGTCGCTCTCGAAGGCGCTCATTTGCCGGGCAATATCGAGGCTGCTGCCCCCGCCGACCCCGACGAGTACGTCCACGTCGGCCGCGTGCATGCAGTCGATGCCCGCAAAGGCCGTCCCGGCCCGCTTCGCGGGCGTGGTCTGGTCGAAGACCCCGGCCAGCCGCTCGCCGAGCCCGGCCCGAACCGGGTCCATCACGGCCGGGTTCGATCCGACGTTGGTCCCGGTGACGACGAGCGCCCGATCCAGGCCGCGGTCGGAAAGCATCTCGGATAGCCGGTCGACGGCGCCGCGACCGAACCGCAGCTCGGTACCGCAGTGATCGTGGGCGAAGACGTCGGGGACCCCGGGCATGTCCACAGGGTTGGTGGACGGCCATATCAACCTGTGGCGACCACCGTAACGCTCCTACCGTCCCGAAACCAATCCCGATCCGTGGCACCGCTCTCGATCGACGTCCTGGTCGTCTTCGGCGTCATCCTTCTCGCGCTGGTCCTCTTCACAACCGAACGGGTCCCGGTCGATCTGACGGCGATCACGGTGATGGTACTCCTGATCGCCCTCGAGCCCTGGACGCAGATCTCCGTCGAGGAGGGCATCTCCGGCTTCTCGAACCCGGCTACGATCACGGTCCTGGCGATGCTCATCCTGAGCGCGGGCGTGAGCCGCACGGGGATCGTCCAGCGGCTGGGCGGCTGGATGGCGGCGATCGCTGGCGACGACCCGAAACGCCAGCTCGCCACCACCATCGGGATCGCCGGCCCCGCCTCGGGCTTCGTCAACAACACGCCGGTTGTCGCCATTCTCGTTCCCGTCATCGTCGACCTCGCCCACCAGGGCAAGACGTCGCCGTCGAAACTCCTCATGCCGCTCTCGTTCGCCTCGATGTTCGGCGGCATGCTCACCCTCATCGGTACCTCGACCAACATCCTCGCCAGCGACATCTCCCGCCGGCTCATCGGCCACCCGTTCTCGATGTTCGAGTTCACTGGCCTCGGCATCGTGATACTGATCGTCGGCTCGGCCTATCTCATGACGGTCGGCTACCGCCTCCTCCCCGAACGGGTCCTCCCGGAGGAGGACTACGTCGAGGAGTACGACCTCGACGAATACCTCACCGAGGTGATCGTCACCCCGGAATCGCCGTTCGTCGGCCAGACGGTCGAGCGCGCGCTCTCCGCGACCGATGTGGACGTCGACGTGGTCGAGATCGAACGCGATGGCGACCGCTTCATCGCCCCGCTCGGCCGGCTAACCATCCACGAAAACGACGTCTTTATCGTCCGGACGGATCGCGGGACGCTCGAGACGCTGGTGGCGACCGAGGGCCTCGCCGTGGGCGATGAGCACGTGACCGAGGAGGAGCTCGAGGCGGTCGAACCCGTCCAGACGCTCGTCGAGGTGGTGATCCCGTCGGGCTCGAAACTCGTCGGCGAGACGCTCGCGAGCGCGGCCTTCCGCCAGCACTTCGATGCCACAGTCCTCGCCATCCGCAGCCACGGCCGGGTCCGCCGCGAACGTCTCGACAAGGTCCCGATCCGTATCGGCGACACGCTCCTCGTCCAGGCCCCCTCCGAAGAGATCGACCGCCTGAGCCGCAACCGAGACTTCATCGTGGCCCACGAACCCGAACGCCCGGAATACCGCACGGAAAAGATCCCGTACGCCATCGCGATCATGGTGGCCGTCGTCGGCCTCGCGGCCCTCGACGTGCTGCCGATCGTCGTCAGCGCGCTGGCCGGCGTCGTCGCCATGGCTGCCACGGGCGTCCTCAAACCCACGGAACTCTACGATGCCGTCAACTGGGACGTCATCTTCCTCCTCGCGGGCGTCATCCCCCTCGGCATCGCCCTCCAGCAGACCGGCGGGGCCGCCCTCCTCGGGGATGCCGTCGCCGCGACGGGGGCCGTCCTCCCCGCCCTGGGCGTCCTCTGGGTGTTCTACCTCGCGACGGCGCTGCTCACGAACGTCGTCAGCAATACCGCGAGCGTGGTCCTCATGATCCCGGTCGCGGTCGAGGCCGCCGGCCAACTCGGCCTGAACGCCGTGGCGTTCGTCCTCGCGGTCACGTTCGCCGCCTCCACCGCCTTCATGACGCCCGTCGGCTACCAGACCAACCTCTTCGTCTACGGCGCCGGTGGCTATCGCTTCACGGACTATATCCGCGTCGGCGCCCCCCTTCAACTCCTGCTCTCGGTCGTCACCGCCCTGGGGATCGCCGCCTTCTGGGGACTGGCCCCCTGACCGGCCAGCCTTTTCACCCGGCGCGGAGTAGGCAACTTCGATGGTCTACGTGACGGCCGGCCTGCTCGACGGCATCCTCCACCTCGCCGCCGACCGCGAACCCGCCCAAGTCTCCATCCGCCTGTTCACCACGCCCGCCGCCGAGTTCTACGCCCTCCCCCATCCGGCGGACACGCCGATCTTCACGCACTTCTACCTCCCGGACGTCGGCGAGTCGCTCACGGCCACCTTCGGCATGGACCTCGGCACGCCGACTGGTCGCACCCAAGGCCGGTTCGTCTCTCACCCCGATAGCACGCAGCGCCTCGAAACGACGGACGACCTCGGCCAAATCGTCCTGGTGGCCGTCCCGCCCTGGGACCGGGAGTCGGTGGCCGCCTACAATCGCAAGGGCGAACGGCTCCCACTCGATATCGTCGACGCCGAACCGCCTGTAGAGACCTTAGAGGACTAGCGGCAGCAACGAGGCCGGCTCGAAAATGATGCCGACCTGGGCGAGCAGAATGACCAGGATCGCCGCCGGCAACCCGCCGAAGGCCACCAACAGAACGACGACTGGCGTGATCGTGACGCCGTAGCCGACGAACGACGCGGCGAACAGCACGATCAACCCGACGACGGCGTTCACGATCAACGGCTTGACGGCCTTGATGACCCGGTAGACCCCGAAGAGAAGGGCCAACACGAGGACGACGAGACCGAGTTCGATCGGCGTGACCATGTCCGATACTCACCGCTGGTCGACATAGGCCTTGTGCGGGTCGAAACGCTTACCCGGGGTTCGGGGTTAGAAACAGGAGAGGGGCCGTAGGTTAGCGGCAGACTTCAGCGTTTGGGACGCTGTATCCGCGGTTCGAATCCGCGCGGCCCCATCCAAGAATAGCTCGGTTCTGTAGTGGTTCAGGATTTTCCCTATCGATGTATCGTTAAATACCGTGACGAGGCCAGGAACGTCCAAGGCTTCGGAGAATGGACCGACATCAGAAAGGGGACCTCGTAGAAGCGATTGTTATTTCTGAGCTGAAACACCGAAATATTCCGGTTTCCATCCCGTTTGGAGACAATGAACGGTACGATCTTCTAGTCGAAACGCCTGAAACAGAGTTACTCCGTGCACAAGTAAAGACTGGGAGGTTAAGTGACGGGGGTAATCATATTTGACGGCATATCGCGACGAACAAACACTAGTGGGAGCTCGTATCATTCCTACAGGGGAGATGTGGATTGCTTTCTCGTAGTTTGCATCGATCTCAATGGTTTGTATTTCGTAGAAGCTGACGAGGTAAACACCAACAAAAGCCTAAGGGTTGACCCAGCTAATAATGATCATCCAGAGATTAATTGGGCGGAAGATTACGAGTTCGATAACCAGTGGCCTGGGGATGTAGCCGACGGGAATCTTCCGCCCCATCGACGAGGCGATGCTACCGAGGCGCTCGTCATTGCTGAATTACTCAAACGAGAGATTTCCATCGCGATCCCGCCAACGGATAACGAACGCTATGATCTATTAGCTGGGACGGGTGAAAACGACTATTATCGGATTCAAATCAAGACCGGCTGGCTCGCTGACGGCGTGATCCATTTCCAGGGGGTATCGAGTCACACCAACAGCCAAGGAAATATGTACAAACCGTATGATGACGATGTCGATTATTTTATTATCTACGTACCTACTGTTGAGGAGCTCTATTTGGTCGGGGAACACGAATTTGGCAGAAGAATTACTCTCAGACTTGATACGCCAGATACTGTTCACTATAATATCAATTGGGCGGAGGATTTCGAATTCGA
>Ga0207797_1001921_pt1 | contig 14752 bp, 22 predicted proteins | sample PRCRCaboRojoPR_6_FD_187275 | JGI IMG/M metagenome (GOLD analysis project Ga0207797, IMG submission 187275) | Marine sediment microbial community from Cabo Rojo, Puerto Rico - PR CR 10% Liquid 1 (SPAdes) | ecosystem: Environmental > Aquatic > Marine > Coastal > Sediment | place: Cabo Rojo, Puerto... | reverse complement strand
AGCCGCCGGTCTCGCCGGAGATGACCCTCCGGATGGAGCAGGGCCAGGAGTTCCGCGTCCACGAGCGCTGACGGCCGCGCCCGCGACCTCAGCGCTGCCGGTAGTCGTGGCCGACGACGAGGGCCAGGGCGTGTACCGCGAGGAGGGCGGCCGTCGCGTCGACGCCGGCGACGGCCAGCAGGGGCACGTACACGCCGGGGAGGAGGACCGCCGTCCAGAAGGCCGCGGCGACGAGCAGCCGCCGACTCCCGTCTCGCAGCGCGGTCAGCCGGCTGCCGGCGACAGGCCGCCGCCGCGACCGGGCCGGCTCGAGGGAGAGACCTTCCCCGCTCATGGCGCCCCGGTCGTGACGCTCACCACGCCGTTGCCGCACTCGACGACGACGGTGCCGGTGGCCGACTCGTCCAGCCGCGCGGTGACGGTGTCCGCCACCTCGCCGGCGTGGGAGACCGCGACGGTGTACTCGCCCGGCGGGCAGACCCCGAATTCCCGCTTCGTCGTCTCGGAGCCGACGACGAAGCGCTCGCGTTCGACGGTGGTCCCCTCGCCGTCCGTGACGTGGACGCCGAGTTCGTACCCCGACCGGTGGTCGTGATTCCGGAGCGTCAGTTGCTCCCCGCGGTGGGCTCGCCCGGCCGCGGTGGCCGAGCCGGAGGATTCGGTCCGACGACGCGGTGTTGCCATAGAGGGCATACCCGGTGGTTACAGCCCGGACCACAAGAGGCTCGGCTAGACTACAATCGCCATTTCAGCTTACCCCGAGGATCCGGGAGTCGTGACACCGAGACGGCGCGCCGTCCGGGTGCGGCCCGCTGCAACGCGGGCGACCGGGTTACAGGGGCGAGACGTGGCCGTCCTTTCGGGGCTCGGTGGCACCCGAGAGCGTGCCGCCACGGTTCCGGACGACCTGGGAGCCGCCGAAGGACCGCGGCGGCTCGACCCGGACGTCGTGGCCGCGGCGGGCCAGCTTCGGCGCGATGCCCTCGACGAGCCGTGCCTCGAGGGCGACGGTCCCGTCCTCGCGATAGCGCCAGCGGGGGGCGTCGAGCGCGGCCTGGAGGGGCATGTCGTAGTCGACGAGGTTCGAGAGCACCTGGACGTGGCCCTGGGGTTGCATGTACCCGCCCATGGTGCCGAAGGCCGTCCAGTCGGCCTCGCCGAGCCGTGCCAGGGCGGGGATCAGGGTGTGGAAGGGCCGCTTGCCGGGCTCGAGGCGGTTCGGATCGTCGGGATCCAGCGAGAAGGAAGCCCCCCGGTTCTGGAGGGCGATGCCGGTGTCGCCGGCGACGAGCCCGCTCCCGAAGCCCTTGTACCGCGAGTTGATGAACGAGACCAGGTTGCCCGCGTCGTCCGCGGTCGTCAGGAGGACGGTGTCGGCCTCCTCGCCCGGGGCCCCCGGGGCACCGACGGGCACGTCCGCGAGCGGTTCCTCGCCGATGAGCGACGCCCGCTCGGTGGCGTAGGCCGGATCGTGGAGTGGCTGGACTGGTTCGAAGGCGGGGTCGGTGATGTAGTGGTGGCCGTCCTGGAAGGCCACCTTCATTGCCTCGACGAAGGCGTGGACGCGCTCGGGGGAGTCGTAGGGTTCCTCGCCGGCCCCGATCGCCTCGGCGACGTTGAGCGCCTCGAGGGCGATCTGGCCCTGGTTGTTGGGCCCGAGTTCGTAGACCTCCGCGCCGTTGTAGGTGGTCGAGAGGGGCTCGGGCCACTCGACGTCGAAGCCCGCGAGGTCCTCGACCGTCATGAACCCGCCGGCGTCCTGGACCGTCGACGCGATGGCCTCGGCGATCTCGCCCTCGTAGACGACGTCGGCGCCCGCCTCGGCGATCCGCTCGAGGGACCGACCCAGGGCGGGGAGGCGCACCGTCTGGCCGACGTCGGGAGCGGCCCCGCCGAAGAGGTACGCCTCGCGGGCGTTCGGGGCCTCGAAGAGTGCCTCGGCGTGGCGCCACTGATCGGCGACGACCTCGGTCACGGGAAACCCCTCGGTCGCGAGGCGGACCGCGGGCTGGAGGACGCGGCTCAGGGACAGCTCCCCGAAGCGATCGACCGTGGCCTCCCAGCCGCGAGCCGTGCCGGGGACGGTGACCGCGTGGGGCCCCCGCTCTGGCATAGTCGCGTCCCCGGGGTCGATCCCCTGGCTGGCCGCGACCGCGTCCCGGACCCGCTCTCGCGTCGCGCCCTCGGGAGCGTGCCCGGCGGCGCGCATGGCGCCAACGTCGCCGTTTGCAGTTCGATACATCGCAAACGCGTCGCCGCCCAGGCCCGTGCTGGTCGGCTCGACCACGTTGAGCGCCGCCGCGGTCGCCACGGCGGCGTCGAAGGCGTTGCCTCCCCGCTGCAGGACGTCGCGGCCGGCGGCCGCGGCAAGCGGCTGGCTCGTCGCGACCACGCCCCGGGGCGCGTAGACCGTCGGGCGCCGGGAGTCGAAGCGGTCGAGGTCGGGATCCATGGCCCGCCGTTCGGCCCGCCCCGGGAAACGCTTTCGCCTGGCGGGTGGCGCTACTCGTCCAGCCGCTCGGCGGCCGAGTCGAAGCCGAGTTCGCGCTGCTCCCTGGCCCGGCGCGCCTCGCGGGCGGCGACGGCCTCGGGGGCCGGGTTGACGTCGTCGGCCAGGCTCGCCCAGGAGTCGTGGACCCTGGCGTGGCACCACCGACAGAGGTAGACCGTGATCTCGTGCCCGAGGTCGTCCTCGCCCGCGTAGGAGAGGTGGTGTTCCTCGAGGAGCGGCCGGGCGTCGTCGTGGGCCATCCGGACCTCCGCGAGCCCACAGCGGCCACACTCGCGGTCGCGCTGCCGGCAGCGGAAGTGCTCGCAGTCCGCCCACGCCCAGGGCCCCGTCAGCCCCTCGGCGCCCGGCGCCGGCGGCTCCTCGGGGTCGCTGGCGACGGGGCACCGGTAGTCCGCGCGACGCCGGGCGGCCGCGAAGGTGGGGTCGCGGTCGCCCTGCTCGACGGCGAACCGGCAGCGGCCGTCGTCGGTCAGGTGGTCACAGCGGTCGACGTGGGCGTAGGGGTCCGCGACGCCGACGGAGGTGCCGGCCTCGGTCTTCCGCATTGCACGTCGGTGGGCCCGCGTCCCGCATAAGCGCTGCCCAAAGCGTTATTCGCCCCCCGCGAGCAGGCCGGGTATGCGCGTCCGTCACTACCCGGGCGACGCCGGGGCCGACGAGGGGCGAGTGCTGGCGACCGACGTCGCCGTCGCGGACTCGTTCGTGACCCAGATGAAGGGGCTGATGTTCCGCGAGGAGGTCCCCGAGGACTTCGCCATGAGCTTCGAGTTCGACCGCCCGGGCTACCGGCTCATCCACATGCTGTTCGTCCGCCAGCCCCTCGACGTGGTCTGGCTGCGCGAGGACGAGGTGGTCAAACGCGCCACCCTCTCGCCGTGGACCGGCACCGGCGTCGCACGGGCCGACCGCGTCCTCGAACTGCCGGCCGGGGGAGCCGAGGGGGTGGCGGTGGGGGACACCGTCCGCGTCGAGGACGGCGCCGGGTGACTGTCACGGCGTGCCGCGGAAAGCGCAGCTTTTTATGCGTCGGTGTTCCCAGGACCTATCGAAGGGTATCATGACCCGTGATCGATTTATTCGGGGGCCACCCCGACACCACCCCACTCACTGACGTCGGCGACGTAGCGTTTCTAGACACGACTCTCCGCGACGGCGAGCAAGCCCCGGGTGTCTCGCTCACGCCCGAGGAGAAGGCCCACATCGCCCACGAGCTCGACGCCGCCGAGATCGACGTGATCGAGGCGGGCAGCGCCTGCACCGGGCCGGGCGAGCGGGAGACGATCGACCGCGTCACCGACCTCGACCTCGACGCGACGATCACCAGCTTCTCGCGGGGCCTCCAGACCGACATCGACCTGGCGATGGACGTCGGCGTCGACGGCATCGACCTCGTCGTCCCCGCCAGCGACAAGCACGTGACCGAGAAGGTCGGCACCACGCGCGAGGAGAACGTACGGAACACGGCCGAGCTCGTCGAGTACGCGAAGGACCACGGCCTCTGGGTCGAGGTCATCGGCGAGGACGGCTCCCGGGCTGACCTCGACTACCTCGAGGAACTCATGGCGGCGGCCATCGACGCCGGCGCCGACCGCGTCTGCTACGCGGACACCGTGGGCCACGCGACGCCCGACGAGGCCCTCGCGGCCGTCTCCCGGCTGGCCGACCTGGGCCCCGTCTCGACGCACACCCACGACGACCTCGGCCTCGCCGTGACGAACGCGCTCGTCTCGGTCGCGGCCGGCGCGGACATGGTCCACGGGACCATCAACGGCATCGGCGAGCGGGCGGGCAACGTCGCCCTCGAGGAGGTCGCCATCGCGCTCGACCACGGCTACGACGTCGAGACGATGGACCTCTCGCGGGTCTACGACCTCGCCCAGCTGATCGCCAACCTGACGGGCATCCCCCTCGCGCCGAACAAGGCCGTCGTCGGCCAGAACGCCTTCACCCACGAGAGCGGCATCCACACCGACGGCACGCTCAAGGACGAGGCCATGTACGAGCCCTACCCGCCCGAGAAGGTGGGCCGCGAGCGTCGCCTCGCGCTGGGCAAGCACGCCGGCCGTGCCGGCGTCGAGGCCGCACTCACCGAACACGACCTCGCCGTCGACGACGACCAGCTCGCCGAGATCGTCGGGCGCGTCAAGACCATCGGCGACCGCGGCAAGCGCGTCACCGACGCCGACCTCCTCACCATCGCCGAGGAGGTCCAGGGCCGCGAACGGGATCGCCGCGTCGAACTGCTCGACCTCACGGCCGTCTCCGGGGTCAACCCCCCGACGGCCAGCGTCCGCCTCGAGGTCGACGGCGAGGAGCGCGAGAACGCGGCCACTGGCTCGGGCCCGGTCGACGCGGCCATGAACGCCGCCGAGGAGGCCCTCTCCCACGAGGCCGACGCCTCGCTGGAGTCCTACCACGTCGACGCGATCACCGGTGGCACCGACGCCGTCGTCACCGTCGAGGTGGAGATGTCCCGCGGGGACGACCACGTGACCGTCACCGCGAGCGACTCGGACATCACCCGGGCGTCGGTGTCGGCGATGGTCGACGCGATGGACCGGCTGGTCGCCGACGACGCGGACGCGATGATCGCGGACGACTGACTGGTGCGGTCGGCCGGGGGTGGGGTGACGATCCGGACGCGGTGGCCCGTCCTCGCTCCCCGGGGCGAGCTCGACTCACCCGGTAGTCACCTCACCAAGCGACCGATCGTGTGGGTATGACCCGTGGCCGTGCGAGGTTCGGAAGGGTTATCCGTGCTATCCCCATCCATTTGCTCGCAATGGCAAACGGTACGGTTGATTTCTTCAACGACACTGGCGGCTACGGTTTCATCGAGACTGACGACGCGGACGACGACGTGTTCTTCCACATGGAGGACGTCGGCGGTCCGGACCTCGAGGAAGGACAGGAGATCGAATTCGACATCGAGCAGGCCCCCAAGGGTCCCCGCGCGACGAACGTCGTCCGCAACTAGCGCGCTCGATCGCGGATTTTCCGCAGCCACCGTCCCCCAGCTGTGGCGCCGAGTACGGTCGCGGTGGCCGTCACTCGACGGGCTCGACGGCCGCGTCGCCACAGTGCGGGCAGTGGTCGTAGTCCTCCGCCACGGCGGCCTCGCAGGACGCACAGACGTACCGCGTCGATCCGCCGACGAGGGACCGCTTCGTCTCCTCGAACTTCCGCCCGGCTCGGTCGAACAAACTCATGGTGGGATCCAGGGTCCCGGCTCGAATAAACGCTCGCACCCCCGAACCACCGGCAGACGGGGCCCTCGTTGACGCCGGCCCACCGTGGTCAGGCCCGTTACTCGTACTTGTAATCCGAGCCCGAGGAGCCGCCCTCGTCCTCCTCGCGGGTCTCGAAGGCGTCGGGCGGGCGGCCCGCCTCGTCGATGACCTCGTCGGTGACGACGATCGGGCAGTCCACGCGGAGGCCCAGCGCGATGCCGTCGGAGGGGCGGGCGTCGAAGACGGCCTGCTTGCGCTCGCCGCCGTGGTACTGCTCGCAGTCGATCTTCGCGTAGAAGGTCCCGTCGGCGAGGTCGTCGATCCGCACGCGGTCGATCGCGGCGCCGAACTCCGCGACCATCTCGACGAAGAGGTCGTGGGTCAGGGGTCGCTCGAAGGGCTCGCCCTCGAGGGCGAGCTGCATCGACTGGGCCTGGTCGGAGCTGACGAAGATCGGGATGAGCTCGTCGCGCGCGCGGAGGAGGACGACCGGCGCGCCCGGTCCCTCGTCGCTCACGCCGACCCCGACGCCCTCGATGGTCGCCTCGTGTTCCATGCCTCGTACGTTGGGCGCGGAGGGTCAAAAGACTGTGCGCCGGTGACCGCTCGGCGGGGTGCCGGGCGCACGGCCGCGGGACGGACCACTCGGGACGCGCCCGACCGAGCCCGCCGAGTGCGGGGCGTTTCGGAAGCAGAAATATTTGCCGATATATCGCGATTGCAGGGTAACCGGCCGACAACGCGGGAGACAACGGGCATAACTCGACTCAAATCGGGGTTAATTCGGCGGAAATTCGGTTGAGGGCGTCGCCCCTTCAAGTAGGTCGGGGGCAGAGGAACGCCTGCAGCAAACCATGAATTTCAAACTGATCGCCGCCGGCTTCCTCGCGCTCGCGGTGGTCGCCACCGGGGCGGCCGCCGCCCTGCCGGGGAACGCCCCAGTGGACGCACCGACCGACGACGGGACAGCCGCGGAGACCGCCGACGGGGCGGGTGAACAGCACGCAGCCCAGGACCGGGAGCGACACACCGTCCGATCCCAGGAGCACCGCGCGGAGGGGGCCGCGGCCGGCCAGCAGGGCCCACCCGTGGACCTCCCGGGGCAGGTCCCCGACTTCGTCGGTGAGATTCACGACCTGGTCCGCCAGCACGTCGACGGCACGCTCGACGGCATCCTGGGCCACCAGGTGAGCGACGTCACGCCGGACGACGAGACCGCCAACGACCGCTCGAACGCCGCCCAGGCCAGCGCGGCCTGACGACGACTGAGCTTCGGCCCTCCACCCGACTTCTCACTCGAGTAACTCGTCGACAGCCGCGCGTGCGGCGAGCGCCGCGTCGTCGGCGACCTGTTGGGTGTCGACGACCGCGCCGGGGGCGTGGACGTAGACGTCCACCTCGAGCCGCCGGTCTTCGAAGCTGACGGTCACGTCGACGTCCTCGACGTCGGCCCGGTCGATCCGGGAGAAGATGACGCGTTCGGCGGCGTCTGCTGCCGTTCTGACCACGTCGCTATCGGATGGGGGCGCCTCGTCCCCCTGGCTCATGCCCCGCCGGGGCCGCCGAGGCCGCCGGCCGGGCCGGGACCGCCGGGGCCGCCACCCTGGAGCATCTGCTGGAGTTCCTGCTGGAGTTCCTCGAACTGGTCCTGGACGCGCTCCTCCTGCTTCTGCAGGGTCTCGACGCGGACCTCCAGGCTCTCGACTTTCTCCTCCAGGTCGGCCTCCGCGGCGTCGTAGTCCGTCTCGACGAGCAGCTCCCCCACCTCGCGGTACATCGTCGTCGCCTCGTCGACGCCCTCGAGCTCCTCGAGGGCCGTCTGGGACTCGGTGAGCTGGGTCTCGGCCTGCTGTTTCTGGGCGGCGACCTGCTGTGCGGTCTCCTGGAGGTCCTGCAGCTCCTCGAGTTTCTCCTGTGCTTCCGGCGGAAGGTTGCCCTGCATGCCCGGAGGGTAGAGACCCGACCGGAAAAAGGCACGCTTTCGGCCGGACGGCCCGTCGGCCCGGCGGTCCGCCCGAGCCCGCGAATCAATAACTTCGGAAACCAAAGCTATTGGAGAAAGAGCCTGAAACGCAAGAATTCGGGCGGCCACCCGCGCCGTCGGGGGGCTCGGCGACCGTGGCGCTTACGCGGCGTCGGCTCCAGCCAGCCCGCCGGCGCGCTCGGCGACGGACGCGAGCGTCAGCCAGGTGTTGAGGCCGGCGCGGAGCGCGACGAGGTCCTCGGCCTCGATCTCGATTCCCAGGGTCGGCCCGTCGCGCTCGACCTCGGCCCGCGACCGGTCGCCATCGATGTCGCCGACCTCCGGCCGGAGCGCCCGCTCGACGCGTTGGGCAGCCTCGGCGTCGGCGTAGGTCAGCGAGAACTGGACGCGGTGGGCCACGCGCCTACTGGACGTCGACTTCCTTGATGTCCCGGCTGCGTTCCTTCAGCAGGACCCGGTGGCCGCAGTAGGGACAGCGGACGCCGCCGTACTCGTCGAGCGTGACGTCGCGCTTGCAGCGCGAGCACTTGTAGGCCATCACTCCACCTCGGGCTCGGCGGGCACCTCGACCTCGACCTCTTCGTCCTCCGCGAGGGCCGCGCGGATGGACCGCTGGACGGTCTTGCCGCCCGGCGTCTCCGGCTGGTAGGCCCCGCCGGCGAAGGTGTAGCCGCAGGCGTCGCAGGTCCAGATGCCCGTGCCGTCGCGGTCCACGCGCGCGTCGCCACACTCGGGACAGACGTGGTCGTCGCGCATGCCCGCCTCGATCTCGGCCACCCGCCGGCGGGCGACGCGGCCGTACCGGGCACCGAACCGCCCGGCGCTGCCGGTGCGGCCCTGACGTTCACTCATGGTACGCACCCTTCGGCCGCTCGCGCCCATAAACCCTGCGAGTCGCGCGCGAGGGGCGTCAGGATCGCCCGAAGGAGACGTTCGAGGGACCGACCGACAACACGAACAGGGTCAGGGCCGCGATCAGGACCGTCGTCCCGACGTAGGCGCCCAGGAACGCGGCCTGGAGCAGCGACCCGGCGGACCAGAACGTGGCGAGTGCGCCGAGGCCAAGCAGCGCCGCGTAGAGCAGGCCGAGTGTCCGGTAGCCGACGACGTACCCCTCCGGCTCCATGACGGCGGATTCCGGGCTGTCGATCAAAAAGCTCCCGCGAGGTCCCGGGAACCGAGAACGCCGCGGTGGCCTCACTCCTGGAGGTCGGCCGCCTCGAGGGCCTCGTTGAGGTCCGCCCGCACGCGCTCGCCGGTCTCCCGGTCCCCGGCCGTCGTCACGACCCGGTTCTCCTGGACGCTCGACCCGTCCCGGACCAGGAGCCTGACGTTCCCGTTCGTGTCCGCGCGCGTGGCCTTCGCCCGCAACCCCGACCGGGACCCCGAGCCGCTGGCGTCGATCGGGCCCGGGACGATCTTCTTCACGTTGGGGTGCTCGGCGACGACCGTCAGGGCCTCCCGGCCGGCCCGACCGCCGATGAGCGTCGAGTGAGTCCCCCCGAGCTTCTCGGCGACCGAGGCCTCGACGACCTCGAGGGGCGCCTCGCCCCGGCGGTCGAGGACCTGCTGGACCGGCTCCTCGGCGTCGACGCGGTAGAACTCGTGTTCGAGCTGGGCCCGGACGGCCCGGAGGACGTCCCGGTCGCCGGTGGCGTAGACGGCGTCGGGGCGCTTCCGGCGCACCTCGTCGGCGACCAGGCCCGCGAAGTTGCGCAGCTCCGTCCGCTCGCGCTCGCTGTCGGCGGCCTCCGGCGTCGTCGTCACCACGCGGCTCCCCAGCACCGACTCCTCGCGGAGCGCGTGAACGGTCGCGCGATCCCGCTCGAGTTCGAGGACGACGGCGTCGGCGTTGCCGGTCCGGCAGACCAGGCAGTAGTCGCCCGGCCGGTCGAGGGGGGAGCCACACTGCCGACACTCCATAGGGGAGGGGAGCGGGTGACGCCGCTTAAGGCGCCCGCTTGCCCCTCAGAGCGCCGAGGGGTCCCGCTTGCAGTACTCCCGCAGGAGGACCGTGGCGTAGGACCCCTTGGGCAGCGCGAAGGCGAAGGTCAGGGGATCGCGGTCGACGGTCAGGTCGGTCCGCACCTGCACGGCCCGGCGGGTGCCCGCGGACCCGAACTCGCCCGGCCGGTCGAAGTCCTCGGGCGCGAGGTCGAGGTCCTCAAGCACCGCGCGCTCGATCTCGCCCGGTTCCCCGTCGCCCAACGCCGTCTCCGTGCCCACGAGGGGCGCCGTCACGAAGGCCCGACCGCGCTCGCAGTGCCGGCTGACCGTCTCGAGCCGGTCCGCGGTGACCCGCTGGAGCCGGTCAGTGTCGGGGACGACCACGTCCCCGGCGCCGTCGGCGGCGAAACAGACGACGTCGCCCGGGACCGGCTCGTGGAAGGGCAGCCCCCGCTCGAGGCGCTCGCTGAGGATCAGGTTGAAGACGTAGGACTGGGCCGCGTTGACGAACAACTGCTGGAGGTTGGTCGGGACGGCCTCGAGGGCCTCCCGGTAGTCCTCGGGGCCGTCGGCCCCCTCGGCGAGGCGGTGGAGCATCGCCCGCTCGAACCCGAGCGTCGCCGGCATTCGCTCGAGGGCGCCCGCCCAGTCGTGGGTCTCGTCGACGAACGCTCGCGCCTCGCGGGTGTCGGCCGGTTCCCGCTCGCTGGGATTGCCCACGTAGGCAAGAACGGCGGCTTTCCAGTCGCCACGGGCGATGGCGAGCCCGACCTCGTGGGTCACCGGCCGGCGACTGCCGAAGCGCTGCTGGCCGAAGTAGTTCGGCACGGCGACCGTGCCGTCCTCGCGCCCCGCGAAGTCGGCGAGTTCGGCCGTGATCCCCTCGACGCGGTCGGGGCCGTCCGGGTCCCGAACCACCACCTCGAAGGCGTTCCCGAGGAGGTCGCCGAAGAGCACCGGCCGTCCCGCTCGGCCGACGACCGCCAGGTCGACGCCGTCCAGGTCCGGCAGGTCCTCCGGGTCGACGCCGTCGATCGATATCAGCTGGGTCGTCACCGCGCGCTTGTCCTTGGTGCCCGCCCAGGAGACCCGCTCGCGGGAGATCCCCAGGCGGTCCGAGAGCGCGCGGGCGAAGTCGTTCGTGTCCCAGTTCCGGAGCGTCGCCCGGCAGACGACGTGGGGGTAGGCGCCCGGGTCGGCGTCGATCGGTTCGGCGTCGAAGGCCTCGATCTCCCGCACCCGGAAGTCCGCGGGGTGCTCGCGAAGGTGCCCCCCGATCCCGTCGGCGTCGCTGACGTAGTAGCGCATGCCGACGGCCTGCTCGACGGGATGGGCCTCGCGCACGACTGTCCCCGTCTCCGCCGCGGCGGGATAAATGGCTGCCCCTCTCAGTACAGCGAGAGGTCGCCCGTGACCCGGTCGACGACCTCGTCCTCGCCGGGCCCGACGGCCAGCGCCGTGACGGTGCCGGGCTCGAGCTGCGTGTGGCCGGCGTCCCGGACGACGGCGTGGGGGAGCCCCTCCCGCTCGGCGACGTCGGCCAGCTCGAACAGCGTCCGCTCGTCGTCGGCCCGCAGGACGACCTTCTTCTGGCCCTCGCCCTGCCAGGCCGTCCGGTCCCGCTCCGTGGCGTCCTGGAACGCCGAGAGGGAGGCGTGGGCGACCTGCGCGGCGAGCTTGCCCTCGCCCATCCCGAGGTCAGCGCGCGCGACGATGGCCTGCTTCATTGGCAGGGCTCCGTGGCCGGGCTACAAAAGGGCTGGTTCATCGTCCGCCAACGAAAACGGCCGACGCCACAGACGTTCCCCTGGCGGACTGAAAGGGCGAGGCGCGGGTGGCGCGACCGTCGGGAGCGCCACCGCTTGCGCGAACGGGGAGCGAAGCGACCCGTGAGCCTCACAGCCCGCGAGCGGGCCGAGGGCTTTCCTGACGTGCTGTCGGCGATCCAACCACCTACTGCTACCGAGCGGATAGAGGGCCTTCTCGCGGTCCCCACGAAACCACATCCACACTCTCGCTAGCGACCGGGAACCTTTAGCACCCCTCGGCCGGACGGAACCATATGATCCTCTCGGACGGGGACATCCGCCGGCGGCTGGAGAAGGGCGACCTCGTCGTCGAGCCGCTGGACGATCCCGAGCTGCAGATCCAGCCGGCGAGCCTCGACATGCGGCTGGGGCGGGAGTTCCTCGAGTTCAAGAACACCAACCTCCCCTGCATCCACCCGTCCAGCGATCCCGAGGTGGCCGACTACGTCTCGAAGACGACGGTCGGCCACCCCGGGCAGGCCCAGCTCACGGAGTACGGGCGCGAGACCGAGGCCGAGCGGACCATCGAGCAGGACGAGTTCATCCTCCATCCCGGCGACTTCGTCCTCGGGACGACGAAGGAGCGCGTCGAGATCCCCGACGACCTCATCGCCCACGTCGAGGGTCGCTCGTCGCTGGGCCGGCTGGCGATCGTCGTCCACGCCACCGCCGGCATCGTCGACCCCGGCTACCAGGGCCAGATCACGCTGGAGCTGTCGAACCTCGGCAAGGCCCCCGTCGCGCTGACGCCGGACATGCGGATCTCCCAGCTCACCTTCACGGAGCTGAAGAACCGCGCGGAGGTCCCCTACGGCGACGAGCGCGGCTCGAAGTACCAGGGCCAGACCGGGCCCCAGGCCTCCCGGATCCAGGGCGACCAGGAGTTCGGCGGCGACCAAGACTTCGACGGCGACCAATGAGGTTCCTCGAGGAACTCGTCGTCGACGAGTTTCTCCCCACGTTCCGATCGATGCTCGCGGAGGCGCTGAGCGAGCGCGGTCTGACCCAGAGCGACGTCGCCGGTCTGCTGGGCATCAGTCAGAGCGCCGTCTCGAAGTACGTCCACGGGGCGGTCGAGCGCAACGAGCGGCTGCTCGAGAGCGAGCGGCTCCAGGCCCACGTCGAGCGCCTGGCCGACGGGCTGGCGGCCGGCGACCTCACGCCGGTCCAGGCCCTCGTCGAGACCGAGATCCTGATTCGCGACCTCGAACAGGGCGGCGTGCTCGCGGAGCTGCACGCCGAGGCGGTCCCGGAGCTGGCCGACCGCGAGGCCGACTTCGCGGTCCACGATCCCGAGAGCCGCCTCCGGCGGGCCGAGCAGGTCCGGTCGTCGGTCCGCCGGGGGCTCCGCATCCTCGAGAACACCGGCGGCGTGGCCGCGCTGATTCCGGCCGTCGGCTCGAACCTCGTCGAGTGCTTGCCCGACGCCGAGACCATCGAGGACGTGGCCGCCGTCCCCGGCCGGATCCTCGAGGTGAAGGGCCGACCGACGATCCCGGCCGATCCCGAGTTCGGCGTCAGTGGCCACGTCGCGGGCGTGCTCCTGGCCGCCCGCGCGCACGGCAGCGACGCCCGCGCGGCCGCGAACCTGGCGTACGATCCGGGGCTCGTGGACCGGCTCGAGGCCGACGGCCAAGTGGCCGTCGAGTTCGACCCCGACGTGGACCTGGAGGCGGGCATCGGCGACGCGCTCGCGGCCGCGCCCGACGCGACCGTCCTCTACCAGACCGGGGCCGTGGGGATCGAGCCGATCGTCTACGTCCTGGGATCGGACGCGCCGTCGGTCGCCGAGACCGTTCGCGCCGTCGCATGAGCGATTACGACGCGACACAGGCCTTCTACGGCCGGTGGGCGCGCCTCTACGATCGCCTGGCGACCGCGCCGGGCGTCCGCTCCTGGCGCAGCGCGGCGGCCGACGCGCTCGCGCTCTCGCCGGGCGACACCGTCGTCGAGATGGGCGTCGGCACCGGCGCGAACCTCCCACACCTGCGCGACCGGGTGGGTTCCGACGGCCGCGTGATCGGCCTCGATCTCACGCGGGGCATGCTCGACGTGGCGGCGCGCCGCGTCGAGGCCGCCGGGTGGCGAAACGTCCACCTCGTCCGGGCGGACGCGCGACGGCCCCCGATCGACGGCCCGGTCGACGCGGTCCTCGCCTCGTTCGTCGTGGGGATGTTCGCGTCACCGGCGGCCGTCGTCGACGGGTGGATCGACCGCGTCGCGCCGGGTGGCCGCGTGGCCCTCCTCGACGCGGCGCGGAGTCCCCACGTGCTGGCCCGCCCGCTGAACCTCGCCTTCCGGGCGTTCGTCAGGCTGACGGCGCCGCGGGGCGGGGCCACCGTGAGTGCTGGCTCGGCGCCACCGGTCGTGCGCCTCGAGGAGCGCATCGACGCCGCCGACGCAGCGCTCAGCGCTCGCACGGCGTGGTCGGACCGAGCGACGTTCGCCGGCGGGTTCGTCCGCCTGCGGTGGGGACAGGTCCCGGATCGCGGCTGAGCATCGCTCCGAGGCCGCCCGGGGAACCGTTTTCTGCCCACTCGCACAAACACGGGCATGGTCGACGCCCGCGAGTACCACGAGCGGACGAAACACTCGCCTCGCAGCGTCCGCGAGTCGACCCACCGGCTGGATCCCGCCACGAAGCCGCGGCCGTACAAGGAGTACGCGGCCCTGGAGACCGTCGAGCCCGACCGGGAGCCAGCCGGTCCCGGCACGCCGGTCCTCCAGGCGGTCGCCACCAACCGGGCGGACGGTGCTGTGGCCCAGCCCGGAGAAGCGCCCCGACTCTACGACCTCTGTCACTACGCGACGGGCGTGACGAAGACCCGCCGCCTCCACGGGCAGGAAACCCGGTTCCGCGCGGCCGCCTGCACCGGCAAGCTCTACCACGTCGACCTCTACGCGGTGACGGGCGACTGCGGGCCGGCCGGCCCCGGCGTCTACCACTTCGACCCGCACGCGGATCGGTTCGACGTCCTCCGGACGGGTGACTACCGGGGCGTCCTCGCCGCCGCGACGGGTGGTGAGACCGCCGTCGCGGACGCGCCGGTGACGGTCGTGGCCACGTCGACGTGGTGGCGCAACGCCTGGAAATATCGGAGTCGGACCTACCGGCACGCGTTCTGGGACTCGGGGACGATCCTCGCGAACCTCCTGGCCGTCGCCCACGGCACGGGTCACCGCGCCCGTGTCCTCGCGGGGTTCGCCGACGAGCCGATCGCCGACCTCCTCGGGGTCGATCCGTCGCGGGAGGCACCGCTGGCACTCGTGG
>Ga0207797_1001920_pt1 | contig 14753 bp, 10 predicted proteins | sample PRCRCaboRojoPR_6_FD_187275 | JGI IMG/M metagenome (GOLD analysis project Ga0207797, IMG submission 187275) | Marine sediment microbial community from Cabo Rojo, Puerto Rico - PR CR 10% Liquid 1 (SPAdes) | ecosystem: Environmental > Aquatic > Marine > Coastal > Sediment | place: Cabo Rojo, Puerto... | reverse complement strand
ACCAGATGCGTGCCGCTGTTCACACAATCTTGTGCCACCTGGTAATGCATGCGGGCAGGCAGCATGGAAATGACCACATCTGCCTCTTCGATCCATCCTCCACGCTGGCGGTCATCGTGCACATCAAAATGAATGGCCTGACCCCGTTTGTGACCGGCAACCTTTTTTTCGGCCAGGCCTTTGGAGATATCCCCCAGGGTGACTCTCCACCTTTCCGAGGAGGAGTGGTCCAGCAAATATTGGATCAAGCTGGATGAGGAAAGGCCTGCACCGAGTACTAAAATGTGTTTGTCTTCCATAAATAGGATCTTTGTTGGTGGATTATTTGGTCAATGAACCGACCGTGGCGATCTGACAAAGCTTTCTTTTTAGACAGCATGCGGTTTGGGTACATTACCAAATTTAAACAATAAAACCAGCAGACTACCAATGACAAAAATCACACGAAAAACAAAAAATCCCGGAAAAAAGGATGATCCTGTGAACAGCCTGCAACCAGCCTGTATATAAAGCAAAAAAAACAAGCCGGCGGCATACAAAAGCAGTTCAGAGATCTCACAAATTGTGCGTTCCCATTTTTTTTCTTATATTTTGGTCCGATTAAAGGTCCAGCTGATCACAGATCACCGGCAATTAGAGGTTCATTGGCAGGCATAAAGGAACCCGTGACCAGCCTGGATTCTCATTAAGGAAGCAATCCTCAAGAAGCGTTTTTCAACCGGTATAATACATGAGGCAACTATGAAAAATTTTTCCCTTCTGACCATCCTTCTTTTTATTTGTCCGGTCATGATGATGGGAGGCGAACCACCGCGACATCATGTGATCATAGACACCGACGGCTCACCGGATGACCTGCGGGCACTGAACATGGTATTATCATCGCCGAACACAGAAGTGCTTGCTATCACATCGGCTGATGGCGTTTTGGAACCCGAAGAAGGCTTCATGAAGATCCAGGCATTGCTCAATACCCTGGGTCATCAGGGAATCATCACCAGCCAGGGAATCATTTCCAGGAATGAACCCTCACCCCTGAGAAGCATCGCCAGGGCCGTACCATGGGGCGAGGAACCCATAAGCTATTCAGAACCTATGGAAGTTAAGGAACTGCTGGTGAAAGTCATTGAACAGGAAGAGGCTCCGGTTGAGGTCATATCCCTTGGGCCACTGACCAATATCGCCAATGCGGTGCTGATGAAGCCTTCTGTTAAATCTCAGATAAGCAGGATCATATGGTTTGATCAATGTCGCTCAGATATCAAATGGTCCAACTATGGAATGGATTGTTTGTCGGCTGATTACTTGCTGGGAACACGTATTCCGGTTTACCGGATCATCTCGGATAAGGGGCTTCCTCTTTTCAATGAATCTTTTTTGGAGGATATTGGGAACATACCCAACCCCTATGCTCAGAATATCTATCGGTCTCACAGCCACGACAGCCTTTATCATTTGATCGAAAAGAAAGAGCTCAGGATATGGAATGATCTCGCCTCGCTTTATCTCTATTACCCGGAAATGTTCGTAAGGGACCAGTCTTTTCCCGACAGTGCCGGTCATGTGATGCGGGTAGCCAAAGGGGATGGGGTCAGAGACAGGATACTGGCTCATCTGAACTCGCAGAAAAACCTGGGCAATGCAATATTCAAACATTTCCCGGCAGACTCCACACTTTACCGCCCCGATGTGGGCAGATTAGCTGATAAGCTCATACCCCGCTTCGGCCTAAGAGAATGGAGATCGGTCACTCTGACAGCCGAACTTCAGGGCCATCTGGACATCACCTCCGTGATTGGTGCCAAAATGGGCATCCGGATACTGGATTATTTCCATACCTATCCCGGGCAGTTTGATATCACCTCCTATTGTGGCCTGAGACCACCATTAAGCTCTATGAACCGGGGCATTCAGGTTGCCTGCAATGCCACTTCAGGCAGTGGCCGGTTCCAGATCATGGATGACAACGCCCATCCCCGGGTAGAGGTGCGGTTCAAACAAAGAAAAATAGAGGTGACCCTCAAAGATGAATATTTTGAGCAATTAAGGGATGAGCTGAAAAAAATACGGACCCAACATCAATATGGCACCCCCTCCTACTGGCAGGTATTAAGGGAAAAATCCCTGCAATACTGGCGCATCTGGAACCGCAATGAGATCTTCCGCATAACAGAACAGGGAAAATAAGGCTTCGGTGAAGGCTAATCCTGCTCTTTTTGCTCCTTGTTGTTCTTGTCTTCGGGGGGGATGAAATTCAACGAGATGGAGTTGACACAGTGCCGGGTATTTTTAGGGGTGAACCCTTCCCCTTCAAATACATGTCCAAGATGGGCCCCACAGTTGGCACAAATGATCTCGGTCCGGATGCCGTCGGCATCCGGAACCCGTTTGACAGCGGTATCTATGGCATCGTCAAAACTGGGCCAGCCGCAATGGGCACTGAATTTATCTTCTGATTTGAACAACTCCGCTCCACATCGTTTACAGGAATAGGTCCCTTTTTCAAAGTGATCATAATACTCACCCGAATAAGGCCTTTCCGTGCCTTTGTGAATGATCACTTTTTTTTCAGCCTCATTAAGATTTCTGTATTTCATAGTATCTTCCTGTGATAGGGCAGGATTAACAATAAGACTCATAAACACCAATGGGATCAACGCTACCTTCCAAACCATAACGGCATGCCTTTTTATATATACAACAACAATTCCAAAAAGTTCAATGAAACCCGTATGCAAGGACTTTCACAACAAGGAGATGAACCGAACCCGCGTAAGCGGGAGCGCTCACCGAAGGTAATATAACCATGCGGGTTCCATGGCAGAGGTTGCCGGAACAATCCAGTCTTGCTTTGCTATTACGCTATAGAACAGAACTTTAACTAAACTTTTATGCTCATGAAGGGGGATTTGATCTATAAACGTCACCCAAGGGCAGGTTATTTCATACCTATATGTCTTTTTATCTCGTTGAGTTTGTTGAGGGCTTCCACGGGGGTAAGGTTGTTGATATCGATGTTTTTGATCTGATCACGTATTTGTTTGAGCACCGGATCCTCCAGTTGAAAGATGGTGGTTTGCATCCCGCTCCGGTGACTGGCGATTTCCCCCACGGGTTTGGAGACACTGCCTTTGTCACCGGAATCTTCCATATCCTTTAATATCTCATTGGCTCTGCTGACGACGCTCTTGGGCATGCCAGCCATCCGGGCCACATGAATGCCAAAACTGTGTTCACTCCCGCCTCTTTGCAGTTTGCGGATAAAGATCACCTTATCATCCAGCTCTTTGACCGAGATGTTATAATTTTTGATCCGGCTGAAGGATTTCTCCATTTCATTGAGCTCATGGTAATGGGTGGCAAACAAGGTCTTGGATCTTGCGCGCGGATGTTCATGGATATATTCCACCATGGCCCAGGCAATGGAAATGCCGTCGTATGTGCTGGTGCCTCTTCCGATCTCATCGAGAAGTATCAGGCTCCTGGAGGACAGATTGTTCAGGATGCTGGCTGCTTCATGCATCTCGACCATAAAGGTGGATTCTCCCAGAGAGATATTATCAGAGGCTCCCACGCGGGTAAAGATCTTATCCACCACGCCAATGCTGGCTGATTGTGCAGGCACATAGCTGCCTGTTTGTGCCAGCAGTACGATCAGGGCAGTTTGGCGGAGCAGGGCAGATTTTCCTGCCATATTCGGACCCGTGATGATCATGATCTGTTGATCATCATTGTCAAGGCCAACATCATTGGCAATATATTCCTCGTCTACAGGCAGTTGTTTTTCAATGACAGGATGTCTGCCCTGGATGATCTCAATGCTTTCTGATTCATTGACCGTGGGACGGTTATAATGATTATCAAGGGCTGTACGGGCAAATGACAGCAGACAGTCTAAACGGGCAATAAGAGAAGCATTCAGCTGGACGGCCGAAATGTAATCGGTCAGGCCGGACACAAGCTGATTGAAAAGTCTCGCCTCCAGTTCAAGGGACTTTTCCTCGGCGCCCAGTATCTTGGTTTCATACTCTTTCAACTCTTCTGTGATGTACCGTTCAGCATTCACCAGGGTTTGTTTGCGGGTCCATTCGGCGGGTACCTTATCCTTGTGGGTATTCCTTACTTCTATATAATAGCCAAAGACACTGTTATAGCTAATCTTCAGGGAGGGGATCCCTGTTCTTTCAATTTCCCGCTGTTGAAGCTGTTTCAGGTAATCCCTGCTGGAATGGGCTATCTCCCGGAGCTCATCAAGTTCTGAAGAGACCCCCTGTCTGATCACGTTGCCTTTGGCTACCTGGTTGGGAGCCTCCGGACTGATCTCCTGGTCAATACGATTTCGGATGAACCCGCAGGTATCCATTTGTTCTCCGATCCTGTTCAGGGCATTGGTTGCTGCCTCCCGGCAGGCCTTTTTTATGGGTTCCAGTGCCTGCAAGGCATTTTTCAACTGCAATACCTCGCGGGGGGTGATCCTTCCAACAGCAACCTTAGAGACAATACGCTCTATATCCCCCATCTTTTGTAGCTGAGTCTCGATCAGCTCCCTGAAATCATGTTCCTCCAGCATATATTCCACCACATCATGGCGTTCCCGGATAGGCTCAATCTCTTTCAGGGGCAAAGCCACCCACCGCCTGAGCAACCTGGCACCCATTGGCGAGACGGTTCGGTCGATCACATCGATCAAAGTGCGTGCCCCTTCATTGACAGGTTGAAACAATTCCAGGTTCCTCACCGTGAACTTGTCCAGCCACACGTAATGCTCCTCTTCAATGCGTGAAAGGTGGGAAATATGCCTTACATGCTCGTGCCGCGTTATGTCAAGGTACTGGAGAATGGACCCGGCAGCAACAATACCATAAACCAGGTTCTGCACACCAAAGCCCTTGAGTGAAGTGGTATTAAAATGCTTTAACAGCCTGTCCCGGGCAGTATCCTCGGTGTATACCCAGTCATCAAGCTTGTAAGTATAGAACCTGTCCCCGAAGATCTCCCTGAAACGATTGCCCTTGCCTCTTTCAAAAAGCACCTCTTTGGGCTGGAAACTGTTCAACAGCTTATCTGTATATTCAAAGCTGCCTTCCGCCGTGAGGAACTCCCCGGTTGAAACATCCAGGAATGCCACTCCTGCCATGTTTTTCTCCAGGTGAACCGAAGCCAGGAAATTATTCTCCTTGTTCTCGAGGACATTCTCATTAAAGGAGACACCGGGGGTTACCATCTCGGTGACACCCCGTTTCACAATTTTTTTCGCCTTCCGGGGATCTTCCAGCTGTTCGCAGATGGCTACCCTTTGACCGGCCCTGACCAGCCTGGGCAGATAAGTATCGATGGCATGATAAGGTATACCTGCCAAATCCACATAGGAAGCCGACCCATTGGCACGCTTGGTGAGGGTTATACCCAGTATTTCCGAGGCCTTTACCGCATCCTCTCCAAATGTCTCATAAAAATCCCCTACCCTGAACAGCAGGACCGCATCCGGATGCTGACTTTTGATGCGATAATACTGCTTCATCAAAGGAGTTTCCACTTCCTTATCCTTATTCTTCCTGGCCACGTTCAAACTGTTTTGGTTGCTATTCCTCCATAACAAATTTATAACAATAATCACAACCCCAAAAAAGAATTTCCCTCAGGCCCGGCCTTACTTATCAACAATCCATTAACAGGCCCTGGCCCGGACCAATCCTGCAACACAAGGAAACACTATTGCGCAACACAGCCAAACATTTTTTATCCTCCCTAAAAATGATTAAATTATGCAATCCAAATCCTGAACCTAAAATCCATCACTATGAAAAAAGTACTCATTCTAGGTGCCGGCATGGTTGTAAAGCCCATGGTCGATTATTTGTTGAACCAGGGCATTGATGTGACCATAGCTTCCCGGACCCAATCCAAGGCAGATGACATGTTAAAGAATCATTCCCACGGTCAGGCTAAGCAATGGACGGTGGATGATGAAGATACCCTGGATACCATGGTCAGGGATCATGATGTGATCGTCAGTCTTTTACCCTATGCCTATCATGCCATGGTAGCCAGAAGATGCATTGAACATAAAAAAGATATGGTTACCACCTCATACGTTCAGCCTGAAATGGTTGACCTGGACGGTCCGGCCAGGGACGCCGGTATTGTCATACTGAACGAGATTGGTGTTGATCCTGGCATTGATCATATGTCAGCGAAAAAGATCATCGACCAGGTGCACGATCAACAGGGCACTATAGAGGAGTTCTACTCCATAACCGGTGCCCTTGCTGCCCCGGAGGCAGCAGACAACCCCCTGAAATACAAATTTTCATGGAGCCCCAAGGGGGTGGTCAAGGCCGGCAACAATGCAGCCCGTTATCTGAAGAATGGAAAAGAGGTCAACATCCCTTCCGGGGACCTGTTTAAAGATACCTTCATGGTTCACTTCCCCAATGTAGGTGAATTGGAGGTCTATCCCAACCGCGATTCCATCAATTACATCAACATATACGATACCCCGGAAGCCAAAACCATGTTCCGGGGAACCTTTCGCTACAAGGGCTGGTGTGAGACCATCGATGTGATGAAACAGCTCAATCTAATCTCCGAGGAACCGGTCGACCTGAAAGGCAAGAGCTATGCCGATATGATTGCAGATCAGATCCATGTAGCAGATTCCTCCAACATCAGAAAAAAAGTAGCCGACCACCTGAACCTAAGTGAGGAGGCCCACGCCCTGGATGCACTGGAATGGCTCGGACTCTTCAGCACCGATCCCATCAACCGGGAAAAAGACTCTCCCTTTGAGGTCACCTCCGATTTGATGATGGACAAAATGAAACTCGGGGAGAATGAACGGGACATGGTGGCCATGCAGCATACTTTCCTGGTCGATTATCCGGATAAAAGCAAGGAAGTGATCAAATCCAGCATGCTGGTCTTTGGCAGCCCAAGCTCCGATACTTCCGTGGCCCGGACGGTAGCCATTCCTGCTGCCATAGCCGTGCGCCTGATCCTGGAGAGAAAAATTGACCTGAAAGGGGTCTATCGACCGGTCATTCCTGAAATCTACGAACCCGTGCTGACCGAACTGGAAAAAAATGACATCCGCCTCGAGGAAGAATTTGGGCTTCCCGAATCGGAGAATATCCGGCTGCCGTGATCATTAGTACAGGCAGGTCATAGGGCTTTGGACAAAAAGCCCGTAATAGGTTTTCACGTTTCATGTTCGTGGGGCTCTGAGGTTTTGGACCAAATAGAAGAATCGGGTGGTTGATGGATAAACCTCAGATCATGTCTAACCTGAAACGTGAAACCTATTGCTCCCTATACCACCCCGCGTACATGATATAATTGTCCGCGATTTTATGGATCATGTCGCGGGTTTGCTCAGGATCAACTGATTTTACCCTTTTCGCCGGCACACCGGCATAGATGCTTCCCGGTTCAATCTGAGTCCCCTGAAGCACCAGGGCACCGGCTGCTATGATAGAATTGCTGCCGATTTCAACATAATCCATCACGGTAGCTCCCATACCAACCAAAACATGGTCATGGATCCTGGCTCCATGAATGATCACATGATGTCCCACCGATACCTCGTCACCAATCTCCACCACTGATTTCTGATACAAGCAATGGAGTAAGGCACCATCCTGAATGTTCACCCTATTACCGATGCGTATGCTGTTCACATCACCTCTTACAACGGCATTAAACCAGACGCTGCAATGATCGCCCATCACAACATCGCCCACCACCGTGGCATTATCGGCCAGGTAGCATTCCTCGCCAAAGACAGGGTGGATACCCTTTACCGGTTTAATTAGAGCCATTGTCTTGATGATTGATGTTTACCCGAAATAGATCCGGTGCAATTTACCAAGTCGTTGCTGAAAGGAAGAGATGCTCACATGGCGGCTCTCCCTTATATATTCTCTTCCATCAAAAAATACCAAAATCGTTGGTACCGTAAATACGGAGAATTGTCCGGCCATTTGCGGATGCTCCAGGGTATTCACATAATACAACATAAGCTCAGGAAAATTGTTTTCAATCAACTGGCGAACCCTGGGTTTCAAACCCCTGCAAACATTACACCGGTGATGAGAAAAATATACCAGCTTTGGATCCTCTCCCTCAGCAACTTTCTGAAGGGCATCCCATGAAGTAAGTTCCACAAAATCCATCTGAGACATTAAAATGTTCCTGAATTCAACATGATCAGGGTACAGTCCTCAACCACCTCAATGTCACGCCTGGCAGCAAGTTGTTTGAGTTCAGGGTTTTCTGCACCGGGGTTGAAGATGATCCGTTCGGGCCGCAAACGCAGGATATAGTCATGATATGCTCTCTGGTTCTTTGCATTCAGATAGAGGGTCACGGTATGGATATCTTTGACGGCCGGTTTATCGTTAAGGATATCTTTCCCGGCAATCTTACCCGCTCTGATGCCTACCGGCACCACTTCATAACCATAGCGAATAAGGCTCTTAACGCATGTATGGGAGAATCGCTGGCGATTCGGAGTGGCCCCTAAGACCATAACTTTTCGCATACCACAATTGTTTTTGAAAGGAAAAAATACTTACGCAACAAATATAGCAAATATACTCCAATTGCCCATCGGATTATTGTCGAAGCAGGGCCACCGCGTAAGCTGAAATGCCTGAGCCCTCTCCCACGAAACCCAACTTTTCGGTGGTAGTGGCTTTGATGGAAATGTCTTCGGCCCCTACAACAGATTGAAGCATTTCCTTCATCTCTCCGGTAAAAGGGGCTAGCTTAGGCGACTGCAGACAAACTGTAGAGTCGATGTTAATGACCCGGTATCGCTCATCCTGGGCAAGCTTCAGGGTATACTTAAGGATCCCGGTGCTGGCCATATCTTTGTACCGCGGGTCGCTATCGGGAAAATGGCGGCCGATATCCCCCTGCCCGAGAGCCCCCAGGATAGCGTCACAGATGGCATGAATCAGCACATCCCCGTCGGAATGGGCTACAGCCCCCTTCTCAGAAGGAATCTTAACCCCGCCAATGATAAGATCATAACCCTCTTCCAACCGGTGTACGTCGTATCCAAAACCTACTCGCATGTTCATAAGATCACTCATTCTTTTCTTTCTCCAGTGCTTCAAAATCCAATACAAGGGTGAACCTCATGGTATTGGCCAGGGGATGATTCTGAAACCGCGGAATCAGATAAGCAAAATCAGCCTGAAAAACATTGAGCTTCAAACCAATTCCCATGGTAAAATACTTGCGGTTGCCCTTGGTTTGGTGCTCATGAAAATAGCCGGCCCTGACGGCAAAAACATCCTGGTACCAGTATTCTACACCCATAGAATATTTTATCTCGTGGAGCTCCTCCTTTAGTCCACCCGGGGCATCATAAAAAGATTGTAACATTCCCTGGGTCACTGAAACATTGGGATCCATCCCACTCAGAATGATGTCATTCCCATTCTCATCCTCCAGCCGGTTGCCGGCACTATCAATTTTATAGGCCGGAGGGGTTGGAACAAGGAGTTTGCTCAGCTCGGTGGTAAACATCAGGGAATTGTATTGGTCGAGATGAAAATCAAAAGAAGTGCCAAGCTTCAGGTTGGTGGGAATGAAATTTTTCCGGTTCTCTGAATAGGATATTTTTGAGCCGATATTTCTGATATTGATCCCCATGGCCAGGTCCATCTCTTTGTCCTCAACCGGGATCCCCTTATTCCGGTAATAAAGGGAAACATCCCCGGCGACCGAGGTACCGGCCTTATATTCAGTATTGTTTCTGATACCCCCGCCGGTGATATCGCTCCGAATAAAACGAAAGGCTATACCCCCGGAAAAGCGCTCCCCGAACTTTCTGGAATAGGCTGCATCTATGGCAAACTCATTGGGGGTATGCTGACCCTGATAATCGCCAAACTCATTTCGAAAAATGATGTCGCCCAGGGAAAAGTAGAGCAGTGAACCACTAATCACCTGTTCTCTATCCAATCGCTGATAGCCCGTAAGATAAGCCAGATGAATATCAGCATCCAGGCTCTTCAACCATGGCGTATAAGAAACGGCAATACCCATATCTTTTTCAATAAAGCCATACTTGGCCGGATTCCAATGAAGCGAATTCACATCGGGGGCGGTTGCCACACCCACATCACCCATCGCACCGGCCCTTGAATCGGGGGCGATGGTCAGGAAGGGTACCGAATATTTAAGGGTGTTTTCAGCACCAGCCAGCTCATCGATGGAAATATCCCCGTTCCCGTTCTGGGATTGGGCTGTGGTTATTCCTGCCGCGAGTCCCAGCAAAACCAAAACAATCTTTCTGGACATATGCACTGATTTTACGAATGGCAAATATAAATTTTTAACGATGCTCTATATACCGATGGATATGAAATTATTTTAAAATCACCAATTTCTGTATCTTTTCTGCGGTCTCTCCTGAAGGAGTACGAACTTTCAGTTTATATAGATACACTCCCCGGCCTATCCTGTCACCAAAATCATCCTTCCCATTCCAGGGGATCGGACCGGCACGGAATCCGGGAGTATGCACCTGTGTATGGATGGACTTGACCAGCTTGCCGGAGACGCTAAGTATCTGAACCATCACCTCTAGCATCTCTCCCGGCCGGTTGTGTTCAAAGTAAAAAGCGGTTCGTTCGGTAAAGGGATTGGGATAATTAACCACCTTACTGATCGTCAGATGATCCGATTCGGACACGGTAAAATTTATGGAAGAAGTGGAAGGGTTGTTATTGATATCCCATGCTTTCAGTGTCAACTGGTGACTGCCTTTTTCCAGTCCGCTCAGCCGGTACCGCAGTTCCCCTTCTTGATAAGCCCCGTCACTGGCCTGGTAATATTTGTTGAGGATATATCTTTTTCCCGGGTCGTTGTCCAGGACCAGGGAAATGTCGTGACCCACCGCTGTTCGGGTTGTGTTGATCCCGCTGCTGTCGGTCATTTTTGCAATCAGCGTGGGATTTTCATTGGTGATGCCCCCTGAAACAAACTCCTTGTCGTTCATATAAAGCTCAATAGATGGGCCCTGCTGATCCTTCAGCAGGTTGTCGGAATACCCCCCTACCTCGTGCTCGAGATAGGCTCCCTGTGCCAGATGTTTCCCATCGTGTCCCAGATAGATGATCTTGCCCCTGTCGACTTCAGGCAGCAAATCGCGTGGCACGATCCATTCACTCTTAAAGGTTCCGCCTTTGACTTGGGACATACCCCGGAATAAGATGTTATCCCTGGTCTCAAACGTAAAGGGACCATTCCGGTCATTGTTCAGTGTCTCCACCTGGCGTTTTTTGTCAAAAACCTGAAGATTAACAGAACCATTGAAGTCGTGGATGATCTCTCCACCCGGTGCCCTAACACTGCCGTATAGGGTTACCTTATCCAGGGCCTTCAGGGTGTCAGCGGGAACAACGGAATCGGTCTCTATACGGTATTTGCCCAGGGGCATCTGCAAAGCAGGATCGCCAAAAAGAGAAAAATTGCGTTTGTTGTTGCTGCTGCCGGCCTGATTCTTGGTAAGTCTCACCACATCGCCCAAACGCAACGGATTACCTTGACCATCCCGTCTGAACACATGGTCATAAAAAGACCGGTTGAGTTCATAGTTCAGGCTGGCATATACCAGGCGTGTTGTGGAAAATGAAGCAATACTGCCTCCCTCCGGCTTGAGAAATACCTCTTCCCCTGCAGAAGTAAAGTTGGGATCGTCAAAACGGGTGAATTCGCAGGTGGCAGTCATAAACAACGGAAGTCTGTCGCGGTTGCTCCACGAATCAACATCCTCAGCGGTCAGGATCCTCTCATTCGCCAGCTGATGCTCACCACCGTGGCCGGTGTAGTTGAATAGCAGAATGCCATTATTGATTTGTTCATTGATCTCTTTGGTCACGCCCGGATAACGGGCTCCTGCAGCCGTATTCTCCTGCTGATAGGCATCAAAATAGACCTTTTGAATATTGAACTGGGGATATTCATCAGCCACCATGGTGGCCAACTTATCGGCATCCCTCATGTGAAGGTTGCTGTCCTCGTCATCAGCCGCGAAACATATCCTATTCAGCCATGGTCCCCAATTGCCTGCATCCAGATACCGCCCTACCTTATCCACGAGCTGAGCAGCTTCTGATGCGTCCATTACCGGGAAACGGCCAATGCCTAGATCAATCAAACCGGAAGGGCTCCTCTCAACATGGTCTCCGGGATCCAGCAATCCAAAGAAATCATCGGACACAAAACTCCTGGAGTAATGCAGCGACTGCATCGACTGATAGGTGATCAGAAAAGGACTTGATCCTGAATTCCGGTTATCATAAGACCCATCGCCAAACAACAGGAGATATTTAAGAGAATCCCGGGGGGTGGATTTTTGGTAAAGCAAACGCAAAAAATTCCGAATCGCTGCTGGGTCAGGCTTGCCTGCTGAAAATTCATTATAGATCTGCTGGTCGGTGGTCACCCCTACCCTGAAATCATCCCTTTGACGGTGAATATCTGCCAGTCTTTGAGCCTGATGGAGGAAACGTTCCTTCACAACCACCATCATATCCTGAGGTCCCATACCGTGAAGATCCTGGTTTTTTACTTCTCCCACCACTTGGGGGGCAGGCACATCTTCCGGATAAAAGGCTATAAATTCCCTGAAGAGGGTATCGCCCGTAATTTTGAATGCAACCTGCCGTTGATCCCGGTTCAGTTGCTTCACCTGACGGGCAGGACCCCCCGCAGTCACCTCCCATACCTCCAAACCCTTATTGGCGTTGGAAATGTTCATGCGTACAATCCTTCCCGTTTCAGGAGCCCTGTAACGGAAGTGAAGCTGATGATCAACCATTTGTAGTTTTCTTTCCGCCTGAAGGGTTATGTAATCCAACCATCCCTCGGCCGAGGGAGTACCCTTGTTGTATTGTAAGGTGAGGGAAAATTGACCGGAAGCACTCGTAAAAGAGCCGAACCCTTTTGCCATACGGGCATAATAACCCGTAAAATTATAATCCACAGGCGACACATCCACACCAAAAACCTCATCGCTCCCGTGATACAACGAAAAACCCGAGGTCACGGAAGAGCGGGAGACAAAATTGACCAGCGCCTTTACCGGGGTTCCCTCAGCGAGGTTGGGAATATCAAAATCAAAATCCCGGCTGACCCTGACATCAAAATATTCGCCAAACCATTTTTGGCCTGATTGGATCAGATTGTGCCGGTCTTTTTCATGATGGATATGATCGGGGAAGGTGGTGACCTCTTCCTGGACATTGCCCGAAGGATCATCCAGGGGTTGTATTGTTTGCGGGGGATCCCCGGAAGAGCTCAGGTAATAATAGCTATAACCGGAATAGGGGTGCCTCGCTTTCAAAAAAATGTTCCTGGCCCGGTCATATTCCCATTGATGCGGATTCCGGCCATAAAAAAGCAAATAATCGCCTTTGTCAAAAACCCCGTCTTCCCCTTTAACGAACTGCAGTGGAATCTGAGACAAACGGTAGTCGGGGGTAGTATCATTGCCAATATTCAGAAGGCCGGAAGCATTGCCATACAAGGAAACCCCGGCGGGATCATCAAAGCCCATATCGCGCAGTTTGGAATAGCTGAGCTTGTAAACCCCTTGCTCCTCGACCTGCAATTTTACCCAGAAGCCCCGTCTAAGCACCGAAGGTTCCTGAGCAGCCCTCCGGGATATTTGCTTTGTCTTACGGGCCACTCCTTCTTTCTCCAATACCAGGTCAAACCGCCTCAACCCCTCCAGGTTGCCTGTAACCGGATTGCGACGAATGGGTATGAACTGAAGCTGTACAAAGGCCCTGCCTCTTTCCAGGCTCACTTGCGACCGAACCCTTACCTCTTCCCTGATCATCCCTCGTGCCGATGGGTTGAGATCCACCCCCTCGTCCAGCTTTATAAAAACTTTGTTTTCCAGGCTCACGGAGTAGCCCCCAGGCCTGCTGACGGGAATCAGTTCATAATACCAGGGTAAGCGGGTATGGTGATCAAAATACCGGGCATGGGAGAAATGATAATGCCTGCCCGTGGTCTTGCGGTGTGCATCCAGCTGGTAATGATATTCCTGTGCAGGCATCCATTCAATGGTACGCTCTTCCAGCGTCTTCTGAGCAAAAAGGCAAGAGGGAAAAAGGAGCAGGCCACCCAGGGCCCAATACAGTCTTATCATGAAAGAAGCTTTTCAGAAAAATAAAGCTTGAAAAAAAGCGTTTTAATTTTATTTTAACGGAACCAACGCCATATATATTTTCATTCTTGATTATTTTTGGTTCCAAGATAAAATAATTCATGAAGAAAAGTCTTCTCACAGTTGTTTTTCTCCTTTCAGTCCTGGCCTGTCTTCCTCAGGATATCACCTTCTCTCAGATAAACCACTCCAAACTCACCTATAATCCGGGCTTTGCAGGTAGCAAAAAGCTCAATGACCTCATTTTAAGCCACCGCAATTTCAGTCCGTCCGGTTTCGGCAATTACCTCACATACCGGGCCTCATTCAACACCTATCTTGACAAGATCAACGGGGGTATAGCACTTCAGTTCATCAGGGACGACCAGGGGCAAGGGGCCATCAGCAGATCCTTTATCAGTGCCATGTATGCCTATAGCCTCCGGATTCAAAAGAACATGACCATTCATCCAGCACTGGAAGCCAAATTCGCAACCTATTCACTGAACACGAGGGATCTGATATTTCCGGATATGTTCAATCGCAACACCTGGCAGATCGATGGCGATCCGGAATTGATAGG
>Ga0207797_1001919_pt1 | contig 14760 bp, 14 predicted proteins | sample PRCRCaboRojoPR_6_FD_187275 | JGI IMG/M metagenome (GOLD analysis project Ga0207797, IMG submission 187275) | Marine sediment microbial community from Cabo Rojo, Puerto Rico - PR CR 10% Liquid 1 (SPAdes) | ecosystem: Environmental > Aquatic > Marine > Coastal > Sediment | place: Cabo Rojo, Puerto... | reverse complement strand
AAAATCTTGAATTATATTTAATTGTATTAGTGAAATTTAGTGGTTTGGTGTTTGGGTGGCAAAATTTTTTTGTTAGACAGCTTCTTGAGTTTGAATTAAGTTTATTTATAATTTCGCTTTAAATTGTTCCAAAAACCGCATATCGTTTTCAAAATACAATCTTAGGTCGTTTACATTGAATTTCAATTGGGCAATCCGTTCGATTCCCATTCCGAACGCGAAACCAGTGTATTTTGTACTATCGATTCCTGAGCTTTCCAGTACATTCGGATCCACCATACCACAACCCAGGATTTCCAAAAAACCCGTATATTTACATATTTTACATCCTTCTCCTCCACAGAGGGTACAGGAAACATCCATTTCAGCAGAAGGCTCGGTAAAAGGGAAAAATGAAGGACGGAAACGGATTTCTGTATCTTTTCCGAACATTTCTTTTGCAAAATAAAGTAATGTCTGTTTTAGATCTGCAAATGATACATTTTTATCGATATACAATCCTTCAACCTGGTGAAAAATACAATGTGCCCTTGCACTGATGGCCTCATTGCGAAACACCCTTCCTGGTGAAAGTGTGCGTATGGGAGGTTCCGTTTGCTCCATAACCCTTACCTGTGCGGAGGAGGTATGTGTTCGAAGCAATACATCCGGGTTGCGCTGAATGAAAAAGGTATCCTGCATATCCCTGGCCGGATGTTCCTCAGGAAAATTCAAAGCTGAAAAATTGTGCCAGTCGTCTTCCATTTCAGGTCCTTCAGAAATGGTAAATCCCAACCTTGTAAATATTGTAATGATGTCCTTCCTTGCCAGGGTTATCGGGTGCAAGCTACCATTTTCCATCGGGTAGGATGGACGGGTAACATCCTGAATGGTTTTCCCGGAAGAACTTTTTACACTGGATTTTAATTCGTTTACCTTTTCCTGTGCCCTGGATTTTAATTCGTTAATTTTCTTTCCCAGCTCAGGCTTCTCCTCATTGGGTACATTTTTGAATTCACTGAGTATTTCATTTAAAAGACCTTTTCTGCCCAGGTATTTGATGCGGAAAGATTCAATTTCTTCCGGGTCATTGGATTGGAACTGCTCTATTTCCTTCAGGTATTCATTGATTTTATCGATCATCCCTATAATATTTTCTTGGATTTAAAATAATTGATTATAGCTGTTTTGTAGATTTCTTCTTCATAATGTTCATACTCGGCACCGTGGTGCTTAAGCTTCTCCTTGTCATTCTCATCAAGGTAATTCATGATGTACATGGATGCAAAATTAATAACTTTTGTTTTTGCTGTCTGATCCAACTGTTGAAAACCATATCCCAGTTCCTGCACACCAATTAAAAACAGGATATTATATACATCAGGCTTGAGGTTGAATTGCGATTGAATATAATTTTGTATGGCTTTCCAATCTTTTTCCATTGTAATTTGTTTTTCTATAAGTTATTTAAAAAGAAGGCCTTTTCAGATAACGTTGAAAAATCATGCATTACTTTTTGTTTAAGAATTTGATTATAAAAATACCTTTTTCTAAATTACAAACCGCCAAAATAAAAAAAATATGCCGCTTAAGGCAAATTGATATAAATAAAGTACAGACTAGGGCTATAAAATATAAATTGTTCATAATCAGTTAAAAATACATTGAGTTTCCACGTGGAACATCTTTTATGGGATTTATTTTACACAAATAAACCAGTGGAAATTTATAATTAAAGCGATATATCTGTGAAACATCTTATTCATATGTTTCTGAATTTATCAGAGGAAGCCTGGATTCAATATGAAAACCATCTGATTTCCCTTGATGTTACCTTTTTTATTACTGTATTGTTTCTCTTTTTAATGGTTGGTTTTTTTCTGTTATTTTACATCAGAAATCTTAAAAAAGATAAACGCACCCTACAGGAAGAAGTCAGTAAAAGATCCAGGGATATGGACCTTCAAAAGGAGGAGTTGCAAACGCAGATTGAATTTTCTACCATCCAGAACCACAAAATTGAAAAACAGAACCAGGAGCTAAGAAAGCACCGGCAAAATCTTGAAGAGCTGGTGAAGAAACGTACAAAGGACCTGGAAGAAGCCAAAAGGAGAGCCGAAGAATCCGACAGGCTGAAAAGCGCGTTTTTAGCCAACATGTCCCATGAGATACGCACTCCTATGAATGCCATAATAGGTTTTTCCAATATATTATATGAAGACAACCTTACGGGAGAGGAACAAAAGGAATTGCTCACCCATATTAATGACAATACGCACCACCTTTTAAAATTGATCGAAAACATCATCGACATTTCTAAAATTGAGGCCAACGAGATGGAGTTTAAATATAAGCCGGTTAACCTCAATCATATTTTTGATGAAATTTATAATGACTATAAGGAATTCAATGATTTTAAAAATCAAACGCTTGTTCTGAACATCAATAAACAATATGACGACCGCAATGTTTATATACAAACTGATCCATGGCGCCTCAAGCAGATTGTTTGCAACCTGATCGATAATTCCATTAAATTTACCAACACAGGGAAAATCGAATTTGGCTACAGAATACTGGAGGTAAAACCTAAGAGAACCTTAGAATTTTATGTAAAGGATACCGGTATAGGTATCAGCAAGGACCAACAGAAGCACATTTATGAAGTTTTCCGAAAAATAGAAAACAATCATGCAGATTACAGCGAAGGCACCGGTATTGGACTTAGCATTTGTAAGAAGTTGGTTGAAGGCCTTGAAGGTAATTTATGGGTAGAATCCACACCCGGGAAAGGATCAACCTTTTATTTTACCCTACCCTTTATTGAGGTAACAAAACTTGCTTATAAAGATTGAATACAACTAAATAAGGTAAATAAATAATTTCCAAATAACTGGTGTTATTTATATAACCTGCTAAGCGGAAAAACATGTTAATTCGTGGTTTCCCGGGGAAGGAACCTTGTAAATCCATGTCATACCGGTATCAGTATTAATAAAACATTTTATAGGTATATTCTCTTGATCGGTGCATCCTTCTTATTGATATTCCGTATGGGTGCTTAATATTTATATTTTATTTTTAATTTCGGCATCATTTTAGCAGAAAAACCCTAAAACAATCAATTGGTGCAACAATACAGGAAATTAGCCGGGCAAACTGCACTTTACGGGCTTGGAACCATCGTTCCAAGGTTTCTGAACTATGTTGTGCTTACCCCGTTTTATACCCACATCTTTAGCCAGGAGCAGTACGGTATTGTTACCAATTTATATGCCTATGTTGTATTTTTGCTGATCCTGCTCACTTATGGCCTGGAAACAGGTTATTTCAGATTTACCAAGGCGGAGGATGATCCCAGGAAAGTTTTTTCTACCATCATGGCTTCTTTATTTACCACCAGCCTGATTTTTATTTTGCTGGTACTTTTTTTTAACCATCCCCTTGCCAGGGTCCTGGATTATCCCGATAGAAGCTATCTGATTACCCTCTTTTCCCTGGTTGTAGCCATTGATGCTTTTTCTGCCGTCCCTTTTGCCAAGCTGAGATTTGAGCAGAAAGCAAAGAAGTTCGGGTACCTTAAGATATTCAATGTACTTGTCAATTTGTTTTTCAACTTTGTCTTCTTCATACTCCTGCCTTATATACAAAATCATTATCCCGGTTCCGTGCTCTTGAATTTTTATGATCCTTCTATAGGCGTAGGTTATGTTTTTGTTTCAAACTTGATGGCCAGTTTGCTTACTCTGGTTCTTTTACTTCCCGAAATTAATGTATTGCCACGGCTGGTCGATCTAAAGCTTTTAAAACAAATTTTCAGGTATTGTCTTCCCTTATTGGTTGTAGGGCTTGCAGGAACAATAAACGAAGTAGCAGATAAAGAGCTTATCAAACGTTTTGTACCTGACGAGGCTTCTCCCATGAAACAACTCGGCATCTACGGGGCCAATTATAAACTCGGTATGTTAATGACCATCTTCATACAGATGTTCCGTTATGCGGCTGAACCTTTCTATTTTTCAAAAATGAAGGATTTTGATGCCAAAGAAACATATGCCAAAGTAATGCGGTATTTCATTATATTCGGTTTATTCATATTCCTTCTGGTAACCTTGTATATAGATATTTTCAAATATTTTATTGATGATAAATTTCATTCGGGATTACACATCGTTCCCGTCATTTTGATGGCCAATCTTTTTCTGGGAATCAATTACAACCTGTCGATATGGTATAAATTGTCCAACCTGACCCGCTTCGGAGCGTTTATTGCACTGATAGGGGCTGCCATTACCATTACCATGAACATTACCCTTCTTCCGGTTTATGGTTATGAAGCATCCGCCTGGGCTACCTTTGCCTGTTATGCTGTCATGATGATTGTTTCTTTTTTCTTTGGAAGAAAGCATTATTTGATTCCTTATGCGCTTAAAGCCATATTTTTCTATTTCCTGGTTACTCTTGCTATCTTCTTTATTCAAAAGTTCATACATTATCCTGGTGTGATCCAGAAAAATCTTTTTAATTCTTTATTTTTGCTTGTATTTATAGGGATCGTTTTGAAAAAAGAAAGAATTAAAATTAGTGATATTAAAGCATTTATTGGTATTAATCGTTAGCATATGAAAGTGAAAATCGTTAACAAATCAAAAAACCCATTGCCCAAGTATAGTACCGTTCAGTCATCAGGAATGGATTTACAGGCCAATATTGATGAGCCTGTTAAACTTAAACCCCTGGAGAGATCACTTGTTCCTACAGGGATGTATATTGAGCTTCCCGATGGTTATGAAGCACAGATACGCCCAAGAAGCGGTTTAACCCTTAAAAAAGGCATAACGGTTTTGAATACGCCCGGAACCATAGATTCTGATTACCGTGGGGAGATCGGTATCATCATGATCAACCTGTCGAATGAACAGGTTGAAATTACACCAGGGGAGAGGATTTGCCAGATGGTGATATCCCGTGTAGAAAAAATAGAACTGGAAGAAACAGATCAGATTAATGATACTACCCGTTCCGCGGGAGGCTTTGGACATACAGGAACCCATTAAATCATTTAGTATATGAAAATAATCATACCCATGGCAGGTATGGGGAAACGAATGAGGCCCCATACGCTGACAACACCCAAGCCCTTGATTAAAATTGCCGGCAAGGCGATTGTCAATCACCTGATATACGAGATACGTGATGTTTTAAGTGAAAAGATTGAAGAAATTAATTTTGTAATCGGCGATTTTGGTGATCATATAGAAAACGAACTCATCGACCTGGCTCATGAACTTGGAGCCAAACCGGTTATTTCTTACCAGGAAAAACCATTGGGTACGGCCCATGCTGTTTATTGCGCAAAGTCTTCTTTACAGGATAAAGTTATTGTTGCTTTTTCAGATACCCTGTTTAAGGCGGATTTTAAACTGGACACCCAATCGGACGGGATCATATGGACCAAAAAAGTAGATGATCCCAGTGCTTTTGGAGTGGTGAAGAAGGACGGGGATGGCTATGTAGATGGTTTTTACGAGAAACCCAGTGAATTTGTATCGGATGAAGCCATCATTGGGGTGTATTACTTCCGCAGAGGTGAACAATTAAAGGAGGAAATTGAATATCTACTGGACAACCATGTAATGGGTAATGGGGAATATCAGCTTACCGATGCCCTTGAAAATTTAAGAAACAAGGGGAACAAGTTTACCACCTCAGTGGTTAATCAATGGTATGATTGTGGCAACAAAATTTCTACTGTGTCTACCAACCGTGAGATTCTAAAATATTACAACACGAAGGAGCTCATTAATGGCTCAGCAGAAATTGACAACAGTGTAATCGTTGAACCTTGTTACATTGGCAAGAATGTACGATTGAAAGATTCAGTGATCGGACCGTATGTTTCAGTAGAAAATAATACCTGTATAAAAAATTCGTTGATAAGTAATTCAATCATACAATCCGATGCCCATCTGGAAAGGGTAAACATCGTAAATTCGATGATTGGTAATAATATCAATATGGAAGGCAAACCCTCTGATTTGAGCATAGGAGATTATACAAATATTAAATTATGAGTGTATGCGGCTTAATGTAGGAATTGTTTTGGTGGGGATTGTTTTATTTGCGGGAAGTAGCTGTAATGTTGTCGATAATCTGGGGAGCAGAAAAAAAAGTGAATCTTCAAAAGATACGGTAGTACCTCAATTGTCCGAAAACAAGAAGATAGAATACCGTTATAAATACATTGAGGCTGTTAAATTAAGAATGATGGGCAATACAAGTCAGGCCCTGGAATATTTGACACAATGTTCTGAAATCCGGCCCACCGCTCCCGATCCTTATTATCAGAAATCTTTGATTGCTACACAGATTGAAGAATTACAGGAGGCTGTACGTTACGGGAGAATGGCTGTGGACTATGGTCCCAACAATAAATGGTACAGGCTGAACCTTGCGAACCTCTATGTTCGCACTGAAGTTATAGACTCTGCCAGGATGCAATATAGCTATCTCGTTGATGAGATGAATATAAACGAGCTTGATATTGTTTTTAAGCTTGCCCAGTTGCATCAAAAAACAGACAACTATCAGGAAGCTTTGAAATATTATAATCTTATAGAAGGGAGAATAGGCGTAAATGAACGGACCAGCCAGCTTAAGAAGATGATTTACGCCAAGATTGGGGAGAAGGAAAAAGCTTATAATGAAATTAAAAAGCTTATAGAGAAATATCCCGATGAATCCAGCTATTATGGGATGCTGGCAGAACTTTATGCTACTTTTAATGATTATGAAAAGGCAGAGAAGATGTACGACCGGCTGTTTGAAGTAGACAGTACCAATAAGCTGGGTCATATGTCTCTTGTGAAATACTATAATAAGAAAGGCCATGTGGAAAAGGCCCTGGATGTATATAAAAGCAAGGTTATCCCAAATCAGTCAATCAATTTCAGGGATAAGATGATGATATTTATGAATTTTCTGCAGGAACCGAAAAAACTCACAAAACATGCCATCCAATTCGAAAGCTCTCTTGATTCATTGAATGAACACTACCCTGAAAAGTTGGAAGTGGATGCCTTGTTTGCTGATTTGTATTTGAAGACCAAAGAATTTCGTAAAGCGGCAGATTACCTGCAAACTTTAGCAACCAGCACGGAAAGCAAGTACATTTATTGGGATCAGTTGCTTTCCATTTACAGCTATCTGGGGAATTTCGATAAAATGTACCGGTATGGACAAAAAGCCCTTAATACTTTTGATAACAAACCCAGAATTTACCTTTTAAGCGGTATTGGTGCAATGCAAACCAACCGTCCCGATACGGCCGTTACACTTTTCGAGGAAGGTTTAAAGCATATACAGGACAATAAATCCATGGAGGTTCAATTTTATACACAGCTGGGAGAGGCTTATCATCAAACAGAAAATTACCAGGAATCCGATCGCTATTTCAGGAAAGTACTTGAGCTGGACCCGGATAATAAAATGGTTTTGAATAATTATAGTTATTATCTCTCTTTGCGCGGAGAAAAATTAAAAAAGGCCCTGGGATACAGCAACCGTGTTATACAGGATGAACCCAAAAATCCCATATATCTTGACACTTACGCCTGGATTCTTTTTAGAATGGGTAAATATAAGGAGGCACAAAAGTACATCAAGAAAGCCATCAAAAACGGTGGCAACGATGATGCTGATATAATGGAACATTATGGGGATATATTATACAAGAATGGTAAGAAGGAAAAAGCCGTACAGATTTGGGAAAGAGCCAAGAAAATGGGTAATCATTCGGAGCAGCTTAATTATAAAATAACAAATAAAACCTTACCTCCTCAATCCGATGAAGACTAATATTTTTTTGCTGATTGGATTCTTATTCATTTTTAGTTTTTGCGGCACACGGAAACAACTGTTAACTACTTCGCCCGATCTGCCCCGTTCCACCGAACGGCTATACTCATATGTAACTAAAAGAAATAATGCCTTTCAAAGTCTTTCGATAAGAAATATCAGAATCAATTTTAGTACACCCGACAACACTACCCGATTGTATGGGAGTCTTAAAATGATCCCTGACAGCGCCATTTTGGTATCCCTTCGCACTCCTTTGGGTGTAGAAGTAAGCCGACTTTTGTATACTGAAGACAGTGTTACGATGTTGGACCGTCAGAATAAACGTGCTTATTTTACTGACTACAAAAATTTGGCTGAAATAGCCCCGCTGGATTTTAATTTTAGATTGTTGCAGGCGCTGTTCACCGGGAATGTTCCGGATAATTACCGGAATGCCCGTATGCCTGAGCCCGAATTTGTTCGTGATACATTGCGGAATGAAGTTTACCTTGGAACATTTAATACCCCTGCCGGGAAAAATTATATGAATTTTTACGGATGGATATACAAGGATCTCGCCAAACCCTCCTACCTGGTTTTTTATAATGATTCTGATAACGGGAAATTTAAGGTTGATTACCAGGATTATCAGAAACTTAATGAGCAAATTTTTCCTGAGCAGGTAAAAGTAATGTTTGATCAGTATAACCAGGCCCATGAATTGTCGTTAAAATTAAATGGTATTTCACTGAATGAATATAGTGATGTGCAAATTGATGTACCTTCATCCTATAAAACCATTTTTCGATAAGAATGAGAGTACTGATACATATTGGATTCATTATATTCATTTTGATTGACTTTGGTGTTTGTTTCAGTCAGTCAAAGGAGGAGCTGCGTGAAAAAATTGAACAGAAGGAAGAGGAAATTTCAACTGCCAACCGTCTACTTGATGAAACCCAGGCTTCAAAAAAGTCTTCCCTGAACCAGTTGTATCTTTTACAACGGAAAATTGAACTTAGGAATGAACTGATTGAACATCTTAACAATCAAATTGGAAACTTAGACGGAAGAATTCAGCAGAATCAGCGGTCTATTAAACAACTGGAAGATGAAATACAAAATCTGAAGGACAATTATGCGAAGATTATTTATACAGCTTTCAAGCATAAAAAAGGATTCGGCAAACTTATGTTTATTCTCAGCTCTGAAAGTTTTAACCAGGCCTATAAACGGATTAAGTATTTGAATCAGCTTGCCAAGTACAGGAGAAATCAGGCCCAGAAGATTCAGGTGAAAACGGAAAAACTGGAATACAAGATCACAGAACTGGAAAACCTTCGGGAAGAAAAGGAAAATACGCTTAACCAGAGAACGGCTGAAAAATACAGGCTTCAGAGCGAAAAGTCCAGGATACAAAACCAGGTCAGCAGCTTAAAGCAAAGAGAACGCCAACTGAGACAGGATATTGCACAAAGCAAGAAAGTGGTATCCCGTTTGGAGAAAGAGATTCAGAAGATCATTGCTGAAGAAAGGAAGAAGACTGATGTTTGGAAGAATTTATCAGCAAGGCAAAAGGAGCTTACCCAGAATTTTGAGAAAAACAAAGGATCCCTTCCCTGGCCCGTTACTGACGGCGTGATAACAAGAAAATTCGGAGAAAATTCACATCCCGTATTGAAAAACATCAAGCTAATCAACAATGGAGTGGACATCAGTACGTCGCAAAATTCCCAGGTTAAATCGATATGGACCGGGCTGGCAAGAAGAGTCGTTTCTATACCAGGAGCAAATATAACGGTTATAGTCAGGCATGGAACTTATCTTTCCGTATATTCCAATTTAACGGATGTTAATATAAAACCTGGCGATGTCATCCAAAAAGGACAGGTAATCGGGCAGGTATATCATGACCAGTCACAAAGCGAAAACATACTTCATTTGGAAATATATAAAGAAAATCAGAAATTAAACCCTGAAGAGTGGTTAAGATAAAATTGTTTATGATTTAATTGATGTTTTTGTGGAAATTTTTGTAACAATTCATTAAATTTACAGTATAAAAATTGCGACTACAAGTTTAATATGAAAAAAAGCATTAACATCGAATCAAAAATAGATAATGTAAGCCTGATAGAGAAATTCATCGATGAATTTTCTGAGGAGAACCAGATTAACTCTGAAATGTACGGGAAAATTTATATCGCTACTGTTGAGGCGGTTAATAACTCAATCGTACATGGTAACAAGGAAGACGTTAACAAGAGTGTTTATCTGGAAATGCAAAAGGAAGGTGACCAGATTAAGATTTATGTAAAGGATGAAGGGGAAGGCTTTGATTATGAAAACATCCCGGATCCTACCAAACCTGAAAATCTGGAAAACATACATGGGCGAGGAATTTACCTGATGAATCATCTTGCCGACGAAGTAAATTTCTATAACGAAGGTACAGTTGTGGAAATGGTTTTTAATATTTGACAATGCCGGTTAATATTTTTTATAATTATTCCGCATTTCAAACTCCCCCTGACGATAAGCTCAAACAACTGACCGAAGATGTTTTGCTACAGGAAAACCGAGAATCCGGTCAAATCAACATCATTTTCACCAACAACGAAGAGATCTTTGCACTGAATGCTCAGTATCTGAACCATCATTATTATACAGATGTAATCGCTTTTTACTACAGCAAATCCGGTCCGGTAGAAGGGGATATTTTTATCAGCCTGGACAAGGTTCACGAAAATTCCCTGGAATATGAATCCGGTTTTGAAAACGAGGTGATCAGGGTCCTGGTTCATGGTATACTGCATCTGACCGGGTATACTGATGAAACAAACGAAGAGAAGCAAAACATGCACCAGCTTGAGGACCGCTATATCGAACATTACAATTTAAATCTCAGGTAGCTTATTTAAAATATACTACCCCTACCTTTTCACGTTATATTATATTAATTTTGCTCTGCATTCTATTAACCTGGATCATTCACAAACGAACGAAGTGAAGTGTATGAATGCGGGATGGTTTGTGGGAGGCGTCCAGGTAACCCCGCCCTGGGTCATTCATTATGATTACAGGTTCCGTTTATTGTGAAAATATGATTGTTGTAGCGTGTAAAAGTGTCGATATATATGAATTCGAAATATGATGTAATTGTAATCGGTGCAGGACATGCAGGGAGTGAAGCAGCTGCGGCAGCAGCCCACCTGGGCTCAAGTGTGTTGCTTATCACCATGGATATGACAAAGATTGCCCAGATGTCATGTAATCCTGCAATGGGAGGTATAGCAAAAGGGCAGATTATACGAGAACTTGATGCATTAGGTGGATATAGCGGTATTGTTACCGACGAAAGCATGATTCAGTTCAGAATGCTGAACCGATCCAAGGGACCTGCCATGTGGAGTCCCCGTGCACAATGCGACCGTATGAAATTTTCAAGGATATGGCGGGAGAAACTCGAATCCATACCCAACCTGGATTTTTGGCAGGATATGGTTACCCGGCTGATCATTAAGAACAATACCATTTATGGAGTAGAAACCAAACTGGGCATCTCCTTTTACTCCAAAACTGTGATTCTGACCGCCGGAACTTTTTTAAACGGACTGATGCACATCGGTCCAAAGAAAATATCCGGGGGGCGGGCTGGAGAAAGATCCTCCAACGGCCTATCCGATCAGCTTCTTGAACATCATTTCGAAACAGGCCGGATGAAAACCGGTACTCCCGCCCGAATTGACGGAAGGACCATTGACTTTTCAAAATTACAGGAACAGCCGGGAGATGAAAACTGGAAGCAATTCTCTTTTCTTCCTATGAAAGACATTATGAAAGTAAAGAAGAGTTGCTATATAACCTTTACCGATCCCAACGTGCATCAGATCCTGGAAAAGGGTTTCGAGGAATCACCCATGTTTAATGGAACCATTAACAGTATCGGCCCCAGGTATTGTCCGAGCATAGAGGATAAAGTGGTTACTTTTTCTGATAAGAATGCCCACCAACTATTTCTGGAACCCGAAGGGGAGAATACGGTAGAATGTTACCTGAATGGTTTTTCATCTTCTCTGCCATGGGAAGTTCAATATGAAGGCATCCGCAGTCTTCCGGGTTTTGAAAATGCCAAAATTTTCAGGCCTGGTTATGCCATCGAATACGACTTCTTTTCTCCTACCCAATTGCATTATACCATGGAGACCAAAAAGATCAACAATCTTTTCCTGGCAGGCCAGGTAAACGGTACCACGGGGTATGAAGAAGCCGCTGCCCAGGGAATAATTGCAGGGATCAATGCCCATCAGAAAATTCGTGACAGGGAAGAATTCATTTTAAACCGCGACCAGGCTTATATTGGAGTTTTAATTGATGATTTGATTACAAAAGGTGTGGATGAGCCCTACCGGATGTTTACTTCTAGAGCCGAATACCGTTTGTTGCTCCGGCAGGACAATGCTGATATACGGCTTACCGAACTGAGCTACCATCTCGGGCTGGCTTCTGAGTACAGGTATCAACTACTGAAAGAAAAGATCAATCATCGCGATCATGTACTTGATTTCATAAGAAATTATAGTACACCGCCTGAAGAGATCAACCAGCTCTTGCAGGATTTAAATACATCCGAAACCAGGCAGAAAAGAAAACTGGTGGATATACTCCTCCGGCCGCAGGTCAACATCAACCAGTTGATAGAGTATGTGCCGGAATTGAGAAAGCTTTATGAAGCTTTACCAGACAGGAAGGATGAAATCATGGAAGCCGTTGAAATCCTTATTAAATACAGCGGGTACATTGACCGCGAAAAGCAGATTGCCGGAAAACTGAACCGCCTGGAGCACATTCGGATTAGAGAGAACTTCAATTACGACCAGGTTCAATCCCTTTCTATTGAAGCACGGCAAAAACTGAACAGGGTACGACCGAAAACCATTGGACAGGCTTCACGGATCAGCGGCGTTTCACCCTCTGATGTCAGTGTGCTGCTCATGTATCATGGTAGATAATGTTCCACGTGGAACTATAATATAATTTGCTATGAAACAGTATAATAAAACTATTACCGGAAAAATTGTGCACATACCTTCCAAAAGGATTTTTCCCGGGAAAGTCCATTTGGATGAAGGGAAGGTCACAAAAATAGAACCAACTGATGAAGCCGTAGATGAGGTCTACATATTGCCGGGCCTGGTAGATAGCCATATTCATATAGAAAGTTCGATGCTTTCACCCCAACAATTTGCCGCAACTGCCCTCCGGCATGGCACTGTCGGTACTGTTTCCGATCCCCACGAAATTGCCAATGTTCTTGGGGAAGAGGGCATCCGTTTTATGGTGAATAATGCCAAAGGATCACCGCTCAAGTTTAACTTTGGCGTTCCCTCCTGTGTTCCGGCTACACCATTTGAAACTTCCGGGGCTGTAATCGACAGCCAAAAGGTAAAGGAATTTTTGCAGGAAGATCAATTCCGGTACCTGGCCGAGATGATGAATTTTCCCGGTTTGGTATCCGGCGATAAGGAAGTAATGAATAAAGTTAAAGCTGCACAAAATGCCGGTAAGCCGGTAGATGGACATGCGCCTGGTTTGAGCGGGGAAGACCTGAAGAAATATGTGGATGCAGGTATTACCACGGACCATGAATGCAATACTTATAAAGAGGCAAAAGAAAAGCTTGAGGCGGGCATGATGATACAGATCAGGGAAGGAAGCGCCGCAAGAAATTTTGATGCCCTCTGGCCTTTGATTCGTGAGCATCCCGACCAGGTAATGCTTTGCAGTGACGACCGGCATCCCGATGATCTGGTGCAGGGTCATATCAACTTGTTGATACGCAAAGGCCAGGAGTATGGTTTGAACGTTTTTGATCTGCTTAAAGCTGCAACATATAATCCTGTTTTGCATTATGATCTGCCCATCGGTTTATTGAGGGAAAATGATCCGGCTGATTTTATTGTAGTGGATGATCTCACCCAATTCAATATCCTAAGCACTTATATTGATGGTGAATGTTACTTTGACAGGGGTCAGCTCTATTTCAATCCTGCTGCAGACCAAAGCCCAAACATAATGGAAGCATCCCCTGTAGATACAACCGACCTGCAGGTTAAAGCTACCGGCGGGGCGGTGCGGGTTGTTTATGCAAAGGATCACGAGTTGTATACCACCTGGTCACCCGCGTATCCATTTGAAAAAGATGGATTGCTTTATTCCGATACCGAAAGGGATATTCTAAAAATCGCTGTTCTTAACCGCTATAAAAGGCAAAAACCCGCTGTAGGTTTTATCCGTAACTTTGGATTGAAGAAAGGCGCTTTTGGAACCAGCATCGCACACGACAGCCATAACCTGATTGTTGTCGGGGCAGATGACGAATCCATTGTACAAACCATCAACCGGTTGATCGAACAAAGGGGCGGTATTGTGGTATTCGATGGTCAGGAGTATAACTCCCTGCCACTTGAAATTGCCGGACTCATGTCCCATCGCTCGGCCGAAGAAGTCTCAAAGCAATACCTTGAGCTTACCCGGGTAGCAAGGGATCTTGGATGCAAACTGGAAGCCCCGTTTATGACATTGTCATTCATGGCCCTTCCTGTCATCCCCGAACTGAAATTTACCGATCAGGGTTTGTTTGATGTGCAAAATTTTAAGTATACAACGCTAGAGGTTGGGCAATGATTGATGATGTTATTTGGAGTCGGTCCATAAAGTCGAAAGATCTTTGAAGTTCTTCTAAATTATCTCTGTGGTTCAAATATTTAATATTAACCACGGAGAACACAAAGGATATCACGAAGGAACACGGAGGACTTTATAGACAATCACTATTTAGGTTCTGACTTAGGATTTTGTTCCACGTGGAACAATTATTCAAATTTTCGAATATTGTTAGATTAGCAGTATGTTGAATGAATCTGATTTCATAAACGAAAA